>Ga0207141_10028_pt1 | contig 49537 bp, 47 predicted proteins | sample Alteio_BWMinHeat_5_FD_153553 | JGI IMG/M metagenome (GOLD analysis project Ga0207141, IMG submission 153553) | Enriched cells from forest soil in Barre Woods Harvard Forest LTER site, Petersham, Massachusetts, United States -... | ecosystem: Environmental > Terrestrial > Soil > Temperate forest >... | reverse complement strand
GCATTCTCTACTACCGCAATCCAATGGGCCTGCCCGATACTTCGCAGACGCCTAAGAAGGATTCGATGGGGATGGAGTACATTCCCGTCTTCGAAGGCGACAATGACGATGGAGACACCGTCAAGGTCAGTGCCGGCAAGCTGCAGCGGACCGGCATCCGGACCGAACCGGCACAGAGCCGCATCCTGTCGCTGCCCGTGTGCGCCTCCGGCGCGATCCAGCTGGATGAACGGCGCATCGCGGTCGTGGCGACACGCTCCGACGCCTTCATCGATCATGTCGAGGACGTTACCACGGGCGAACGGGTCAGCAAGGGCCAGCCCTTGCTCCGACTCTATTCGCCCGACATCGCCGCCGCATCGGCGCAATATTTGTCCAGCCTCGGCGCCCAGGGCTCGCGACAGCGCCTTGAAAATCTCAACGTTCCTGCCGAGGTCATCAACGAGATCGAACGCAGCCACAAGGCGGCAACCTCGATTGTCTGGACGGCGCCGCGCGCGGGCATCATCACCGAGCGCAATGTCGTGGAAGGCATGAAGGCGGCTCCCGGCGATGTGTTGTTCCGGCTCGCCGACATCTCCACGGTGTGGGCGCTCATCGATGTCACTGAGCGTGACCTGCCAATGATCGAGGTCGGGCAGGCGGTGACGATCCGCGCCCGTGGCTACGTCGATCGCAGCTTCACCGGCAAGCTTGCGGTCATCTATCCGCAGATCAACAAGGAGACGCGGACCACGCGGGTGCGCGTCGAGCTCGCCAACCCGGACGGCATCCTTCGGCCTGACATGTATGTCGACGCCGAGATCGCTACCGGCAGCCAGACGCCGGTCACCGCCGTGCCCATGAGCGCCGTCATCGATAGCGGTACCAAGCAGGTCGTGATCGTCGACAAGGGCGAAGGCCGCTTCGAGCCGCGCCCGGTGACGCTCGGCCAGCGCAATGCTGATTTCGCGGAGATCAAAGAAGGGGTCGCGCCCGGCGACAAGGTCGTGGTCGCCGCGAACTTCCTCATCGACGCCGAAAGCAACCTTAAGGCGGCCTTGCAGGGCCTGGCCAAGTCGGGAGACAGCAAATGATCGCGTCCCTCATTACCTGGTCGGCCCGCAACATCTTGCTGGTGCTACTCGCCAGCCTGTTCGCGGTCGCCGGCGGCGCCTATGCGCTAACCCATCTATCGCTCGACGCCATCCCTGACCTCTCCGATACGCAGGTTATCGTCTACACCCAAGATCCCGGCCAGGCCCCGCAGGTGGTCGAGGATCAAGTCACCTATCCGCTGACCACCGCCATGCTCACCGTGCCCAAGTCCAAGGCGGTGCGCGGCTTTTCGTTCTTCGGCGTTTCCTTTGTCTACATCATCTTCGAGGACGGCACCGACATCTACTGGGCGCGCAGCCGCGTGCTCGAATATCTGAACGCGGCGGCCACGCGCCTGCCCAGCGGCGTCACGCCGACCCTCGGCCCGGACGCGACCGGCGTCGGCTGGGTTTATCAATATGCCGTCACGGCCGAGAATCAGAGCCTGGCCGAAACGCGCAGCACGCAGGACTACGCGCTACGCTACGGCCTCGCCAAGGCCGACGGCGTGGCGGAGATCGCCAGCGTCGGCGGCTTTGTCAAACAGTACAACGTGGTCGTCGATCCGCAGAAGATGCGTGATCTGGGCATCACGCTGGACAAAGTCCGCGAGGTCATCCGCGGCAGCAACACCGATGTCGGCGGCCGCACCCTTGAACTGTCTGGGTTCGAGTTCATCGTGCGCGGCAAAGGCTATCTGCGCGGCATCGACGATATCGGCAAGATAGTGCTCAAAGTCGACAACGGCACCCCCGTGCTGCTCAAGGATGTGGCCCGGATCGAGCTTGGGCCCGACGAACGCCAGGGCATTACCGAGCTCAATGGGGAAGGGGAGGTAGCAAGCGGCATTGCCCTGCAGCGCTCCGGCTCCAATGCGCTCGATGTTATCGACAACATCAAGGATCGTATCACCGCCCTGATGCCGAGCCTGCCGGAGGGCACCAAGATCATACCGGTCTATGACCGCTCCAACCTGATCATGTCAGCCATCGAGACGCTCAAGCACACGCTGCTCGAGGAAAGCATCATCGTAGCGATCGTCTGTATCGTCTTCCTCCTGCATATCCGCAGCGCTCTTGTCGCCATCCTTATGCTGCCTGTCGGCATCCTGATGGCCTTCGGCGCCATGCGGCTACTCGGGCTGGGCGCCAACATCATGAGCCTGGGCGGTATCGCTATCGCCATCGGCGCCATGATCGACGGTGCAATCGTCATGATCGAGAACGCCCACAAGCATCTTGAACGGGCGGTGCCCGGCAAATCCCGAACCGAGGTGCTGATCGAGGCTGCACGTGAGGTGGGTCCGTCCCTGTTCTTCAGCCTGCTGGTCATCACCGTGTCGTTCATGCCGATCTTCACACTCGAATCGCAGGAAGGCCGCCTGTTCGGGCCGCTGGTCTTCACCAAGACCTTCTCAATGGCGGCAGCTGCCATCCTCTCCATCACGCTGGTGCCGGTGCTGATGGTCCTGTTCGTGCGCGGCAAGATCATTTCCGAGCACAACAACCCGATCAACAACGCGCTGATCTGGGTTTATAGGCCGCTGATCCGCGGCGTGCTCGAAGCTAAGACGCTGACCATCGTGCTGGCGATCGTAGCGCTGGGTGTCAGCGTCTGGCCCCTTGGCCGGATCGGTACCGAGTTCATGCCGGCACTGAACGAGGGAACGCTGCTCTATATGCCGACGACATTACCGGGCATCTCGGTGACATCGGCGGCTCAATTGCTACAGATGCAGGACCGCATCATCAAGAGCTTCACGGAGGTCGCCTCCGTCTATGGCAAGGCCGGACGGGCTGATACTTCGACCGATCCCGCCCCGAGCGAGATGTTCGAAACGGTCATCAACCTCAAGCCCAAGGATCTGTGGCGACCGGGCGTGACGACCGATAGCCTGACCGCCCAGATGGACAAGGCCCTACAGTTTCCAGGCGTCTCCAACGCCTGGACCATGCCGATCAAGGCCCGCACCGACATGCTCGCCACCGGCATCCGCACGCCGGTTGGCGTCAAGGTGCTTGGTAAGGATCTCGGCGAGATGGAAAAGGCTGCTCGTCAGATTGAGACCGTGATGCGCAACGTGCCCGGCACCTCCAGCGCCTATGCCGAACGTGTCGTCGGCGGCTACTATCTCGATATCGTGCCGGATCGGGATGCGCTTGCCCGCTACGGTCTGATGGTCGGCAATCTGCAGGACACCATCTCGATGGCGCTCGGTGGCAACACTGTCACGACGACCGTGGAGGGCCGAGAGCGCTACACCGTCAATGTCCGATATCCGCGGGACTTGCGCAGTGACCCACAGTCCATCGCCCGCGATGTGCTGATCTCGATGCCAAACGGGGGCACCGTGCCTCTTGGTGAAGTGGCCACGGTGGAGCTCGCGCGCGGCCCGACCTCGATCCGCACTGAGAACGGCCAACTCGCGCTTTATATCTATGTCGACATGCACGACCGCGATCTTGGCAGCTACATCGCTGACGCACAGAAGGCGGTGGCCGATAACGTCCACTTTCCGCTGGGCACCTATGTGCAGTGGAGCGGCCAGTTCGAATATCTGCAGCGCGCCGAGGCGAAGCTGAAGATCGTCGTACCGGTGACGCTCATGATCATCTTCCTGCTGCTCTACCTGAACTTCGGGCGGCTCACCGAAACCCTGATCGTCATGTTGTCGCTGCCCTTCGCGCTGGTGGGGGGGCTCTGGCTGATGTGGTGGCTCGGCTTCAACCTGTCCGTGGCTGTCGTGGTCGGCTTCATCGCCCTCTCCGGGGTCGCCGCCGAAACCGGCGTTGTCATGCTTATGTATCTCGACCAGGCGCTGAACGGGATCCGAGCGGCACGACAGGCCACCGGCCGCGCCTTCACCCGGGCGGACCTCAATGAGGCGATCATGCTGGGCGCCGTCGAGCGCGTGCGGCCGAAGATGATGACGGTGGTTGCCATCATGGCCGGCCTTGTTCCGATCCTGTGGAGCACCGGCACCGGCTCTGAGATCATGCAGCGGATCGCCGTACCGATGATCGGCGGCATGGTCTCCTCGACCCTGCTCACTCTGGTCGTCATCCCGGCCATCTATGGCCTGGTCAAGGGATGGGGGATGGCTAAGAACGCTGTACCGATTGAGGAGAAAATCGATCTTGTTGCGTTGCGGGAGGCGGCCGAATGAGAAGAGGTAGCTATAAGGGGAGTATATAAAACTTGGGAGCCTTGCCTCCTTTGCTGTCCTTATTGGGCATGTCAAGGCTCCCCAGGAATTGCAGGCGGTCATGATCGGGTCGCAGACCATAGCCCCGACGCCCAATCGTGGGTTCATGCTTCCTGCTTTTTTATGCTCTACTGTGTGAACTTCTGGTCGAATTGTTTGCGACGCGCTCGCAATCTTCGGATTTTGCTCACTTTATGTATCAGGGGGCTGAAGGGGGAGCTTTGCGATGAAATCGATATATGGTCTTAGCATTCCAACAGCCAGCGAAGAACTTTTAGACCCCACCCGTCTCGCACTTGTCGTCTATGACATGCAGGTCGGCATCCGCAGCCAAATTGGCGATGGCGATCGGGTGGTGGCGGCCGTACGCCGAGTACTGGGTGAGGCTAGAAAGGCCGGCGTTCGAACGATTTTCACCCGACACATGTCACTGCCGCCCGAACTCATGGGCGTCATGTCGTTTCGAACCGCAATGGCCTGGCAGCGCAAAAGCGATCCCAGCGAGATCAAGCCGTGGTTTCTGCGTGACACGGCGGGCTTCGCCATCGTGCCGGAACTGCAGCCGCAACCAAGCGAAGCGGTGTTTGACAAGATAGCGATGTCAGCGTTTGAAGGCACCCCCCTCGCGGCCACCTTGCGCGACTGTGGGGTGCTCGCGGTCGCATTTGTCGGCATAGCACTTGAAGTGGGGATCGATCCGTCCGTCAGGCATGCAGCCGATCTAGGCTTCGTGCCCATCATTGTGGCGGACGCGTGCGGCTATGGAGATGCCAAGGCGGCACAACGATCCTTGGAGGCCCTGCGTTTCGCAGGCGACACTGTTGTCATGGAGGAGGCAACGTTTATCGCTGGCTTGGGGTGACGTCATCCTCAAATCACTACTCGTGGCCGCTGACAATTATCGCACTGTGCCCTTGCTTTCACTGATAAATGTTCTGCCTGGCGGGAACTGATCACGTCTGCGCCCCCCAGCGTTCCTCCCACGCTGGCGCCCAGCCCTCGCGCTTGAGGATGACGTGGACACGCCCGTAGCCATGGAAATCGGCAACCTCAAACGCCGCGAAGCGGGGCAGTGGAAGAACAATCGGGCCGAGAATTCCCATCAACCGCTTCAACAACGAGAGGCGGCGATGCTCAAATTCCGTAGGATGAAGACGCTCCAGAAATTCGTCGCCGTCCACCGCCATATCCAAAATCACCTTATTTCGGAGCGCCACCTTCATCAGACAGGTAATCTACACGCAAAGACGCTCGGCCGCCTGGCCGAGTGGTGGGCCGTCGTAGCCTAAACCTAGGTCCGGTTTGGCCTTCGTGCGCCTGGCGGAGACAACTTGGGGTTGGACTGACAGCGCAGATTTCGCATTTATCGGCGGGCTCGGGTGACCAAGCCAACAGGGTTGCTCTGTCCAGAGCGGGCGCAAGGTATTCGCTCCACTTAGGAATTGGGTTGAACGCAAGGCTCTTGGAACCAAGGCTCTTGGAATCAAGCCGGTTTTCCGATTCTGGCACCAGGTTCAATGTCCGATCCGGACCTGGCTATGTCCGTTCGCGACCTTTGATCGGTCCGATGAATCGCCACAATGGATTGCGCGTTGTTGCGGCGGGCGGGCATGAGTCGCTTGGGCCAATACAGGGGCGCGCGGCAAAAAACCACCGGATGGGCCATGAAAATTACCGTGGATCTGGATTGCACGCCAGTTGAAGCAAGACAGTTGATGGGCCTGCCCGATGTGCAGCCGCTGCAGGCGGCTCTGCTCGCGGAAATCGAGAAGAAAATGATGGCGGATCTTGAACGCTTCTCACCTGAGGGCATAGCACGGGCCTGGCTCTCCCCCCTTGGTGGCGAGCCGCTTTCGGATGCCTTTGGATCCTGGCTGCGGCAGGCGGCCCCCAATGCGGCAAAAGGCTCGAAGAGCTGAGTGGGAATGTCCCCTTGGTGCTGGCGAACACAAGGAGCGTGCCTGCTTCCTCGGGCCTGGAGACTTTGATCCGCCATGTTCCAAAGGGCGCCCGTGACCGATCAATCGTGCCTGCGGTCCGGGATGGCTATGTGGATCAACGCCGCGCGAGGGAGGTCCCCTTGAAATCAGTGCCACGGCTCCTCGCGCGGCCGCGCAATCCGATCCGGAAGCTGTTTGGTGTGGAGGAACCGCCGACTCGGCAATCCTGCAGGGCGTGTTCCAACACAAAGCCGAGCGGCGCTCCGACAATCTCACCGATGGCCCTGAGCTTCAGCTTGCACGTTGAAGACCAAGTTCCGGCCTTGGATCGTGGCGACTGGCTTGGTCTGCGGTCTCTGAGCCCGATAGCCTCGGCGATATCTCGAACCTTGCTTATTCAACTATCGTCGATGACCTCGTCAAGAACCGACAGAGCATCAAACCTCAACGACAATAAGCGGCAATAATTGTCGTTTATCTCGGCAGACTTAGGAGGGAACTGGGCATGTTATCCAATGCGATCGAAGTCGGTTACAATCCTCCAGAAGATTTGAATACCATCATCGAAGTATCTCTCGGCGGAGAGCCAATAAAATACGAGATGGACAAGCGGACGGGCATGCTTGTGGTCGATCGCTTTCTATATACCCCTATGCGTTATCCAGGCAATTACGGCTTCGTCCCACACACCTTGTCCGACGATGGCGATCCTATTGACATCCTTGTCGCCAATACGCGGCCTATCGTCCCCGGCGCCGTCATCAATGTTAGGCCAGTCGGGGTGCTCAGAATGACCGATGAGAGTGGTGGGGACGAGAAAATCATCGCTGTCCCTTCATCAAGGCTCACACGTCGTTATGACCAGGTTTCGTCATATACGGATCTGCCTGAAATCACATGGCGGCAGATCGAGCATTTTTTCCTTCACTATAAGGATCTTGAGCCTGGCAAATGGGTCAAGCTTGCCGGCTGGGGTGATGTCGATGAGGCACGACACATGATCGTTGCTGCGATCGAGCGAGCCAAAACACGCAATTAGATGCGTAATTTCGATGGGCCTCCTGGGACAGTTAGGAGGGGTCCGAACCAGTGGTGTGATGGGGTGAAGTCATGAGGCTTTTGCTACTAGGGCCACCTGGAGCCGGCAAAGGAACCCAGGCGATCCACTTAGCCGAAAGGCTTGGTATTCCTCATTTGTCTACGGGAGAAATACTGCGGGCTGTCGCTTCGAAGGGGACGACGATCGGCAGGGAAGTAGCCGGCATTATGCAACGCGGTGCTCTGGTTCCCGATGATCTAATGGTCACCATAGTCCGAGATAGAATCGCGCAGTCGGATGCTCGCAGTGGCTTCATTCTAGACGGGTTTCCTCGCACGATCACGCAGGGTATGGCACTCGAAAAGATTCTAGACAGTGCAGGACTAAGACTCGACCGCGTACTCGAGTTGAAGGTTGATGGGGCTATGTTGTTGGATCGCATCCTCAAACGGGCCGCGGACGCCAAAGCCAGCGGCCTGATGGAGAGAGCCGACGATAACGAAGAAGCTCTCCGGGTCCGACTGGACCTCTACCGCAAGCAAACCGAGCCACTTTCGGACTACTATCGGTCTAAGGGAATTCTACGAAGCGTTGATGGTTTGCAGACAATAGAGGCCGTGTCGCACGTATTGTGGGAGGCAATTAACACATGAAGAGATGAGCGAGCAATCGTGTTGGCCGGTATAAGCCTCTCCACGCTTCTTATTCACATAACAGCATTTACGGGCGACCCAATAGGCAGTCTGCCCCCGAGGGATATTTTACTTGCATCGGACAGGCGGCGCGACAGTGTTTTGTTAGCTACAGTCAGTAAAACCATGGCGCAATTCTGCGCCATCTGCGTGCATTAGATCGCGGCATTTCAAATCATCAAACTGCGCGTCACTACGGCCGACGCCGTGATCATTTCTCTTTGAGAGCCGGCACATGAAATTCGTCTCGGCTGGCTCGGGATATTTGTCGAGGGTTCAATATGGAAAGTCCATACAGCGAGGCTGCAGATGTTTTGTCTCCAACCGACCTCGAGTTTGGTTCGCTGGCAAACAGTCTCGCACTGCTTCTTGAAGCGGCCAAAAGTGAGCTCGAGCATGACAAGGAAGCGGCGAAGACATCGCTGGCCACGGCGTCTTCCATTCTGCAGTCGGAGATCGAGCGCCGGTCAGGCGCGAGAGGCTCCAGAACGGGTGGGTTGGCCGGTTGGCAGATCGCCCGCGTCCGCTCTTTCATCGACGGGAACCTGCATCGGACAATCCATGCGAGTGACCTCAGTGCCGTTGCGCGGCGAAGCACGGCGCACTTCTCACGCTCGTTCAAACAAGCGTTTGGAGAACCGCCGCACGCCTACATCGTGAGGAGGCGGCTTGAGGTCGCCTGTCACCTGATGCTGACCAGCACAGCTTCGCTGAGCAACATCGCTCTGAGCGTCGGGTTTTCTGACCAGGCACATTTGTCCAAGCTTTTCAGGCAAGCCTTTGGCCAAAGCCCCTCGAGCTGGCGGCGCGAACGAGAGAGGCTGTAGCGCCGCTGGCCCGCATTCGCGGCGCGAGCGGCGTAAATCGGAAAGGTGCTTACCGCAACAGGGGCGCCGTGGAGCCGCGTGTTGCACATGCAGCCGCCTCTCAAGGCGGTTCTCTTGCAAGCTTTTCAGCTACGAGGACGTGGCAGCTTTCCCGCTTTTCACAGGAGTGCTTCAGATTTTCAAAGGACGTCATTTCGACCAGTTGGTGATCCTGCTGTGTGTTTGCTGTTATCTGGCTTACGGCTTGAACCTGCGGGATCCGAATGGAATGGTGGCCGAACGGGGCATCAACATTGATCATTCCACCATCCATCGCTTGGCCGCCAAAAGTTGAACCCTCGCAGGGACTGAAAGACACCCGCAAAGGGAGCCATCATGGATGCTCCGGCTGATTGCCTCCGTGGAGGCGGCCAAAGTGCCGGGCCGAAAAAAGCGCGATAAGGAGCGCGCCAGCGCCGCATGAAAGGACGTCGCCTGTGTCCCGCAATCCAAAATCACCGACGCGGCAGACGAGGGCATAGCCGACGACGATATTGAAAAAGCCCCAGAGGACGTTGACGGTCGACGACGAGAGGCCTTGTCCCGGCGGCTTGGCGAACGGGCTCTGAAACGGCCTGCCCGTCATGCCGCTGACGACATGAGGGATCCCGTTCGCAAGGAACGCGCCGCCAAAGAAAAAGGACAGGAGAGGAAGCGAGGCCATCTTACGTGCTCCTTGTGGCCAGGAGGGCGATGACCTCCTGGCTCGCGCCGGTTTCGCCGAGCCGCGGGAAGACGTTCCCGATGCTGTAGTCGTGAGCCCTGGGGACGCACGTCGGTCATGGTGTCGATGGGGAGGGTAACGTTGAATCCTTGCTCGTAGGCTTGGCGCGCCCTCGCCTCGACCCCGGCTCCCGTCGCAACGCCCGCGATCACCACCTGGGTGACGTCCCGCGCTTTCAACATGGCTTCGAGATCCGTGCTGGCGAAGGCGCCCCAGCTCCGCTTCGTCACCACGATGTCCCTGGGTTGTTGATTCAGCTCGGGTGTGAGGTTGGTCCACCCTTCCGAACGGGGATCCGTTTGACGAGGCTGTTCCGTCCGCCCTGGCGCACCGCCGGCGACGTTGACGAGCACCGCCGGCAGGTCGCGCTCGCGCAAAGCGTTGGCGAGCGCCCGAGCCCGCTCGATGATGTCGCCAATCGGGTGGATAGCAGGAAATCCGATGTTGCCTTTCTGCAGGTCGACGATGACCAGGGCAGTATTCGGATCGAGCGTAGTAAGCGCCATGGATTCTCCTTTTCGAAATTTGGCATGGGTTCGATCGGGCATGAGCCCCACGAACTTCTTTCAATCGTCGACGAGCCGCTTGAGCAGCTCGACGGCCTCCGCAAGTTTGTCCTGTTCCTCCGGCGACAGACGCGCCTGGAGGATGCGGGTCAGCCAGTCCTGGCGCGCCGCGCGCCCTTCCTCGACCCATTTGCGACAGGCGTCCGTGAGCGAGAGCAGGGTCTGGCGTCCGTCCGTCAGATCTGGCGCGCCACTCACCAGGCCTGCGCTCTCCAGCGCGGCGATGACCGGGCCCATTGATTGCGGACGCATTCCCTCCACCCGGGCAAGGCTCGACGCCGTTGCGGGACCGTCCTTCTCCAGGCGAAGCAACACCGACACCTGGGAAGGTGTCAGGTCGCCAACATGCGCTTGCTCGCGCAGTCGGCGCTTCAGCTTGCCCATTAGCGCGCGGATGTCCTGCGCCAAGTCTGAGGCGCGTATGGCTTGGGAATTATCCGGCTGATCGTTCATGTCAGCCTTTATAGGAGATATGAAGGTTATCTGTAAAGGTAAACTTAGCAGTTTAGCTGAATATATCACTGCGGAGTCGAAGGCGCTGTCGCAAAATCGATGCGTGCGTGTCTCGAGAGCTCTCGATTTGTTGAAAGTGCGCGCGATTTGCAAAAAAACCGGTGTCAGTTTTTTCGCCGCGCGCTCTAGGCGACCTTGGAAGGCGCTTGATCGTGCCGATGAGATCGGGTAGCGCCCGAAAAATCTGCAGCGGGGAGGCGGGTGCGGTCGCCAGATGCTTTCAATATCAGCCGATGCCGTTGCGTAGGATGGCGGGCCACGAATGATGAAAATTGTCACTACGTCTACGCCGAAGCCACCTAAGACGCTCCATGACGCTCTCATATTGGTGGCTCTACCAAAATGGATGGAATTGGATGAAGATTTGGCGAGCCCACAATCCCTAGGCGGTAAGGGCTTGCCGGCTGGTGAGGCATGTGTCGTTCAGCGAAGGCCCCCGCGAAGGTCGCGCACTCCCCGTCCCAGGCGCTGGCGCAAGAGCGTGCGTAACGTGGCTCCGTCGATGTACCCTACCTGAGCTGCTATGGCGTCGAGGTCGAGACCGCTACCGTGAAGGAGAGATTGGGCGTGCTCGACACGCAAGTCCTGGAAATAGGAAAGTGGCGATTTGCCAAGGACGGCTTGGCAACGACGTTGCAATGAGCGTGCGCTCGTCGCCAGTGCTTTGGCGGCTTCCTGCAGCGAGAAGCCGTCCTTGAGATGGTCTCGCGCCCACCGCTCGAAGCGCAGGACAAGGGGATCCGCCTGCGCCAAATGATTGGGGATGATGTAGGGCGCTTGCGAGGAACGAATGTCGGCGAGCAGATAGCGTGAGACGACAGTCGCCAGCTCTGGGCTGGCCTTGCGTATCAGCCATAGGGCGAGATCGAGATGCCCCATCGCAGCTCCGGCCGTAACGCCTATTTCTGTCGGCACGAGCATTCGAGACTCGTCGAGCAAGACTTTCGGATAGCGTTGCCGAAACAGTGGCGCGAGCCACCAAGTCGTCGTCGCTTCCCGATGATCGAGAAGACCGGTTTCGGCCACGAGGAACGCCCCGACGCATGAAGTCGCGATCTGGGCGCCTTCCTCGCGCCACTTCCGCACCTGCACGATGGCCTGCTTCACGTCCGGTCGGTCCAGGGCAGGCACCAGCAGATCCGGGGTTGAGGCGCCCAAGGCCGGAACGACCACCCAATCGGGCTTCAAGGTCGGGGTTACGGCTTGCACCGGAACGATCAGGCCACCGTTGGACCGGACCTTCTTGCGTACCCCCACTACTGAGACATCGAACGGGGGCTGCTGTTCCTGCTGGGCTGCGAGGCTGTTCGCTACCCTGAACGCGTCGAGCACCGCGGTGAGTCCGGTGTCGAACGCTCCATCGAGGGCGAGCACGGAAATGCGCATGGCGTAAATGACCCCAAAGTTGGCAGTTACGACCATACAAGTCTTAGGGTCCGCTCGCTAGATTCAGCCTCGTCGGAAATCACCACACAAACGAGGAGAAAACTCATGAAAGTGCTCGCGATCGGAGCGATCACCAAGCAGCCCACGCCGGAACAGCAGGCAGAGATCATGCCGAAGGAGGTTCCGGCCACCCTTCAGCATTACCTCGATGGAAAAATCGAGCAGTTCTGGTTCCGCCAGGACCGGCTCGGCGTGGTGTTCTATATGGACGTCGAGTCGGTCCAAGCAGCCAAAGCGGAAGTGGACAAGTTGCCGCTGACCGAAGGTGGCTTCATGACCTACGAGTTCATTCCCGTCGGCCCGCTGGCGCCGCTAGGCCGCCTGATCCAAAGCAAGTAAGCGCTAGGGGCCCCGTCAATGAGCGCATCGGCGGTGCAGCGGCATAACTGGATGCGCCGCCGCAAAGCTCCACTTGCAGAAGGGCTTCCCGCTTCCGCGCCCTCGTTCACCAGAGCGATCAGCGGTCGGCGAAACTCAAAGCGCAGGGGGAGATTGCCCTTGGCGACTACCTAGACTTCCGTTCGATTCAGCGCGCCTTCAAGGGCGTCCAGAGTTCCCCTTACATGTTCAAATGATAGCGCGTGTGTCGCAGCTTACCTGTTTCAATAGTTAGCTGGAGACAGGGGCCTGCTTCGGTCTCAAGCCAAACCCGACTTGAACAGCTGATTTTGTTAAAGCATTGGTTTTCCGAGAAGATTGGCGAAATTCACGTTGACGTGGCACCACGCTTTGGCCTGCCGCGTCTGCGTTTTGGTGCTGGCATGGGCTTGGGTGGATAGCGGCGCGGGCCGGACGGCTTGACGCGGAAGAACATAGCGGGCTCCGAATCGGAGCACTACGAGATCACAAATAATCCACTATATCAACAACAGATATCAACAGAACGTGGCACTACATTTTTGCAGATTCCACATCCTGTCCCAACAATATCAATGCCTTACAGCGAAAACACGCGATTTACTGTTCAAGTCGGGCCAAAATGCCAAGCGACAGCCGAACGTCGCCTTCCACGCGTAGAATGCGGCGCCGCTGATTCCAAGTTTGCGTCAGACGTCTGGCGAAGACACACCCGTCTCCTGCTCGCGCGGCACGGCGATGATCTGCTTTTCCGTAATCCTCGATCGCTTCATGGCCCGGTCCTTCCTTCGGCCCGGACGCTAGCTTCATGTGAAAAAAAATTTGGAGGTCACGGCCCCTCAAGGGCGCGAATTGGGGCCTTTCGGTTTAGATGTCCCACCTGACGGGCCTTTGTTGGGGCCTGGGTTATTTTGTTGCGATCGATCGCCCGGCTCGGCGGGTGTTTGTAGACCACCTGGCGGTCCTTGTGGTTGGCTCGGAGCGTCAGGTGCTTGTGCTGGCCCGTTGGGAACACCGGAGGTTCCGGGCGGCCCGTTTGGAACACTATTGACTGCACCAAGGTCTAAGGCCCCGCTGCCGCTTCTGTGTAGGTCAGCGATGACATGGAACTCGCCGGGATTTGAGATATGTGCATCTGAGGCAGCTATCCGAAAACCAAATCCGAATGTAGTGCTATCGCCGGTATTCGAGACGTAGGACTCTATCAATAGACGAGGAAGCGCGTAATCACGTAGCAGGAGCGTATCTTCCAGAGCGGAGGTAGCGTCAAAAACATTCTCAACCAGCCGACCAGTAACTATGGACCGCCGGCCAACCAATGAAGGGGGCAAGCCCTTTACGACGAGCTGCCCAATACGAAGAGTCCCGTCGGCACTTGCAGTGACCTGTCCAGCAACTCTAAAGCTGGAGCCTTCCCGACGTTCGATATGGCTCGCGACAATCATGCCGTTGAGGCGTCGCAAGCCTGATACAGCGACAATACTCCCCTTCACTATATGAGAATTGTCGGAACGGTTTTCGATTAACACCGACTGACCTAAGACAGTCATCATGGGATATGAGATGAATTCTACTGGACCGATTACTTCGCTTCTTACTTCGATGTGTGTTGTTTCGAGCCGCTTACCGTGCAAGTGCGCAATCACTTGCACGACGTGTCCGATTTTTAGAGCGGCCACAGATACTCGCCTGCCATCAATCGTAACGGACACACTCCTTGGATAGAAGATGTGCAAGTTGTTCACGACAATGCTGCCGAAGCCGCGAATTGTCCCGATAACGCCGGTACCGCCGATACCGCGGTCGCGGAGCTTTTTTTCTACCGGTACCGGGGCATCGTCTTTGACCTGCTTCGCCTTATCGCCGTCTTCGGCAAACGCGGTTGTTGCCACGGCTGCTGCCATGCTCGCCAAAAGCCCGGTTAGGCCTCGACGCGTGATTGGTCGGGAGCTCTTCATTGTTCTCCCTCCCGCGGGCGCAAACGCACATTGTCCTCGTTAGATTTCGCATCATCAACTTGTTCGGCATAAACGTAGACGCCAAAGCTCCAGCGCCAGTCTCCGCTATCTTCATTTGCACTTGCGGCATAAGCATCGCGGTTTGCGTTTCGTAACGCCGTTTTCGCGAGAGATTGGGAACGCCTTTCCAGCTGACGAGCAATCTCTTGGGAAAGTCCATCATAGTGGACGGCGCGTTCAAAGAAGGGGGGATCTGCAAGGGAAACATTCGCAACTGCCGCGGCAATGTGGTCATGCAGGTTACGACCAAAATAATAGAGCTGTCGGTCATCGCCACCTCTGGGGACGAAAGCAGCCTCGACGAGCGATATGCGCTCATCAGCGCCGATCGTCACGATGTTCCGGTCCAGCCACTCGTCAAGAACGGCGCGTGGCCGTACGTCCTTGGTCACAGACATGACAAGAGAGTCGAAGGACGGCATTGCCCCTTCAGCCGTTCGGGGCAGCGGTAGCGGGTTGCCGCTCTCGTCCGTGAATTCCGGCGCGGCGAGCCAGCGGGCCAAAATGCTGCTCGTACGTGATACGGAGACCGGCACAATATGGACGGGGGCACCGACGCCGCGCAGGCGACGCACTTCTTTGCGGTGGATGCCGGTGAGCAGGCTCACACGGCTGTCAGTCTGTTCCTTGTCGGGCAAGGCAAAATCGTACTCGGCAACGTTGATGTAAAGTTCGCGCAAAAGCTCGCTTACAATCGGAAATGTTAGACCGCTCCGAACGAAAAGACGAACGAGGGGGCGCAATAGACGCGCTATCGCCCCTTGTAGCTGGGCAGCGTCAGCCGTCGAAAAATCTTTATCCCGCTTCATGCCGCAACATAACGCCAGTGGCGTGGGAAACAATCCCACTCGTTTCGCCGGGCCTTGCATCATATGCAACCGAACGACGTGGGTCTGTCCAACGCATTCAGCGACCTCCAGGATTACAAAGTTTCAATAGAGCTAGCCTTCCGCCTTGAACCCTGTGCTAGGCAGACGGATTTCAGCCGCATCGCCGCCTAAGCCAAGGCAAGAACCAACACAACACCCCATTCTGCTTTCATAGCATGCCGGCCGTTGCCCGCGCCTGAAACGTTCATGACCGAAATCTCCAACTAACCTCGCGGGCCCTACCAAGATGTGTGGGAAATTATCACACAGATCCGACTGCCGACGTTGACAACGAATGTCAGTGGTCATAATATTTTGTGGGAAATTTACCCACACGACGCCACATCATCGAGGTCACCGTGCGCACCTACCCCCGCAATTTCGGGCCCGAACCGCTTTCGATGGCCCTACAGCCCCAGAGATTAGGCACCAAAACCTCATGACCAAGACGAAGACCGCAACACCCGTCCACATCATTCAAGCCGAGCCTCTCAAGCTGGCTACGACCCCAAGTGATCTCGCGCCGTTTATCTACTTTGAAACGAGTGCCAACCAGGGGTTTGGGAACGGCGTAGCCAATATCACCCTAGAAGCATTAAGACATCGCAATGTTGATGGAAATATTGTTACCGACAGAATCGTTGTTGCTCACCTTAGAATGCCACTATCCGCAGTATTAAGTTTGAAGAGCTCTATTGAGTTTATTCTACTTGCAGCTACGCCAATAAAGGGAGGCTCGGCAAATTAACTCGGCCTTGGGAGGGTTCATCACGACATTCTTATGTGGCGTCATCCTCCCCTCGCTCAAGACGTCGAGCATACAGGCACGTTAAACCCACCAAATAGTATACACGCCTTTCCAACAGATTTTCGATCTCACTGCTTGGAAATATAACCCGTGTAGTCGCCTTCCTCAACACCGATAACCAGGACTGGAATGATGGCCGAAAGAATAGTAATTGCCACGTCAAAAATAGTCAGCGCCTATATATCCCGTCGCAATGTATCATTGTCTTATATACCAAAGCTAATTGAGGAAGTTGGCATTATTTTGCGTGGCCTGTCTGACACGCATCGGCGGACGGAGGCGCCCGAAATAGGCCTTGTTCCTGCTGTCCCAATCAAGAAATCAGTAACAGCGGAATTTATTGTCTGCCTCGAAGATGGCCTGAAATTCAAAACGCTCAAGCGCCATCTGCGGATAACCTATGGCCTGACACCCGAAGAATATAAAGCAAAATGGGGCTTGCCGAATGACTATCCGGTCGCGGCATCAAACTATAGAGCCTTGCGATCATCTATTGCCAAGAAAATGCAGCAGGAGCGTTCCCGCGGCAAAAGTCCAGGTGGAAGCGAGAAGAAAAGAAGAGTCACGACTGCCCGCGGCAGCAAACTAGCAGCGATCGCCGACAACATAGATGCCATGTCCACATCTCCTGAGGTCGAACATTCCTAGTTCGTAGCCAACGAACGGGCGCTCGTCGCAGTAGGTTATCCTGGATCGGATTGCACTAATGAGCCTATCTCCACTCGAGAGAATAATGTTGGGTATGGATATTGTACCAGTCCAAACCTATGATCGACCGATCAAGCCCTGTTTTCGTCTTAACAAGAAAATATTTGCAGGCGACATTGAAGAAGCTAGCTCCACGGCGAAGGCCCATTGTGCTGATATGATCGGCTTCGATGGCTGCGGCCAGCGTCGGGACAGACGTTTGATCGTAACTGCTGCGATCTTCGCAGCTGGCATTGCTGTTGGATTGGGAGGCATCGCTTTGACCGCCGATACGCTGCACCAATTTCAATTGCGATGTTCACTGGCGCCTTGAACAACATTTTAGTTAGTCGGCTATCTTCTATATTTGCGTTATGTTAGTTGGCTTGCAGTAGGCCGCCAACTACCATGGTGATCGTACGCAGATTGGACGCGTCGAAATCAAGCCGAGGCGGAATTGCCAGGAGAAATCCTCCTGACGTCGACGTCTTCGATCACACTCTCAGCAAGTCCGACAGCATAGGGCATCATTCTTGACGCCGTGACTGCAGCCCGCTTGCGACTCCCCATCCGTCTTGTCAGTAAGGTGTACGACTGATCCGGCGCGAATATTCGGTCAGTCCCATATGCCTGGCTTCCCCTTGTGCCTGCAGTTCCGCCCTTGCAAACGAATGCGCTGTCGCTGCCTCATAGAATTTGACAAGGTCTGCCTTCATCATCGACCGCGAGTTGTTGTCGAGATAGACCATATGGCCCGACGGATAGTTCTCGATTGTAAGATTGGGTCTGGCATGTTGGCTTTTCAGCGGCATATTCCTAAAATTCAGAATCGTCTGAAAAAATGGTGTAACCGCATCATAGTAGCCATTTGCAGAGAAGACCTTCAGATAGGGGTTCAGTGCCATCGAGGCGGCGAGATCTCCAGCGGTGTATAGACTACCTATGCCGCCTTTCTGAGCTCCTGTGGGATCGATGTGGCCAAAATTCCAGTTCAGGAATGCTTGGTCGTTGAGATCCATGAATGGGGATGTCGCTGTGAATTGGAGTTCATCGTTGAGGTAGACGTTCCACATGGCAGTGTAAACGCCGCCCACCGCTGTCATTGTCGGATCGTTGCCTCCGGAGTTGGGGTCGACCGACCCTGCAATCCCAGTGTCCTGTGCGGTGACGCGGCCATCATAGGAACCTACGGCGACACCATCGTCCTGAAGCAGGCTGGTGAGAAACACGGTGCCGAACCCCGTCGAGACGTCAAGTTTCCAATATTTCAGCACTATGGGCGGAATGCCAACAAACTGGCTCAGCGTCCTCAGTGTGCCAGCGTTCACCTTGGGAAATGTGCCCAGCGCACTGGCGTATGGTCCGACGGCAAATGACTCAACAGTCTTCATAAAATTAGGCAAATCGGTCGGACTGGGCGAGGTCGCTACCTTGTTGTGAAACCATGCGTCAGCCGCAAACGTCGGAAGAAGGCCGACGGCATTGCTTGATTGCGAATAGTCTAGAATCGACGATTGTAAGACAATTCCGTTCAGATCTACGCCGTCCTCATGCAGCATCCATGTCAGAACGCAGGTTCGAGGTGTTCCGTAGGATTCTCCAAAGAGGAATTTGGGCGAGTTCCAGCGATTGTACACCGTTAAGTATCGCTTGATGAACTGCTTAATCGAGCGCGCGTCCTCATCCACTCCCCAGAAATCTTTATTCTTTCCAGGCGTTATTGCTGCCGAGTAACCTGTGCCGACTGGATTGATAAACACCAGATCTGTCTGGTCAATCAGACTGTCTTGGTTATCATCCATCATATAAGGCGCGGGGGGCGTAAAAAAGGGCATGCTCGTTCTGATCCGACGCGGCCCGAACGACCCGAGTAACAAAAAGACAGACGAGGAGCCTGGTCCGCCGTTGTAAAAGAAAGTGACCGGACGAGTAGGCGGCTTGTTAGTGTCAGCGGTGAACGCGACATAGAAGATCTTGGCGGAAGGCTGGGCGCTGTACTGATCAGTTGTGACAAGATGACCAGCCTCCGCAGTATAGGGGATAGTGACCCCGTTTATGGTCACTGTATGCCGCGTTATGGCAGCATTCTCACTGGCATCGCTTACCGAATCGTCCGGCCCGGAGCCGTAAGCAGTCGTGTCCAGAAGTGATTGATCTGGAAGGGCTTCATGTGAGGAAGGGGTGTCATCCATCGTCGATCTCCGTCCTTTATTGCCTCACGCGTTGAGTTACTTGTCTCGTCGATCTCCACCCAGTCTTGTGGTCACCCGTCCCGATCTCATCGCGCCCTAAGGTGGGTGCTGGTTGCTGTCATGGCTTTCAACCTATGACTGATGGGCATTGTCACGCGAACCTGATTTGACGTGTCTACTTGGTTATTTGCCAGCACCTGCGACGGGCCAAAGCAAGCACTCGGGGTACCGGTGGGCGCCAAAAAATATGTGGTCATGCCCCGTTACTGCCGTGATATGACATTGGCCTCCCACAACGTCATACTTATTGTTCGGGAAACGGTACTCGATAATATCGGGTCATCAGCACCCGCACATAGCGGTGGAGTTTGTCGACGCGATCTTTGGCGCCCGAAACGCAAAGCGTGCCGACTTTTCCACCCAAGTTATAAAGTTGCACGGGCGGACCGTTTTTAAAATCGATATCCAACTGATCCCTGATCCCGACAAGGCCGCCGGCCTCGCATTGAGTTTGTCCGGAGGCGATCGTCGCCGCTGTCGACGCGATCAGGATGTTAAGTCGCCGTAACTCAGAAGGCCCAAGCCGCCCGTTCACTCGACGTCCTGTGCCGGACGGACCCATGATGAAGCTTCCGTCCGGTCTAATCGCAAATCCAAAGCGGCCGAGGCAATATTGGTCCTTCATTGCCTCGCAGGCGTTGTGTTGTCGAAGCTCCAGCCATGCGGGAGCTTCGAGCGATATCGCAGGGTTGCATATTGAGCCCATCATTAAAGTCAAGCCGACCCAAGTCGCGCCGGACCGGAGCGAAGCCGCCCCGGTTCGCCGCGCGCTTTGTCCTTCTACAGGCATGTGTTCGCCTTGTTCGACCATTCCAATTGCACCGTAAATTGGCCGAGCGTCTTGGTTTTCCAAGCACAAATGTCGCCAATTTCGCCGTTGACATCGTCGTACCAGCCTTGCCCCGGAATCGGATCGGTCAGGGCTTCGCATAGTTCGTGGGAACTTGTTGAGGTCAAGGCGTCGATTGGCGAAAGGCCCCCCGTGCAACCCGCGCAACCGGGGTAGGGCATAGCGGCGTAAAAGATCTGGCCGCCAATGTCATTGTGATAGCCGCAAAACCCAGAACATGAGGCTGAGCCGCCTTGGACAATACGAATGCCGGGGGGGAAATAGATAAAGTAAAGAGTGTTCGGGGACGGCTGAGGCAACGCGGCATTGCTGGATAATTCCTGCTGCAGCATATGCTGGATCGCAGCATCGGACACCGAGCGATGGAGGCTTGGGCTGGTGATGGTCACCGTCCCCGTGCGCTTTCCCGGACCAATGGGCTTGCCGGGAAGGCTATATTCGCCAAGTTGGGTGATCAAGTCGCTGGTTAGAATAAAGTCAAAGAACTGGTTGATCTGTCCGACCAGGGCGCTTTGCGCGCCAGTTTGCCAAGCCGCACCCCAAAATATCGTGAAAACCTCTACGGCGCCCATCAATGGCCCATTGCGATAGGTCAGTTGCGGCTGGGCCGCGGGTCCTGCCAATGCAGCCTCCGCGGTCGGTTGCTTCAACGTGTCCGGCAGATGCAAAGGCACGACGCGGATCGCATCGCCATGAGCGGTATAAATCTTCTTCGCCTGAATCTGTTTGGGCATGACGATCTCCTGAATTTAGAGAAGACGTAAGGCGGCATTTCCCAAAAGTGAGAGTCTCGGCCGCTATTTTCGCAACCTGTCGGCGTCGACCCTAACATGAGCTGCAAAAAATGCCGGACATGCTGAATCGCTGTGCGGCCTTCGCATCAGCATTGCCTTAGCACTACCACCGTGAACGCAGCGTGAGGATAGCGCGAAATGGTTCGGTGCCTACGGCCGCTGCGCCGTCTGCCTCGTCACTCGTGTCGCGAGCGACCGATGATGAATGCGAGGATCAAGCCCCCTGGCTGGCAGGAGTTTATGACGGTAAAAAGGTCACAGTTTGCGGATATGCAAAGGTCATTCATGGCGCCCGTCTATGGGGGCTGTCTTGCCAAAGCCGCCTGAAGACTTGATGGCGCTCGATCTTGATCGAGCGATCAAGAAAAGGAACTGAGAAGCTTCTGCGCGGTTGAATCGCCAGAGGTGATCAATGTACCGAGCGGAACAAAATGCGCCCTTCGAAAAGCCAGTGAGGTTTATGCGCAGCGGCAGCCTTATCGGGCGCGTCAACAGCGTTAATGAGGCTGCCTACTTTATGCTGCATAGTTGGCCCAACTCTGGTGGTGAGAAGTACAGCGCTGCGCGTGAAGCTTGCCGCAGGGCCCTGGCGAAGCAATGTAGCGCGGAAGACGCCCGTCAAGCCTTTATCGTCGCTCTGTCTGAAGGCGGCATGCAACTCGTCGGGTGAACGATTGGGCTTCGCCCTTATTCGGGCTTCTGCTTCGGTGGCAGGTCGTCAGGGGGGATGACCGGTTTATCGTCCGCCCGAGGGGCATTTCTCAATCTGATCGTCCGTGCCCTCCGGCGGATTTAGCACCCTTTGCTACGACTAAGATCAGCCATGCTTGCCTTGGGCGACACTCTACGCCCGTTGGTTTCTCAATTTGGGTGCCTGAATTCCCAATGGCGATAGCGTGCTTTTGTTCCGATGTAGCGACGAGGCACTTGTTTCCTTGCTGGTCTTGGCGACGGTTGCACTTCCACAGCCGAAGGCAGTCGCAAGCAAAAAGCTGCGATATTTCGTACTCTCGACCTATCGCTAGTTTGATTTTATCGAGATTGTAACGGCAATATTTCTAATGCCCATCTACGATGCGGCCACGTTTCTCCTTTCCATCTTAGGATGCGTGCGATAGCTGATCGTTTCCACCGTTAATATTCTTCATGTTGCACCTGCCGTGCTGCACGCCTGGCTCGAACCCGTCGAGTATATTTTCTGACTTCGCGCCGCTGGTGCGGCCAGATGGTTGGCTCCAGGCCAAGTGTTCGCGGCGGCTCGGCCGTCCCATAATGAGTAAAGCGGGTGGGTGAGGGTGTGAGCGTTTCCAGTAGAAACGCTCACACCCTCCCAACTGACTAGGCTCCCCCAGAAGCTCTCCTATTTTGAACAAGCAGGCTCACCTGACCCTCCACAGGCCGGCTTCTTATCTTGGCCAGGAGCGGCGGGCCGCGCCTGGATCGGACTGGTCTGCGGGGCAGTAGGCTTCGCCTGCTTAGACTCCGGCTTTGCCAGTTGTTTCTCGGGCTTTGGAGCCTCCGTTTGGTCGGCCTGGGGTTGCGACTTTGGTGCGGGTTGGCCGGTTGGCTTCAGAAGTGGAGGTTTCGGCGAATTCTCCTGCGGAGATGCGACGTTGCCCACAGGTGCCAATTTCTGCGTTGCCGGGCTCGAAGAAGGCTCAGCAGTCGGCAACGGTTTGCCGCCACCCGCCTTATTCTTCTTGAGAGGCGGTTGGTTCTGCAAGACTGGCTGCTCGGCGCTGGCCGGTGGCTCCCCCTGGTTCTTGTTCGTTGCCGGGACCTGCGCTTGCTCGGTAGCGGCTGGCGACTTGTCGGACGGTACCGGCAAAGGCTGCCCGTTCGTCCCCGGCAAGGCGTGGGCCGGAGCCGGCTTGGCGGGAGCTTGACCGGGGAGGGATTGCCCCGGAGCCGGTTTCGCTGGCGTGACCTGCGTGGCGTCATTTTGTGCAGGCGCCGACCTGCCTGGCAGTACCTGGTTTGCTGAGGCGGGCTTGCCGTTCTGCCCTGGAATTGTGGCGGGCGAGGCGGCAGGCTTCGGCAGCGAATTCGGCTGGGTGGCGTTCGGCTGCCCGCTAGCCGGCAGATTGGTCGAAGTGGCTGGCAGGGGTTGTCCGTTCATCCCCGGAAGAGTATGGGCTGGCGCCGGTGCCGCAGGGAGTTGACTCGACTGTGGTTGCCCAGGCACCGGTTTTGCGGGACTATTCTGACCGGGAATTGTTTTGGCGGGCAAAGGCTGAGCAGGCAGCGCCGGAGCGATACTCTGCACTGGCGTCGCTGGCGCCGGTCCGACTTTTTTCTGTAGCGACGGTGGCAGAGCAACCTTGAGCGCGGCGGCCGCGGCACCAGCGGCGATAGCCGCACCAGTCAATTTCTCACCGGTTGTCAGACCTGGCGATCCCTGATTGGCCGGTTGGGTTTGATTTTGCTGGTTTTCGATAATAGTCGTGTTGTGGATATTGTTGAAAATGACCGTATCCGGCGGCGGAGCTACGAAGCGAGGAGGATTCACCCAGTCAGGTACGGGTACGAACTCCGGCGTCGGCAGCACATAGGCTCCCACTGGCGGCGGGGGTGGCGGGAGTTCAACAAATTCCCGCGGCTGCGGCGGCAAGAAGATTACGGGTGGCGGCGGTGGAGGCGGCAGATCAAAGGACGGATCGCTGAAGACGAAGACCGGGCGATCGACATAGACGATTTCGGCCGGCGGCGGGGCCGGCACATCATAGTCATAGGCCGCAAAGCTTGGCGGTGGCTCGAGAGCCGCTTGCAGGTAACTCAGGCGGCGCCGGGCATCCCAGGCATGGGGACCGTGCGGATAGCGCCGCAGATAGGACCAATAGGTCTCCGGCCTGTCCGACATCCAAGTCTGATGCCAGGTAATTGCTTCGCGTCGCGCAGCAACGATAGCCCAAACGCGCTTGGCCATGGGGTCGTTGGGATAGGCGGCAAGAAAATCTTCATAACCGCGCAATGTGTCGCGATCGAGCGCGGCCACATAGGCATCCCGCTCATCAAAATCGCGAATCGGTTTGGCTTGGACGGCAGTATCGTCGCCGTAGGCCGCCTCTAGGGCAGGGGCATTTGCCGAACGCTCAAAGAAGACGAAGGGTTCTGTTACCTTAGAGGCGCTCCAGGGAAGCAGTGCGCCGTTGGTCTTTTCACTGACGCGCAGGCGCGTCTTGTCGAAGACGCTGCTGAGCCGCAATCCGCCCGTGCGAATCATTTCGGCCAACGACTGGGCATAAACCCCGTATGGTCCGGTTTCATTGGGGGCGAGCGTACCAGGCGTTGCGTTAAAGGCTACCAGCGTTCGCGGGTCGGGATCGACAAGGGCAAGACCACCGGCCAGCGGCTGGTTCGTGTTGGCAAAAGGGCTCTGCCGCCCCCCATCAAGCACAACAATGCTGACCTTTAGGGGCAGTGCCGCCAGTGGCTTTGTCAAATCAGAAAGACGAATTGCAGCGATGGGCACATCGGCCGGATTGGCAATATGTGCGTCGACCGGCACAAAATAATTCTCGCCTTCGAACTGGAGGCCATAACCATCCAGATAGACGAAGGCCACTGTCCCCGGTCCGGCGGCATTGGCCTTGTTGATGAAGTCGCCGAAAGAGTGGCGCAGTGAGTCTTGATCAAGATCCCGTGCTCCCACAACGTCAAAGCCAGCGGCCTGAAGCGTTTGGGCAATAAGCCCTGCGTCATTAGCAGGTGTAACCAAAGGAGCGTCCGGATAGGCGCTATTGCCGACGACAAAGGCTATACGTTTCTCGGGCTGTGACTGGGCCTGTGCATCCAAAGTTAAGGTGATCGCCGCAAAGCAGAATGCGACGAAACAAGTGGTTAGCCAGGCAAACAATCTCATTCTTCCTCACTTTTCCGCTAGGAACATCTGATTCGAATTGGGGGTTGCAGTGCGATATATGATCGAGGTTATTGAGAGGTTTAATAAGGGCGACTTTTGGGCGCAACGACCTTAGCGCGCCAAGGCCTTGTCCCGGGCTCTTACGCTTCTTAGTACCGTTGCCATCCGTTCGACGAATTTTGGAGGCCATCCAGTTCGGGCGTTGTCGCTTCGATCCGTGCCATTGCCATGCCTGGACCGCGCTCTTTGATCAGGAATTTTTATTTGGGGCTAGGGCGAGGCGGCGGTGGGCGACGTCGCTGGCTTTCCGAGCAAATCGATGAATCAAACGTTGATTGACGGGGCCCGCGAAAGCTGTGGTGTCCGAGGATTCGACAGCAGTTCCAAATTGCCCCTGACAGGGGTCTCGGTCGCCGCGATCACGTATCCGCCCGCCGCCCCCGCCGGGCGCCGATAAAGCGGCTGCCGTAGATGTTCCCGGGCACGCGCCCGTCGAACGCAGCGTCTTGCCGCACGTGTGCGGCATTCGCCCAAGTTAGGCCGGGCAAGACGTAGTGCCCGCTACGAGCGGCGTCCGCGCGGGAGGTCGCCACGGCGCCCTGGTTCTCCGCCTCGCGCGCCGCCGCCGCGCACCTCAAAGTCACTGTAAGCGGGGAGGCGAAGGCAGGTAACCGCATAGCAAAGCCTCCGGAATGGGGGCGATTAGTCCCGAGCGAGTAGTCCAAGAGCAATGTTACTGCAAGAATGGCCTCGGGCTAGCGAGGGCGGTGCAGTGTGGTCGCGTTTGTGCATCCGCCCCGCGGCGAAGGCGTGATGAACACTTCCGGCCCTGACGGCTCCTACCGTCGGTTGGTCAAATCGTTCGATTTGCTCCGTTCGCCGCGCCCTAACGCAATGACCGGCACTTTCGCGTTGCCGCCACCGGTACCAGTGAACACTCTCGGCGCACGCAGCCAGCCCGACTCGAAGCTTATCCACCTTCCATGGCGGGTCCAACGGCATTTCGTTCTTGTCAAAGTGGTCCGGTGCATACAGTCTCAGCTGGAGTGGAGCTGTCTCCGGCGAATGTCGGCTCTGCAAGCTCTAATTTGGGGCTCTCGCTATGGCCGATGCGCCGTTTATCATTGTCGAAGCCCTCTATCCCGGCCTGACGCAGCTCGATTTCACCGGGCCACATACAATTTTTTCGCGCATTCCGGGCGCCGAAGTCCTGGTCGCCTCGCAGGCCGGGGGCCCGATAGAGAGCGACGACGGGCTTACCTTCGCGGGGACGAAGCGCCTGTCCGATATCGCGCGCTGCGACCTGCTGTTCGTCCCTGGTGGCCTCGCGTCGACCGACGTGATCAACGATCTCGCGTTCATGGCCGAGTTCAAGCGGCTGGCGGCTGGCGCGCGCTATCTAACCTCCGTCTGTACGGGCTCACTCGTATTGGGCGCGGCGGGGCTATTGAAAGGAAAACGCGCCGCCTGCCACTGGGCCTGGCGCGATATGCTGCCACTGTTCGGCGCTATCCCGGACCCGCAGCGGGTCGTGCGCGACGGCAATGTCATCACGGGCGGTGGGGTCACGGCGGGCATCGACTTCGCCCTGATCGTCGCGGCGGAGCTCGCAGGCGAAGCGTTCGCGCAGACTGTGCAGCTGAATATCGAATATGCCCCCGCCCCGCCATTCGACTCGGGTCGGCCGGAGACCGCGACACCCGAGGCGTTGGCGATGTCGCAGGCGCGCTACGCAAAACTTCTGCCAGGACGGCTGGAGGGCGCGCGCGTGGCGGCCGCTAGACTGTCCGTGGCATAGTTGGCGGCGCGCCTCAGCTCAACCTTAGGCGCCGCGCCTCGCGCGCCCCCGTATCCAGCACGGCCGCGCGGACCTCAATATGAAGCAGAGTTGAATCCTTTAAAGAGGGCATTTGGGTCGATTGTGCCCGTTCGCGTCGCCGCCGGGATTGGCCGCTATTTGCGCATTCCCGTCGTCCAATTCGTCGCTCATGTAGGTAACTCGAGTCGCCCGCTTGGCCGGGCGGGGGGAGCGCGAAAAATCTCGCTCATCCGCGATTCCGGCACGGGCATCCTCGCGTTTCCGCGGCCGCAAGTTTGCCGGGAGTGGAATACGCAAAAAGCAAAAAAGACCGCCGCTAACTCTGCCGGATCCGCCTTTAATCCCGCGCCATCCGCGCTGGCCGGCCGGGACCGCCAGCCGCCCAGGGCGGGCCATCTTTCCCACCGGCTTTCCCGTTTCCATCGCCTGGATAGGATGAGGAGCACAAAAAAGCTGGGGAAGGGAACGCGCGGTTGGGCGTAGGGGCTGTAACCTTCGATCCGATTACGGCCGTCTACAAGACTTCAGGAGCCTCGACGCGCGAACAAGGACAGCGAAGCAGACAGGGCACCCTCAACTTTTTATGCATTTTTCACGCAGTGGTCAGAACAAGAGCCGCCAGAAGGCCTAGAAAACTCGATCTGCAATGCCAAACCAGGATATAAACCTCCTTACACTAGACCAATGGAGTTGAATAAGTGATCTATCAGCCGTTTGAAAAGTCTAAGCTCTTCGCTTAGCGTGTCTCGGGGCGCGGCTCTTGTCGTCACCTCACTTAGCGAGCTTGATCAATAATTCGATTGGTGAGGGGTCACGATCCAATTCGTCGCAACAAATGCGGAGATGATGCACCCCCATAAGCAGTGCTCGTCCAAAACCAGAAGCGCTTGCGGACTACTTTGACATCGCGCTCGAAGTATAGACGCCAAGCATATCGATGGCTCAGGCTTTTCAATTTGCTTTGCGCCAACGCTATTGATTAACGAACGAGCAGACGCTGCCTTTTTTTTCGCCACGATGCGATCGGTCATTTGCTTGACAGAAATAATGGTGGATGATTACTATTAATATGAATTGTACAATCTATAGAAGTCTAAGTCCTATATGTCACATTTGCTCCAAGTCAAGTGATTTGGCGCGTGAAGATTTTCTTTTCCAATGAGAACATAGGCATCTCAAAGCGGGTCAACATAGACGACTTGGAGCAGCTTTAGGTAGGCAAGAATTGTATAACGTCTTTTCGCAAGCGATCTTGTCTACGAAACGGAGAGGTTGTTGGCGGAGCGCGCGTTGGTATCTCTTGCCCTCCGCCTAGATCGTATAAGCCTTTCTCGACTTCCCGGTAAATGAGGCGGTATTGTTCTGGGAGCAGCTTGTGTTCCAAAAATCTTGAAGGGGAGCCATGGGAAGGCCTGTCGATGTTGCGGTGGTGGGCGCAGGCCCCTATGGCCTTTCGGTGGCGGCTCACTTAAGCGCGCGTGGAGCCGACATTCGCGTTTTCGGCACGCCCATGCAGACCTGGCAGGAGTCGATGCCTGTCGGCATGAGCTTGAAGTCCGAGGGTTTCGCCTCAAGCCTGTCAGATCCGCACAAGGCTCTGACCCTGAGGGCATATTGCACCCAGCACAATATTGCGTATGCCGACACGGGCATTCCCGTACCGGTGAAGGTGTTTGCTGCCTATGGCAAGGCATTCCAGGAGCGCTTCGTTCCGGATCTGGTGCAAAAAAAGGTGATTTCGATTCTTCCGGCATCGCACGGGTTCGATCTTCATACTGAAGACGGCGACATTGTTGCTGCCCGGCGTGTGGTTGTTGCCAGCGGCATTCGCTCTTACGACTACATACCACCAGAATTGCAAGGACTGCCCCGCCAACATCTGTCCCACAGCGTCGAATATGGCGATGCGGCCCATTTGAAGGGTCAGGACGTCCTCGTCGTGGGCGCTGGATCGTCGGCGACGGATATGGCGGCGCATTTGCGATTGCGCGGGGCGAATGCGCGTATCGTAACCAGGCGCAAGGCCATCACGTTCCAGTCGCCGCTCGGCCAGCGGAGCCTGCTGGACACGATCAAGGCCCCGATGACGGGTCTTGGACCAGGTTGGAAATCGGTCCTTTGTGTCAAGGCGCCGCTTTTGTTTCATGCCATGCCGGAGGCATTTCGCATTGAGGTGGTGCGGCGCTATCTGGGGCCGGCACCGGCCTGGTTTGTCCGGCCGGAGGTGGAAGGACATGTGCCCTATACGCTGCAATCTCAAGTCATAGGGACTGAGGTTGTCGGCGGCCGCGTTAGCCTCGTGCTGCGCGGATCCGATGGAACCGAGCATCGCGTCACCGGTGACCATGTCCTCGCCGCCACCGGCTACCGCGTCGACATTGATCGCCTGGCCTTCCTCGACGCCGGTATGCGAAAAAGCCTTCGATTAGCCGGACGGGCACCGGCACTGTCGAACCATTTCGAATCCTCCGTTCCCGGCCTTTATTTCGTAGGGACCGCGGCCGCCAACAGCTTTGGGCCGATGCTGCGTTTCGTATACGGAACCGATTTTGCCGCCCGAAGACTGGCTCGCCACCTTGCGCCCCGGGTACGGCGTCGCTCGATGGCTTCAAAAACCGGTCCTGGAAATGCGCAGGTAACAGTTGAGCCGACCACGTGATGTCGACAGCCAATTCGACTGTTGCACTGGCCAATAAGTCTTCAGTCAAAAGCGAGAGCTTGCGGGTCCTTTTCGTCTCGCTCACCAACGATGTTGGCAGTGAGCGTGTGGTCGGTGAAATGGCTCATTGCGGCGTCCAGTGCGCGCTCGTCAGCCCGAAGGGGTTCTATTGCGCCGCCCTAGCGGCGATTACCCGCCACTTCCCCCTTCCCGCACACTACGGCGTGCGGTTCGGAACGCTGTTTGTGCGAGCCCGACTTGAAAGAGCGGCGCGCGAGTGGCACCCCGATCTTATTCTACCTCTCGACGACCTTTCTTCCTGGCTTCTGCGCTGTCTGGCTATGGACCGGAAGACCAAACCACAAGTGAGGCAGCTCCTGTTAAGATCGCTCGGCCCATCGAGCGGTTATTTGGCTGCGATCAGCCGCAGCGAATTCATGAATAGGGCCGAGGCTCTGGGATTGAATAAGCCCCTTCACTATGAGGTGAGAGATCATGGAGCCGCATTGGCCGCGGCGAGGCAGTGGGGATATCCCGTCGTCGTTAAGACCGAACACAGCTCGGGGGGCGTTGGCGTCTCGATTGCCCGCAAAGCCAATGAGCTGGCAAAGCGGCTTGCTGCGATCGAGGCGGGTGATAGGCTGCGGAAGATCAGGCAACCGATCAAACGCTGGGTCTACCGTCAGGCAGGGTTCCGAGCAGGGCCTGGGGCGCCGACGATCATACAATCGTTCGTCGACGGTGTGCCGGCATTTCGTACCGTCGCGGCTTGGCAAGGACGCGTGCTCGCAGGGGCGAGCTTCGTCGCCGTGCAGGTGAACCCCGAGCCGACCGGCGCAAGCACGGTCGTTAGGCATGTTGAAAACAGTTCGATGAACCAAGCCGTGATCCAGATGGTGTCGGCGCTGGAATGTTCGGGGTTTGTGAGTTTCGATTTTGTGTTGGAAATGGAAAGTGGACGAGCCTCAGTCATCGAAATGAATCCACGAAGCATAGGCACGACACATCTCGGAAGGCTTTTTGGAGCCGATATTTGTGGCGCACTAGTCAGGGTCGTTTCGGGCGGCAGGGCGCCAATGGTGTCGCCCCAGTTGACGACGGAGCTTGTTGCCCTGTTCCCCAAAGAGTTAGAGCGCAATTCCAACAGCCCCTATCTCAAGTCGACGACAGTTTATCACGATGTGCCGGTCGACAATCCCCGTCTTATGAGCATTTATCTTCGGCGAGTCAAAAAGCTCAATCCCGGCTTAGACGAGAGCTTTCTGACGCTATTGGGTGGGGGTCCGCGCAACCAAGGGATCGAGGAGGCATGCGGATAAGGTCAGTTCCAAGGGATGCAAAGCGCGCCAGACAGTGCGACGAGCGACCATCAAAAAGGCGACTGGCAAATGGGCCCCAAGATGCTGAGCCGGCTTTGAACTTCGCCATATTGTTTATGAACATCCGCTAAGGTGACCAGCCGACAGGTGTCATCTGCGGCAGTTAGAGTCTCAAGAGCACCACAGATTTCGTCCAGACCTGTCATCTTGTGATGACGGGCGGGCACCCGGGCGATACGTTCAACCATCAGTTATGCGAAGAGCTCTCGACCCGTTTCAATATCAACTGCACCACCGTTCAGATCGAGATCGACCAGCAACTGGCAGGCGTTCTGACACCGGAAAATGTGGTGTAGTGCAAACCCCCAAGCAACGGTCTGGACTGCGCGACTTACACGAAGGAAGTCTCGCTCACAGATATTTCGTGATTGCCTTGAATTCTTCGATCGGTGCGCTTGCCGCTCGCCCATCGGCCTCAATTGCACGATCCAAGCAATGGTCGAGGTGATCGTGGATGAGTGTCTTCTTGGCGGATTCGATCGACTTCTCAACGGCCTGGAGCTGCTGGGCGATATCCAGACAGTCCCGTCCTTGTTCCAGCATCGCGATAATGCTGCGGATGTGCCCCTCGGCGTTCTTGAGGCGCTTGATGATTTTTGGGTGAGAACTATGGATTGGATGATTCATCACTTGACCCTACCCTGGGGGGGAGGGTAAAGCAAGTTCGTTGGCGCAACGGTTGGACCGTGGCGTCGGCAATCCGGTCGCAGTCCCGGCTCATTTTCCAGGACCGACATAACCAGCAAGGGATCACATGAACCCGCGATCTAACAGCCAATCTACGGAGAGTGACAGTAGGCGCTCGTCGCCTGTTGCATTCATTCTGCCGGGTTGGTCCATCGCCCGGGTCGTGCTTGTAACCGCCATGCCCTTCGCGCGAATTCGCCTGGGCTAACGGCCAGGCCCTCCCGGGTTCGAGCAACCGCTTGAATCAAAGGAGAGGGCCATGACCGCCTTTCTCACCGTCGATAACCTGCGGGCGCACATGGCGTCCTCCTTTCCGCGCACTCCACTCCGGCTGGTGCGCAAGACTGAACTGCTACGGCAGGAATCTCATCCCGCACCGATCGCACATTGGGTGATCGGGCCGGATGGCCGGTTGACATGTCGGTGGCAGTCGGCCGTGCGGACACATATCCGCCCTCCACAAAGTTAACGATCGGGGCGCGGCTTAGCCGCTTCCCTCGCTATTTTTCCGCTCTCTGCGCTTCGCAGCCGGAGAGCTATGCCTCCATTTTGCCTACGCTCGGAGACACGTAATGTCCGATATTATTCTTGGTGATCCCGCTCGTTCTGCAGTTCTCGATAGCGCTCATGTCGGTGACATAGAGGGCGCCCTCGGCACAATCTACCGAGACGACACCTTGCGCCGGCGTACCTGGAAGGCACGACTTGCGACCTTAATGGCGATCATCGGTCCCGGTCTGATCGTCATGATCGGCGATAACGACGCCGGCGCCTTCGGCACCTACACCCAGGCTGGACAGAACTACGGCACTGCCCTGCTTTGGACGCTGCTATTGCTTGTTCCGGTACTCTATGTGAATCAGGAAATGGTGCTGCGTCTCGGCGCGGTGACAGGCGTGGGCCATGCTCGCCTTATCCTCGAGCGCTTCGGCAAATTCTGGGGCGCCTTCAGCGTCATCGACTTGTTCATCCTAAATGGACTGACGATCGTCACCGAGTTCATCGGCATCAATCTCGCGCTCGGTTATCTTGGGATTCCGCGAGTGTGGGGCATCGTGGTTGCTGCCGGGATTGTGATCGCCGCAGCAAGCACCGGCAATTTCCGCCGCTTCGAGCGGTTTTCCCTGGCTCTGTGCTTCTTCAGCCTGCTGTTGGTGCCGGTCTTCCTGATGGTGCACCCGCCGCTCGCCGAGGTTGGACGTGATTTCCTTGTTCCGCGTTTTCCCCCCAACGCCAAACTTTCAGACGTGATGCTGCTGGTGATCGCAATTGTTGGAACAACGGTCGCGCCATGGCAGCTATTCTTCCAGCAAAGCTACGTCATCGACAAACGAATCACCCCGCGCTTCATGAACTATGCGAGGGCGGATTTGATGATTGGAATTGTCGCCGTCTTGATTGGTGGAATTGCCATGATGGCCTTCGCCGCGGCTGCCTTCCAGGGCACAACCGGTTTCGGCCAGTTCACAGACGCGGGCGCCGTTGCGGCAGGTTTAGAGGCACACGCCGGTCGCGCAGCGGGCATCATGTTCGCGCTTGCTTTGCTGGACGCCAGCATCATCGGAGCGTCTGCTGTATCGCTTGCGACGGCCTACGCAATCGGCGACGTCTTAGCTCTGCGGCATTCGCTTCATCGCAAGGCGACTGACGCGCGTGGTTTTTACGCCGTCTATGCCGGGCTGATCGCAGTGGCGGCGGCCTTGGTGTTGTTCGGCAGCGACGCGTTACTCGGCCTCTTGACCAACGCCGTGCAGACGCTTGCAGGCGTGTTGCTGCCCTCGGCAACCGTGTTTCTCCTGCTACTGTGCAACGATAAGGCCGTCCTCGGGCCATGGGTGAACGGGCGTTGGCTGAACCTGTTCACCGGTGCGGTGATCTGGGTGCTGGTCTTGCTTTCTATCATCCTGACTGCAGCGACGGTGTTTCCGGACATCTCCGGCGAAATAATCGTTGCTGCCCTGGTTGGCGGTACCCTTCTGGGAATAGCAGGGTTTACAGTCTTTTCTCTGCTTCACCGGAACCGTGGCGAGGCGGCGATTAGCGACAATAAATCTAAACCCGATCTGACTGGGATATCGCGAGTGACCTGGACGATGCCCTCGCTCGACTCGCTGGCACCCCCGAAGCTGAGCCTCAGCAAACGCCTTTGGATGGGGGTGCTACGCGCCTATCTGGTCGCTGCCGTCGCTCTAGTTGCCTTCAAGGTCATCCAGATTGCGGCAGGGCAGTAGCAGACGGCCCATGACCACAATCCGGAGTGGCCAACCACCTCGGATCGCAGAGGCCGAACAGGTTACATGCGATCCGATCTCGGACGGTCTCGTCCTTACTGCACGTGCCACCTGCGAGGAGGGCTTTAGCCCAGAGTGATGGTCCAGGCAGGTCCCCCTGATGCGATCTCAAATGCGTCGGCGGCCAGCAGATCTGACCTCCAATGAAGTTCGTCGGTCCAGAGGCAAGGCAGGGGCCCCTGACATCACTGCGTCCTCTCCGCCGCCCCGTGAACACAGGAGATAGCCATGAACCGTGACCAGGATCTCGACGAGATGGCGAGAACAATCGAACGAAATCATACGCCACGCCTGACTGTAAACCCCAGCGAACGGCGAAGGCGGGATTTTCGCAATGCGCTGATCACTATCGCCGTTTGTGTTGTGATCGCCGTTGTCTGCGCCTTGATCGATGTTGCGATCGGGCAGCATCCCCGATGAGCGCTTCGCACGTCAGCATTGGCGTCCGCATCTTCAAGGCGGGAGCGACGATGGCAGATCTGTTGTGGCGGGCCTGTGTTCTTGCCCAGTGGCGCGAACGTGGGCAAACGGACATTGCGTTCGATCTCTCGCTGATCGCAAGATCGGCAGCTGACGTCGATCGCTCGGAGCAGCAGACGGAGCGCAAGGTGGCTGCCGACCGGCCTGAAGAACAGGGCCCGATGGAAAAACTCGGGTGATGTGCATGGCCGTTGTCATTCCGGACGCTGCGCCTTTCACATCGTTGCGGCGCCGCATGAGTGGGGGCATCACCAAATCTGCTGACGCCTATCTCGCTCCTGCACGGTGGTCCCCTGCGCTAGCCTAGCGATATGCTGACAACTTGGAATACCGGCACTCGTCGTCCAACGTCATGCCGATAAGAATTAATCGGCGTGTCATGGATAGCCTGCAAACATCGTGACATCGGACTGCTGAGAACCCTGGCGTATCGTCTTACTCGTTTCCTCATCTCCTAAATGGACAATCACCAATGATCGCGACGATCGCCCTTATTGAGTTGGTCGGCTATGTCATTCTGCTGCTCTGGGGCATGCATATGGTCCAGAGCGGCGTTGTGCGCGCCTTTGGGTCGGATCTGCGCCGGGTGATCGGACGAACCCTGCGTAACCGATTCGCGGCCGTCGGCGCCGGCCTGGTCGTGACCGCGCTGCTCCAGAGCAGCACGGCCACCGCCATGATGACCACCTCGCTCGCCGCCGGCGGCATGGTGGCGCTTGTTCCGGCGCTCGCGGTCATGCTGGGCGCCAATATCGGCACGGCATTGATCGTCAAAGTCTTGTCCTTCGACGTGTCCTGGGTCGCTCCGCTACTGCTGATTGCCGGCTACGTCGCCTTCCGGCGCGGCCGAAAGGGTACGATTCACGATCTGGGACGTGTCGGCATTGGGCTTGGGTTGATGCTGTTGGGGCTGCATCAGCTGGTCCTCACCATCGAGCCGATCCAGAGCGCGCCGGTGCTGGGCGAAATTCTGGGCGCGCTTACCCGTGAGCCACTGCTTGATCTTGCACTCGCAGCGCTGCTTACCTGGGCCGCTCATTCGAGCGTGGCGGTTATGCTGCTGCTGGCTTCGTTGGCGGCGGGCAATGTCATTACTCCGGTTGCCGCGATCGCGCTTGTCCTGGGTGCCAATCTAGGCGGCGCCATCCCGCCGGTGCTGGAGGCCCCCAGCGCGGATCCGGCCGGGCGCCGGCTGCCGATCGGCAATCTTGCCTTCCGTGCCCTAGGCTGTGTCGTGGCATTGCCCTTCGCGCGTCCCATCGCGGAAGCCCTGTGGAGCATCAACCCGGACCCGGCCGCGTCCGTCGTGAACTTCCATATTGCGTTCAATCTGATTTTGGCCGTCGCCTTGGTCGGGTTTCTTGATCCTGCCGCCAGCCTTCTCACGCGGGCCTTGCCGGAACGCCAGAAGAAAGCGGAGGAGGTCGCCCAGCCGCTCTACCTCGATGAAGCTGTGCTGGATACGCCGTACCTGGCCCTGACCAACGCGTCGCGCGAAGTGTTACGCATGGCGGATCTCGTGGACGCTATGCTGCGCCGCCTCCTGCAGGCCGTGACCGGAAACGACCCGGAGGCAATCAAGGAACTCGTCCGCATGGGCAAGGCGCTTGATCGTTTGCAGGAGGGGTTGAAGGCTTATCTGACTCAGCTTGGCACCGACGGGCTATCCGAGGCTGATGTCCAACGCCACGGTCATGTGCTCGATTTTGCCGTCAATCTTGGCCATGCTGGAGACATCATCGAGCGCAGCTTGGCTGATGCGGCAGCCCGCAAGGCAAAACGCGATCTTGTTCTGACAAAAGAAGACGAGACGGACCTCCGCGCTTTCCACGGCCGCGTCCTCGACGATCTCAAGCTCGCGGCTTCCACCTTCATGGCGGAAGATGCCAGATCGGCACAGTCTCTGCTCGACGCCAAACGGAAGTTGAATGCAATGGAGCGCACGACAGGCCGCCATCATTTGACCCGACTGGAGGACCGCTCGCCAGGCGGGCTGGAGGCCAGCACATTGCATCTCGCAATACTCCGCGACCTGCGGCGCGTGAACTCCCATATCTCGACAATCGCCTATGACGTGCTCGGATTGACCGATCCGCTGGAGAACCAGGACGAATCCTCCGATCATCTGCCTGAAACTGCCTCACCCACGATTTTGGCCCAATAGGCGGATAGAGCCGTTAGGCGGCTCAGCCATCCCTGGAAGAGCAACATACGCACCGTGGTCCTTGTGAAGTCATTGGAGACAATGGCGTCCGTAAACTTGGCTCACAGATATATCAATTGAACGTACCAAACCGGTAGACCCGCGACCGGTTGTTATTTTGAGCCGCATATTCGTTACGGACTACGATCTTCGTCCAACAAAAGAAAAGAGGATTCGGCGGAGAGTCATCTCTCTTCAGATTTCGAAACACTGTTCATCATAATCAGTTCTGCAGGCCCATCGACCCCAATATATGCGTGCGGCTGATCTGCGTCGAATAATATACTATCACCCTCGAATAGAGTGATTGGATCGTAATACATACTGTGTAGTTCAAGCTTGCCCCCCAGGACGTACAAAAATTCCTGGCCCGGATGTTGTCTCCATCCGCCGTTCTCGTCGAATGACCTCGCGGTGACGTGGACTTTCCAAAATAAATTCTGTTTCTCTTTGAACTCTGAGCAAAGTATCTCAAGCTGCATGCCTGGGTTCTCGTGAACCGTTCCAGTATTACGGCGAGTTATGGATCGCCTCGCCTTCGCCTGGGGAGCCGGCTCAGTTAAAAATATTGCCGCGGGCACATGCAATATACCAGCGAGCTTCAACGCGGTCTCGACTGTAAGCTTGGCCTTGCCAGACTCAATCTTTGACAGTTGCGATGCAGATATGCCGGATAATTCTGACAAGTCGCGAAGACTTATGCTCTTCAAATTGCGATAGTGACGTATTTGTAGAGATGCTGATGACATTGCTCTGTTCGATACTCCTCACCTCGCGTCGCGCGGGATAATGGCGCCAATTCACTCTCTCGGGCCGGCATAATCTAGTTAATTCCTGCGCCGATCTTCAATTCTCGAGGCGAGAATTTCCATTATGACACCAATGTTTCCAAACAAGATACAGTGCCAGACGGCTGCTATCAACTGCTCTGTGCCTACGCTAGCGAATAGAGACCAAAGCAGCCTTGCGCGTTGATGACGACGAAATCGGCGCTCACCTTAGTGCCGTCGATACCGGATATATGCACGCCAACTGGTCAAATGTGGCGCCCAGCGAAGCCTTCGGGGGCGGGTTCTTCCCACGATTGCCCTGCAGCGAGGTTGAGGCAAGTCGGAGCCTGAATGGCATCCAAGCGCCGCCCCACTGTCCGCATCCATCTATTTCGCTCTGCATCTACATGTGTCGAGCCTACTGCAGCTGCGCGGGTGCCGCAGGCATGTGTGCACACTGTATCTAATTTCGCGTTATGTTTCTAAAAAAGAAAAATATTTCGATATTCGATTGCGCTGCGGATCGAAATGTGACAACTATGTCCACCGTGACTGCACACGGAAACAAAAGGCTTTGCTCCGTTTTAAGCAGTTGCGTCTGCGCCCGCGTTTTTCGGAAGGGGTAAGCAAGGGCTCGGAAATCCGCGAGCATGCCTGGAAGCGTGGCAAACATAATCTGATGAGGGTCTGCACTCAGACTGCGCCAGATTGCCCTTTCATATGCACTGGTCGCTCCGCTCTCTTGCGACAAATTAAATATCGATCTTAAGGAGCGTTAGTTGACGTACGCAGTAACAATGGCACGTTGCAGCAACAAGAAGCGTATTGGTATATTACAGCCGGATCATACTCCGAGCGAATTGATCGCTAAGCATGGCGATTACAATGAGTTCTTTATACGCTCTCTGGCGGACGAAAGATTAGAGTTTGACACTTACGCCGTAGTAGATGGGGTATTTCCTACGCGTGTCACTGACGCCGATGGCTGGCTCGTCACAGGCGCAAAGTACGCCGCGTATGAGCAGCACGACTGGATAAGTAAGTTAGAGCGGCTTATCCGTGAAATTTATGATGCTCGGATACCCATGGTCGGAATTTGTTTCGGTCATGAGATTATCGCGCAAGCGTTAGGTGGGCGCGTAGAAAAGGCTAAACGAGGCTGGACGGTAGGTCCTATTGATTACCAGCGAAGTGATCTTAAGAAAACACAAACAATTATTGCTTGGCATCAAGATCAGGTAACCGTAAAGCCCCCGCTTGCCGAGCTTGTTGGTTCATCGGTGGATTGTGAAAACGCCGTCTTACGCTACGGTTTAACAGGACTAACGTACCAAGGGCATCCCGAGATCACGCCTGCCTACCTGCGAGATCTTTTGCAGCTCCAAGGTCAACATCTTTCCGAGACCGACAGACAAAATGTCCTTGGCGCGGCGGATGCTTGTCTAAGTACGGCGGATATCATCCTTGAGATAAAAGAGTTACTTCTTGGCACTCATCAGATTATGTCATCCGAAGTCGGCTGAAAGTAAGCTGTCGGCGCGCCTTTTCTTAAGAATTACAGACGAGCACGACGTATACGCGCAAATTTATCTGTCTGAGTAGACGTAAAGGGAACGACGAGTACTTACAGAGGGAGACGAAGTCATGAAAATAAAACTCGGGGATGTTCTATCTCGGAGCTGCGCTACCCTAGTGATGGCCATTATGGTGTTAGCCGCAGCGTCGGCGGCGATGGCCGATTCAATAGGCAACTGCGAGCTGACTGGTGAAAAAGGGACTATGCCCTTTACGCCGGCGCAGGCAGGGCAATTGACCGTCGAAACAAATCTTCCGTCCCCAGGTTGGTGGAACGGCGATACACCGGATACGATCCAAGACGGCTATGAGTACTGCATGGCGGCCAATATAGCCCATCGCGCCGGCTTGGATAACTTGAAGGTTGTCAATGTTGCTTTTGACGCACTGGTCGCTGGCCAAACTAAGGACTTCGATCTCGCTCTCAGCACGATTTCCATCACTGATGCGCGCAAGAAGGTTGTTGATTTCTCGGTACCTTATTTTAGCTCGGATATCGGCATTCTCGTCAAGAAAGGTACCGTGATCGACGCAGCCGCGATTGCAAAGATGCGGATCGGCGTGAAGCAGGCGACTACCGGCGCGAATTTCGTAGCCGGAAAGTTACACCCGCTTGAGGTCAAGGTATTCCCAGATCAGGCCAGCATGTTTGCGGCCCTGATGGCCGGTCAGGTGGATGCGGCGGTACATGACACCTCCATCGTACTTGGGCAGGCGGCGCAGTCCGATGGCGCATTCGACGTGGCAGGCCAGTACTCAACGGCAGAATCCTACGGGGCGATTTACCCGAAGGGCTCGCCGAACGGCGCGAAGATCGACACGATCATCGATGCGATGGACAGGGATGGTACGCTTAAGAAGCTCGCCAGCAAGTATCTGGCCCAGGCCTGGGGCGCAGATCCGACCAAGATCCCCTATTTCAAGCCCTGATCGCGAAGGCTAGCTCGATGTCCTCAATCAACGATGGCCGAGGAGCCGGCGCAACGCTCGGCCTCCTCGGTGGCAGCCGTCAATGGAGTGCCGGCACGCCACCAAAAGACGTCACCGGATGGGCAATCACAGCCCTCGGCGTCACCGTGTTTGTTCTGGCGTCCAGCTGGGCGACACTCAAGGGAGTATACAGCGCTGCGCAAGCCCTGAAAGTCGATGGACCGCTCGCCTTGGGCATCCTCGTTATCTTCGGCATCGCCGTGCTGGCGCTGCTGTGGCCAGCAATTCAGAGCTTGCGCCGCTCCCAGACCGCGAAGGCGGCTCTTGCTACCAACAATCTGGTGAATGCCCGCGTGGCGACCGCCGCATCTCGCGAATTCGCCTATGCGACGCTGGGCTATGCGGCGGTGGTCGTCGCCCTTCTAATGATTGCGCAGTTCTTCATCGCTAACAACCTTGCCGTCAGCCGTACCTTCTTTCAGTTGCCCCTGATCTTCAGCACCTTCGGACTGATACTCAAGGCCTTCTGGATCAACATCTATATCTTCGTTATCGCGGAGATCCTGGTGCTGGTGTGGGGCCTGGTTGTGGCGATCGCCCGCCTCATCCCCGGCGATGCGGGTAGGCCTGTTCGCGTGATGGCGACCGTTTACACCGACGCGTTCCGCGGCATGCCTGCGATCATCAACATCTATCTCATCGGCTTTGGTATTCCGCTCACTGGCCTGCCGATCCTGAAGGACCTCGCGCCAGAGTCCTACGCGATCCTTGCTCTAACGCTGACATATGGCGCCTATGTCTCGGAAGTTTATCGCTCCGGCATCGAGAGCATACACTGGAGCCAAGTGGCGGCATCGCGCTCGCTCGGCCTGACTTATTTCCAGACTCTTCGCTACGTGATCGTGCCCCAGGCGGCGCGCCGGATCATACCACCGCTCCTGAACGACTTCATTGCCTTGCAGAAGGACACGGCGCTGGTCAACGTCATTGGCTCGGTCGATTCCTTTAACCAGGCCAAGATCATTGCCAGCAATCATTTCAACCTTTCGCCGGTGACAACCGTTGCCATCCTTTTCATCGCGATCACGATTCCGCAGGCCCGTTTCGTCGACAAAATGATCGAACGGGATCAACGGCGCATGCGTGGCGGTAGCTGAGGTTTCAGACTATGTCGATGATCGAAATGCGCGATATTCACAAAAGTTACGGCCACGTCGGGGTGATCAACGGCCTGAACCTTAATGTCGAGGAACACCAGGTTGTCTGCCTGATCGGTCCGTCGGGATGCGGCAAGTCGACCCTGCTGCGCACCATGAACGGCCTGGAGGCAATTCAAGGCGGCGAGATCCGCATCCACGGCGATCGTATGACCGGCCCCGGCGTCGACCTCAACGCGCTACGCCGCGACGTCGGCATCGTGTTCCAGAGCTATAATTTGTTTCCGCATATGACGGTGCTGGAAAATGTCACCCTGGCGCCGACTAAGGTGCTGAACCAGAGTAAGGACGAAGCCGAAGCCACGGCGATGACGCTGCTCAAGCGCATTGGCCTCGACCACAAGGCGAGGGAATATCCCGATCGGCTATCAGGTGGCCAGCAGCAGCGCGTCGCCATCGTGCGCGCACTAGCCATGGGCCCAATGGTCATGCTCCTCGACGAAATCACTGCGGCCCTCGACCCTGAATTGGTCTCTGAGGTGCTCAATATCGTACGTGACTTAGCCGCAGAGGGCATGACCATGCTGCTCGCCACGCACGAGATGGGCTTCGCGCGAGAAGTTGCTAGCAAGGTCTGCTTTCTGTACCAGGGAAAGGTTCACGAAGAGGGGCCTCCGTCGCAGATCTTCGGTGACCCTACCCAAGAGCGTACTCGCGCCTTTCTTCAGCGCATCATTGAAGCTGGTCGGCTCTGATGCGGCGACTAAACACAGCTAGAGCGCGCGTCCGGAGAGGGCTGCGCTCGGGTTCGGCAGGAGGTAGATAGGCCAACAGAACGCATTTACTTGAACAATGAGGAAGGCGATGATTCCTGCCGGGCATTGCCACGGGAACTTTGACGGTACGAGGCATGCTGGGATAGGGCAGGGGCAGGCAGCCGACTTTCTGCTCCCGCCACCAATTCCCATCCTCCTACTCGCCTTGGTGGCGCACCCTCATCCAGATGCCACTTGTCGGCGACATGCAGTGTGCGCCGCCGAATGGAATTGGCAAAATCGTGCCTAAATTTCTCAGCCCAGCGTCGGATCGTTTCGTGGCTTACCATAATTCCACGGACCGAGGGACCATGTGGGCCGGCACCTCGTACCACGACCTTGAGGTCGCCAATAGCGCCCCCTCCGACAGCGCAGCAGCATTCGCCAACATAAAAGACGGTAGCGCAGGGTGATGCGCCACCGCCGGATCGATTGTCGTTTTTAGTGGCTGTGGGTTTCAGCAGACAGCTTTGCGGCCTGATGATGGTGATGGCCTGCTTCCAAGTGATGAGCATGGGCCAAATGTGCATGATGATGGGCCTTCTCGTGATGGCCCTCCTCATGTGCCGTCGCCGCTTCTTGATGATGTTCCGCGGCCTTTTCGTGATGTTCGGCCGCCTTGGTGTGATGTTCCTTCAGGGCGCTAGACATATCTTCCTCCATTTGTGCCCGGGCGTCAGCCCCACGCCACTATCCGGGCGGCACGTGACAAGACAATGATGCGGCCGCTTCCCTACACCGCCCCTTGTGTATATCGTATAGGCAAGGGAACGCGGAGGACGGTGTGATGGCTTACTTCGTAATAAGCTTCGATCTCAAGCATGCCCGCTTGCGCAATTATCAAAACTTCTATCAGGCTCTACGTTCTTTTGATGGTGTTGAGATAAGAGAGTTTGTTTATATAGTCGACTCTCGCCTAAGTATTAGTCGCCTATTCTCGGAAATTCATCGTTGGCTGCATGAGGACGACGCTCTCTTTATTACTGAGTTCGCAAAGAAGCCGAGTTGGACTAAGACGCTGCCGGGTACCAAGGCTTGGATTGACGCGCGTTTCCCGTAATTGAGGGTGCAGCCACCAACGGTGACCGCTCCAAATGCGCTTGATGGCTAGCTTCGTATCCCGTAGCTCTTATGTTACAAAATCTAGGGGCGATCGATCAGGACAGCGGCGATGGAAAACATCCCGAACCACCCCACGCGGCAGGGTCTGGAGCGCGTTGTCGCGGTCGCGAAAGAGGGGGTGAAGGCAGCGCCCTTAGTGAGGTCAGAGATTACAAACGGGCGATATGTTCTTACGTTTTCGGTCCCAGCCTCGAATGCTCATATCGAGGAGCGCGTTTTCAGCCAGTTGGGGCACGCGCTCAATACGTTTCATCTCCAAAGTGGAGACGCAACCAGCATCGCCCTCAAATTCGAGCGGGTCAAATGGGTTCACTGAGCGTCATGCGTTTTGGGGAAGCCCCACGCGGTACATAATCACCAGAGCATACAGCGCATCCAGGATGTGACGGTCGTCGATATCGGGATTGGTAATAAGGGCGAGCGCGTTCCGGACGATTTTTTCGCGCGAAGCGGCGGGGCAATGCTCGACAACAAATGCGTAGAGGGCGTCCTCAGCAAGACCGGCAGATGCGCCCTTGAGCAAAGCGGCCTGAATCTGCTTCCACCTGTCGCTCATCGTTCATCCTCAAGTGTTGCGGATCGCAGATCTCTCAAGTGCGAAGATAGGCTGCATTCTGCCCCACCCAATGTACCACGTGGCGAGGACAAGCAGTGTCGGGCATCCGCGCGCGAGGGACGATTTCGGGCTCATCGCAGCTGATCAAGGAGCGAAGATGAGTCATAAACCCGGGCCGGAGAAAGGGCCTGCAGAGCACGTGATGAAGGATCTTCGCCAAGCGATGGCTGCTGCATTTTTCAGCGGAACACAAGATCCGCATAGTCCTGGAAGGCCTGCGTGGTGAGGGGAGCATTGTCAAGCTGTGTCGCGGCAAAGGCATTGCGTCGTCAATATATGATGGTTGGTCGAAGGATTCCTCCAAGCCAGCAAGAAACGACTGGCGGGCGATACACCCGTGCCGGCGACGCCGGACGAGGTTAAGGATCCTAGGCGTGAGGCGAGGGCGCTTCAGGAGTTTGTCTATGTTTTCCGGGCCATACACCCTGCGTCTCGCAGGAGCATGCTTGCGTGCGCCGAGCCTTACGACCTCGTGGTTTCCACAAATGGGGGCAATTGCATTAACGGGCCCGAATGAGGGCGGCTGGCGTCGGCGCCGAATTGATTTGCAGGGGAAGGGAAATTCGAGGCCCGGGAGCTGCCGGAGGACGGGTTACGTGCCTGGCTCTCTGCGCACTGACGACGCTGTAGCTGCAAGCCATCTTCGCATTGCCACTTCTCGAAACGAGAATTGGCTCGGCGCGCCGCTCATCGGTTTTTCGAGAGCGCCACGGGAAGCTAGTTCCCGTGGCAACTGGCGTCTTTCGATGCATACCCCTCCCTTCGTCACAAGGTCGGCACGGATTTAGGCTGCGCAAGCATGATAGGATCCGAGGGGTACCTAAAAGTGTCGCCTTGCGTCGGAATACCCTGGCGATCCACTTCGGTTGTCACACCAGAAATGCCATCTTTGCCGATCGTCAAAGTGAGAAAGCCCCACTTCTTATCCGCTGCATATTTCAGCACAGCCCCTGAATCCGGCGCGACCTCGCCAGGTTGCGAATGCACTGCATGCAAGTTGTGATAGCCGCCATTGCCAGTCACGAGGAACGGGGTGGGTCCATCCGACGCAATTGTTTGCTCGATACGTTGATAATCGTGCACATGGCCCGAAAGGACCAAGTTTGGTACGCGACCCGTGTCGCGAATAGCATTCTCCAGGATGTCTGCCATCTTGGAACTACCGCTATGATAGGCATCGAAGGAATAGATGGGGTGATGTAGGGCGAGAATGAGCGCCCGATCAGTGGGTGCCGTCGCAAACTCGTTGGTGACCCATTGCTGTTGTATCGAATCCACCGATCCTCCTTCGGGCACATTCGTATACATGCCAATGATCGTGGCCAGTGGAGTGATCATCGTCCAATAGACATTCGGAAGATTGAGCTGGACACGAGGCGCATCCTTGGAGATCGGGTCGACGTCGGGGTGCGCTTGCATGAAGTAGTCCACCCAGCCATCGAGGGACGTTTGTACAGAGGGATCATCGACTTCACCGTCATGATTTCCTGGGATGGAAAATATCGGAATGTCATAGTGTGCGTATGGTTCGTAGAATTGCGAGTAATAATCATCCCTCATCCCGGTGAAATAAACGACGTCGCCTACGTGGTAGCAAAACTGCGGCGTGCCACCTTTGCCGCTTGTCAAATGTTCAATCATTTGCTCCGCGACATTGTTTTGAAACTCACCGTCCTGCACGCCTCCAGTATCGCCCACGACATGAAACACCATTTGATGCCGGCTCTCGATATCTTGAGCAATTGCGGGAAAGTTGGCGGCAAGATCGTAGTGATAGGGTGCCAGTCCGAGGGGCCGAGGCAACGGCTGAAAGCTGATGTTTCGGTGGCTGACCGGGTGCAGAGGACTGACGCCGGGGTGCGCCTGGGAGCGCTTTGGTTGAGGACGCGGACGGACTTCGCCTGGTTGGAGATTGGTGATCCATGTCTGGTGAGCTGGTTTAGCAGCGTGGGGCATAGCGACTTCCCTTGGTGTTCGCGTCAGCTGATCGCTTGGCGAGCGCAACCATCGATCCTTGACGCGTGTTTGCGTTTGATATCGAAGAGCCTTGCGTGAAGACAACGTCGCTGGATGCTGGAGATCCTGCCGATCGCAGTCGCACCTAGCAAACGTAAGCAACGTAACATCTAGTCTATTGCTCTGACTTACTCCTCACCGCCAGGTAATAGTACAACTTACTTTGTATTGGCCGCCCAGCCTGTTATTATTCAATACACCGCGTGTGATAGTTACGTGACAAGTCGTGAAAACAGAAAATTTACAAAACAAACAATGCCGGAGTTTCGCCTTCGCTGACGAAACCTCTGTCCTGCTCTGGGTTGTCAATTCGTGGCTTTTGGCACTACCCGAATGAAATTCCTGCTTTGGACGGCAGGGGACAGGCATCAAGGTATGGCAGTGGGTAAGTGCAGACGGTCATAATCGGATCGGAGGCCATAGCCCTATGCCGCCAATCGTGCGTTCCCGCCCCCATTTTTTTTGGTTCCTTTTTGCTTCAATAGCGGATCGGCGACGCTCCCATTAATTCCAAATGCACAGCCAAATGCTTCATTCTGCAAAACCCCACCAATGTTCAATGCGAGGGCTCGCAGTTTGGTGATGCGTGGCGACGCATTTATCGCGTTCTGTGGTTGGGTACCTATGCCGTCGGCACAAGCGAATGGCTATCGGGAGCATTGCGAGCCGGACGCCTTTGTGGGCTCACGTGTCAGCGCTGCCAAAAGGTGATAGTCAGACCACCCGCGACGATAAGTGCGCCGCCACCAAGGACTGGCAGATCGGGGCGAACACCGAAAAACACCAGGTTGATGATCTGGGCTACCACAAAAAATAACGTCACGTAGACGCCGAGTAGGCGGCCAAAATCCCAAGGCGGTGCGTTGACCGCCAGTCCATAGGCAAACAGAACTAGCCCACCGCATGTGAACAGCGTGGCGCGTGTTGCAATGTTGGGTTGATGAAGGCCAACCCGCACTAAGGCGTCTCCACCCGCCTCTAAAATAGCCGCCAGCAGCAACAGTAAATAGGCAGAGATCGCGCTCATTGAGGCCTCGTTGGCAGCTTGCTCTATGTGGAATTTTGCGTCGTAGCTTGTGATAGCGGTAGGGCAGGACGAAGATACCATAGGGAGTGTTAGCGGGAACGTGAACGTCCCACCTTTTCCTTTACAAAGCCTGATCTGAGATGTGGGGGACGATGATTTGGTCATGGCTCCTCCGACTTCTCCCGATCCTCGCGACTGTGGGCATGGTTTGGTACCCGCCGCCGCACCTATGGGTGCCGGCGTGATGGCGGCTGAGATCGTGTCGATGGCCTCGCGAGTGCACTCCATCGGCGGGATGGCGCTCGTTCAAGTCAGGCGCTTTCGGCTCAATTTCTTGTGTTGCGCTGGTGCGTGGCAGACGGCCACCATGAGCGAGCCCAAGCCGCCGTCCGGCGGAAAGTGGCGGGGCCGTGGCCGTCAGACCGACTCGCGTCATCTTATCTTGACGGCCATCCGGGCCGCTAGATCGGCAATTGCATCGCTCATCGCCTTTACGGTTGCAGGTGTGGTGGCGTCTGTAGGGCGTCTAATAATTCGTGTCGTTTGGGGCGACGAGACATTTCGGCCGTTACGGCGTATTCGCCATTGCGCATCGAGTACAATGGTGCCGCCGGCCTCTGCTTCGAAGCGGGAAAGGTCGAGCTCGATGCTCGATGTCTCATTCCCCGTGAGCGTGCGGCTGGTTGTGACAACGGATCCTAGCGGCAAGCGGCGGACGAGGTCTTCGGCCAGAACTCGTTGCATCATGTTCCCCAGCGGCTCGCCCCAGCGCTCAAACTCTGCAACGTTGAGCTCCACATCGCTCGATCGGCGCACGAGTTGGGGCTGGTCGAGGTATTTAGGCACGCCTACTGTCGCCACCGATATGGTAACGGGAGGTCCGGCTACGTGGGCGCCAGTGTCGAGCGCAATGAGGGTGTAGATCTTAGCGTTCTGCGACGCGCACCCCGCAAGGCACAGCGTACCGAGAACGTACAATGCGAGGCCAAGAGGAGAAACGAGCATGGTTTTCATCGTGAAGTTCACTCTTTCTTGCCTCGGATTAGCGCCTCAGGGTGCTGTTCGAGATAGTCGGATAAAACGCGCAGGGAACGCGTCGCGTCCTCCACTTCGGCCATGAGTTGGGTGAGGTCACGCTTGAAGCCCGAATTGTTTCCATAGCCTTGATCGATCGAACCAACGGTGCCGTTGATGCGCTTGACGGCCTGTTCCGCGGCAACGATGAACGGCGATATCTTTGCCATCGCCGGCGACAAATTCGTATTGGCCGTATCCAGAAGCGTTTGGGCCGAGGTAAGTGCCCCCGAAAGGGAGCGCAGGGAATCCTTAATTTCCGGCGCAGCAGCGACGGTCTGGAAGGATTTCAAGGTGGAATCGGCCTGGTCGATCAGCTTGTCGAGCGGCAATTTCGAGATGCGATCCAGGATGCCGTTGATGGAATTGAGCACGTTCTCGAACTGGTTGGGAACCGAAGGGATCACCGGATAGCGCTCACCGGTGCCGAGTTCTGCCGGCGACGCCTTGGGATCGATATCGAGCGACACGATGGCCTGTCCCGTGATGAGATTGCCGGATTTCACCTGCGCTCTAAGTCCGCGACGGACCAGATCTCCGACGAGATTGCCCGTGCCAAAGTTCTTATCCTCGCCCACGAGTTGGATGCGTTCGGGCTCTAGCTCAATCACCACAGGCGCTCGTAAGGCGTTTTTCGAAACATCATATTCCAGGTGAACATCTGTGACCTGACCGACTTTCATACCGTGCCACTCGACTGAGGCACCTGGGGCTAGGCCGCCGACCGAGCCGTCGAAATAAACCAGATAGGGCAAACGGATGGTGTACTGCGCCTCCTCGACGCTCGAGTGATCTTTGAACAAGGCAAAAGCTGTGCCCGCCTTCGCCGGCTTTCCAAAATGGGCGTTGTCCGGTGTGTCGAAGGCAACACCACCAGCCAGCACGGCTTGCAGGGATTCCAGCTGGAGCTTGAAACCCTGAGTGCCTGTTTCGATCGAAATGCCAGAGGCATTCCAAAAATGCGTCGCGCCGTAGACCTGTGCGTCGTAGGGAGCCCGGACGAAGGCTCGGATCGTCACGCCGGCAGACAGGTTGGAGGAATCGAAGCCCAAAATCTGGCCCACTTCGACGTCGCGAAAATAGATGGGCGACCCAGGTCCAATCGAGCCAATCTGATCGGCCTTCAAAATGAATTCCGTTCCCGGGACGTCGGCTCGGATCACGGGCGGCTCTTCAAGACCTGTAAAGTCGAGCTGGCTCTCCCCTCGGCCCGGGTCAAAATCGATGTAAACGCCGGAGACGATCGTAGACAGACCGCTCAAGCCGCTGCTTGCCGAAAGGCGCGGCCGCACAACCCAAAACTGCGTGCTTTGATGGAGTAGTCGCGCCGCTTCCCTCGTCATTTCGGCGGTGACCTCGACATGGGTCATGTCTTCGGACAAGGTAATGGTCTTGACGGTCCCGAATACCACGGCCTTGTGCTTGATCAGCGTCTTGCCGGCCTCCAAACCGTCGGCCGTGCGGAAGGCGATGGTGATTGTCGGACCTTTCTGGGAAAGTGTCACCCAGCCAAGATAAAGCGCGACCATTGCAGCAACGATCGGGATGATCCAGACCGGCGACAATCGTCGCTTGTGCTCGATGGAGGGCTTGGCTGTGTGGACGGTACCTTCATTGGAGGCAGCTTGGCCAGGCTCTGACTCGGTCATTGGCCGGGCCTCCGGCGATTTGCTCCAGCTGCATCCCACATCAAGCGTGGGTCGAAATTCATTGCAGCGATCATTGTAATTACCACCACGCTTGCGAACGCAACCGCTCCTATCCCTGGTTCGATAGTCGCGATTTGACCGAGCTGCACCAATGCCACAAGGATCGAGATCATGAAGATATCAATCATCGACCAGCGGCCCACTGCCTCGACGATGCGGTACAGCACCGTACGATCGTGCAGGCGGCGACCCATCCCGCGCTGGGTCGTGACTAACAGGATGATCAGTCCGACTAGCTTGAGGACAGGCACGAGGATCGATGCGAAGAATACCAGCGCCGCAAGTGGCCACATTCCAGCATCGGCCAGTTCGATGACCCCGCTGATGATCGTGTCGGGGGCGCCTCGTCCCAGCGATATAACCGTCATGACCGGAAAGACATTCGCGGGTATGTAGAGAATGATCGCCGTGACCACCAGCGCCCATGTTCGTGGCAGGCTGTTGGGTTTACGATCATGCAGGGCGGCGCCACAGCGTGGACAATCGGAGTGGGCGCCAGGTTCCACATTTGAGACCAAGCCGCATGAGTGGCACTGGCAAGTAGGGCGCCGGCTGTCGGTTCTGGATGCCAAGGGTACCAGTCCGCGTCTTTCAAAGGCACGCCAGACCGTCTCATTGTCGAGGGCGGCACCGGCGGCGATCA
>Ga0207141_10023_pt1 | contig 51878 bp, 53 predicted proteins | sample Alteio_BWMinHeat_5_FD_153553 | JGI IMG/M metagenome (GOLD analysis project Ga0207141, IMG submission 153553) | Enriched cells from forest soil in Barre Woods Harvard Forest LTER site, Petersham, Massachusetts, United States -... | ecosystem: Environmental > Terrestrial > Soil > Temperate forest >... | reverse complement strand
AAGAATGTACAAGAAGCAAAGCCGGTGATCGGTACGCGAGGCCGCAGGGCGGTAGTTTCGCCGGCGCAAGCGCGAGAGTTGTGCACCTGCGGGCACCGCGCCAGCAGCCATGCGGTGCACAAGTATTCTTGCCAGGCTCCGGGCGACCACAAAGGCTTCTGCCCGTGCATGCGCTTCATTTCGGCGAAGGAATGGCGCGGAAGTAAGGCGCGCTCCTCGTAGCAAGAATTCCGGGCGAGGATACCTAGGGCCGTGTCAGCGGTGATCACGCAACCCTTGCTGGCACGCGCGGAGTGACGCTCCGGCGCGTCCCTGACGCACTTCTCGCTGAGCATCGCCTTTCGGGCGATTTATGCTCTTGCGGACCTGGCCATCGGCCGCGCCGTCTTCGATTCCCAATTCTTGCGCAACTCCTCGCGCTGTTTTAGCACGTAGGCCTTGGCCTCCTCGAAGCTGCCGTAAACGCGCGTGCCCTTGATGGTGTTGCAGGGAGTGCAGCAGGCCACCAGGTTGCTCGGATCCTTTTTTCCTTTGCGAGCCCGCGGAACCACGAAATCCACGCGCATCACCAGTGCATTCTCGAAATTGGCCAGGCCGTCCAATCCGCAATACTGGCAGCGATGATCGTCGCGTTCCAGAATCTTCAGCCCTTCCTGCAGGGTCACCGGCGAGTCCACCAGGGATAGCGTCATCAGGCTTAATGGCATGAGGTACCTCCAAAGCGGAAATCTTTGAGAGTAGGCGGGTACGTGCGACTTCCGCTTTCCTTGCGCAAGACGTTAGGACGGCGCGAGTCTAGTGTCAAGTTGGGCGGAGCCTGGCGGCGGGTCAATGTCCAAATCCGAAAGTTAGGATAAATTGAACACATCCAAACGCCCGTTCAAAGAATCCAAGATTACAGCTGGCGGCAAATGCTTGAGAAGCAGAGCAAATAGCGCCAGAAGGGAAAAACAAATGCAGGGGAAGATTTGAAACCGATTCGATCGTTTTGCATGGCGGCAGCGCTGGCAGGGATCTCGGGAACTGCGTGCGTTCAAGCGCAGGAACCAACGAGCACGCTTGAACAATTCCAAAATGGAACGGTTCGGTGGGACAATGTTTCGCTTGTCGGCCGCGACCGTCAGCAAGCGAGCACCACAACAGAAGGAAAATCCTCGGTACCAGACGCGCCGGCGCCCAAGGTCAACCCCGTAGATCCAGATAAGCCAGATAACCAGGAAGGTAAACAATCGAAGAGAATTCTGTGGATCATCCCAAATTACCGTGCGGTCAGCGCCAACACGCATTTGCCTGCTCTTAGTTTTAAGGAAAAATTCTGGCTGGGGACGGAGGATACTTTCGACTACTCCAATTTCGTTCTCGTAGGGGGGCTCGCGGGACTTTCGATGGCCCAGAAATCGCAGCCGTCCTTTGGGCAAGGCGGTTCAGGCTATGGCCGATACTATTGGCACAACTTCGTCGACGGCGGCGTTGAGAACTACATGGTGGAAGCGATCATACCCACACTGACGAAAGAAGACCCGAGATACTACACACTGGGCAGAGGTGGATTCATCAAGCGGACAGGCTATGCAGTAAGTCGGCTGTTCATCACCAGAACCGATGGGGGAAAGAGCACTTTCAATATTTCGGAGATCGTCGGCGCTGGAGCGGCCGCAGGCATCGGCAATACCTATTACCCGGCACAATCCAACACCTGGGTGAAAACGTATCAACGTTGGGGAACACAGGTGGGCCTGGATGGTGTATTCAACGTGTTAAAAGAGTTCTGGCCGGACATCAATCACGCGGTATTCCACGGAAAATACTAATCCCAACGAGAAGTCATTCGTCGCGAAGCGCGACCATGGGATCGACCTGTGTGGCGCGGCGCGCGGGGATGTAGCAAGCCAGCAGCGCGGATACCAGCAGCACGGCGGTGACGGCGCTGATGGCCGCGGGATCGATGGCATTGACCTGATACAACACGGTCTTCATCACACGTCCCACAAAGTAGGTGCCGGCCAGGCCCACCCCTAAACCAATCAGCGCGAGCAGCATGCCTTCCCCAAGCACCAGGCGAAGCACCTGCTGCGGACCGGCGCCGAGAGCGATGCGCAATCCGATTTCGTGTGTGCGCTGCGCAACGGCAAATGACATCACGCCATAAATGCCGATGGCCGCGAGGAGCAGTGCGAGGCCGGCAAAACAGGCGAGGAGGACGGTCGAAAAAAACGGTCGCTGGCCAGCGACTCATGCACAAGTTGGTCCATGGTTTTTACCTGGTCGAGGGCGAGGTCGGGATCCACCGTGTGAACAACAGCGGTAATGCTCTTGGTCATGCTGGCGGGATCGCCGAACGTGCGCACCGCCAAACCCGCTTGCGGCCAAGGCGACTGCCAAAAGGGCACATCGATTTCCGGGAAGCCTTCGCCGCGAACGCCGCCGTTATGGATGTTATGGTAGACGCCAACAATTTGCCATTCGATGGGAGGGCCTAATTTAGTGACGCCGGGAATCAATTGCTCCACAACGATGCGCTGCGTCAAGGGATCAACGTTGGACAAGTACTTTTTGGCAAAGGTTTCATTTACGACCGCGACCGGGAGGCTGCCCGCGGCGTCTTGTTCGGTGAACGCGCGGCCCTTATCGATGCGGATTCCAAAGGTCCTGAAGTATTCCGGAGTCACCATATTGAAGCCTGCGCCGGGACGCGAGGATGGATCGTCGACGGCGTGTCCGGCGAGGTTGAAGGGCATGCCAAAGTAAGTGCCGATGATGGGCATGCCGGTGGAAGCGGAAACGGCCGTGATTCCGGGAAGCGCGCCAATCCTATCGATGAGCTGACGGTAAAAACCGTTGTTCAGATCGGCGTTGGCGAACCGGTCGTTCTTGATGGGCAGAAAAAACGTGAGGATGTGGTCTTGCCGGAATCCGAGATCCACGCGCGATAATTTCCAGAAACTGTGAATCACGAGGCCCGCGCCCGCAAGGAGCGTGAGCGCCAAGGCGAATTCGACGACGACCAGGGTACGGCGCAAACCATGACGGCCCACCGAGCTGGATGAAGAGCGCCCCGATTCCTTCAATGTGTCGCTCAAATTGAGCTGCGCGGTTTGCCACGCAGGAGCGCAGCCGAACAGCACTCCACAGACGATCGATGCGCCAAGGCTGAAGAACAGCACCGGCAGGTTCAACCGAAAGTCGGCCTCAGACGGCAACGTATAGGGCGGGATCATCGCGACGATCACTTTGAGCAAGCCCCACGCGAGACTTATGCCCAGGACGCCGCCAATCAGGGATAACGCGACACTTTCCGTCAGAAACTGGGCGAAGAGTTGCCAGCGTGTTGCTCCCAGCGCGGCGCGGACGGCAATTTCTTTTTGGCGCGCTGTGCCGCGCGCGAGCAGGAGATTGGCGACGTTCACGCACGCGATCAACAGGATGAAGCCGACCGCGCCCATCAGCAGCCAGAGATTCTTGATTGTGTCTTTGCTGATGAAATCATTCCGCAAGGGTTCGACGGTGGCGCCCCATCCCTTGTTGGATTTTGGATAAACTTCGCCGATGTGGCGAGTGACGGAGTCCATGTCCGCGTTGGCTTGCTGGATTGTGACTCCCGGTTTCAGCCGGCCCAGCACGAGAATCCAATGAAATTCGTGGTTGATCTGCTCGGGCTTGAAGGCCAGCGGAACGAATAATTGCGCTTCGAGGCGGTCGGGCTGGCCCTTCGCCAACACGCCGATGACGGTGTAACGCTCGCCATTCAGGCGAATCGGCTTGCCGATGATTTCGCGGTCGCTGCCAAAACGCTCTTCCCAGAGCTTGTGGGTCATGATGGCGGCGCGATCTCTGCCAATCTCTCCCTCCTCGGGTAGAAAATCCCGTCCCAGAAGGAATGGAGTACCCACCATGTTGCTGCAACCGGGCGTCGTCAACCTTGTCCGGATTTGTTCGGGATGATCAGAGGTGGCTAGAGTGTAATTGCCGCCGCTCCAAGCGCACAGGCCTTGAAAAACGGTGCTTTGCTCCTTCCAGTCCAAGAAGTCGCCCGCCGAAACGCCGTTGCGGTCTCCATTGATTTTCGACCAGACCATGACGAGCTGGTCCGGATTGGGGTAGGGCATGGGTGAAAGAAGAGTCGCGTACACGACGCTGAAGATGGCGGTATTGGCGCCGATGCCCAGGATGAGAGCGAGCAGAGCGACGGACGTGAACCCTGGATTCTTGAGCAGCAAACGAAGGCCAAAGCGAACGTTGCGCGCAAAGTTTGACACGTGGACTCCCCCAATAGCGCCAAATGACCACTCGCTAGAGAATAGACGTTTTATCGGCCGATTAGTTCCGAACAGAAGTGAAATTTCAGCGATTCTCGTCGAATTGGCGCTCCAGGGTTTCAGGAGCGGCGAGGCGCCAGGCGGCCTCCAAAGCACGCCGCAGCGTGGGGTTACGAGCGGATTTCAGGCGGACGTTGGTGGCGCCTCGCCGTCCCCAGACGCCTGTGCAAGGGTTGAACACCTTAGGCTGGGCTTTGACCAGCATTTCCTGTTCTACAGGCGTGATTTTGACCATGGCCCAGCCCTCTTCAGGGTAGCCGAGGGTGGCGAAGATCTTTCCGGCCACCCGAAAATCGGGGTGGTCCATGTGGGCGCGCTCTTCTGTTTCTGGGAAGCTGAGGGCCAGCCGGCGAAATTCGCTGGGGGTCATGAATCCACCTCCCTCGTTTGAAGGATGGTTACGATAGCACAAGCGGGCCAGCCACCGAATCTCTCACTCAGAGGTCGAGAGCCATCCTCAGCCCCGTTTAGTTCGACGAGCTTGGCTGGGAAGATGGCGAGGGTTGAGGCGTATGCCACGAGATCGATTGGCGTTGCAGGAGATCGATGGCGTAGCGAATGGGGACGGCGGCGCCGGGAGTAGAAGGCGACCTAGAGGAAGATTTGGCAATGGACACTGCGCTGGAGCGCATCCAGCGGCCTTCGACAAGACCGACTACGGCGCGTGAGTCAAGGGCGAGGACCGGTGAGCCACTCTGGCCGAGGTTTACTGGATGGCTGAGGAGGAAGACTTCGGCGGCGGGGGCGGATTTCTCGAACTGCGTGGATTCGTAGGAGAGCACTTCTCCAGAGAAACGGTCTTCGCGCGGTACTTGGAAGGTGTTGGCGTTTTGCTGCTTGGGCGGGTGAAGAGAAAGGGCAAGGACAGATTGGCCCTGGGAAGCAGGTTCGGGAGAGAGCGGCAGGAAAGTCACACTGTGTTTGCCGATGAAAGGATTTGGCGTCGCGAGCAGGACGGCGACGTCGTGTTCGGAGTCCGCGGCGATGATGGAAGCCTTCACGAGAAGTGGAGGACTATTAGGACGGCTAACGAGAATGTAGGGCTGGCCGCCGTTGCGGAAACTTTCCAGGACGTGAGCGGCGGTGAGGAGGTAGCCCTGCTCGTTGATGAAGAAACTGTTGCCAAAGAAACTGTAGTGGTAGCCGCGCGACGATGGAGATTGATCAAGCTGATAAACGAGGGGGCAGACGGCGGAAAAAAGAGCGGCATCGCCAGTCTGGCCCTCCGAAGACGCGCCCACGGCGAAGATGCAGAAGATGGCGATGAATAAAGCTGCAAAACAAGCAACGCGAATCGCGTGCTCTGAAGCATTTGGCGCAAGAGTTTTTTCAAGTATATGCACGAGCCGCTTTAAGAACGGTAACAGTCAGGCGGGAGGTGGGAAAGTCCAGAAAAGGGACAGGGGCAAAAAGGGCTTGACAAGTGGCGGGCACTACTGTATATTCTGTAATGACAGAAATAACAGACATGGCGAAAGTGGCGACAACGACGCCAGCGTCGGAAGGCCAAAGATGAGCCAAGCAGCGAAAAACACCCTAACCCCGGTGGCGCAGAAATTTATTTTGCACTGGGGGGAGATGGGCACCCGGTGGGGAATCAACCGCACCGTCGCGCAGGTGCATGCGCTGTTGTTTCTGTCGCCGCAGCCGCTGCCGGCGGACGAGATTTCCGAGACGCTGGCGGTGGCGCGTTCCAACGTGAGCACCAGCTTGCGCGAACTGCAGGGGTGGCGGATCGTGCGGGTGGTTCACGTGCTCGGGGACCGGCGCGACCATTTCGAGTCGATCAAGGACGTGTGGGAGATTTTCCGGATTGTTTCGGAGGAGCGGAAGCGGCGGGAGATCGATCCGACGCTGCGGGTGCTCGCGGAGTGCGTGCACGAGGTGAAATCCGACGCGCAAGGCGATGCGTACACGCGGGAGCGGCTGGAGAGTATGCTGGAGTTTTTGACGGCGATGACCGGATTGTTCGAAGAGATCATCCGCATGCCGACGGGCGCGCTGAAAGGCGTGGTGAAGCTGCGCGGCAAAGTAATCACATTGCTAGGTTCGAGCAAGACGAAAGCAGCAGGATAAGAAACCATGATTTCGCTGGTGAGTGAGTATACGGACGGGAAGGGGCGGCACGCGCGGGGGTGGCTGTTTTTTGACGCGGAGTGCAAATTCTGCACCAGGATTGCGAAGTGGCTTGCGCCGATTCTGGAGCGGCGCGGAATGGCGCTGGCGCCGCTGCAAGATCCACGCGTGGGGGCGCTGCTGGGATTGCCGCGTGAGGAATTGATGCTGGAGATGAAATTTTTGCTGAGCGACGGGAGCCAGTACGGCGGGGCAGATGCGGCGGTGGCGCTGGCGCGCGAAATCTGGTGGGGCCGGCCGCTGGTGTGGATTTCCAAGATCCCCGGGATGATGGAAATTCTGCGCAAAGGATACCGGTGGATTGCCGCGAGCCGGAGTTGCGCGGCAGTTTCTTGTCCGCCAAATGAGTCCTCGACACGAGTTTCGTAACGAGTTGCAGTCGCGGCAGCAGGGAGGGCCCGGATGGGGATGCGATTTGCGGAATTGTGGCGATGGGATGGAAAAGTTGGTCGCGGGAAATATGCGGCGGTGGGGCTCATCGGCGTACTCATCAAGCACAATCTTGACAGGATCATTGCGGGTTCGTTTCTAGGATACGAAAAAAGTTTTTTTAACTACTGGGCGCCGCTGGGGAAGGCGGCGCGGCTTGACCATCTCTCGAGCACGGAAGCGAAATTTCTGGCGACGCTGCTGCTGCTCTCGATTCCGTTTTTGTGGGTGGGCGTGGCGATGACGGTGCAGCGGCTGCGGGATGCGGGGAAGCCGGTGTGGCTGGTGGTGCTGTTTTTTATTCCAGTGGTCAACGTTCTGTTTTTCCTGGCGCTTTGCGCATTGCCGCCGCAGGAGCGGCCGACGGTGACGGAAGGCGCGCCATGGCCGGGGCCGCGTGCATTGGACGACATCATTCCGCGGAGCGCGCTGGGCAGCGCGGTGGTTTCCATTTTTCTGACGACGGTTTTGGGGCTCCTGTTTCTGCTACTGGGGACGCTGGTGATTGGGGCGTATGGCTGGGGGCTGTTTGTGGCTCTGCCGTTTTGCCTGGGCATGTTTTCCGTCCTGCTCTACAGTTACCATTCGCCACGGGATTGGCAGTCTTGCCTGAAGGTTGCGCTCCTTCCCGTGTTGTTGCTGGGTGCGGCACTAATTTTGGTTGCCATGGAAGGCGTGATCTGCGTCTTGATGGCCGCGCCGTTTGGAGTGGGGCTCGCAGGGCTCGGCGGGATGCTGGGGTACATGATTCAGGCGCACCACTGGCGGCCGAAGCAGACGCCGGCGATGCTGTCGATCGTGATTCTGCTGATTCCGGCGACGTTTGGCATTGAGCACGCCGCCGCGCTGCAGCCGCAGGTGTTTGTGGTGCGCACGGCGATTGAGGTGAATGCGCCTCCGGCAAAAGTTTGGAACCAGGTGGTGGCGTTTGCGGAGATACCGCCCCCAACGGAATTGCTGTTTCGCGCGGGGATTGCGTATCCGATTCGGGCGGAGATTTCCGGGCATGGCGTTGGCGCCGTGCGGCATTGCATTTTTTCGACGGGGCCGTTTGCGGAACCTATCGAAGTTTGGGACGAACCACGGCTGCTGAAATTTGGAGTGACAGAGAATCCCGCGCCGTTGAGCGAGCTTAGTCCGTACCGGAATATTCAGCCGGCGCATCTGCACGGGTACTTTGTTTCCAAGCAAGGGCAGTTTTTGCTGACGGCTTTGCTCGGAGGGCGGACGCGGCTTGAGGGGACGACTTGGTATCAGCATACGATGTGGCCGGCGGCGTACTGACATTTGTGGTCGGACTACATTATTCACCGGATCCATTTGCGGGTGCTGGAGCATATCCGAGCGCAGGCTGAGGTTGCCGTCAAGTGATGTGGCATCTCAACACAGAGGGCTCCGAGAGCGCCCCGACCCATCCGGGGCAACGCGGACCGCGGAGGAGTTATGCTCGTGGTGGAAGCTTTTTGAGGAAGGCGAGCATGCTGCGCCCCTACGAGGAAAAACTTTCTCTTCAGATTAGGATTCAGAAGGTGCGTTCTAATCGAGCGAATTCAGTGAGATGTGGCTAAGTAGGTGGCCAGGACTTGGGCGCAGGATTCGATGAATTGTTGTTCGGGTGGAGTGAAGGTGCCGGCGAAGTAGCTTTCAATATCGAGTTCGGCGGCTAGTTTCTTGTTTGCGAAGATGGGGACAACGATTTCAGACTTCACCAGGGATGAGCCCTCGAGATAACGGGGATCGGCGGAGACATCCTGGACGACGATGACTTTGCCGGTGGTGGCTGCGGCGCCGCAGAGTCCCCTGTCGAGGGGGATGCGGGCGTTGGGCGTGAAACTCCCGGCGAAGGGGCCGACGACGAGATAGTTGGGGTCGGCAGGATCGACGAGATAAAAACCGGTCCAGTTGTAGCGGGTCATTTTCTCATGAAGACGTTTGGCCATCTGCTCCATGAGGGAGTGGGCGGCGGGAGTGGTTTTGGCAAAGTCTTGAAATTCCTGCAGAAGCTCTTTATGCGCTGGGGTCATCTTCTTTTGGCTTCATGTTGGAAGTTACTTTTCCGTACGCACATTAGTCTACACGAACGGGTGAGAGCCGACCGGAACCAGCGGACGCGGCGAGCCGTTCACTCCAGGTAGGCGGGGAACTTGGGCATGGCTTGGAAGTCGGCGAGGTCATGCTGTACGACGAGGCGGGCGCCGGTGTTTTTGATGATTTTGTCGATGCGCTCCATGGAGGCGAGGGTGTCGGCGCGGTTGAAATTGAAGTCGGGAACACGGTGGTATAGGAGATTGTCGCGCAGATGGTAGAGGTCGCCGGAGAGGATGACCGTTCCGGTTTTCTTAAACTGGAGCTGAAGCGATTGATGGCCGGGGGTATGACCCGGAGTTCTGAGGATGCGGACAGTCCCGTCGCCAAAGACATCGAAGTCGCCATTGATCATGTTGGTCTTTGCGGTCTTGTAGCCGCTGAACACCGCCGGAACGACGCCGCCTGGGGTCGGGCTGCTTAGCGCCCAATTCAGTTCCGATTGGTTGAGGATCCAGGTGGAGTTAGTAAAGAGGTTGGCGTTGCCGGTGTGGTCAAAATGGAAGTGGGAAAAAGCGACGTAGGTCACGTCAGAGGGTGCAAGGCCCAGAGCTTTCAGTTGGTCGACGAGAGTGACCGAGACGGTCATGTGGATGCCGCCGTTGTCTACGCCGTCTTTCTTCTCGGCGAGGCTGTCGCCCAGGCCGGTGTCCCAGACAAGAATCCCTTTGGGATGCTGGATCACGAAGCAAGGCACGGCGATGGCTCCAGACTTGCCGTTATATTCGCCGGTGTCGGAGAACATGGACATGTCTTTTAATTCGGCGCGGCCGCAATCGAGGGTGTAGAGGCGGACACCCGTTACTTTATTGTCGGGGCGTGAAAGCGTTCCGACGGCGGCGACCAGCGCCAAGAGCGGGAGGAAGATTAAACGCAAGGGGGACTTTAGCGGCATCGAGCGCTCCTGGTGATCAGTCTGTCGAGAGAAGAGAATAGCAGGGAATCATTCAAAACACGCGGCTCTTGGACCGAAGGCTGCGATGCCCGGCGGGTTATTTCCGAGTGCGTCGTGACTCGACCACAATCGGCCTCGAGTATCAGTTTCAGCTCTGGGAAAATAGCGTAGTGAGGAAAATCGAAGATGAAATGGACTATTCGGCGCGCAACGCGGTCATGGGATCGACTTTTGTGGCGCGGCGCGCGGGGATGTAGAACGCAAGGATGCCGACGGCAGCCAACACAAGAGAGATCGCACCGTAGGTCAGCGGATCGCTTGGACGCACGCCGAAAAGCAGCCCTGAAAGCAGGGGCATTAGAACCGCAGCCATGGCCAAGCCCGCTACCACGCCCACGACTACAGGCAGGCCGCTCTGGCGCAGCACCATCCTGCCCACGTCCCCTGAATTCGCACCGACAACGATGCGAATCGCGATCTCGCGGCTCCGCTGGGCTACCGAATAGGATGTCACACCGTAAATGCCGATGCATGCCAGGAAAAGAGCCAACGCCGCAAGCGCTCCTGCAAGCAGGGTGACGAATCGCGTTTGCGCGCGGGCCTTTTCGACGTAGTCCATTTGCGGGCGCAGATTCGAGACGGGCATGTCCTTGTCGAGCTTCTTTACAGCCTGCTGCACGTAAGCGGCAAAGGTTTCCATCGGCGCGGTAGTTCGAACAACGAGCGAATACACGGGCCGCGGCGCCAGCGGTACAGGCAAATAGATCTCCCCGCGCCCTTTGGCGGTCAAAGAGTGCGCCTGGATGTGCTTCACCACGCCAATCACGACCACAGACTCGCGTTCAAACTGGAAGGGACCTGCCGGCGAATCCTCGACGCTCAGCTTTTTGCCGATGGCGTCCTGCCCGGGCCAAATTTGTTCGGCTACTGTGTCGTCCACGATGGCAACGTGCGTATGGACCGCGTCGTCGGTGTCCTCAAATTCCCTGCCCGCGAGCAGCGTCGCGCCGATGCTTCGAAAATATCCTGGCAGGGTGGACCGATGGTCCGCCATTACCGTGTTTTGCTGCTGGACGGGCGCGCCTTCGGGCCAATAGTAGCTGTACCAATTTCCGAGTCCTTCATCTAGCGGGAGATGGGAAACGCCGCCAACAGATTGCGTGCCAGGCATTGCGGAAAGATTTGTTCGCAACTCCTTGAGAAAATTAGTTAAGGACTCGACGGTGCCGTAGCGCGACCCCGGGAAGGAAAGTTGAAACGTTAAGACGTTCTGCGGGTGAAAGCCTGGATCCACGCGCAGCAGGCTCGTAAACGTTCGGATCATCAGGCCGGTTCCCACCAAAAGAATGCAGCCGAGGCTCACTTCGCTTACAATCAGCAACTGGCGCAGCCACGGTTTTCCTGTGGTTGTGGTTTTTCCGCTTTCCTTCAAGATTTCAACCAAGTCGCCGCGAGCGACCGACAACGCGGGCGCCAAGCCAAAGAGAATGCCGGTCAAGATCGAAAGCGCGAGCGTGAACGCCAGGACCCAACCGTCCAATTTCGCCGCGATCAGCAGGTAAATTCCTTCCGGCTGAAGGGACAGAATCCATTTCAGAGCCACCCATCCAATCCCCAGCGCGGCTGTTCCTCCAAGACATCCAAGGAATATATTTTCTGTCAGAAGCTGACGGATAATGCGTTTTCGCTCCGCGCCCATTGCGGCGCGAAGGGCAGTTTCGTGCCTTCTGCTTCCCGAGCGCGACAGCAATAAATTAGCGAGGTTCGCGCAAGTAACAAGCAAGACCAGCACAACGGCGGCGAACAGCGAAACCAGCGCGGGCTGTACCGACCTCACATCATCCTCTTGAAGCGACAATACACTCAAGCGCAGCGACTGCTCGGCGTATTCCTTTGCCTCACCGCGAAGTTGCGAGGCGATGGAATCCGCTTCACTTTGCGCCTGCGCCACCGTCACGCCCCGGCGCAGCCTGCCAACCATTCTTATGTAGCCCGTGTCGCGGTTTTGTTTCTCGAGGTCATTCAGGAATGGGATGAAAACCTGCACGTCTGCCATCCTGCTATCGGGAAACAGCAGCTTGAAATCTCGCGGCAGAACGCCAACAATCGTGAAGTTGTTCCCGTTCAACCGCGCGGTTTGCCCAACGATGCCCGGATTCGCGCCGAACTGCCGGTGCCATAGACCATCCGTCAGAATGAGGAGTGGACCGGCGCCGCCGCGGTCTTCGCCGGGCGCAAAGAAACGTCCGAGTTGCGGCTTCTCGGCCAGCAATGGCAGAAAATTCGCAGTCGTAAGAGCCAATCGGACTTGCTCCGGCTCGACAGTTCCTATAATCGTGCCGCCGGTTACCCATATTCCGGCAATTTCCTCAAATGCGCGGCTGCGCTTGCGTAGCTCAATCAGCTCCGGACCGGAAGCCGGCCCGCGCGTCTCGTTGCCCCATGTCGACCAGACCATGGCCAGACGGTTTGCATTTGGATAAGGAAGCGGCCGCAGCAAGACCACGTTGACCACGCTGAAGATTGCGGTGTTCGCACCAATGCCGAGGGCTAGCGTCAGAATCGCAACGGCCGCGAAGCCCGGGGATTTGCGCAACATGCGGAACGCAAATCGAACGTCCGTCCACACCGTCTCGATCCAGAAGCCGCCGCGCTCTTCGCGACATTCCTCCTTGAATTTCTGATAGCCGCCGAATTCGAACCGGGCGAGGCGGTCCGCTTCAGTGCGGGACACCCCCGACCGTTCCAGATCGTCGGCGCGACTTTGGATGTGAGAGCGGAGCTCCTCGTCCATCTCGGCCTCGATTCGAGAACGAAGAAAAAAGGCGGAAGCAAATGAACGAAGGAAGGCCAAGAATCTCATATTTCCTCCGGCCGGGCGCCGAGAGCAGAGGCGATTGCGGCGACGAGGCGATTCCAGCCGTCGGCTTCGTGGCGCAAACGCTTGCGGCCCGCAGCAGTGAGCTCGTAGAACTTGGCGCGGCGGTTGTTGTCGGATGTGCCCCAGCTTGCTTTGAGAAGTCCCCGGCCCACCAGGCGGTACAAGGCGGGATAGAGCGCGCCCTGTTCGACAAGCAAGGCTCCACGAGAAATTTGCTCGATACGCAGAAGAACACCATAACCATGGAGAGGGCCGAGAGAAACGGCCTTCAGAATGAGGAGATCGAGAGTGCCGGGAAGGAGCTGAGCCTGGCCAGTCATGCGTTCTCCTAAGAAGATTAGGAGGCTACAACACGCTCTCCTAAGTTGTCAAGGAAAGCAGTCAGAACCGAGGCGGCCCCGCATTCTACGTTCCCATCTCGCAGAGCTATACCTCCGTACAGACACTGCAGATTCGCACGGCGGGTCCGCCGCAAGCGATCGCGCCAGAAGTTTTAGCTGCGGTCCGGGGGATAGCGCCTACGGCGCCTGTCTTGAGCGTGCGCTCGATGACCGAGGTCGTTAGCAACGGCGCCAACGGACTTTTGTTATTCAATTTAGGAGCGGAGCTTACCGCAGCACTCGGGCTTCTGGGACTCACGCTCGCGGTTGTCGGCATTTACGGTGTCATGGCTTATGCAGTGGGAGAGCGGACGCAGGAAATCGGAGTGCGCGTGGCGCTCGGCGCGCAGCGGAAGAACATTCTGTGGATGATTTCCCGGCAGGGGCTGGCGATTGTCGGAGTCGGCCTGGCGCTGGGGCTGCTGATCGCTGTCGGGGTTGGGCGTCTTGTCGGCCAGTTCCTGGTCGGGGTTGGACCGACAGATCCTCTCTCTTATATAAGCGTGTCCCTGCTCCTCTCGTTCGTCGCTCTGGCAGCGTGCTACATTCCGGCCCGGCGCGCTACGCGCGTCGATCCGCTGGTCGCGCTGAGATACGAATAGTTGGACCAGCCTCGATGGACGCGCAATCAAGGGTGGACATTTTGTCCGCTTCCTTAAAACGAGTTAGCGTTTGCTTCGTCTAAGGGGGGCGGGGTACGCTATGAAACAAATACGAATCGTCTTGTTATCGGCAGCGACCATTTTCGCCGTGGCCGCCTTGGGACAACGCGTACAGGGCACCGCCGCCGCGAGCGCTCCTCAAGCGCAACAGCCGCAGCAGCCGCCAACCATAGCTTCAACCGTGGACCGCGAGATCAGCGCGGTCGAAAAGCAGATTGTCGAGATTGCGGAAGCCATGCCGGAAGATAAGTTCACCTTCTCGCCTGAGAGCTTGAACATTCCAGGGAGCGAGTACAAGGGAGTGCGCACGTTTGCAGTGCAGGTCAAGCATATCGGCGCTTCCAATTACTTCATTTGGTCGCCGCTTACCGGCGATAAGGTGCCTGAAAACATAAAGGACGGGAACGGTCCTGAAAACCTGAAGAGCAAAGCCGACATCCTCAAGTTTCTGAAGGATTCCTTTGCCCTGGGTCACAAGGCCGCGGCTACGTTGACGGTTCAGAACATGCTGGAGTCTGCGCCGAACAGCAAATCGCCCCGATTGCACTTGGCTGAATTTGGCGTCGCTCATGCTTCTGATCACTACGGACAGATGGTCGAATACCTGCGGATGAACGGAATTGTGCCGCCGGCCAGCCGCGCAAAATCGGACTGATTGGCATGGTCGCGTTGTTGCCAATCCAAAGGAGGAACTCCCGATGAAGCGGTCTTTGCTTGCGCTAGTTGTAGTTACTCTACTCGCCCTCACCGGGACGAGTCTTTACGCTCAGGGCCAAACGCAGAATCAGACTACAGGTCCCGCGCGTTCCCGTGCGGACGAGACCCTCGAGTGGTGGAACCAGATCGGAAACAAGCTGATCGCCATGGCCAAGGATTTTCCTGAAGAGAAGTACGATTTCAAGGTACAGAAAGACGAGCGCACCTTTGGCGAAAATCTCCTACACGTTGCTGCCGTCGATTACGATCTGATTAGCAGAGTTTCCGGATCAAGCATCGGGCCTGACTTTGGCAAAGACAAGCACAACCCCTCGCGCGAGACTTACAAAACAAAAGCCGATGTCGTGAAGCTCATAGAGCAAGCCGTCGCCGACGGCGCGGCGGTGATCAAGCAGCAGGGCGATGCCGGCTTGGACAAAACGACGCCATTCGGGTGGGAAACCGGAAAGCACGTGGTCCACAATTCTTACATCTGGATCGCCGCCATCGAGCACAGCACCGAGCACTTCGGCCAGCTGGTGGTCTACTACCGCGCGAACAACCTGGTGCCGCCGGAATCGCGGCGGTGATGCGGTAATAAGGTCCCGAATGTCCTCAAGGGCAATTCCTGGCTTCGATTTTGGCGGCCAGGCAGGAACTGGCTGGGCGAAGTTTGCAATCTGATAGAGAATTCGAACATTCACACGGGAGTCAGGATTCGTCGAGGACGCGCTTGTAGTAGGACTCGTAGGCGGGGATTACGTCGTTGGCGCAGAATTTTTTCTTGGCGTTGATGCGGGCGATTTTGCCCATTTCGCGCCCACGGTCGGGGCGGGAGAGGATTTCGATGGCGTAGCGGGCGGCTTCTTTGACGTCGCCGGGCTGCACTAAAAAACCGTCGACGCCGTGCTCGACTACTTCGGGGACACCGCCGACGTTGGTGGCGATTACGGGAACTTCGCAGGCCATGGCTTCGAGCGCGGCCAGGCCGAAGGATTCGAGCTGGGAGGGGAGAAGGAACAGATCGGCCGCGGCTAACTTTTCGTAGACGCCGTCTTGTTTGCCGAGGAAGAAGACTTCTTTCTGGAGATGATATTTGCGGACGAGGTATTCGGCGGCGCCGCGGTCGGGGCCGTCGCCGATTAGGACAAGCTTGGCGGGCATTTTGGCGCGGACGATGGCGAAAATTTCTACGGCATCGGTGAGGCGCTTGACGGGGCGGAAATTCGAAAGGTGCATGAGGATGGGTTCGCCGTTGGGCGCCCATTGGGAGGCGAGACCTTTGTCGGCAGTGCGATTGTAGAGATCGCAGTTGACGAAGTTGGGAATGACTTCGATGGGGCGCTTGATGTCGAACTCTTTGATGGTTTGCTTAAGGAGATAGTTGGAGATGGCGGTGACGCCGTCACTCTGCTCGATGGAAAAGCGGGTGATGGGGAGATAGCTGCGGTTGCTGCCGACGAGAGTGATGTCCGTGCCATGGAGAGTGGTGACGAAAGGGAGGCGGCGCGGGGCGGCCATCGAGCGGGCGAGCAGGGCGCTGACGGAATGGGGAATCGCGTAGTGGACGTGGAGGAGGTCGAGGGATTCGGACTCGAAGACTTCGAGCATTTTGGTGGCGAGAGCGAGGGTGTAGGGCGGGTGGTCGAAGAGGGGGTAGGAGACGACTTCGACTTCGTGGAAATGGATGCGGGGGTCGTCGGGGTTCATGCGGATGGGCGGGGCGTAGCTAATGAAATGGATGTCGTGGCCGCGGGCGGCGAGTTCCATGCCGAGCTCGGTGGCGACTACGCCGGAGCCGCCGTAGGTGGGGTAACAGGTTATGCCTATGCGCATGGGACGGTTTCGAGCTTTCGTCAAGTCAATTTGAGGCCACTACGATACAACAGATTCGAATGCAGCGGGTTGTAACCACAAAACAGAAAACCACGGGTCTGAAGACCCGCCACTACAACGGCTTGCCGGCTAGGCAAGCTGGATGCTAGAGTCGCGCGGGCCGCTTGGAACGTACCACTAAATTTACGCACCGCAGGGGGACAGAGGCGGCGGTGCGACGCTCCTATTAGACGCGGGGATGGGGAAAACCGTGACACGACTTTCGGGCAAGGTGGCGTTGATTACGGGCGGAGGGACGGGAATTGGGCGGGCGACGGCGCTGGCGTTTGCACGGGAAGGAGCGAGCGTAGCGGTGGCGGGACGGCGGTTGGAAAAGCTGCGCGAGGTGATTGGGGAGGTACAGAAGCAGGGTGGGGCGGGCTTGGCGATGGAGTGCGATGTGACGCGGGCGCGGGACGTGGAACGAGCGGTGAAGGGAACGGTGGAGCGATTTGGGCGGCTGAATGTGCTGGTGAACAATGCGGGGACGCTGCATGTGTCGACGGTGGAGGGGATCAGTGAGGAGGAGTGGGACCGGGTGATGGCCGTGAATGTGAAGGGACCGTTCCTGATGTCGCGGGCCGTGTTGCCGGAGTTCCGGAAATGCGGCGGTGGAGCAATCGTGAATATCGGGTCGGTGCTGGGGTTGTTCGCGGTGAAAGATCGCGCGGCATATTCGGCTTCAAAAGGCGCAGTGACGATGTTGACGAAGTCCATGGCGCTCGACCATGCTCATGAAAAAATCCGAGTGAATTGCATTTGCCCCTCGATTGTGGAGACGGAGCTGGTGAAGGGCGTGTTCGACGAGACGGAACAGGGACAGGCGAGACTGAAGGCGCGGCTGGCGACGATTCCACTGGGGCGGTTGGGGCGGCCGGAGGATGTGGCGGAGATGGGGGTGTTTTTGGCTTCGGAGGAATCGTCGTGGCTCACGGGGGCGGCGATTCCGCTCGATGGAGGGGTGACGGCGTCTTGACGGTTAGAAAACACTATGACGAAGAAAATGTCGCAGGAGGAAAAACGGATTACGGAGATGGTGCGGCGGCGCATCAAGGAGAGCCGGTCGACGGAGCTGCTGGGATTCGACGTGGAAAGCGTGCAGGCGGGGCGGGCGATTTTCCGGCTGGATGTTCGGGCGAACCACAAGCAGATTCACGGCGTGGTGCACGGGGGGATTTTGGCGGCGTTGGCGGATACTACTGCGGCGATCGCGGCCTATACGACCGTGCCCAACGGGACGGAGATCGCTACCGTAGAGCTGAGCATCAATTACCTGGAGCCGGTGCCGGGCGGACGCATCAAGGCGGACGCGCGAGTACTGCGGGCGGGGAGAAATTTTGTTGTGACAGAGTGCGAAATATTCAATGAAAACGGGTCACTTGCGGCTAAGGCGCTGCTAACCTTCGGAGCCACTGCCGGGCATTCCCTTCAGAAGTAGAAAGTTGCGACGGCTTACTCTTCGCCGCCCTGTGCGGATTCCTCGCCATCCTTGTGGACATACTTGATCACGCGCTTAAAGATGAGCAGGTTGGGGCTGCCCTGGCGCGTGAGCTTGATGCAGTCGCGGTCGTACCATTCGACGGTGCCGCGAAGGATTTCGCCATTATCGAGGACGACGGCCATCGGAGTGTGGGACTGCATCTGCTTGACCCAGTAAAAATTCTCAGCATGGGTCGTTTCAGGCGGAGCGGGCTTTTTGTTGGGGATCGGACCGTTGTGCTGAGGGCGGGGAACGCTCGGCTCCTTGACGTCCGGGAAGCCCGGACGAAACATGCGACGGTTCACCATGACTGCTCCTTCTAAGCTAGCGGGGTGGCGTATCTGCTCATTGAGATGCAAGCGGAAGGCCGAGGGTTACAGTGTAGCGATTTAATATTGGAATGGCGAATATTGGGCAGCGGTGATCAGGGGCGGGGCGTGGGACCGCGCGGATTTGCTGGCGCCAGAGAGGCAGCCAGGGCGTCGAGGCCGAGTTGGCGGTTCAAATTGCGGCGGGCGCCAGCGAAAAGTTCGTCAAAACCGGCGATGGCGCGGAGCACCCAGGCAGAATCCACGGATTTGGAAAGAAATTCCAATTCTCGCGCGAGCGGAGCATTGCGCAAGACGGGCTGCTTCAATTTGGACGTGAGTTCCAGGAGATCGGTGAGCAGGCCGTAGAAGACGCCGATCTGGTCCTCGAAGGAAATATCGCGGTCCTTGGCGAGGGCTGAGGTTTCTGAGAATAGCTGAGCGAAACCGCGGCCTTGCGCGGCGCGTTCGAGGATGCGGAGCGCACTCTTTCGGCGCTCGGCGGCGGAAGCGACATCCATTTCGATGGCGAGGCCGGGGCTGCCCTCGGCGAGTTGCGCGGCGAGTTTGATTTCGGCGGGTTTGCGCGCTGTCTTTTCTTTCAGGATTTCTTCCACGGCCGCCTGCGGGAGCGGGGCGAAATGAAATTGCAGGCAGCGGGAGACGATGGTGGGCAGAAGCGCGTGCGGCGAAGGCGCGGTGAGGATCAGTGTGGCCGAGCCGGGAGGTTCTTCGAGAATCCTTAGGAAAACGTTGGCGACATCCCAGCGCATGGTCTCCGCGCCATCGAGAATGAAGACGCGGCGGCGGCCCATAGGTTGAAAGTAGGCGGCGCGCTGCACGGCGCGCAGTTGGCCCACACGCAGCATCGGGCGCGCAACGGGGCTCTTCAGGCGGACCGGATCGGGCACGAGGGCCCAAACGTCAGGATGCGATTGCAGGATTAGAGGGACGCGCTCGACGGTTGCTGCGTCGGCGCTCTCGCCGCGCTCGGCGAGACCTTGCTCGATGAGCGTCTGCGGATCAGCGAGCAAGGAGATGCGCCGGCAGGTGGCGCACTCACCGCAGAAGTCGTCCGCGAGGCGTTCGCAATTGGCGGCCTGGGCGAACATGCGAGCGAGAGTAAACTTGCCGACGCCGCGCGGGCCGGTGAAAAGCAACGCGTGGGGGACACGCTGGCTGCGGAGAGCGCCGCGGAGCGCCGCGACGATGCGTTCGTTGCCGAGAAATTCGGAGAGACCCACGGGTCAACGCCCCTCGCCCGCGGGAGCTGAAGAAAGGATTTCCTCCACGGCGGCGAGAACGTCCCTGGCGATCTCTTCCGGTTCGCGAATGGCGCTGAGGGTGGCATCGAAACACTGAATGGTGGCCCAAGGCGCGCTGCGAGAAAGCGAGTCGTACATTTCGGCGGCATCTTCAAGGTGATGAAGACTGGCTTCGAGGAGATCTTTGCTCGCGGAGGTGTAGCTGCGGGCAGACTTGCGTTCGACGAGCCGTTGCGCTTCTTGCGGGGGCACGCGCAGGTAGAGGATGAGGTTTTCGCGGGGAAGGCCGTAGATGGAGTACTCGAGATGCTCGATCCATTGGAGGAATTCGGAGCGCTTGGCCGGGGGGACGCGAGCGGTTTGATGGGCAAGATTGGAAGCGATGTAGCGGTCCACCAGAACAATTTGGCCGTTGAGCAGAGCGGATTGGAGCTTAGGCTTGGTTTCGAAGCGGTCGCCGGCATAAAGCAGGGCGGTGAAGTGGGGGTCAACGCTTTCGAGCGGGCCGAGATCGCCGTTCAGGAATTGGCCGACCATCTTGCCGAACCAGGAATCGTATTGAGGAAAGCCGGTGGAATAGACAGAGTGGCCACGCGCCTTGAGGGTAAGCGTCAGGAGCTCGACTTGCGTGCGCTTGCCACTGCCATCGATGCCTTCGACGGCGATGAGTTTTCCAGCAGCGGTCATTTATTATTAAGGCCGCGGAGCGATTAGCGGCCGAAGGTCAGTCTAACCGCAGAGACTCCGCGCCGCAATGGCGGGCGTGCTAGGATGCGGATTCGAACATGACGCAAACTTCGGTGCGGGAAAATCTGCTGCGAATTCAAGAGAAAATTGCTGGTGCGGCGGCGCGCGCGGGGCGGCGCGTCGATGAGATTACCCTGATCGGTGTGTCGAAGACGCATCCGGCGAGCACTATCCACGAGGGGTATGAAGCGGGGGTCCGGCATTTTGGGGAGAATCGCGTGCAGGAGTGGGAAGGGAAGCGTGCGGGTACGGGAGGGTTGGAGGGGACTTGGCACCTGATCGGCCATTTGCAGAGCAATAAGGCGGCGCGGGCCGCGCGGCTGTTTCACAGCGTGGACTCGATCGATGATTTTGGCGTCGCGCAGCGGCTGGAGCGCACGCGGGCCGAGGCCGGCATCGCCGGCAAATTGCGGGTGCTAATAGAAGTGCGGGTTGCGCCGGAAGAGGCAAAGAGCGGCGTGGAAATTAGCGAGCTTGCGGCATTGGCGGAAAAGGTGGTCGAACTCCCCGGTTTGGAGCTTGCGGGACTGATGTGCATTCCGCCATTTCTGGAAAAGACCGAGCAAGTCCGGCCTTATTTCAGGCGGTTGAGAGAGCTGCGCGACGAATTGACAAGGAAACTAGGGGTCGCCTTACCTGTGCTGTCAATGGGCATGTCCCACGATTTTGAAGTGGCGATCGAAGAAGGCGCGACCGAAGTGCGCGTAGGCACGGCCCTGTTTGGGGCTCGCGACGTTAGATAAGAAATCGTAAGGAGTGAAATGCTGGAGGTCCAAGAGCGTGAAGACGCCGTGATTTTTTCAGTGAGAGTGCAGCCGCGAGCTAGCAAGGATGAGATTGCCGGAGAAATGGGAGGGGCGTTAAAGGTTAGGCTGCGAGCGCCGGCGGTGGAGGACCGGGCGAACGAGGCGCTGGTGGAATTCCTGGCGGAGCTTTTGATTACGCCCAAGTCGGCTGTTAGAATTCTGAGCGGCGAAAGAAGCCGCACGAAACGCGTGGAAATCCGCGGTGTGACCCGACAGCAGATATTGGGGCTGCTGGTGCAAGACGCTTAAGCGGCACAAATGAATCTTGTTCGGGCGACGGAGCCGACTCCCTGATGAGCGCAGATATTCGGGAAATCCAGAGCGATTTGCGGGCCGCCAAGATCGATGGCTGGCTGTTCTATGATTTTCGCGGACGCGACCCCATCGCCCAAAATATCCTGAGCCTGCCGGAAGGGATGAGGACGCGCAGGTGGTTTTATTTTGTTCCGGCGAAGGGAACGCCGAAGAAGCTAGTGCACAGGATTGAGACGCAGTCGCTGGCGGCGCTGCCCGGGGAGACGCTGTACTACTCGGCGCAGGATGAACTGCGAAAGAACTTAAAAAAAATGTTTGGCCGGGCGAAGAGCGTGGCGATGCAATATTCGCCGAAAAACGCGATTCCTTATGTGTCGATGGTGGATGCGGGGACGGTTGAACTGGTGCGCAGCTGCGGGCCGAAAGTGGTCAGTTCGGCGGACCTGGTGCAGAAGTACGAAGCTTGCTGGAGCGCGGAGCAGCTCGAATCGCATCTTTCCGCCGGAGCGATCATCGACCGGATAGTGCGCGAAGCCTTCCAGACTGCGGCGAAAAGCGTGCGCGAAAATAAAACGCTAACGGAATTCGATTTGAAGAGCTGGATATTGAAGGAATTCGCAGCCGCGGGGCTATGGACCGAAGAAGGACCGGATATCGCCGTGAATGCCCACGCCAGCGATCCCCACTATGGACCGACGGAGGACTCCGCCGCGCCGATTCGCGAGGGCGACCTTCTTTTGATGGATGTGTGGGGTAAAAAGAAGACGCCTGGAAGCGTGTATTACGACATCACCTGGATAGGTTACCTGGGCGGGAAAGTTCCGGAAAAATATGCGAAGGTGTTCGGGGTGGTGCGCGATGCGCGCGATGCGGCGACCGAATTGATTCGCAAACACGTCGCGGCGGGGAAGCCGTTGCAAGGATGGCAGGTAGACAAGGCGGCGCGCCGCGTGGTCGAAAAAGCGGGTTACGGAGAATATTTCTTCCATCGCACCGGTCACAGCATAGGGGAAAAAGTGCATGGCAACGGGGTGAACATGGACGGACTGGAAACGCATGACGTGAGGCGCCTGATTCCGAAGACCTGCAATTCGATCGAGCCGGGAATTTATCTACCGGAATTCGGGGTGCGCAGCGAAGTCAACGTGTACGTCGGCGATCGCGAGGCTCGCGTGACGGGGGCGATTCAGAAAGAAATTCTGGCGTTGCTGGCATAGGCCGGGAGTCGAAGGAAGAGCATGGCAGACGAGACAGCAGCATCAACAGCGCCGCCGCAGGATTCCAGAAGCGAGGCGGTGGCTTTCGTCATTGGCGTGGCCGGATGGCTGGTACCTGGATTGGGCCACGCCCTCATGAAGATGTGGGGCCGCGCGGTGGCGTGTTTTCTGACGGTAGGCATGCTTGTGATTCTTGGCGCGGGGATGCGCGGCAATGTTTTTACTTCCACCGGGAACGATGCGTTCGATTCGCTGGGCTATTTGGCGGATCTGGGTGCTGGAACGTTTTATCTGATGGCCAGATCGCTCGAAACGCACGGTGCGGACGTGTCACATGCTGGCGGGGATTACGGGACGCGCTTCCTGGCCACGGCGGGCATACTCAATCTGCTGGCGGCGTTGCATGCCTACGAAGCAGCCCGAGGACGCAAGGCATGACCCTGGAAATGGGATTCAAAATCAGCCACCTGCAATCCATGCTGCTCTTCGCGGTGCTGATTTCCATCGCGTTCGGCTTCCTGGGCCGGCGGCGACCGATCGAGCGCGTGAAATATATCGTGTGGTCGCTGTTCCTTTTTCTCCTGATCGGCGTGGGAATCGGATGGGCGATGTATCCCTTCTCGCGCTGAGCGAACGCCATTTTCGTGGATAAATTGACAGTAATTTTCCACGGATGCTATTGTCGTAAGAGCGGGCCGAGGTAGCTCAGTGGTAGAGCAGCCGATTCGTAATCGGCAGGTCGTGGGTTCAACTCCCACTCTCGGCTCCAGAGTTTTCTAACTTACTCCTTTTCAATCAGTTCACTTTTCCATTTTCTGTACGCCCTGAAACTCGGGAACACTAGGGAGCACTAAGCCAGCTGCCTTCGCTACTGCGCGGTTTTGTGATTCAGGGATCGCGTGGGTGTAGATGTTGAGAGTTGTTTTCACGTCAGAGTGTCCAAGGATTGCTTGAGCCGTTCGCAGTGATTCCCCAACTTCGCCGAGTAATGTTGCATGCGTGTGCCGGAAGCTATGCCAGCCGATGGCCGGCAAATTCAGCTCGCGACACGCGGGTGGCAACACTCGGCGGAGAAGATTCTTCGGAGTGATTGGTTTGCCTTTGCGGCTTGCAAAGACTAGATTTTCCGCTTCCGCACCCGTCTGTCCGCTGCGTTGCGCCATGAGTGCCTCGCGTGCGGGCTGGCTCATGGCACATCTCTGCGGCTGCTCCTTGCCTTGGGGCTTCCGAAGTGCCCTCGTGGACAGTTCTCACGCATATGGATCACGTCATGATCAATCCTGAATGACTCTAATCCGGATAGGGTGCGCCAGGACGGACGATGCGAATGCGGTGATCGGTGAAGGGCGCTTGCATGCTTGGGAGGTTGACACGGGGCATGTGACAGGTGACGCAATCCTTCTTACCGACCGGACAGGGCTTACCTGGATGGTCCTGCGACGGCTTCTTTGACGGCGCGGCGACATGACAAGCTAAACACTTCTCGTCATAAAGGGCCGCATCATGGACAAGGGGCTGGTGCGGGTCGTGGCAAGCGACGCAGGTAAGGCGCGCATCGCCGTCACCCCAGCAGCGGCTGTTTTCAAGACGATAGGGTTGGAAGCGCACATTGGCGACGCCCGTGGCACCCATTTCATAGACATCATTCAGCGTTCGATGGCAAGCGCCACAAAAGTCGACGAGGGCGATGGGATTCAGGCGCTTGGGATTAAAGATGGCGAGGCGGCCCTGGGCGGTCTTCTCCTCGTCCATCAGGTCCACATGTTTGGCGCCCGGGCCATGGCAGGCCTCGCAAGTCACTCCGGGCATCAGGTGTGAAGGATCGAACCCCGCCGTTGTAGTGGAAGCCGTGGTGTGACAGCCGAAACAGCGTCTCAGAGTGTCAGGATCAATGAGGCGGCCCAAGGCGTCTTCAAGATTGGCGGGCGTCTTGGCCCCATGGCCCGTGGTGAGATCAAGACCCTGAATGGTCTTGTAGAAGCTGAGGCGACTCTCGTAGTAGAAACCATTTCGCAGATAAATGTAGGTTTGACCCTTGTTTCCGAGACCAAATGCCCAAGCGAGCGCTTCGGAAATCGAGCTGGTGACATCGCTGACAGAATAGACGCTGGCCCCGCCGCTCCGGGAGATCGCGTAACTATAAGGACCAAGTTGCAGAGAGAGATGATCGTTTTCGCGGAGTATGTCTGAGCTGGCCGCGGGAGTTGAGGCATGTGCCATGGGTGTGGTGAGCTGAGAGGCCGTCCGCTTGGCGTGACAACGGGCGCATTCCGCCGTGCCCACGAAGTCTTGGCGAGAGCTTGAGCCTTTCGTTGGCCACCAGCCAGGAGTCTCCAGGCGTTCATCGGTGGCCATGGGAGACTCGACCCTTTGTTGACGATCGGCCCCACTTTGCGTGTGAGCGCTCGGCGCGCAAAGCGCAAGGGAGGAAACACATAGGATCGTTACATACCATTCCTTTTGGTTCATTTTTGCACCGACTGAGGCTCCGCCTGAAATGAGGCTGTCAAGAACCCCAGAATGGGCGGCAACCCGGCTAACATAACACGGGCATTTCCCGGGAGGATTGAAATCAATATTGCTTGACATTCGAAAATTCGATGATTAGACTGCCCGGCAACAGTAGTGAACCGATTTAGCATAGAGTTTCGGGCCTTTTGCGAGTTCTTTTTGGGGTGAAGGAGCGAGTCATGAGCCTATCCAAGCTTTCCATCCGAGCGCTAGTATTGCTGATTTGCGGAGCGCTATGGTCTGCGGCAACTTACGCACAGTTCCGCGCGGCCATTGAGGGGACCGTTACCGATTCGGCCGGGGCGATAATTAAGGGCGCCAAGATTACCGTAACAAGTCAGGAGACGGGAGCTTCACAAGAAGCCGTCGCCGACGATGCGGGATTCTACAGCGTTGCTCATCTTGGACCTGGGCTGTATACCGTAAGTGCTTCTTTAACTGGGTTTAAGGTAGAAGTGATCAAGGACGTGCGGATAGCTGCAGAGGAAACGACCGGCGTAAATGTCGTTCTCCAACCGGGAGCCATGACAGAGCAAGTGACTGTAAACGGTGACGCGCTCCCGGCACTGCAAACGGAAGACGCGTCAATGGTTGGCACGATTACTAAACAAGAAGTGCAGGAACTTCCACAATTCCGTGGGGATCCGTTTGAGCTCTTGCGGCTTACGCCCGGCGTATTTGGTACCGGGGCGCGCGACAGCGGCGGAAATGCCGTGAACCTGCCCAACTACAGTGGCGTCGGCGGGTCGAATCGCAGCATTTTCTCGGACGAAAATGCGGTGCAAATCAGCGCGAACGGGCAGCGGGTCGAGGCCAATGGTTATCAACTCGACGGTGTAAGCACAAACAGCCAGGCTTGGGGTGGCGCGACGGTACTCACGCCGAATGAGGAATCCGTGAAAGAGGTGAAGATCGAGGTCAGCCCGTATTCGGCGGAGAATAGCCACGGCGCAGGGGCAATCGTCGAGGTCGTGTCTCAGAATGGCACCAACAATTTGCATGGAAGCCTGGTGATGCGAATTCATAGTCCTGGGCTCAACGCCTTTCAGCGTTGGGGAGGGCCAAATGGCGCAACCCCGCAACGTGATGACTTGCTCTTGCACAACTATCTCGGCAGTCTCGGTGGACCGATCTGGAAAAACAAGTTGTTTGCCTTCTTCTCGTTTGAGCACATGAAGACGGGCGGATCGAACAGTAATCAGAACTGGGTCGAGACGCCGCAATTCATCAGCGGTCTTCCTTCGGGCAGCATCGCTGCTAAGCTCTTTGCACCGCCGGGCAGCGGTTTCAAGAACGCGAAGATGTTGACGTCAACTTGTGCAGTGCTTGGCCTGCCGGTCAGCACGTCAACCTGTCAGGATAGCACTGGCGCAATGGGGACTAAGGTGGTGACGGGCGGCGTGGACATCGGCGGCCCGGGGGGTACGGCCCCCGACGGAATCCCGGATCTGCAGCTGATCCAATACGATGGGATGCCAGACAACCTTCATGCGACACAGTACAACGGCCGCGTGGATTTCAACGCGACAAGCAAGGATACCTTCGCCTTCAGCATTTTTCATACCCCGGTCACCAAGACTTTCTTGCCCGGCGGTTGGGTCGATGGCCGCCAATACGATCAGTACAATACGGATGCCCATCATGATACTGCGGCACTTCTTTGGACTCGAACCATCCAGTCGACGATGGTGAATGAAGCGCGGATGAACGTCACACGCTGGTATTTTGACGAGTTGAAGTCCAACCCGCAGATGCCGTGGGGCTTGCCGTTTGTAAATATCTCGATTCCCAACAATGTGGTTCAAGCTGGCCCGTTCACCAATCCCGGCATCTTTTACCAGACGACGTACGCCTTCCGCGATACCTTGAGTAAGGTCATGAATAGCCACGTTTTGAAGTTTGGCGGTGCCTTGGACAAAGAGCAGAACAACGACACGTCCGCATGGGGTGCGCACCCTACCTATGATTTCAGCAGTCTTTGGACCTTTGCGAGCGATACTCCAGCGGATCAGCAGACAGCTACCTACGATCCTAAGACTGGTAAAATAACCGAGTTCCGGAAATACGTCAGGGTGTACGATATTGCCTTCTTCGGACAAGACAATTGGAAATTCAAGCCCAATCTGACGCTAACCATGGGTCTTCGGTGGGAATACACAAGCCCGCTTCACGACAAATACGGCGCCCTCAGCAATATTGTCCTGGGGCAAGGAGCTGCCGCGCTAACCGGGGCGCACATGCAAGTCGGCGGAAACGTATCAAAGCCAGATTACAACAATTTCGGCCCGCAACTGGGCTTTGCGTGGAGCCCCAGGTCGACGTTCAAGCATGAATGGAACAACAAGATGGTATGGCGCGGAGGCGTGGGCGTAGCTTACAACCGCATTCCCGAATCACTCCTGTTGCAGGCGCGAGGAAATCCGCCGTCTTTCTTCCCCACCAGTTTAAATAATGCGGCGCAGATTAATGGTACTTACGGAGTCAGCTCTGGAGGGCTACATTCTTTCCTTGGTTTCCCGAGTTCGATAGCCCCGGTGTCGTTCGATTCGAATGGATTCCCGATCATCGCACCTGGGGGACCAGTGCCAAGCATCGTCGGCCCCGTTCAAGACCTCCGAACACCGTACACTTGGCACTACTCGCTGGAGGCTCAATATGATCTGGGGAATTCCTGGGTCGCGTCACTGGGTTATCAAGGTAGCGAAAGCAGAAAGCTCCCTCGCGGGCTTAACTATCAATTGTTCTTCGCGCCGAACCCACGGTTTAACAGCATCACCCTGTTCCGGTCGGATGTGGATTCCAACTACAACGCCCTGCTTGCTCGCATTACTCATCAGTTTGCGCACGGGCTCCAATTGAACGCAACCTACCGATGGAGCAAGAGCATGGATTTCTGTTCCAGCGACCAAAACTGCGAACAAACCTTCCCGTTCGATCAGAAGACCGAATACGGGCCCTCGGACTTCGACGTCACTCACTCGTTTACAGCCTTCGCATTGTACGAGCTTCCCTTAGTGAGGAACCGGCACGATTGGCTGTACACCGTGGCAGGGGGATGGAAATTGAGCGGTATTTTGCAGCTCAATTCCGGCTTCCCATGGACTGCTGTCGTCGGGACATGCACGGGCAACGTTTTCGGAAATGTCTGCCCCTCCCGGCCGACCGCGTACCTTGGTGGTGCCCATACCGATTACAGCAACAGCACGTTTCAGACCCTGGACGGCAATTTCCCTGGCCAGTCTTCTGCCTCAGCAGTAACATGCAATCAGGCCAATAGTACCTCGCGAGTAATTTGCACGACTAAGTATTTCACAGTTGTTGATTCTCCCCTGGGTGCAGGAATTCTGCCGCCCGTACCTGGTGTCTCGCGGAACTCTTTCCGGGGGCCGCATTACACGGGAATCGACATGTCGTTTGGCAAGCGATTCACTCTGCCAAAACTGCCGATCTTCGGCGAGAACGCTGGTTTTGAAATCAAAGCCAATGCGTTCAATGTCTTCAACAAGCTCAATCTGTCCCCATTCGGGTTCAACGGCGGCAGCACCAACCTGGGAAGTTTCCAGACTTGTTCTCCTGTTAGTACTTGCCCATCGAGCGCGGCGATTCTGCCAGGCGCGACTTCGGGCACTTTCTTCGCGCCCAGCTCGAACTTCGGACGCGCGACCGGCGCAACTGGTGGCCGTGTCTTTGAGTTGATGGGCCGTTTCAGCTTCTAACCCCTCACCCCGGGAACATGGAGCAGAGAAAGGGAGGCGGCTTGCCGCTTCCCTTTCTTGTTTTGCAATGGTTTCATGGACGTCAGCACGTACGCGCTCGCGAGGAATTCAGAAGGCGCGCGCTCGAGAGTGCAGGTATCATAGAAGCGAGACTATTTAGGCTTTCGCGCATGAGCTTGCGAACGAAACTGACAAGAATTTCGATGCTATTTCCCGTTGTTTTCGGCCTCCTAAGTTCTTCTGGAAAAGCCAGCGCGCTCCCATCTCCCCGTGCTGTGCTCCCCGCGTTTCCACAAAGAACGCTTCCCGATTCACAGAGCGATGACTCAGCGAAGCATGAGACTGAGTTGCGTGAGGCCGTCCGGCGTGCTCCGGCAAATGCGGCGCATCTTGCCCAGCTTGGTTCACTCCTTGCCATGCAGAACAAGCCGGGCGAGGCGGTGCCGTATCTCGAGGGGGCGCTGAAACTGAATCCCGGTGATATGGAGACGAGGCGAACCCTTGCAACGAGTTATTGGCAACTGGGAAAGCTGGCTGAAGCGCGTAAGAACCTGGAAATAGTTCTTAAGACTCGCCCCGATGACACGCTCGCCGTGTTGCTTCTGGGAATGGTGTCCGAGGATTTGGGCGACCACGAGCGCGCCGCAGTGTTGCTCGCCGATGTCATTCCGCTGGTCCGCCAGCGCCCGGAGACCATCGACTCCCTCGCCCGCGCCTATTATCATCTCGGCCAAACTGACAAAGCGCGAAATACGCTACAAATGCTTAACAAACATCCGGCCGGGCCGGAAGCAGTTTTCCAGGGAGGGCGGCTCGCCGTGGAGTTCAAAGATTACGACGCTGCCGAGGAGATGTTTCACTCCATCCAGTCAACTTATCCAGATGCCGCCGCACTGAATTACAACCTGGGCCTCGCTCAGTTCAGCGCCAAACTTTATACCGATTGTGAAAAAACCCTTCTGGCATCGATAGGATATGGGCACGGAACAGCGGAAGCTTATGCGCTACTGGGCTGGAGCTACCAAAAACAGGACCAACTGCCTGAAATGCTCAAGGCCTTCGAAAAAGCCATCAACATGGACCCTGCCAATCAAACCTACTACATCGACCTCGGCGATGGACTGGCCGAAAAAAAGAATTACGCGACCGCGATAGAAGTCGCCAAAGAAGCAGCGAAAAGATTCCCCTCTTCGTCAGGAGTTTACAGTATGAAGGGCTCCGTGGAATTGAAGATGTACCTGCTTACGGAGGCGTTGAAATCGTACTCCAAAGCCGTCGAACTCGATCCCAATAATCCTCGCGCGGTTCTCGGCCTAGCCTTGACACAATGGAACATGGATCGAAGTGACGATGCCGCAAGGACTTTCGAGGAAGGCGCCCGCAAGTTTCCGCGCGATGGATTTTTCCTCCTGAAATATGCTTTGTTCCTTTTGAATGCACCCGGGGAACGCGACGCGGCGCAGGTGGCGAGAGTCAGAAACCTGCTGAAAAAATCCGAGGAATTGGATGGCTCAATGGCAGAGACTCATTTTCAACTCGGCAACCTAGCTATGAGAGAGAACAACTACGATGAGGCGGTGGACGAACTGCAAACCGCGGCAAAGCTCGAGCCGGACCTTTCAAAGGCCCATCTTGCTCTCGCTCGTGTCTATCGGAGGGCAGGACGCACGGAAGAAGCCGAAAAAGAAACGGGGCTCCACAGAAAGCTGAAGGCGAGCGAAGAGCAGAATGCGGACGTTAGCACTGCAATCGGAACGCGTCACCCGTGAGAGAACTCAGGATGAAATTTCTTTCTAGGCATAGGAGCCGCTCCATCGTGGTGAAGAAGCAATTCGGGGTGTGCCTTGTCTTTCTGCTCTGCCTTCTCCCGATGGCGGCCGTGAATTCAGGAGAGATTTTCACGGATGTCACGGAGGCGGCCGGAATTACCTGGAAGCAGTTCAGTGGCGAGTCCCCGGATCGCTTCATGATTGAAGCCGCGGGTGGTGGCGTAGCCTTTGTCGACTACGATGGCGACGGGCTATTGGACATATTTCTTGTCAACGGCGGAGAAACGCCCAAAGGAAAGAGCCCAAGTCCGGTAAGGAACGCCCTCTATCACAATCTGGGTAACGGAAAATTCGAAGACGTCGCGTCGAAGGCGGGGATTGACCGCTTACCGTTTTACGGCATGGGAGTCGCTGCTGGAGACTATGACAATGACGGCCACGCAGATCTTTACATCACCGGGACTCCGAGAGCGGCGCTCTTCCACAACAACGGCGACGGTACTTTTACGGATGTCACCGAAAAAGCCGGTGTGAAAAATGAAGGAAAGTGGTCTGCGTGCGCGGTTTGGTTTGACTACGACCGGGATGGCTATCTCGATTTGCTGGTTTGCAACTACACGCAAATCGACCTCGACAACCCGAGAGTATGTGAATTTAACGGCGTGCGGACGTACTGCGATCAAAAGGTTTATGCGGGAATGCCACTGACGCTGTATCACAACAACGGCAACGGCACGTTCACCGACGTGAGCCATTCTTCAGGAGTCGACAAGTTCGTTGGCCGCGCTCTGGGCGCGGTGGCCATCGACGTTGATGACGACGGATGGCCCGACCTCTTTGTGGCTCGAGACGCCTCACCGAACCTGCTTCTCATCAACAAACACGATGGCACGTTCGTGGATCGCGGTGACGAAGCGGAGATCTCCTTCGATGAAAATGGTGTCGCCAAGGCGGGCATGGGTGTGGATGCTGGTGACGTGCTCGGAAGCGGCCATCCTGGCTTCGTGGTGACAAATTTCAACGACGAATTTCATTCTTTGTTTATCAGTCAGGGGAAATATCCTTTTGAGGATTGGACGACGCGCTCTCATTTGGCGTCCCTCACGAAGTCCTACGTCGGCTGGGGCACTCATTGGCTCGACTATGATAATGACGGAAACCTCGATCTGGCCATCATCAACGGTCACTTGAATCAAGTTATCGAGATGTCTCGGGGTGACGTGAAATACAAGCAACCTTTGCTGTTGCTCCGGAACAATGGACAGGGCGTTTTTGAAAACGTCGGCGCAGCCGCGGGCGAGGCATTTCAGAAAGGCTATAGCGGGCGCGGCCTTGCCGTCGGCGATTACGATAACGATGGCGCCACGGATTTGATTTTCACTTGTTTGAATTCGCGGCCTGTCTTGCTGCATAACAATTTGGGTGCGAAAAACTCATGGATTGGCTTCCAATTGGTTGGAACGAGGAGCAACCGTGACGCGATTGGAGCAAAACTCACTCTACGGGCAGGCAACCGCAAGCTGGTGCGTTGGATCACGAGCGGATCGAGCTATCTTTCGTCTCATGACAAGCGGGTTGTATTCGGACTTGGCAAACAGGCGCCGGAATCCGTTGATTTGCAGATCCTGTGGCCAAATGGAGAGACCCAGAATTTGTCGGGGTTGAAGCTAGGAAGTTACCATATCATGCGAGAGTCTCCTTAGCTGATGCTCCTTCGTGAGCCATCTCGCCCCCGTCGGTGGACCCGCCATGCATGGTTGTTCCGCACCGTAGCGCCCTGCGTACTTATTTTTTTCTGTCTCGCCGCTGCCTCGCCACAGGAAAAAACTCCCGCGCCGAATCCATTCGAGCGCATTGCGTCACAAGCGGACCAGGCTCGCGACGCAAACGATCTGGAGAAAGCACTCGTGCTCTATCGCAGAGCGTTGGGGATGCGGCCAGGATGGGCCGAAGGATGGTGGTCGCTCGGAACCATTTTGTATGAGCAGGACAAATATGCGGAAGCTTCGCGCGCGTTCCAGCGTGTTGTCTCCTTGCACCCTGACCATGGCAGCGCCAACGTCATGCTGGGCTTGTGTGAATTTGAACTCGGTCAGGACAACTCCGCGCTGGCCCATCTGCAGAGGGGCAGGAAGCTGGGCATTCTCAAAGACCCGCAGCTCGCGCGCGTGATGTTATATCACGAGGGCCTCCTGCTCCTGCGCAAAGGAAGATTCGAGGACGCGCAGCAGGCACTGTCTGCCTTGAGCCGCAATGGCGGCGATGGTGAAGAATTGATGCTTGCGCTGGGAATGTCGGCTTTGTACATTTTTCCGACAAAACTGCCGCCGGAGGGCTCCACGGCGCGCGAGGTCGTGATGCGTGTCGGGAAGGCGGAATTCCTCGGGGCCACAAAGAAATTCGATGAAGCGCGCCGCGAATACTCGAGCGTAGCGGATGAATTTCCTCAAACCGCAAATATTCACTTCGCTTTTGGGAGGTTCCTGCTCTCCCTCGGCGAAGTCGATCAAGCTGTCGCCGCATTCAGGCGGCAGATTCAGGCCAGCCCCGATCACGTTCCCGCGCGCCTTCAGATTGCCGCTGCCTGGTACCGCGTCAATTCCGCAGGCGCCTTGGAGTATGCGCAGGAGGCGGTCAAACTCGAGCCACGCCGCGCGTTCGGACACTACCTGCTTGGCCTGCTCTACTTAGATACCCAGAACTTCGCAGTCGCCATCTCCGAGCTCGAAACTGCCAAACGCTCCTACTCAAACCTTCCACAACTCTATTTCGCCCTCGGAAACGCCAACGCGCGCGCCGGGCGAAAGGCCGAAGCAGTGCGGGCCCGCGCGATATTTGCGCGCTTGAACGCGAAAAACGAGAGGGAATCCAAGGCCATGTATTACGGAGAAAAATCACCCGGGTTATCAGAGCAAAGGGTTGATTCCGATACGCCTGGGAAGCCGCCCGAGTGAGGTCTGTAAGCTTTTCGTCATTTCTTTCTTGCATTCAACCGAGTTTAGGAACGCTGGCTTGTGCACCCGGAATTCGGGAGATGACAATCGATGACCGCGTTTACCCGACGTGACTTCCTGAAAGCACTCGGCATTTCGTTTGCTCTCCCTCGGGGAGTTGGCGCTCTCCGCTCGCGCTGGTTTCCGTGGGCCGCTCCGTCCGGCCTTTCGCCGTTCGAAGAGCGCGCCCAGGCCTTGTTTGAGCAGGTCCCTCCTGCAATCAGCGGCATTTCCTGGAAGCATGTGAATGGGCGCTCTCCAAGTTACTACCTCCCCGAAACCACGGGAGCGGGCTGTGCGTTCCTGGACTTTGACAATGACGGCTGGATGGACATCTATCTGGTCAACAGCGGCCGGTGCGACTTCTACGAACCCAACCCGCCGCTTCGCAACGCTCTCTATCGAAATAATCGGGACGGAACCTTTGCTGACGTAACGGAAAAGGCGGGTGTCCGGGGCGGTGGCTACGGAATGGGTGCTGCGGTCGGCGACTACGACGGCGACGGTTATCCGGACTTGTTCCTCAGCCAATATGGCCGAAGTATCCTTTATCACAACAACGGCAACGGTACCTTTACCGATATCACGGAGAAAGCCGGGATTGCCGTAGTCGGTTGGGCCTCCAGCGCCGTCTGGTTCGACTATGACAACGACGGAAAACTTGACCTCTTCGTGTGCAGATTCGTCGACTTTGATAAATCCAAAAACAAGTTGTGCGGCAACGAACAAGCGGGTGAACGATTTTACTGCATCCCACGCGTCTATCATCCCGCTAGAAGCTGGCTCCTTCACAACAACGGCGACGGCACTTTCACCGACGTCTCCCAAGAATCCGGTATTGCCAAGGTTTTGGGAAAAGCATGGGGCGTGGTCGCAACGGATATCAATAATGACGGTCTGATGGATCTTTTTGTCGCTAACGATACCCTGCCCAATTTTCTGTTCCTGAATCGAGGACATGGAAAATTCGAAGAGATTGGGCTGGAATCCGGGGTCGCATTCAGTCAGGACGGCCAAGCGCGTTCCGGCATGGGTGTGGACTCCGCTGACTTCGATCAGGACGGCTGGCAAGATCTTTTCGTCACCAACGTCGATCAAGAGATGTACTCGATTTACCATAATCGTCACGATGGATCTTTCGACGATCTTGCGGGACCGTTGGGAATCGGCGCTACCACTCGCCTGATGAGCGGCTGGGGTGTAAAGTTCTTTGATTTCGATAACGATGGCAACGTGGATTTGTTTATCGCCAACGGCCACCCCGACGACAAGATCGAAGTTCATTCGAACCGTGTGACCTACAAGGAACCGCTTCTGGTGTTCCGCAACGCCGGGAAAACGTTTGAAAATGTCAGCGCTTCGGCCGGTTCGGTCTTCTCAGAACCTTTTGCCGCGCGCGGTTTGGCGGTTGGGGACTTCAATAACGACGGTGCTGTGGATGTGCTAGTCGCGGTGAACGACGGAGCCCCTGTCCTTCTGAAAAATGTTGCTGCGCAAGGAAATCACTGGCTCGGCGTGCGATTGGTAGGCAAGAAAGCGAATCCTGACGGTATTGGTGCTCGGATTATTTGGCAGGCCGGAGACCAAAAGCGCAGCCGTTTGAAAACCGGAGGAGGGAGCTTTCTATCCTCGCACGATCCGCGTGAGGTTCTGGGAATCGGCTCACGCACAAAAATTGAAAGTCTCGAAATCCGTTGGCCGCAGCCCAGTGGAAAAGTGGAAACCTTCACTGAGCTTCCCATCGACCGCTACGTCACCATCGTCGAAGGGTCCGGGATCAAATAACGAGATCTACTTGTGCCGGGAAGAAAGACCAATCATGTGGATTTAGTGAAATCCAGCCATTCGCAGCGCGGATTGCGCTCCCGGATTTGTCATGAAGGTGTTCCACACAAACTGCCTGCGCTAGCTCTCCGCCATCAACACCGATATCCCAACGTCGATGCGCAAGGCCTCCCAAAGAAGACGCCCCGGCAACTTTCGCCAGTCTAGCAAGGAGTTCGCGCCTCGTCAGTCCGGGCTTCACTCCGTCGTCATGCTCCTCATCACGATGGAAATTCATTTCGGTGTGTACCTGACACCGGTGCCGCCAGAGAGTCTGTTGCATGGAAGCCTGCGCGCTCCATCCCGCGCTTGGCGTCCTCGTTTTTCATGAACTGCTCCCATACGAAACCAGTGCGGTGATTTTCCGCCATCAGCATGGTGATGCCGAGATCGATGCCAAGCACGTCCGTGTCGTACCATCCTGTGAGCGGATTAAAAGCGTCTACAAAACCGTATTTCATCCAGACCTTATCCCTGTAACGGCCGCGGAGATTTCTCAGGACTCGCATGCAGTCGTCCGGAAGAAACGGAACAGAACCTCCTGTCGCGCAAGGGACGATGCTTCCATCGATCGGTCCCTGCGGCGGCGGACCACCCCATGCCGTGTAGCCATTGACATAATCAGAAGCGCTGATCCCCCAGAAATTCTCGCCATAATCAGGAAAACGGTCGCGCAAGGACAAGCAGAAAAGTTTATGAGCCTTGGTTGCCTTCACGGAATTGTCAAAATAGTCCGTGTAGCCGTCGCGCCTGCTCCGGAAATCGAACCATGCCTGTGAATACTGATGCGTGAAGATGGGATCATTCCCCGAAATATATTCGATTCCCTGGTACTTGATCTTCGGGCGCGTCCAGGCATTCCACGAACTCGGCGGCACCGGGTGAGTTGGCGAACCGATCGCCAGCAGGTAGATCATCATCAGCTCGCAGTAGTGTTCCCAGCGAGCGTCCAGAAAACCCGATTCGGGCTGCCAGCCCATCGACAAGGTTTTGCCGCCATCCAACATCCACGGCCAATCCACGCGTTCACATATTTTCGTGGCAAGGTCTTTGATCTCCTGGTCGGCAAAATATTGCCGCGCCGTCAGCACGCCGCAATACAGAAGAGAAGAGTCAATCGAGGAAAGCTCGCACTTCTCCCAACGTTGACCGGTCTCCATGTGAATGAAGTGAAAGAAGAACCCATGTTCGTTCGCCAAATCGTTGGCGAGAAACCGCAGCGTTCTCCGCACACGTGCGAGAATCTCAGGAGACTTCCTGTAGCCGCGCTGGTCGCCGATGCACAAGCTGGTCAAGCCAAATCCTGTTGCGGCGATGCTGGACATCATTCGCGAATCGTTCCCATTGGCTAGGGCGCGATCTTTTACCTGGCCCGTGTTTTGGCTCGCTTCGTTCCAGAAGAAGCTGAAGGCAGCGCGCTGAATCTCATCGAGAAGCTGCTCATCGGTCCCCTCGTAGGGCGCGCCTGCGGGTTCTACGAAAGACTTTGCAGCACGCTTTCCACAGCCAGCCAGTGTCGCTAGGGGCGAGGCGAACACACCCATCCCGCAGATTTTCATGATTTCTCTTCGGGATAGAAAACGGTCGTCAGTCACTTGCGGATCCCCGCTTACTTCGTGATTTGAATTGCCGCTTCGGAGCCACGGCTCGAGTCCGGGCTTACCCAGAGAGTGACACGCGCGGGTTCGACACTGAAGCTGTTTTGATCATTCCAAAAGGCAAAGGCTTCAGCTCCCAGCGCAAACGTCACTTTTCTCGTCTCACCTGGAGCAAGCGCAATCCGCTGAAACCCGCGCAGTGCCCGAACCGGTTGCGCGACGCTTGTACCGCGCAATCGCACGTAAAGCTGGACCGTGTCCGTTCCCGCTCGTGTTCCCGTGTTTGTGATCTCCGCGCTGATAGTCATGACTTTGCCCGCGGTTCGCACGCCGCCGTGGAGTTCATCGTTCAGCGCCTTCGCACTCAGTTGCGTCTTATCCATCTGGAGATTTCCGTAACGATATTCCGTGTACGACAATCCATACCCGAACGGGAACTGCGGGGTATTCTGCTCATCGATGTACCGTGAGGTGTATTTTTCATCACTACTTCTTGGTGGATGGGTCAGGTCAATCTCACCTGCGGGACGACCGGTGCTCAACGCATTGTAGTACAAGGGTTCCTGTCCAACGCTCCGTGGCCAGCTCACCACCAGCTTCCCGCTCGGATTGGCCTCGCCAAAGATAGTGCGCACCAGGGCCGGCCCGGCTTGCACGCCTGGAAACCACGCAGCCAGCACCGCGGGCACATGATCAAATGCCCATGGAAGTGTCAGCGGCCGCCCGCTGAACAACAGCAGAACAACCGGTTTCCCCGTGGTCACGATTTTCTCCAGAAGTTGCTGTTGCCGCCCCGGCAGGTCGAGATGAGCTCGCGACGCGGCCTCACCACTCATCTCGGGAGCATTTTCTCCCAAGGCGAGTATCACGACATCGGATTGCTCTGCTGCCTTCAGAGCCTCGGCCAATTGTTCTTCCGATCCACCGAGGATATCGGTTCCCTTTGCGTAAAGAACCCGCTCTGCGCCAACCCGTTGCGTAAGAGCCATTCGGAGCGTGAGGACATCTTCGGGCCGGCCCTGAGCGGACGAGGATCCCGGCATGTCGTAGGGATCATCGGCCAGCGGCCCTACCAGCGCAATAGTTCTCGTCTCGCTAGAGAGCGGCAAGATGGACGGTCCGCCCCGGAAGCTTGCATTCTTCAGAAGCACGAAGGACTGCTCAGCAGCAGTGCGTGCCAAGGAAAGACTCTCCGGCTGAAGCATCGCAGCTGCTTCTCGTGTCTCGTCCGTATAGGGATGTTCAAAGAGGCCCAGGGCGAACTTTACTCGCAATACGCGGCGAACGGCTTCGTCTAGAGCCGCCTCCGGCACTTCTCCCGAACGCACCAAGGATGCCAGGTTTTCATGGTAGAGACTGCTGACCATATCCATGTCCACGCCTGCAAGGAAAGCCTTGCGGGCCGCCGTAGAGCCGTCGTTGGCGACGCCATGGGCGACCAGCTCGGCGACGGCCGTATAATCGCTATCGACGAGTCCTTGAAATCCCCACTCCTTCCGCAGAATTTGTTTCAGCGTGAAAGGATTTGCGGAGGCCGGAACTCCGTTGAGCGAATTGAACGCACTCATGAGGGTAGCCGTGCCGGCATCGACGGCTGCGTGAAACGGTGGCAAGTAGAATTGCCGCAAAGTGTGTTCGGAAAGTTCCACTGCATTGTAATCGCGACCGCCTTCCGCGGCGCCGTAACCCACATAATGTTTCGCGCATGCTGCGATGCTGTCGATGGCCTCCAGCCGTGCGCCCTGGTAACCGCGGACGTATGCGCGAGCCATTGCCGCGCCGAGATAAGGATCTTCACCGGATCCTTCCGTTATCCTTCCCCAGCGCGCATCCCGCGCGATGTCGACCATCGGGGAAAATGTCCAACGGATGCCACTTGCGGAAGCCTCGCGCGCAGCTACTCGCGCCGTTTGTTCAATCAATTCCGGATCCCAGCTGGATGCCAGACCTAACGGAATAGGAAACTCCGTTCGAAATCCGTGAATTACGTCGAGACCAAAGAGAAGGGGAATGTGTAACCGCGACTGCTCCACGGCGATCCGTTGGTAGGCATTGATGTTATGCGCTGTAGTAATGTTGAACAGTGCTCCGACCTCTCCCTTCCGGATCATGTCGTCGTAATCTGTACGACCCGTGCCAGGCCCAGTCGGCTGTCCAGCGGAATACTGCACCAATTGTCCGACTTTTTCGTCCAGCGTCATCTTTTGCAGCAGTGCTTCAAGCTTCTTCTCAGAGCTTGCATCGCCCAAAGTCGAACGAACGGCGGCGGTGCCGGGAATCAAGGCAGGAAATGCGGTTTGCGCCGGGAGCGGCTGACATGACATCAAAGTAGAGGCCACAAGCGCAGAACGAAGTAGCGGGGTATTCACAATTTAGACTCTCCAGTGTTTCTAGCGGCACCCAAGACCAACCGCTTTCGAAAGCCTTGAATCGTAAACGGTCAGGTCGATCTCAGCAAAGGTCAGACACGCCCAGTCGAGATTCTGGCCGCAAGTAGCGTTGCAAAAATTAGAACCCCTTCCCCAGGGCAATGACCTTCAAGCTGATCCAGGGGGTACCTTAAGGTCTCCGACCTCGACTTCGGGCTTAGAATACTAAACCGATTTAGGTCACACTTCAAGGGATTGAAACAAGCGTCCTTCAGTTTTGTTTAAGGCCACCTTGGGCTTGTCCCGGTTTGGCCCCTTGTGCGAGACTACCCAGCAAGACACCCTATGCCTCATTGGAAATCAACGTTGGCTCCTAAGGCGCGAAAACCCGCGAGAGAAAGCGTGAGTTTGAAGTCTCTCGCAGAACATCTGGGACTCTCGAAGACAGCTGTCTCTTTCGTGATCAACCGCTCTCCTAGGGCAAAATCGATTCCTCAGCGCACCCAGGAATTGATCCGCAAGACTGCCCGGGAATTGAATTACAGGCCCAATCATCTGGCTCGGTCTCTTCGGCAACAACGGAGTTACACGATCGGCGTGCTTGTGCCGGAAATCAGCGAAGGGTACGCGGCCTTAGTCATGTCCGGAATTGAGGATCATCTGCTCCAGGAAGACTATTTCTACTTCGTGGTCAGCCACCGTCATCGAAATGAACTCATCGAAGAATATCCTCTCCTGTTGCAGCAACGAGCGGTGGAAGGTCTGATCGCAGTGGATACTGCCCTTTCTGAGGGGGTGCAGGTCCCGCTCGTGGCCGTCTCTGGCCACCGGGATGTACCCGGCGTAACAAACATTGTCGTCGACCATGCACGCGCCGCAACGCTTGCGCTGGAGCATCTTACGAAGCTGGGACACCGGCAGATGGCCTTCATCAAAGGGCAGGAATTCAGCTCTGATACCGCTGTGCGTTGGGATTCAGTATGCAGGGCCGCCGGAGAACTTGACATCCAGATCAAGAATCGGTTAGTGGCGCAACTTGAAGGCGAATCGTCCTCACCTGAACTCGGATACCTGGTTACCAAGAAACTCCTCGCCTCGGGCGAGCCATTCACGGCTCTGTTTGCGTTTAATGACATCTCGGCGATCGGCGCTACTCAGGCCTTGCGTGAAGCAGGCCGACGCATACCAGAGGACGTTTCTGTCGTCGGCTTCGACGACATTCAAAGCGCCGCGTTTCAGAACCCCGGCCTCACGACGGTCAAGCAGCCGCTCCGTCAAATGGGTGTCCTTGCGGCTGAGACCCTTTTGCAGCGCATCAACGCCCCGGTAAAGCAACCCTACCCCAAAGAAATCATTGTCCAACCCGAGTTCATAATTCGGGGGAGTACGGGGGCCGCTCGGCGAAGCGATCCGGAGAAGTAACGCGATTCGGGTTAGCGTGGTAACCGCCCGACAAGATCCATTGGGCAGACTAGGGCCAACCCGGTGCATTCCCCGACAGAACAACATTCCGCTGGATCACGTTTGGCAATTTTGTTTAAGTTTCACTCGCCAACCCAGACCGATTGCAGCTACGAGTCCTGACGAGCGAATTCTGCTCAGAGAATTTGTCTCACTAAAGAGGGTTCACCCCATTCGCGAGGGAACAGCAAGGGAACAACAAGCCCCAAATTCGATGCAAAACCGTGATACAGGACGCAAGAAAGAGCCAGTAGAATCAACTACATGCATTTTCTGGAACAATCGGCAGGTCGTGGGTTCAACTCCCACTCTCGGCTCCAAATATTCTCTTTAGAATCCACGGGCATTTCCGGTCGACTTGGCTCTTTCGTTCGGAAGTGGTGCAAGGTTGGTGCAAGTTTAGGAGATGGCAGAAGCAAACAACGTTTTCATCAGTTGGTCCGGGCCGCGCAGCCGAAGCTATTAAACAATGGCTGCCGTTCGTAGTCCCTACCGCCAGCCCATAGATGTCAGCCACCGACATCGACAAGGGCACACGATGGCGCGAAGAAGTCGCAGCGGCCCTTGACACCATGAAGGTCGGGGTCCTCTGCCTTACTCCCGAAAATCTCACGGCAGAGTGGCTCCTTTTCGAGGCCGGCGCGTTGCCCAACACGCGCGACCCGAAAGCGCGCGTCTGGACCTACCTCTTGGCCGACTTGAAACCACAGCACGTTCACGTTAAGGATCCGCTCGCAATGTTCCAGGCGGACGTTGGCCGGCGAATCGCTCGTCAGTTATCGTGAGTCGCGTTGCGGTTGGCGATATGTCCGATGACTTTCGGTGACAGTCTTTGCGCCAACTACCGTGATTTGACCTGAAAAACGCGGTTGCCAGAACCTTTCCAGTTATCTGAATCTTGAGGCGTCAGGGATTAACCTGCCTCAAAAATGCGGTACCGGTATCGATGAAAAGCGGGTATTTTCAACCGCTCGATGCGTGGCTTGGCCGGATTGCTTCCTTCACTTTCTAAAGATAGTTTAGCGTCAGGTGAGAAGGGCCACGAATGCAGGATTATCGGCCCGCGGTGTAGACCGCAAGACTCGCAAGTTTGGCCGTACCCTCCTTCGCTGCTCTGTCCCGCCGAAGTTGGTTCAAGAACATGTGGCCACGAATTGAACAGAATGAGATTTACCAGCCAAGGAACGCAGAGCAATTCCAAGCGGTGCGTCTGGAAGGCCAACCGCGCGATCGCGGGGCACAGATACGGCCAGCTTTCGGCAGGCATAACTCCCTTTACGTCGAGTTGAACTTACACAAACTTAATCACTTCTCATTCGCCCTGACCGTCCCCGGGCAGTGGGTTCACTAGGAGTTCACCGTGTGTACCGAACCTTTGGTTCTTGATTCGACGCTGCGCAGTTCGGAAGCGGGAGAGTTTGGTGAGGCGCTGCGCGCGAAGATCGTCGGGCAAGAGGAAGCGGTGCAGGCGATGGTGGACCTGTACCAGGTCTTCTGTGCCGGCTTGAACTCGCCAGGGCGCCCGATAGGGAGTCTGTTGTTCCTCGGTCCCACGGGGTCCGGAAAGACGCGCATCGTGGAAGCCGCCGCTGAAATTTTGTTTGGGGATCGCCGCGCGGTAATCAAGGTTGACTGTGGTGAGTTTCAACATTCGCATGAGATCTCGAAGCTGATCGGGTCCCCCCCCGGGGTACCTGGGCCACCGCGAAACACATCCACTGATCACCCAGGAAGCATTGGCCGCGAGCCATACGGAGAAGCTGAAGCTCAGCTTCCTGCTGCTCGACGAAATTGAGAAGGCTAATGACGCTCTGTGGCAACTTCTTCTGGGCATTCTGGACAGGGCGACCTTAACGCTGGGTGACAATCGCCGTGTGGACCTGTCGCAGACCGTGATCTTCATGACTTCAAACTTGGGCAGTGCGGAAATCACGGAGTTGATGCACGGAAGGATGGGTTTCGTCCAGCCGGAGGATATGCCAATGACCGGACTTGACGCGAAGGTGGAGCGCACTGCGGTTGAAGCGGCGCGGAAGAATTTCTCACCGGAATTCATGAACCGCCTCGACAAGATAGTGGTGTTTCATCCGTTGAATCGTGACCAACTCGCGGAAGTGCTGGAGATCGAGCTAAGGCAAGTACAGAAGCGGGTTTTTGAAACAGCGAACGGGCAGTTCCTGTTCCTCGTAACCGATGCGGGCCGTGAATTTCTGTTGCACGAAGGCACGGATCAGCGCTACGGCGCTCGCCATTTGAAACGCGCCATTGAACGACGGGTAGTTTTCCCGATGGCAAACCTGCTGGCCACCGGACAGGTGAGGGCCGGCGACATGCTCTGCATTGACTGGGACCCGCGCGTGGGGGGCTTGGCGTTTTGGAAAGAAGACGAAGGGACGCAGTCGACAGTGGCACAGCCACAGCTAGTCGCAACTCAGGCGCGCAAAGCCGCTGGAGCCGGCGGCCGGGCTGCACAAATAACTTTCGCCAAGACGCGAATTGCCGGAAACAGCAAATAAGCCGAGTACTAGAGCGCCCTAAGGAGATCACCTGCTGAGAAATTGCAGTTTCCCTCCGCTTGAATTCGAAGCTTGATGATGGTAGCCAAGCGTTGACAGGCGACAGGGAGGTAGTGCTCCAGCGTCGGGACTGAATTCTTCGATGCGAAGCTGTGTCGAGGCATGTTTCAGCGAAAGAACTTGTAGCTATGGCGGATCACGCCACGTGCGCGTCCAAAAGTGGCTATCGGCAAGGAGCGCGGCCTGACAGTGAACATGCTGCCTAGGGCCCGCAAGGTCTCTGGAACCAGGAGGACTATGTCGAGTGGCCGATCCGAGAAACGGGTCGCGAGGATAGTGAGCGTGGAAGTCTGTCTGCAGGATGAAGCAAAGCTTCAGGATGAAGCAAAGCTTAATGAAAGGACGTTGACCGAAAACGTCAGTGCCCACGGCGCACGTGTTCTCATGGAGCAGAAGTTGCAGCCCGGGGAGCGAGTGCTGGTTAACTCGACAAAGGAGGGCATGCGCTTACAGGCGCGGATCATCTACTGCCAGCGCGTGTCCGAGGGAAGGTTTGCTGTAGGCCTGGAATTGTCCAACAGGGTGGAGCAGTGGGCAAAGCCTTACTAACCGCGAGAGGCCACTGTTCTTAGCAATCTGACAAGAAGGTGGTACATAGAGCTTACGCTCCCATTTTTTTTTCGAGCCCGCCCGAAGTCTCCTCGTTAGTACGGCTCCCGTTACATTCCGGGCATTTCCACAGGCGAAAGTCGCTTCTTTGGGGAATCACTTCAGCGAGATACATCAGTTGCCCATCATTGGAACAGCTGACCCGAGGCGTGGTTTCTTGTTCGATAGTCTCTGCGTCCTTTGTGTCGATGAAGTATCCATGCGACGTATCGTACCGGACCAAGCAGCCGGGCTCTCGGCAGGCGTACAGCACTTCCTCCGCAGGCTCACTTAGGAGCCTTAGAAGCATCTCGTTATGATGCTGGTAGCAAAGTACACGAAGGTCTTTTGCCGTACTGGTACCCAACCTTTCTCGTTGACGTGCCATGTGGGGGACGCACTTGGAGTGGCAATACTATAGTCTGCGTGCAATTTGCAGCCCACTGGCACCGCAGCGATCTGGTACTAGGTGTATCCTAACCATAGGAAACCACTTAAGTGTCCCTTGGCAATGGTCCCTTCTACCTATCAGCGTTCCGCGGATTGGCAAAATCTCGGACATTCTGTACAGGTCCGAGGCAAGAATTTGCCACGCCTAGTGCAGAAGGGCAGAGAAACATTAGGAAATATACCCTGGGAATGCGCGCTCCTTTCAGGGGTTTGTGAACGGTCTAGGCAAGCCAGGATAACCAACAGTGGTGCCTGTAAAATACCCTCCCAGCAGTCGGGACGCTCGCTCCATTTCCAGGCCGGTTCCGGAATGGGGACTCGTAGACAAACCATGGTGCTAATGAGAGACGGCTGCCACGATATTGCGCTCATGGGGTTCTTACCTTACGAAGGATTACGGTCTAGCCCGCCTTGATACCTATGGGGGAACAGATCAAGATGCGGTCGTTAGAAGGGGAATTGAGGCCTCGGATGAGGCAGGTTGTCTGAGGCTGTTGACCTCTCACGCACGAAGCAGTTCGGCGTCCGCAGCATGCTGTATGACGATGCGGGCGGGCGACTGGAGCCACCTATGGGTGTCGTCCCCTTTGATGGGCAGGGCGTCTTTCCGCAGCGTGGACTCGCCGAGGCTCTGTCATGCTGAACGACGTCAGAATGCGCATAGCTCAAGTCGGTGAGCTTGTCAGTTCAAATGGGTGGAGTTCCCTTTTTAAGGAAGTATTGTTTTTTAAGAGGACAGCCATAGTTGTTGAGAAGGACTTGTCGGAGCTGACGGAGCGTCCGAAGCCGCTTGCGAGCGCAAAGCTGAAACTGATTGAAATTGACAAAGACCAGCTTTCGTCTGGTGTCTATCGCTTTGCTGTCAACAGCAGGTATCTAAAGGCCTTGAATTACCTGAAGCAGGGGTGTGGCGGATACGCCCTGGCACGAGACAACGTAGTTGTTGGCGACACTTGGCACTACGTTTCGGAAGCTGCAGACGACGCGCGTGGTTTGCATGAGGATCTCCAACGGTTTGGGTTTACGGGTTGGTCGAAGGACCACGTATATACCTTCGACATATTTGTGGCACCCTCTGAAAGAAAAGGCGGCATATCCGCGGCTTTCCAGAATAGCGCGATGCTGGCTCTTCGTTCGAAAGGCTACACAAAAGCTTATGGTTTTTACTGGGCTGACAATATTCCAGCCCAGTGGTGCACTCGAGTGACCAATAAGTGGAAGGAGGTGCGGGCGTTCAACGTAAGCCGCTGCCTCATGTTCAAGAGGGCCGTACCTATCTGTAACGATCAAGCCGCTCAAGAGCCTCAAGGAACCGTCTTGGCTGAATAACATACCGATAGGAGATAAAAAGGAATTTAATTATGGAAGAACTGTTGGCGAAAGTGAAAGCCGCATTTAGCTCCACGTTCGACATCGACCCGCAAACTATCACCCTCGACTCGACGCCGGACGACATTCCCGCGTGGGACTCCATGGGGCATGTGGAACTGGCCAGCGGCCTCGAGCGCGCATTCGGGCTGAGTTTCGACGTAGATGACTTGATGGCGATGGAAAACGTGAAACAGATCTGCAGAGTCGTTCAATCCAAGCTCGGCAAGGTCCAAGGTGTGCGGGTCTAATAATTCGAACTTCGCGGGTCGCTTGCTCCGGCGACTGGGGGAGAATTCTCATCTGATTGACGCGGCGACCGGGCAAACGCTTTATGGCAAGGAAGTTCCCGGTCTGATCGTCGGCTTCGCGGCCGGGTTTCTGTCGGCCGGTCTGCAAGCGGGCGACCGAGTGCTGATCAGTTGTGGTTTGAGTCCCGCAAGTACGCTGGCGTACGTAGGGGCCATGTACGCGGGTCTGGTACCCGTGCTAGTGGATGAGCGCGCACTCGCAACTTCCGGGGAATCGATCCTCGCGAGAGCGCGCGCAAAAGCCGTGTGGATTGGCAAGGGGGTCCGCTGTGATTGGGCTAGAAAGAACGGCGTTACGCAAATCGAGGGGAATTTCGACGCTCGCCTTGCACACTCCCTACCGCCGGCACCGTGTGCGGAAGAAGACCTTGCGGCCTTAATGCCCACTTCAGGATCTACGGGTGTGCCGCGGTTGGTGATGGTCACCCATGGCAACTTGAGAGCGAACACCGAGGCAATTGTCCGAAGCCAACGTCTGGGGCCGGACGAAAAGGCCATGCTGGTCATGCCAGTGAGTTACTGCTTTGGCGCAAGCGTGATGCACTCCCATCTGTATCAGGGGGGTGGAATTGTGTTCGACTCGAGGTTCATGTTCCCTGACAAGGTCCTGCACGCGATCAATACATATGGTTGTACTACGTTCGCAGGTGTGCCAACCGTCTACGATATTCTCCTTCGGCGCTCCAACTTCAGGTCCATCCGGTTGCCCGAACTGCGGCGTTTCCTTCAAGCAGGGGGCGCTCTTGCCCCAGAGAGTATCCGGCAGATACGCAGTATCGTGCCGACCGCGGACTTCTTTGTCATGTATGGCCAGACGGAGGCCACAGCCCGGATCTCCTCTCTGCCGCCGGATCGCTTGGGCGAAAGGCTCGGCAGTGTTGGTCTGCCATTGGACAATCTGGTGATCCGCATCGTTGATAACGAAGGACACGAACTCGCAGTGGGGCAAACGGGCGAAATCCAGGTGAGCGGTCCGTCGGTTTGCTCCGGGTACTTTGACGACCCCGAAGCCACGGAGCGCAGGTTCGGCGACGGCTGGCTGAAGACGGGTGACTTCGCCTGCCTTGACGACGAAGGGTACCTATGGATCAAAGGACGCACGACCGAGTTCCTCAAAATTCGCGGCGTCCGAATCAGCTTTGGGGAAGTTGAAACGAAAGTGGCGGCCGTCCCCGGCGTTTACGAGTGCGCTGCCACGGCGACACAGCATCCAGAAGCTGGAGAAGCGCTCGAGCTCTTCATCGTTGCAGACGACGGTGCCGGCATTGTTGCCGAAAGAGTTCGGCGCGCACTTCCTCCCCAATGGACCTGCGTCTCAGTGAGAGTGGTCCCTGAATTGCCAAAAACGGAAAACGGCAAGATTGCCCGATCTCAGTTACGGATGATGGCATGAGCGCACCGGTGGAACTCGCGCAAGGTATCGAGAGTCAACTGATGGCGCCGCTTTATGGGCTGGGTCCGAACGAACGACAAGACTCCCTGCTCGGGCTGCTGAAGAGGGAACTTGCTTACGCCTGCGACCGGAATCCGGGGTTTCGCAACTACGTGGAACACTGGCCTGTGCATTTTCACGCGGCGGAGAGACTGGCCGATCTGCCATACCTGCCCGTCGGGGCCTTTAAGGCGAATCCACCGCTGGCTTTGGTTGGCGCAAATGAGATCAAACGCACTCTCACCTCCAGTGCCACTACTGGCCAGGTGCCAAGCCGTGTAATTCTCGATGCCGAAACTGCCAAACGGATGACAAAAGGTGTCACCACGATCATAAGGGATTTCATCGGACCTGCACGCAGGCCTTACTTGGTGATCGACACACCAGAAAACCTAAATACACAGGGTGAACTGGGAGCGCGTGGGGCCGCCATTCAAGGACTAGGGTCATTTGCGACAGAGGTGATCTGCTGTTTGCGCGTTGACCAGAAGGGAAATACCTCTCTCGATCTGGAGAAGGTTTTGCATTGTGCTGCAAAGTGGAGAGAGGCCGAGGTCTTGGCATATGGCTTTACCTACGTAATCTGGACCCAGCTTGTTCAGCCTCTGCAGCGCCAGGGCATCACCCTCGACATTCCCAACGCACGTGTTTTGCATAGCGGCGGGTGGAAGCGATTGGAGCGGGAAGCGGTCACCAAAGAAGTATTCATCGAAGGGGTGGCGTCGGTGTTTGGCTGTTCGCCCGATCGTGTCATCGACTTTTACGGCATGGTCGAGAATGTCGGCGTCGTCTATCCGGATTGTGAGCGCGGCAACAAGCACGTGCCGGCCTTTGCAGAGGTCGTGGTGAGAAATCCACTGACGCTTGAGCCCGTGGCAGTCGGAGAGCAGGGTCTAGTGCAGGTCTGCAGCGTGCTGCCGACCAGTTTTCCCGGGTTTCTAGTGCTGACAGACGATATGGCCGAAATCATCGACTACAACGAGTGTCCATGTGGAAGGCGCGGCACTAGCTTCCGCTTCGCGGGAAGGGTGCCAAAGGCCGAGGTTCGGGGATGCGGCAACCTGGAAACCACCCGCTACAAACAGGGGCAGGGCAACGGCTGGCATGAATGACCTGATGCTGAACCCGGCAGTGCATTCTCCACAGGAGATTACCTGTGCGGCGCAGCAAGTTCGGGAGATTGCTCGGGAAAAGGAGATTGCCCCTCAGACAGTCCTTGAGGTTTTTGAGAAGTGGGCTGCGGCACTGGATGGCCGCGAGTTGCGCGAAGTTCCGGGGCTGGCGTTTCTCCGGCTTTGGCTTCGCCGGGGCACCTTAGAGCCGATTCTTCTCCGCGAGTTGGGGCCGGATTTTCTGAATGGCGGTTGGCGGGAAGATGGACGTGCAAGGCTGCGGGCATTTCCGCTGGGAGTAGTCGGGCATTGGCCAGCTGGGAATGTCGAAATCCAGCCGGTTCTGTCTCTTACGTGCGCCCTGCTCGGCGGCAATGCTTGCCTGGTCCGTATACCGAGCGGCTTGATCGAGACAACACAGCAGATCATGGAGAAGTTGCAGGAAGTTGATCGCAGCGGTTTGTTGACGGAACGCATTGTCATGGTGAGTTTCGATCATTCGCGCTCGGATTTGCACGAGACCATGGCGCAGGCCGTGGACGGCGCCATGATTTGGGGCGGTGCGGAGGCGGTCTCACAAGTGCGTGAGCTGTCGTTTCCTCATTGGGCGCGTGTGGTGGTCTTTGGCCCACGGCTTTCCGTCGCGGCGATGGACGCCGAGACGTGGGGCGATCGGGCGGAACGGTCGTCCTGGTGCCGACGCATTGCACGGGACGTGTGGCAGTTTGAGCAACGAGCCTGTTCTTCGCCTCAAGCATTATTTCTCGAGCAAGGTGCAGGATGCGATCCCGATGAGTTCGTGGACGAACTGAGGCAGGCTCTTCAAGAGGAGAACCGCGCACATCCGCGCTGGCAAATCGAACCGTCGTTGACTTCGGGGATTTGTCTGGCCCGTGCGCAATGGCTTCTTGAAGATGCTGCGAACCGTGCCGTGTTTCCTGCTTCACCAGATTGGACCATCCTGTTGGGGAAAGGCACCGCAATACCTAAGCCGACGCAGGGTCGCACGCTCAACGTGCTTCTGGTGGATGACCTCTCAGAAGTCATATCGAAGTTTGACGGAACGGTACAGACTCTGGGGCTGGCGATGAGATCCGCCCAGAGGGAGGAGCTGCTCGCACAAGCTGCAGGACGCAACGGAGTGGATAGGGTGGTGAAGTTGGGCCGGATGCATCTTTTCAATTCTCCTTGGGATGGAGTCGATCTGATTCGTCCCATGGTTCGTCTCGTTCGTCATGTACCTTCACAGGAATGAAAACAAGCGGAGGTGCCAACATGGAACATGCGGAATTATTTCTGAAGGCCCTGGATCGGAAAGCGAAGCCTCTAGCGGCCAGTGCACGGGCGACTTTCGAAGCGAACGAGGAACTATGTTCGTGGTTGTTGAATCCGCTGGCACGCTGGGCGGAGGCAGCCTACGGCGAGAAGGTATTCGATGATGCCGCCTGCGGGTATGCGAGGTATTGCTTCGGAGTTGCGCAGGCCCAGAAGGTTTACGAGCGCGCTGGCAGATACACTCCTGAAGCCATGCCGGAAATCATGTCTGGGGTCTACGAGGATGAGGGCTATGCAGTGCCTTACATGTGGGCTGCCATTCTCATCTATGCTCTTTGGCCATCCATGATCAAGCATATCGCGATGTTCCGAGATGAGTTCTTGAGGCGGTTGGCTCGAGACGCGTCTCTCCTTGAGCTGGCTGCAGGACACGGCGTCTTGAGCCTTCTGGCTGCGGAGGAGCGACCGGACCTTCGAATTGAGGGCTTTGATATTAGCCCCCCAGCGATAGCCGTAGCAAATCGCCTGCTAGCCGCCTCCGGACATGGAGGTCGCGTTAGCTTCGCGGTCAAAGATGCGTTGAAAACCGAGGGTCCCGGTACCAACGGAAAATACCAAGGGATCATATCCGCGATGCTTGCCGAGCACTTGCCTGATCCGGTACCGCTTTTCAAGGCGATTTCTCACCGGACTTCACCACAAGATGGACTCGTGTTCTTCAGCACGGCCATTGAGTCTCCACAGAGAGATCACGTCTTTGAATACAACCAAGAGAGCCAGCCACTCCAAATGGCGGAAGCTGCTGGCCTGCGGGTGACACGACTCGTCTCTGATGCCGGCGTAACGCGTCCTGGCACACGGTTTCTGCCGCGCGCTACAGCAATGATTCTGCGGTCGCGTTAAGGGCATATACGATCCAGAGCTTTGCCGTCACAATCGCTCGAATCGAATCCCGCTTGGGAATTGTTCAGCGCAGCTGGCACGCAAATGTGCGTGAGATGTGTTGGGCATGTTCGCCGAGCAGGTTCGCGTGGAAGGATAATTAAAAGATGGGCGCGGCTTTGATGAATTTTGAGGAAGTACGAGCGGCTCTGAAGCAGCGGTTTCCCATGATAATGGTCGACAGTGTCACCTCGCTGGAGCCGGGGAAGAGCATCCGAACAATAAAGAACGTGACGGGAAACGAAATCCAGTTTCTGGGTCATTTCCCCGAGCGCGCGGTAATGCCTGGAACGCTGATTGTGGAGGCAATCGGCCAATCGGCTTCCATTCTCTTCTCAAAGACAACCGGAACGGGAACACGACCAGGCGAGTTCCTCGTGCTTGGCTCCATCAATAACATGAGATTCCTGGCTCCAGTGGTTCCAGGAGACAGATTGGAAATTGAACTGCAGGTCCTCAAGTTCATTGAAGATTTGGCGGTGGTGGAAGCAGTGGTGACAGTGGACCATGTGGTCGTAGCCACGGGCAAACTGGGTTTCGCCAGACGCAGTTTAGAACCTGCCTCTACCAAAGACTTGTACGCCCTGAAAGCCGAGTGAGCAAATCATTCGAGGCATGAGAAGAGTTTAACTTCCGGCTCATTGATTCGGCGAAACCACCTGTTCATGATCCAGGGTCTTGGGAAGGAAAGTTGCCAATGCTGATGTGAAGAGCTGGGCGCCTTCAGAGTTGAGATGAAGTTCGTCGGATTGGTAATACTTGAAAGAGAGAGCTGTGGGATCAATCGGCACTAATGTATCCACGCCGGCCTTCCGCGAAGCGAGCGTCATTTGCCGGACGGCGTCTTCGGATGATGGAGTCGGCGGGACCAGAATGATTAGCTTGGTGCCATGGGCTTCGCATAATTCACGGAGGCGCTCCAACCGGGAATTCGCTGTGGTCTGGAATTGGTGGGGTGGCGGAATGGCAGGCTGCGGCTTCAGGAGCAAGACGAGGTCTGTGTAATGGGGAACAGCGTGACGGAGAACCTCCGTTCGAAGGACAGTTCGTGTATCCCAGAAGACACTCGAATGAGCCAGTAAAAGGTTACTGGTCGCTGTCCGATCCATCTTAAGATCGGACGCCACTGCGAGGGAATCTCGCATATCAA
>Ga0207141_10018_pt1 | contig 52058 bp, 53 predicted proteins | sample Alteio_BWMinHeat_5_FD_153553 | JGI IMG/M metagenome (GOLD analysis project Ga0207141, IMG submission 153553) | Enriched cells from forest soil in Barre Woods Harvard Forest LTER site, Petersham, Massachusetts, United States -... | ecosystem: Environmental > Terrestrial > Soil > Temperate forest >... | reverse complement strand
AGTTAAATTCCATGCGAGCACCGACTACCAAAGTGGTGAAGATCGTGGCCAAGAGCAGCACGATCAGCCTGCTTTTTCGCTGAATGAAGACGGGGTACCGTTTTTTCCGCTGCGCTGGATAATGGCGGAGCCTTCGCGACTGTTGCTGGGTGTGCCATTCGCGTCCACACTCATGCTGATTCTTCTGGCACACGAGATGGGACACTACCTCTGCTGCCGCTACTATGGGGTGAATGCCACGTTGCCCTTTTTCATCCCGGCACCTACGTTAATCGGGACGCTCGGGGCGTTCATCCGCATCCGTTCGCCAATTCGCTCCCGGGCTGCACTGTTTGACATTGGAATCGCTGGACCGATCGCAGGATTTGTTGTCGCTCTGACCGTGCTGATGTTTGCTTTGCCGCTCTCCAAAGCGATGCCGCCAGACATGGCCGGTCCTGACATCCAACTGGGATATCCGCTGATTTTTCGATTGGCCTGGTCCGTTCTTCCACTTGCAGAGCTTAAAGCGAGTTCTACGTCTGCTTTGCATTCGATTTATTTTCATCCGACAGCGATCGCGGCTTGGGTCGGAATGTTCGCGACTGCGCTTAATCTTTTGCCCGGCGGCCAACTCGACGGCGGTCACATCGTCTTTTCTCTCGCCCCGCGCGCCCACAAGGTCGTTTCGCGCTTGACGATCCTCGCGCTCATTCCGATGGCGCTCTATTTCTGGGCGGGGTGGTTGGTTTGGGCGATTCTGCTGAGGATTAGTGGAATGCGGCATCCCATGGTGGCGGAATGGCCGGGAGTGACAGGAGTCCGGAGGTGGATTGCCGGGTTTGCTCTGCTTATGCTGATTCTTACCTTGGCGCCGACGGCTATTGGCCCGCATGGCTCGTTGCTGGACGTGTTGCGCGCATCGCAAGAGTGGCTGCAACAGTTGCGGTCAGGACAGTCCTAGGGTTGATCGCACGGGCGAGGGCAGGATACGTCGCGACACCCGCCAAGATGCCGGCCCTACAGATGCTCTTTAATGCCAGTGAACAAATCGGTTTCCTGCTCAATCAAGCCGGGAGTCACCCTGGCGGCGAGATGGAACATCTCTTGGCGTCCGCGTTGACGAACGTGGGATTCGAAGAGAGGCCACAATGGCGCTTGGCTGGTATGAGCCTTGAACGCAGCGATTTTGGTCTCCAAGTAATCGCCAATTTCGATGATCGCAGTGGCGGGAGGCAGCGTGACCGGTTGGCGATCAGGCAAGGTGAAGTTTACCGTTCCGTAGTAAAGCTTTTGGCTCCGGTGCGGGCGGATTTCACCTGCTATCTGGTCGCAGAACCGGTTATTCCGTCCCGCCCAGTGAAACGCCAGCGTAGCGAAAACTGAAGCCATGGAGTGATCCGTGTGGCCAGTCACCGATCCGTCCGGACCGAAAGTGAGCAGCACGTGCGGACGGAAGCCGCGAATGTGCAGAGTTAAATCGCGCACAACATTTTGTAGATCCTGGCGATGAAGCTGGCCGTCGGGATAATCCAGCACGATCCCGCGAGTCACCTTCAGGATTTCGCAGGCGGCGGCAAACTCCTTCCGTCGCGCAGCGGCTAAGTCCTCGTCGTTTGCGGCGCCTCCGCGATGACTCGCAGCTTGTCCAGGGGTCAGGCAAAGAACGCAGGTCTCGACGCCACGATCATGATAGATGCGCAACGACCCGCCAAAGCTTCCAGCCTCATCGTCAGGATGGGCGGTAATGCACATCAGCCGAAGCATAGATTCATTGTAACTTGGGCATTGCGGGTCAACTGCTTGCGGGGGAAGTATGCAAAGTCTTGCACTAGTCATCTACGATGACAAAGTAAATGCTTTCACACGCGTGCGGTTTCGCACTAGAATAGTGCCCGCCCGCGTAGGGAGTTTGGCACACTCTCTACGGTATGGATCTACCGGCTATGTGCGGGCCATGACGCCCGCGCCTACATCGACAGGAGCAACTCGTGCACGTTCTTGTGACCACGGATACGTTGAGCGGAGTGTGGGCCTACACGCAAGAACTGGTCACAGGCCTGGTGGGTCGCGGAGTTAGAGTCACGCTGGTTAGCCTGGGCGATATTCCCCTGCCCGAGCAAACTAGCTGGATGGACGACCTGCACGGCTTGGAATATCGTCCGACCGCCTTTCACCTGGACTGGATGCAGGAAGCCGAACAGGATCTGAAAGAATCTTCCGCATATCTCACCACTCTGGTCAGGGAACTGAAACCCGATCTGCTGCACCTGAACCAATTGTGCTATGGAAACCTCGCCGTTGACATTCCACGCGTAGTCGTGGCTCACGGTGATTTGATTAGTTGGTGGAAGGAAGTGCATGGGCACGAACCCCGCGAAGGTCGATGGATGCGTTGGTATCGGGAGGCAGTGGCGCGCGGGTTGTGGCATGCCAGCGCGGTAGTCGCGCCTTCGGTTTGGATGCTGGACGCGATCCGCGATTGCTATGCGCGCCCCAGACGGGATTCGGTGATATACAACGGTCGAAATCCGGCGTCCTTTAATCCGTACGTGAGCAAGGATGATTCCGTGCTCTCGGTCGGACGGCTGTGCGATGCTGGCAAGCAGGTAAGCCTGTTAACCCAGCACACCCACCCTTTGCCAGTCTGCATTGTGGGCGCTGAGGCGGTGGCCGATGCTAAGATTCCGATCCGCACCGATGTAAAGCTTGCAATCAACCAAGTCTCCGTGGCAATAAAAGGCCCGCAGACGGAGGCACAGCTGCGCACTTTGTATAGCCGCGCCTCCATCTACGCAGCCACATCAAGATATGAGGCCTTTGGAATGGCGCCACTGGAAGCCGCGTTCTCGCGATGCGCCATCGTCGCCAACGACATTCCGTCCTTCCGTGAGATTTGGGGCGACGCCGCCATCTACTTCGAAGCCAACGACGCATCGAGCCTGGCGCATGTCATTCGACGAATGCATGAGCACCGCGACCTGTGCCGCGGCTACGCGACCCGGGCCTATCAGCGGGCACGCGAATGCTTCACTGCGAAACGAATGATCGACGAATATGTGAGGCTTTACCATAGCTTGATCGGAGCGAAAGTGGCAGCGGCGTAGAAGAAGACTCTAGTTCCTGTTTCCCAGATTCTGCCTTTCCGAGCTTTCTGGGCAAGTTCCCCGCCGCGTTGTCATTCGAGGGCGCTCTATCCCCGAGGAATCTGCATTCCTGATGACCAAATAGTGCGGCAAGAGGACCACCAAGTCTTCCTATCCAGAAGCTAGAAGCCAGCCGCCAGAAGCTGTTATCTTCATACTCAGTACATTTTCAATTGGAGGACTTATGGCTACAGTCAAAATCACCGTTAGACCCAACGGCCCTTATCGCGTGGAAGCTCCTGAAGGTTCAATCGAGTTAGTTGACGCTAACGGAACTCAATACGACTTGACGGGCAAGCCGGCTTTTTCTCTTTGCCGTTGCGGCGGATCGGTCAACAAACCTTTTTGTGACGGAACCCATAGCAAGATTGGCTTCCAAGGCGCGGAGTTAGCGGTGAAGAAGGCGGAGAGTCCGAACTGAACCACCGGAAAAATAAGCGTAGTCTTACGGACTGAAGTGAAAGATCACCTTGACCTTGGTTCGGGAACCTAGGGGCTCATATTTCCACTTCCTGATCGCTTTGACGGCGGCTTCGGCAAGAATCGGGTTTCCCCCGGTGATGGTGGCGCCTTCGACGGTTCCGGTTGACGAGATGGTTGCATCCACCCGCACGTATCCTCCAACGCCAATGCGCTTCAGGTCCGCCGGATAATCCGGCTCAACCCGATAAACAAGTTTCCTCTCGTGATTGTCGGTTTGGGCGTGCAGTGGTGGCGCAATTTGCGTCATCAGCGCCAAGACACTGATCAGCGCGAAGCAAAGAGCGTTCAACGGATGGTGGATCCGCGCGAAGCTACGAAATGAAACTGTCTTGCGCACTGAACTCCAATTGCGGTCGAGTGAGTCGAGTTAAGGCCCAGGAGTTTCCAAACTAGAGGATGTGGTAACGGGCACGCAAGATTACCAAGGTAAGCGGCGGCTCTCAGCAATGAGCCGGCGCGGGGCGCGATTGCGATGGACGTGGGTTGCAACGGACAGAGCGCCTGAATCAATGAATGGTTTTGGTCTTCCGCGACATGTAATCCATCAACAGGTACTGCCCTAACGTGTACGGTGTGGTGAAGTAGGCTTTGCCGCGGCACATTTCCGTGACCTTCTGAACGAACTGCACCAGACCGCGATCCGATGCCAGCATGAAAGTATTGATCAGGACGCCGGCGCGCTTGCACTTGGAAACTTCTTCCAGAGTCTGGCTCACAACTAGTGGATCGAGGCCGAAAGCGTTTTTGTAAATGCGACCGTCTTCAAGCGTCAGCGCGGACGGCTTACCGTCGGTGATCATCACAATCTGCTTCATGTCTTTGCGTTGGCGCTGGAGAATTCTCTGCGCCAGGCGCAAACCCTCGCGCGTGTTGGTGTAGTATGGCCCCACTTTGACACGTGCCAACTGCGAGAGTGGTACTTCTTCCGCGGAGTCGTGGAACAGGATCAACGACAAAGAATCTCCGGGATACTGCGTCCGGATCAAGTGCGATAACGCCATCGCTACTTTCTTTGCGGGCGTGAAGCGATCTTCTCCGTAAAGAATCATGGAGTGCGAGCAGTCGAGCATGAGCACGGTCGCGCACGACGACTGGTATTCGCACTGATGCACCTGCAGGTCAGAGTACTCGATGTTCAGCGGGAGATTCATACCTTCGCGCTGGATAGCGCTGGAGAGCGTAGCGGTTATGTCGAGATTGAGTGTATCGCCGAACTCATACTGTCGCGACGCGCCGCTAGCCTCGATGCCAGTAGCCAGGTCGCGCGTGTCGTGACGGCCGAAGCTGGACTTTCCCAATGATCCCATCAGATCGCGCAGCGTTTTGAAGCCAAGAAAGTCCAGGCTCTTGTCGGTGATTTCGAACTTCACTTGCTGTTGCGCTTCGCCCACCTGCCCGCCGACGCTGGATCTCTGCGAAGGATCGTGGGCCGGATCAATGCTGATGTAATCCTCTTGCTGCATGCGCTCGATCAATTGATCGATGAGTTCATCCAGCGTGCCTTCCATCTGCATCTGCTGGAGTTGCTGGCGCATTTGCTCATCCAGCAGGTCGCTATCGAGTAATGCCTGTTCAATCGCGCGGCGCAGATCGTCGAGCGTCTGCTCGCCATCGCCGAAATCGTCGTACATGTAATTCTGGAATCCGCTCTGCAGCAGGTAATCGGAGAGCGCGCTGAGCAGATCTTCCATGCTCATTTCGCCGGCAGGATCGGGGACGTATTTCGAATAGCGGATTCGCTTCATAAAGCGTACTCAATTCATCTCTAACCGCGTTGAATCCAGCGAAGGATACTCCACCACAATCCACGGTTCCCAGATGGCGGGCTCAGCCCCGGTTTCAGTTAGGTAATCAACAACCTGAGTGCCTTCTTCTAGCGTTGAAATCAAACCGTTTTCGTTGGGTCGTATTCCGAAATGGCTCTTCACCGCATCCGGAGAAATGTTGCAAAGCCAAGTATGAAAGCTCCCCCCACAGAAACCCAGCGGTTCGTAGCCGCGAACGGAACCTCCGCTCGGCAAAGGATCGTTCTGTTGAACTCGCTCCAGCAACCCGTCCCCTTTAGTCGGGTCCTGGCCTATTTGGGCGTCGAAAGAGGCCCGAAGACTCTTGTGAAGCCCCATTCCGATCACAATGACGCCAGGCTGTGTGATGAATCGTCTATGGAACTCCCTCGCAGCTGTTAGAGAACGAAACGCAGTCGGACGGTCGGGGCCGATCTCAGCAGTTACCCATTTCACTAGATCAGGAATCACAGCGGGTGCGCTACTTAACTTTGCCGCTCCGTCCGCGCGGTCCTCGTCTGCGGGATACCCCAAGTCAACGGCCCACGTATCGGGCACAATCGTTGCAAGGCAATTAGACACCGTGAGGATATTCTGCGGCAGTAGGTCGGATGCGTCTGCCGGACGTGAAGTGCGCGGTACGACAAAGAAACCGCCCGTGATGTAGTTGTTCATGTCCTGGATCACGCTCGCCACCGGAACCTAATTAAATGATCTCCTGCCGCGAAACGGTACGTCCTCGCGTTCGAAGGGTTTTTCCGCAACTTTGGGCGGCTTTTCTCCGGCGCTGAACAGACGCTCTTCGTTCCGTCCAATGCGTTTGTGGGCGTGGAGGCCTTCGAGCACAAACTCCGCTGCGGAGACTTGCGACTCCGGGCTTTCCTTCGGTCCGACGTTGAGTTTGACCAATTTTTCCATCAGACCCTGAATTCCGCGAAGCGCTTGCAAGGCTTCTCCTGCGCCGGCGGTGTCCGCGAGTTGAATCTCACCGCCGAGATCGAACCACTGCACGACCTGATTCATGTCCGTGCCTTTGAAGTATCCGTCGTAAGTTTTGGCGATCGCTGTGCGGATCAGTTCGCGGCTTACGTGGTCGGCGCCTTTCATCTCACCTTCGTACTCCAGTTCAAGTTTGCCGGTGATCGCGGGCATGGCCGCATACACATCTCCGATGCGCGGAACGACCAGCTTCTCGTCATGGCGGATGGCGCGGCGCTCTGCATTCGAGATCACGTTTTCCATGCATGAAATAGGTAGACGCTGGCTCACTCCCGAGCGTTTGTCGACTTTCTTATCCTCGCGGGCGGCAAACGCAATTCGCTCGATAACCTCGTGAACGTATTTCGGAATGTGCAGGTTGTATCCGTCACGCTTGGTCCAGGCTTCTTGCGTAGTGATGGCAATTCCTTCTTCTACGGAAGCCGGGTAGTGAGTGCGAATTTCTGAGCCGATGCGATCCTTCAGCGGGGTGATGATTTTGCCCCGGGCTGTGTAATCCTCCGGATTGGCGCTGAACACAATCGCGACATCGAGCGGCAGGCGAACGGGATAGCCCTTAATCTGTACGTCGCCTTCCTGCATAATGTTGAACAAACCGACCTGAATTTTCCCGGCAAGATCCGGCAGTTCGTTGATGGCGAAGATGCCGCGATTGGCGCGCGGCAGCAATCCGTAATGAACGGTCATTTCACTACCCAGTTCGTGACCGCCGCGTGCTGCCTTAATGGGATCGATATCGCCAATCAAGTCGGCAATAGTCACGTCGGGCGTCGCCAGTTTTTCGACATAGCGATCTTCCTGGGTGAGATACGCAATTGGCGTGCTGTCACCGCGCTTCGCAACTTCGTCGCGGCAGCGGCGGCAGATGGGTGAGTAGGGATTGTCGTGAATCTCGCAACCCGTGATGTATGGCATCTGAGCATCGAGTAATGTGGTCAGAGCTCGCAGGATGCGGCTCTTGGCCTGACCGCGAAGTCCCAGCAGGATAAAGTTATGACGTGAAAGAATGGCGTTGATGATCTGCGGCACCACGGTATCGTCATAGCCGACAATGCCGGGGAAAATTGGTCCGCCCTGACGAAGTTTCGCGGTCAGGTTGTCGCGCAATTCGTCCTTCACGCGCCGGCTTCGTAAACGTTCTTCAGAAAATGGACTGTGGCGTAATTCGCCGAGCGTCCGAGGAAAACTCACGATAGAAAAACCCCCACTGCCTCTGGCCCGATTATACGCCGCCTTGAGTCTTATCCCGCGTGGCCATTGCCACCGGCTTTGCGGCGAACGTGCACAGTACGGCGCATGTTTGGCAAAATGTTTTCAAAGAACGAAATGATGGCTCGCAGGCGTTCGGCCTCCGATTTCATCATGAGTAAGGCTTGCTTAAAGTCCAGATCCAGAGGAAGCGAACCTGCGAGACGAAACGAGAGTAGGCCTTCATCCACTTCGAAGGATTTCTCCGGCTCCGCTCCGGCCAGAGTCATAATCTCTCCGTGCAGTTTGACGGCTTGGGCTATTTCCTGCTGCGAGGCGACGTCTGGCTCGTCATGCAGATAGAGTACCTCGGCCTGCAGAAATGACCGCTCCTGGTTGAGATGTAAGACCTCGAAGCGCGCACGGCCCTCAGTGACAATGTCCATACGCCCGTCCGGATATTTCTTGGTGACCGTGAGGATTTCCGCAGTGCAGCCGATCTCTGCGAGGTCCTGCTCCTTGCCCCTGAGCACGCCGAAATGCTGGCTGCGGTCGAGACACTCGGAGATCATTTCACGGTACCGCGGTTCGAAAATGTGCAGCGGCAGCGGTGTACCCGGAAGCAGAACGACGTCGAGCGGAAACAGTGGCAGCAGTGGGCTCAAGAACGGTCTCCGAGATCCTTCGCGATGCGAATTTCTAGGATTGTACGCTAGAGTTTGACCCCACCCGGCTTGACTTTGAGAGCGTTAAGAGAATAGAAGCTCGAAATGGGATCGAACCAAATACAACTGCCCGGAAAAGTCGTGGTGATTACTGGCGCATCCATGGGCATCGGCGAAGCGATTGCCAAGATTTTTGCCGATGGGGGCGCGCGCGTGGTACTGCTTTCGCGCGATGCTGAACGCGCTGAAGCCGCCCGCGGACGGATCGGCCACCCCGAGCGCACGCTGGGGCTCGCGTGCGATGTGCGCAATCGCGAGGAGATCGATCGTGTAGTCGGGTTGACTTTGCACCACTTCGAGCGAATCGACGTTTGGATCAATAACGCCGGCCACGGAATACTGGATTCCGTCGCCAGCGTCGATATGGCTGCCTGCCGGGAAACGTTTGAGACTAATTTCTTTGGGGCACTTGAGGCCATGCAGGCAGTGATTCCGGTGATGAAGCGGCAAGGGTCTGGCACGATCATCAACATATCGAGCGTCGCCGGGCATATTCCGCTGCCCTTTCATGCGGTCTACAGCGCCACCAAGTTTGCCATGAACGCAATCGGCAAGGCCGCGCGCATTGAGCTCACGAGTTCCGGGATTAATGTGCTGACGGTATGTCCCGGCTACGTGCGCACCGCTTTCGGTGCGAATGCGGTCAAAGGCGCAGAACAGAAGCAAGTGCGGCCTGCCCAAGTGCGAGGTATTACGGCTGAACGCGTCGCGAAGGCTGTGTTTCGTGGGTATTCGAAACAAAAGCGGGAGGTCGTGGTGCCCTGGACGATGCATCCGGTGATCAAGATTTATCAGCTTTTTCCGGGACTGGTGGAATGGTCCATGATGAAGATGGCCCGAGAGCGTGTGTAGTACTGGCATCCCCAACGCCTTGCATCCCTCGTCGCTTTATCTCTCGAGAGTGCCAAGGAATGTAGTTTGTCGGAGGCTTGGAGCTTACTTTACGAAGATTTCAGTTCCTCAAGCATAGCGCTCATCTCAGACTGCGCGTGAGTATTGCCAGTGCGCGCCGCCGACGAGATTCCGTTCACCAGCATCCTCTTGGCTTCATCCACTCGATTTGCGCTCACCAGGGTTTGCGCAGCCATAAAGTATCCAGCGGTGTAATCGGGATGGGTGGAAAGCAACTTCGCGAATTCTTCTAGCGCTCGTTCAAGTTCGCCTGCTTTCGAGTGCTCCATGGCGAGGCCGTAACGCGCAAACGCATCGTTGGGGTTCTGCGAAAGAATTTCGTTGAGCATTGCGAGTCGGTCCATAAGGGCAGCTCTCAGCTTTCAGCTGAACATGCACATGCGAGATTACTACAATCTAGACGGGGATTTGTCTCAACAATTGTCTTCCTACTAGCGATCTCTTTCATTGCTGAGTACAATTGCCCCATCCCTCGTCAGGAGTTTAGCGATTGGCCTGTCCATTTTTCATGCCGACGAACAAACTGGAAGATGGCGGTTGGCTTCACCCCTCACGGTTGCCGCTGGGCGGAGGATGGACCGGACATTGTTGCGCTCCCGGACATGAAGGCGTCGAACCGACGGATCAGGAAGTGCGGGAGTTTTGCAATCTTGGCTACGCTGCCGGCTGTTCCCGCCTTCCCAAAGAACGCGCCTTCGACGCTGTGCGCTTTTCGATCGCTCGCGACCGGGGTGCGCAGCTGCAGTTTTGGTTTGTCTGCGAGTCGTGTCATCGTCCCGCCGGCAGCGGAATGCTGGAGTACGATCTCTCGGTCGGTCAATGGGTCTCCTCGCATGCCGACTTGCGCATTCAGAAAATGGCGGAATGTTATTTACAATCGTATTTAGCGCGTAGGAATCCAGTCCGCGTCAGCGGGCTTCAGTTCGAGCACAAGTCCTTGATCACACACCCATGAACCAGAAAGATGATGTTATGCTGCCGCGGCCCGTGCGAGATTCTCAGTCCGAGATGGCCGAGATTGTTCTACCCAACGACGCCAATCCGCTCGGCGCTCTACTAGGCGGACGCCTCATGCATTGGATTGACCTCGCTGGGGCTATGGCCGCGCATCGCCATGCGCGCAACTACGTGGTCACTGCCGCCATCGATCACATGGATTTTTGGGTTCCCGTGCATGTGGGCGATCTGGTGATCCTGCGCTCCTCGGTGAATCGTGTGTTCCGCACTTCGATGGAGGTGGGCGTTAAAACCTGGGTGGAGAACTACATCGCGGATGACTGCCAGCACGTGGGTTCAGCCTACCTGACGTTCGTGGCCGTCGACGCTGCTGGGCGTCATGTCGAGATTCCGGCTGTCATTCCTGAGACGGATGATCAGCGGCGCCGCTACGACGATGCCGGACGGCGTCGAGAAATCCGCCGGGCGGAACGCGAGCGGCGTAAGAGCAATTTGCGCTAGAGACGTTGCAAGCGACGTCTACAAAGCCGAGACGCGTCTCTCTTGTGCGAGGAACTCGGTTCTGGAAACTTTCCTGCCTCCGCAGTAGTCTAATTATTGAGGGAGTCCCGTATTCCCTGCCTAATCGATCTTCATGAAGTTTTCTAAGCTGATTCCGGTTCTTGTGATTTTGGTGTCGCTAGCTAGGGTCGCTCTAGCCAACGAGGCAGCTTCACCAAGCTCCATTCTTCCCACGCAGTTTGGCGGTTGGCAGATCTCGGGCACGTCGCGAACCAGCAATGATCCTGCAGTTGCCGACCCCGTTAACGCCGCAGTTCTGAAGGAATACGGCTTCACCAGCTTCGAATCTGCCACTTATACCCGCGATGACGGTCGCAAGCTTAGCCTGAAGGCAGCCCATTTCGGCGATGCCAGCGGCGCCTATGGCGCGTACACCTATTACAAGACGCCAGCGATGCTGATCGAGAAAATCGGGGACGGGGCCGCTTCGATGAATGAGCGCGTGCTGTTTTATCGAGGCAACATCCTGGTGGACGCCGTATTTCAAAAGCTTTCCGCGATGTCAGCGGCCGAGTTGCGGGAGTTGGCTCAAGACCTTCCCTTGCCTCTAGGCAATACGCGTAATTTGCCTGGGCTGCCGGCTTATCTACCGCCTCAATCCTACGTAAAGAACACTGCGAAATATGTGGTCGGACCTGCCGCGCTACGAAACTTGGATACTCCGGTTCCAGCCGAACTGGTGGACTTCAACGCCGGTGCGGAGGTGGTTGTTGGGAATTACAACAGTTCGGGCGGCGAGGCCACCCTAATGTTGATCTCTTATCCCACTCCGCAAATCGCAGCCGATCATCTCCGGCGCATCGATGCTGCGCGACCGCAGGATTCGCAACCGGCCAATAGCGCGCCGGTTGCGAATGCAAATCCTATTCTTCAAACACCAATCTTTGATAAGCGCACCGGTCCAATTGTGGTCGTGGCGGCCGGTCCACTCTCGCAAGCCGAAGCCAAATCACTTCTAGCTTCCGTGAATTACGATGCCAACATCACGTGGAATGAGAACACCTATTTCACCAAGCGCGACAACCTGGCAAACCTTTTGGTGAACGTGATCATTCTCTGTTTCATCATCATTGGCTTCGCTTTGGTCGCTGGAGTGGCCTTCGGTGGCATTCGCATCCTCGCGAGGCGTCTGTTTCCCGAGCGCGTATTTGATCGAGCTGAGAACCGGGAATTCATCTCGTTGCACCTGTCGGAAAAGCCTCCTCAACCTTGAACAGGTCTGTAACTTAAACAATCAAAGCTAGTTAGACCCGTCCAAGCGCAAAATTGTCTCACAATGAGCAACCACCGGCAACTATTAACCTATTTTCTAACTCATTGAAAGCAAAGATGTTTATTTCCGAGATATTTCTTGACACCCCCCTTTTTCGGCTCATAAGATTTCGCCAGAAAGTTTTGACGGTTTGATCTCCGTTAGAACTATTCTCCCTTGAAAGAAAAGGCCGCCCAAGTTGCCGGGTGGCCTTTTCATTTTCGAACTTGCTTGCACACGATGGGTCCATCTAGCGTTCCATAGCGTAAAAGGTTTTGTTGGAACGCCTGTGCCCCACGGTTCGTGTCCTGTGTGGGGCGCAGGGACGTTTCGGCGGGAGGAAATCATGTTTTGCGATAAATGCGGCGCAGGATTACAGGCGGATCAGAGTTTTTGTGGCCGGTGCGGGAAAGAAGTTACAGGACTGATGGTGGGATATCCCCAACGCAATCGGGTCCGGGAACATGTTCGGCTTCTGGGAATTTTTTGGCTGGCGCTGTCCGCGCTCGACGGGTTGCTGGGAGTCGCCTCGTATATCGTAGCCAACACTGTTTTCGACCAAGGAACCCATCCCGATAGACCTATTTTCCTGCATCCGCTTCTGAGCTTCATAGGAATTCTGGTACTGGTAAAAGCTTTCGCGGGATTCGCCACCGGCTGGGGTTTGCTGCAGCGAGAACCGTGGGCGCGCACGGTCGCGGTAGTGCTGGCGTTTCCTTCGCTGTTCTTCAACGTTCCCTTCGGTACCGCACTCGGAATCTACACTCTTTGGGTCCTTCTGCCCGCCGAGTCAGACGTCGCATACGAGAAGGAATCGCAAAGCGTCAGCGCAACTTGAGCGGGGTGACACGCCGGTAGCTGCGAGTCACTGACTGTTTGACCTTCTTTACGAAGTTTTACTCCATCCTGACAGACTCCTACAAGACTTCTCGCAAGCGCACGGGAGGTTTCTCGTTCATCCCATGTACGCGGCGATCAAGGTGGCAAACGAGGATAGGAGCGAACTCATGGTGAATCACGGAACAATATTTTACGTTGACGATAATCCCAGGTCGCGACGGCTCTTGAGCGGTGTGATAAGGAGTTGCGGATTTGAAGTGGCGAGTAGTGGAGATCCCATCGAAGCGTCTTCGCTAATCAAGAAGACCTCTTTCGACCTGGCCTTGCTCGATTATCAGATGCCACACTTGAACGGCGCGCAGTTGGCGCAAACCATCAAGAGCACGAAACCAGACGTTCCCGTGGTGCTGATCTCAGGTTTTTCAGCTCTGCCGCCCATTGAATTGATCTTCGTGGATGCTCACGTAGGCCGCGGAGCAACTCTGGATGAACTGTTGGACACGATGGACAGCTTGATTCATTCCAGGCACGCATTCCCCGAAAAAAGGCTTTCCCGCCGCGACTGTAATGAAATGACATGAATTTCGTCGAAATGGCCTCCGGCCCATGGCAAACAACGGGTTCGACTCATCGACAAGCGGCGCCTTATTGACTAGTTTAGGCGCTCGACTTCAGCTATGTACGAAACTCGCCAAATCAGCTTTGCCCCGTCATCCGAGATCAACATCGAGCCGTCCCGTTCCACCGCCACACCCACCATGCGCCCATAAACATTCTTGCCGGCGGGATCAGGTACAAACCCAAAGAAGAACGGTGTCGGTTCCCCGGCCGGGAGGCCATTGCGAAACGGAATAAAGATCACTTGATAACCGCTCCGGATGCGCCGATTCCACGAGCCATGCTCTGCGATAAAGGCACCGTGCACGTAGGTGGAAGGAAACTGTTTCCCCTCATAGAAGACAACCTGCAGCGGCGCGACGTGCGCTCCGATCAGCAGGTCCGGGACAAGCGCTTTTCCGACCAGATCCGGTCTCGGCGCCACTCGATTGTCCACATGACTACCGTTATAAGAATAGGGATAACCGTAGAATCCGCCATCAATGACGTGGGTGAAATAATCCTGCGGTACGTCCTCGTCCAGATCGTCCCGTTCATTTACTGCCGCCCACACGCTACCTGACTGAGGATTGAAGCCGATGCCGACCGCGTTCCTTAGTCCGGTGGCGAAAAGTTGCAGGTTTTTTCCGTCCGGATCGCTGGCCAAAATTGCAGCCTGTCGAGGATCAGACTCAATTGCGACATTGCTGCTCGACCCTACGGAGACCAACAGCTTTCGGCCATCTGGACTGAAGGCCAGCGACCGCGTCCAGTGCTGGTTGTAACCCCTCCCGGGAAGCCCGAGGATGTGCTCCGCGTTCCCTAGTCGTTTCGACGTCATGGGGTCATATCGAAATCGCACAACTTCGTTTGTATTGGCTACGTAAACGTAGTTGTCGTGGAAGGCAATTCCAAAAGGCAGGTTCAAGCGATCAGCAAAGATCTCGCGGGATTCCACACTGCCTCGCTCCTGCGGGTCGTGCAAAACCACGACCTCTCCCATTGCAGAGTCGGCCACAAACACATCACCGTTGGGAGCGACAGCGAGCCATCGCGGTTCTGTGAAACCTGCCGCAAAAACTGTGGCCACGAAGCCCGGAGGAACTCGTGGTTGAAAGTTTGGCGGTCGTGGCACAACCACAGGATGGTTGTCTGTACGCAGCGCTCTCGCAACAACGAGAGCTCTCCAACCACGCATGTTCAGGAGGGAAATCGCGGTGACGGCCACGGCGAGAATCAGCGCAAGTGCGATGAGGGCAGGCAGCAGCAGAGAGCGCCCGGCTGGATTGACTAGCTCTCGCCCATTATCTGTCACCACGGCTCCGTTAGCTCCCACGAACTACGCGGGCCACGGTACTCATCGGTCCGCGATTTGAGCTGCGTTCCAGGGGACCGGGTCGCGCGGGCTCGAACCTCATTTTTCAAGACGATCGGTCATTGTCGGCTTTGGTTTCTCGTACCGTCGCTTGCCGCCCTTCCAGGTCCGAGAGGCCGAACCGCGCGACAACCGGCGAATTCGCCACCCGCTCATTTGCCAATGGCCATGCAGGTTCATTCGCAGAAAAAACTTTTTCGGGAGCTGACTCTGCTGGGTCGGGCGCTTGATCAAACTGAGAACTGCGGGGATCGAGCTCAAGAAAACCCTTCGCCTTCCTTTGTCGGGATACACCCGAGGAAGCCCACAGTACAAACTCAGCAAAGAACGGAACGGGGTCGAAAAGACTGAAGGTAGCTGACGTCAATTTCACGCTACTCAGAGCCTTTAGCAGCCTCTTCATTTCGGCCGCGCGATTTCCTGATTTAGCGATGGCGACAAAGTCGGTGATCTCCCGGATCCACGCAGCTTTGCGGTAGGTTTCGATGGGATCGACTGGCAACCCGACTGCTTGCCTCCAGAGCAGGTACGCGAAATCCATTCCAGCAGCTTTGCCCAGTGTGTGCCAGCCCCAGGTCCTGGGATTGACGTCGAGGATCTTGTACTTTCCATCTCGGGGATCAAACTTGAACTCCACTTCGGCCATTCCATCAAACTCGACATCCTCCAGAAACCGTTTTCCAGCCGCTTCTACGATGGGCTGGCTCGTAGTTTCGACAAACGTGCTGGCATTGCCGAAGTCGACCGGATATTGCCTTCGGCGCTGGGCCACAAGCGATGCGTAGGCACGCCCCTCTTTGAATACTCCACAGAAGGAAAACTGATTCTCTCCGCCTCCGGGAATGCGCTCCTGCACAAGAATTTCATTGGCTGGAATGTATTTATTCATCTGAGCGAATGCCCGTTGTAATTCTGACGGGTTTTCGGCCGGTAGAGCTTTGATGTTGGTCTGCGGAAAGAAATGATGATTGATAGCGGGTTTCAGAATTACCGGATATGGAATGCCTTCCGCTTCGACTTCGGCCAGAGAGTTGCCAACCGATGTCCAGGGCGTGGCAATTCCCAATTCATTGGCTCGACGATAGGTCAGCCGCTTATCTAAAGCAAATCTGGTAACTTCGGGTGGCGCCGTGGTCACGCGGAACATGCCGCTCAACGCCTGATGGTTGGCGGACACGATTTCGACATAGTCGTCGGCGACGGGAAAGATAACCCAACCGTTGAGCTGATGCTTCCGTCCCTCGCGAAGAAGTACATCGGTGATCGCTTCCTTGGTTTCAATAAAGCGGGTCGTGTATCGGGAAAACTGCGCAATTGACTTTGATCGGTCAGCGTCAAATACCCACGTTGGAATGCCGCGGGACCCTAAACTTCTCACTATTCCCAAGCCAACAAAATTTCCGCCTAGAACAATTGCCCCCGGCCGGTTCTTATCACTGTTCCTCATCTTCCCCTTTTCTTTACTTGCTGAGTTGTCCAGCGCTCGAAAACCGCTTGCCAGCGACTGCAGCCGCTAAGCGCGGACCGGCATTAGAGGTTCCAGTTACGAATCTCAAGGTTGGCCCCAGTGTCTTCTCTGCGATAACTCCAGCCATGTAGAGTCCGTCGACGGAGGTCTGAAGGTTCGCATCCAAAACTGGATAGCCGTCGGGTGTACTTTGAATGTGCTGCCTCAATGAATCGTCGAGAACGTTATATTTCGAGATATCGATCACGTACCCGGTCGCAAGCACCACCAGGTCAACCTGCTCGGTCGTACCGTCACTCAGCGCAAGTTTCAATCCTGATCCCGCCCTTACCACGCTGGCGACACTGACCCTCGTTCGCACAGGCACGCCTTCTAATCTTGACGGCAGCCAGTAGGCACCCACTGGCCTGGCGCAATCCTTCAGGAGCTTTTCCTGTACCGCGGGTGATTGCCGTCTAAAGAGATCTGGATCGGCCATTTTTCTAGCCGTCCACACATCCCCAAGATCTGTCGGAGGAATAATCCGGTACGACAGACCTTTCAGCGGCCCCGGCGTTAACTTTCTAAACAGGTGTTTACGCCATGCAAACGGACGGAATGCCAGCCCCGAAGCGCGAGTAACGATTTGAACCTCGACCTGGTTTTCATGAAGCAGCGCCGCATATTCAAGCGCGCTTTGCCCTTTTCCGATCACCGCAACCCGTTTACCTCTGAATTGTGAAAAATCGTTTAGGTCTGAAGAGTGAGGCGCGAGTTCTCTCGGTATGCCGGCAAACTGCTCAGGTCGATGAAAAAAGAGTCCTATGCCAAGTGCCAATACGACAGACTTAGCATATACAGTTTCGCTGTCGTCCATGGTGAGCGTAAAAACACTTCCATCATGAGAAACGTTCCGAACTTGACGACTGTCGAGGTTCGGTGCCACTTGCCTTTGGAACCAATCTCCGTAGGCAATGAAATCCTCGATGGGAAACGGGTCGGCTATTTTGCGTCCAATTGCTTTCTCGTAACCTGCGATGGAAAGGTGCTTTTGCGGAGCGGCAATATTAGAGGCTTCACTTTTCGAACGGAGGAGCATCCCTCCCGGCATATTCTTTTTCCAGAACGCCATCGATTGCCCAATGACATAAGGCTCGACTCCTGCGGCTTCGAGATGAGCTGCCGCACTCAGTCCATACGGACCGGCTCCGATGACCACGACTTCTTTGGTTTGTACTCGCCGTCTCACAGGCGCGGACGGGGCGGCCAAGACGATTGATTCGGGCAAAAGTGTTCTCCAGGTTATGACTGAGCCAATTCGGTATTCATGTGCGAAACTTGGTTTCTAGGTCTTCGGGGGATTGTTAGTTCAGTGGGGAGTTTGATCTTACGGGCTTTCGCGATTCGAGTCAAGTCACCAATGGCTGGTAACGTCAAGTCGATACGCAGCAGCGCGGCAGGTTCGATCAAAAACTCCCGAGCGTTGATGGCATTAACCACCCGCCCAATCATAATTTGTGTTGCTGCGGGCCGGCTGATTACTAAGGTTTAGCGAACCCGCTTGTACAAAGCTTAGAATTCTTCTACCCCTTCAATGCGCCCACGGCCAGAATTGTGATCCAAGGGGAAGTATGCAATCCTAGCTTGTCCTAAATGCGGCTAATAAACCGCACAATAGAAGGACGCAGAGTGGAGCCCAGACCAATCTCAACAACTCCGCTGTTCAGCATTATCATAGGGGTGTACGACGATTGGGCTCCGCTTGATCAATGCCTGCGATCCCTGGAGCAACAAATCGATGGACCCAGCTTTGAGGTTATCGTTGTAGACGATGGCAGTAGCAAGCCTGCTCCTGACGTGATTCGTGAATGGAGCCGCCGCCTCCCGCTAACTGTCATCCGACAAACGCACGCTGGAATTCCTAATGCCAGAAATCGAGGGATTCAGCTTTCCCGAGGCTCGGTTTTGTTATTCGTGGACGCAGACTCGAGGACCCAAGCCGGCTGCCTCGCAGCCCTCGCTGCAACGATCGCAGATTCGCCGCAGCACGATTGCTTTCAGCTCCGCCTTATTGGAGATTGTTCCGGGCCGGTTGGCCGGGCGGAAGAACTGCGGCTGAAAACTTTTCAGGAACACATGCGCCAGCCAGACGGTCGCATTCGATACTTAAACACAGCTGGATTCGCCATTCGACGAACCAGAGTGACCATTAACGAAAATCTGTTTGATCCGGTCGCGCTGCGGGCTGAAGACACCCTGCTGTTAGCCAATCTTATGCAACACGGCGAGCTTCCTTTGTTTGTTATCAACGCCACTGTCCAACATGCCATTCCCCTATCGTTTATGGGGTGTGTCCTCAAAGACATCAGGTCGGCCTACCTGGAAGGAAGAACATACGACATCATTGCGTCGAAGGGAGTGAAAATCCGAGTCAGCAATCGGGAGCGCCTGACAATGCTCTCGTCCATGTGGAAGACTGCAGGCCAGCCGCCCATTGGACGGTCGGCTTGGTTTGTTCTCGTAGCCAGGCAAACGATACAGCGGATCCTCTCCTTTGGCTTCGGATGTCTACCGATCCGGCCGAAGACTCAGATTTCGACAAACTCAGCCTGAATTCAATTGAATATATGAAAGACTGCCGTCAGTTCTACATCGATGGAAAATGGGTGAGTCCGACCAAGCCCCACGATTTCGAAGTCATCAACCCCGCCAGCGAGGAGTCCATGGCGACGATCTCGTTGGGCAGTTCGGACGACGTCGACAAAGCCGTCGACGCGGGCAGGAGGGCTTTTGAGTCGTACTCGGAGACGACTCTCGATACCCGCCTGGCGCTGCTCCAGCGGATCATTGAGGTCTATCAGTCAAAGGTTGATCAGATGGCCGAGACCATTTCTCTGGAAATGGGCGCTCCCTTGTCGCTGTCACAAGCCGCGCAGGCTCCAGCGGGCTTGAGGCACTTGTTAGAGATCGTGAAGGTGCTCAGAAACTTCAAGTTCGAAGAGCTCAGGGGTTCAACCCTCATGCGCAAAGAGCCAATCGGGGTGTGCGGGCTCATCACCCCTTGGAACTGGCCCATGAACCAGATTGTCTGTAAGGTGGCGCCCGCGCTCGCGGCGGGCTGCACCACGGTCCTCAAGCCGAGCGAGATTGCGCCTCTCTCAGCTTACTTATTCGCACAAATTCTCCATGAGGCGGAACTGCCCCCCGGTGTGTTCAATATGGTGAACGGCGATGGGCCCACCGTGGGCGCCGCGATCGCTTCGCATCGGGATGTCGCCATGGTCTCTTTCACCGGGTCCACGCGAGCTGGCGTTGCCGTCGCTTTAGCTGCGGCTCCCACGATCAAGCGGGTGACACAGGAACTCGGCGGTAAGTCCGCGAACATCATTCTGGAGGATGCTGATCTAGAAAATGCGGTAAAAGAGGGCGTGCGGGCCTGCTTCCGCAACACCGGCCAGTCCTGCGACGCGCCCACTCGTATGCTGGTTCCGCGGTCCAAAATGGCTGACGCGGCTGCAATAGCGAGCGAGGTCGCCGGGGCTACCAAGGTCGGTGACCCGTTCAATGAAAGCACTGTCATCGGACCACTCGCAAGCCAGGCTCAGTTCGAAAAGGTACAGCGGTTGATCCACCGGGGCATTGAAGAAGGTGCCGAGTTGATTGCGGGCGGCCTAGGACGTCCGGCCGGTATGCATAGGGGCTACTTCGTAAAGCCGACGGTATTCTCGGGTGTTGACAATGACATGACCATCGCCCGCGAGGAAATCTTCGGTCCGGTGCTTTGCATCATTCCTTATGAGGACGAAGACGACGCGGTCCGAATTGCGAATGAGACACCTTACGGGCTGTCTGGCTATGTGACATCCGGAGACATCAAGCGCGCACGCCGGGTAGCCAAGCGAATTCGCTCCGGCAACGTCCATATTAATGGAGCACGGCTCGACTTCTCGGGTTGCTTTGGAGGCTATAAACAGTCGGGCAACGGCCGGGAATGGGGCGAATCCGGGCTCGAAGAGTTTCTGGAGTTAAAAGCTGTCTTCGGGTACGAGTCCGGATGAAATACGGTATAATGTTAGAAATCGTGTTTCAGCGTCGTCATTTGCCTGATCCTCCCTTCTAGGCACACGAAGCAGGAACACCAGAAATTGATGTAAGCCTCCCCCTTTGCAACGTTATTTGTTTACAAAACCTACGTAATCTTGAAAATGGCGCGCCCATTGCCATAATTAGGGATCTTGCGCGCGTCCGTTTTTGTGGAACTGGCAGGTACACGCGATAGAAGGACGAGGGCTGGGGCTTTGCACATCAGCGACGAAATCGCTCACCGGGCACAAAGGCAACCGCGGAGCCTCCGTGACTAACCTGCCGGCAGCTCTTACCGCCAGGGAGAGTGATACCGCGAGCCAACTCGCGGCCATTTGGCAAGAGGTCTTGGGCCTTGAGTGCATCGGCCTTGACCAGAATTATTTTGACTTGGGTGGGGACTCGTCCCTGGCTGTTCGCATGTTTGCCCAAATCGAGAAGGTATTCAAAATCAAATTGCCCTTAGCAACGCTTTACGATGCCCCCACCATCGAAGAGCTTGCCAGAGTTCTCCAAAGTAATTCCACAGCATCTGGTTGGTCGCCACTGGTCGCAATCCAACCTTACGGGTCACGCCCACCCTTCTTCTGTTTCCACGGTGCCGGCGGGAACGTCCTGGCCTATCGCAGCCTTTCGAAACATATGGGCTCGGACCAACCTTTCTACGGTTTGCAGTCCCAGGGTTTGGATGGCAGTTGTTCTCCTTTGACAAGAATCGAGGACATGGCAGCGTTGTACACGAACGAGATGCGAAAAGTGCAACCCTATGGACCGTATTTCCTTGGCGGCTACTGCGGCGGAGGAACTATCGCGTTCGAGGTGGCGCAGCAGCTCCGGGCCGACGGCGAGCCGGTTGCGCTGCTTGCTCTGTTCGACACCATGAACTGGTCGAAGATCCCGGTCAACGTCTGGAGCAAGGCTACCTATAGCGCGCAACAGTTGGTGTTTCATCTAGCCAGTTTCCTAAGTCTTGATTTAAAGGGGAAGTCGGAGTTCTTTCAGGAAAAGATGGAGGTTTTGCGAAGCAGAATTCCAGTGTGGCAAGGAATGTGGCTGGCAAAGCTCAATCACCATGCAGACGAGACTACCTCGACCTCGCTGGTACTTGGGCGGATCTGGCAAACCAATGACCGCGCCTGTTGGAGCTACATTCCCAAACCCTATCCCGGCAAGATCACGGACTTTCGCCCGGTAAAACAGTATCGAATTTTCAGCAAGCCGGGGTTGAAATGGGATCAGTTAGCGCAAGAGGGTCAAGAAGTCGTCGTTCTGCCCGTTTATCCCGCAGGCATGCTGGTCGAGCCATTCGTCGAGCGCTTGGCGGTTGCGCTACGGAAGTCGATCGATGCCGCGATAAGCCAGTCGAACGCCAGTTCATCACAGCAAACGGTAGGGAAGAGCGTATAGCCTGGGAGGGAGTCGATTGACAATCGGAGACGGCTGGTCGAAGACGTGGACATACTTCAAGAATGACTGGCACGAGGGCAACGTCGGAATCATGGGGCCGCGCACGCACGCCGCCTGGCTTTGTTCGATCGTGTTTGATGGCGCCCGAGCCTTCGAAGGCGTCACCCCCGACCTTGAACTCCACTGCGCACGCGTCAATGATTCCGCGAAAAAACTTTTTCTGAAACCCACGGTCACCACAGAAACATGGGTCAAGCTCGCGCGGGAAGGGATAACGCGGTTCGACAAGGACGCCGCACTTTACATCCGGCCTATGTACTGGGCGGAAAAAGAAGGCCCGTGGGTACAGGCACACGATCCTGAATCGACGCAGTGGTGTCTCTCGATCTATGAGGCGCCCATGCGAACACCTAAGGGATTTTCCATCACGCTGTCTCCTTATCGGCGGCCGACGCTGGAAACGATGCCGGTCGACGCCAAGGCTGGCTGTCTTTATCCCAACAACTCTCGGGCACTCTTTGAGGCTCAATCACGCGGCTTCGACAACGCCATTGTGTGCGACATGCTGGGCAATGTCGCGGAGCTCGCCACTGCAAACATTTTTATGGCGAAGGATGGAATTGTGTTTACCCCGCTCCCCAACGGAACTTTTCTTGCGGGCATTACTCGCAAGAGAGTGATCGGACTTCTCCGCAATGCAGGTGTCACCGTGGTCGAGAAGACACTGCGGTACGAGGATTTCGAGAAGGCAGATGAAATTTTTTCTACTGGAAACTATTCCAAAGTCGTGCCCGTGACCCGTATCGGCGACCATTCCCTGCCCTTCGGCCCCCTTTACAGCAAGGCCCGAGAACTCTACTGGGCATTTGCGCATTCGTCGTCTGCAAGTAAGTCCTCGACCTCGGCCGCCAAGGTGTAATGTGAAGCCTATGCCGACTTCGACGATGGTTGATATGCTGACCCCGATTTGGCAACGGGTGTTGCAGCTTTCGTCCGTCGATGTCGAAGACAATTTTTTTGATCTCGGGGGAGACTCCTCGTTAGCCCTGCAGCTGTTTAATGAAATCACGCTGGCCGGCGGGCAAGAACTTCCACCTGTAACCATCTACATCGCGCCGACTATTTCAGCCCTGGCTGCCGTGTTGGAACAGCCTGCAGACCTGCGATTTCCGCCCCTGGTATTGCTGAAGGATGGCTCCGAGGAACCTCCACTGTTCATCACCCACGGCTTGGGCGGAAGCGTAATCGATTTTTTTCAGGTGGTGAAGCATATCCAGACGGCGCATCCGATCCAGGGGATGCAAGCCAAGGGTGTCGACGGAACGGAAGAGCCGTTCGACCGGATCGAAGATATGGCCCAGTTCTATCTGAACGCGATTCGGCAGGTACAACCTCACGGACCTTACCTTCTGGCCGGTTACTCGTTGGGTGGCCTTGTGGTCTTTGAAATGGCACAGAAACTGACTGCCGCCGGCGAAAAGGTTGCCTTGCTGGCCATGTTGGATTCTTACCCAGACATTCGCTACCTGTCGCTGGCGCAGCGTATCCGCCTAGTGACGCGTCTAGCAACACGGCGCGCCGCGACCGCCATGAAACTTCCTGTGGGCGAGGCTCTATATCTCATTCTTCGCCCTTCCAGACGACGCTCGCTCGCACCGAGAGTGTCCTATCAGCCGCCGGCTGATGTGCCGATATCCCCGGCCATGCAGCGGTCTCGGGAGCGCGCTTACGCGGCTCTGACTCGCTATAAGCCCCGATTTTATGGTGGCAAGATCCGGTTCGTCCGAGCCGCAATTCCCACTGACTTCCCGGCGGACCCCGCCGCAGTTTGGGCACACCTGGCGAGTGAGTTCGAGGTAGAAACCGTGCCCGGCGATCATCTGGGAATCATGTCGATCCATTACGAGAAATTGGCATCCGCAATCAGTCGCTATGTTCAGGAAGCGCTCCGTTGCTAGGAGTCTCTTAGTTCGTTCGCAAACTAGGAAACACTTCGCGAAAGCTCGAGAACGGAAAAACCAGCCGCGACTGCTGCCCTAGACAGGCGTTGATCGCCGCAAACAAAATTTCTCTTCGCGGGACGCTGTTGGCACCAGGTCAGGGCTGCGGCAAGTTGCAAACTATCCGCGGCGCGCAAACCGTGAATCTCCAACAAACGAGTCGCCAAGTCCCTCAGCTGATCGGCAGGAAGAATCTCTCTCCATCCGTCACTCAACACTTTGAGTCGGGACAGAGCTCCTTGTTTTTCGGAATCCTTCAGTTTCCCCAGACGATGTAATCGCGCGATCGCACTGTGAACCTCCAACGGGCTTCCCCACCAAGCCACCGACATCGATGTACACAAATGAGAGTGAGCCTGACGGCCCGTGACCTCGTGAACACATAAGGGGACCAACGCACTGGCGTCCCAAAAGGCGGTTTCAGGGCTCATCGTCACTCTTCTCTATCGTTCAGGAGTGCCTGAATTCCCTCGCTGCCAGCAACGCTGCCGGTCGGAATCTTCAGTAGCCGGTCCGGCTTGACAGGGTTCGTTGGCATCCGCACCATGCCTGCCGCCACCAGCAGCAGTTCTTCTTCTCTGGCCTCATCCGACACGAAGGGAACCAGCTTCGCCACGGGAAGATTCCGATCTCTAATAATGATTTCCTCGCCGCTCTTGGCAAATGTCAGATACTTACTAAGGCGATTTTTCAGTTCCGCAATGTTAACGCTTCGCATCGTAAGGGTTCCCTCACGGCTATTTATAGCCATGAACGGTACCCTTCGAAAGGTGCTTGTTTCAGCCTGTATTTCGCAAGCGGGCAACGACTTATGAGGATAACTCGATGAACGGGGCAGAAAGTCTGATTCGGACGCTGGTTGCGGGAGAAGTTGACACCTGTTTCACCAACCCCGGCACATCGGAAATCCACATTGTCGCTGCCCTTGATCGGATCCCAGAAATGCGATGTGTGCTGGGCTTATTCGAAGGCGTGGTTACCGGCGCCGCAGACGGTTATGCTCGCATGGCCGAGAAACCCGCATGCACTCTGCTCCACCTCGGCCCCGGACTCGCGAACGGTCTGGCGAATCTGCACAACGCCAGCCGGGCGCGAGTGCCGATCATCAACTTGGTCGGCCAACATGCGACGTATCATTTGCGTCACGACACACCGTTGACATCCGACATCGAAGCGATCGCGCGGCCGTACTCCAAGTGGCTGCGCACGTCTCGCGCTTCTTCCGAAATAGGCCATGACGCGGCAGAAGCCATAATTGCGGCGCGTACCGCACCCGGTCAGATTGCTACGCTGATCGTTCCCGCCGATGTTTCCTGGAGCGGAGGCGGTTCGATCGCGGCAATCCCTGCTTCGCCTAGAGCTCCCTTGCCCGACGAGCAGACTGTCGAACGTGCAGCCGCGATGCTCCGTTCAGGCTTGCGAACCGCGATTCTGATTGCAGGAAATGCGCTGTACGACCAAGGTCTGGTTGCCGCCGGGCGAGTCGCAACCGCCACAGGGGCCAAACTTCTGGCTCCGTACCCCACCACCCGCCTACGCCGGGGTGCTGGAATTCCGAGAGTGGATCGGGTTCAGTATGTTCTCGAACAAGGGATCGAGCAGTTCAAAGAGTTTCGTCAGTTGATTCTGGTGGGGACGAAGGCTCCAGTCGCGTATTTTGCCTATCCGGGAAAGGACAGCGCATTCACTTCCCCCCAGTGTGAGATCCATACACTGGCAAGTCCGGGTGAAGACTATCAAGGCGCACTCGATGCGCTGGCCGTGGCCTTGTCGGTGCGTGGTACAGAACCGGAGACGGAAAAAACGGAACGGCCGTCCATGCCGAGCGGGGAAATCACGCTGCCGGGACTCGCCGCCGCCATTGGCGCTGTTCTGCCGGAAAATGCCATCCTAGTCGATGAGTCCATGACGTCGGGACGCGGACTGATGGCTGCAACGAAAGGAGCGCCGCCCCATGACTGGCTGACGAATACTGGCGGCTCGATCGGAATTGCCTTGCCACTAGCAGTGGGAGCAGCCGTGGCCTGCCCCGATCGCCGTGTATTGTGCCTGAGCGCCGACGGAAGTGGAATGTACACAGCTCAGGCACTGTGGTCGATGGCACGGGAAGGTCTCCGCATCACAACGGTGATCTTCGCCAACCGGGACTATGCCGTCCTGAAGCGTGAGTTTTCTTACCTGGGTGTGGGCACTCCTGGACCTCGGGCTGCAAACATGTTTGAGATCGGGCGGCCTGATCTAGATTGGACGCTCTTAGCGAAGGGACTGGGAGTCCCCAGCAGCCGTGTCACTTCACTGGATGCATTCGGGAAGGCGCTACGCGCAGGTTTGGAGAGTGAAGGTCCGACACTGATTGAGGTGCCTCTGTAGAGGCTGACGGCTCCGTACGATAATCAAAAACGCCTTCCAACGCCACCGACTGTGCCTTGGCGCATCGTGTCCCGCCACCCACAGCGTCTACGGCGCTCCACGCTCTTCTTGATCGGCGTTCCTGTAACTCTCGTGGAATCAGCTTATGCCAGACGGTTGCGAGCCTGCTCTTACTGCTCCTGACTGGAGAACCAGTACAGGAGGAAGAAATATGGCGCATTTCACGCAACTCGGAATATCAACCAATCAGGAGCAGAAACCACAGGGAAAATCACTGCCCAACGTACCATCGGAAAAACAACAGCCGCAGCCAGGCACAAAACAAACCGGTGGCAAGCAAAGGGCTGCCACCCTTATCGGCTCGCTGGTTGCGACAGCGTTGCTGGGGGTTTTCGTGCTGGAAAGCGGTTGCTCAAAAGAATCCGGCAAAACGGCGGCCATCGCCCCGCCAAGCTCGATCACGGCAAGTCAGGCGCCCACACAAATGCAGACGATCCCTCCCCTGACATCCACGACTGCCGCCGCAACCCAGCTGCCCGCGAAGAAGAAGTCACGTCAGCGGAAGCTGTCAGCGTCTACGTATACGAATTCTGTGTTCGGAGTCTCCTTTCAATATCCCAAGTCTGGCTATCTGAAAGAAGGGGACGAGGCGAATCTCGAAACGAACGGCCTGGGAGTGCCTGCAACAAACTTTGTCCGGCCCGGTGGGACCACCGTCAGCGTCGTCGAACTGCCCCGCAAGTTGTATGCTGGCACAGACTTCGATTCGGCCTTCTTCAACGTCAACGTAAATCCTAAGCTGACCGCCGATGAATGCGAACGATTCGCATTCGCAGAAACAGATACGCCAGAGGTTGATCGCGCTGCAACCTCAAGGACGAGAGTTGGATCCACTGAGTTCCACGCGGTGGAAGGCTTCACCGAAGAGGAGAACAGCCAGGCCGATGTGAAGTACTATCACGTGTTTCAAAACGGAAGCTGCTATGAATTCGCGCTTGGGCTGGAAACCGTAGAAGACGCCGTGCCGGACAAAGTGAAACCTGGTGTCAAGTCCGTAAACCGCAGCGAAGTATTTCGTAAGCTAAATTGGATGCTGTCCACGGTAAAGATACAGCCTGTCGCCACACCGGAAAAAGCGGTCCCGGAAGTTGCCACAGACACGCCGCCAGTTCCAACCAACACTGCGATCACGACAACGCATTAAACATGAAAAAGGCCGCCCTCTTTTGGAAGGGTGGCCTTTATCTTTCCCTGCGATCAGTCCTGCAACGCCGTCATCCTTATAAGATGACATTTATTGCAATCTGAACCCCGGGATGCACCGGGCTGAACAGGAAATATCCGTCGTCGACGTAGTCGACGTAGACCACGTCTGTATAGGCCCAGCCCACCGGCCACGGCTGCGCAATGACAAACCAATAGCCTCCATATTGAAATCGTGGGGCGCCTTCAACAATCACCGGCCGGCCAATGGCGAACGTATGCTCCCGGCCAAAATTCGCGCGAAAGCGGTCATCTGGGATACGTCCGCCTTGCCTGCCTTCCCGCCCCTCTGAAGGACGTTCGCGCCGATCATCCTGACGTGCGGACTTGTCTTCCTGTTCGCCCCGCCTGTTGTCTTTGTCTCTGTCTTGGTTCGCCTCCCGGTTTTCCCTGGGTTGATCGGCTCGATGGTCGGCATCTCTGTTTTCTTTGTCTTGGTTTACGCGTTTATCGTCTTGCCTGTCCGCGTGATCGGCCTTCCCGTCGGGCTCCGCGCGTTTCTCTTCCTGTGGATGCGGCGCATCCTGCGCGTAGACGGGCACGGAAATTCCCAGGAGTACAGCCAATGCTGTGGTGCTGAAAACTGCCAATAGCTTCATAGGTGTTGCCTCCCTTTGATTTGATAGCGGTTGCGCTAACTTGAAAATCTAGACAGCGCCCGCTAACTTGCGCGGTCTGCAACCATCGAACGCAGGTACAGCGTGCACCGTCGCGCCAGGTGCTGCACGGGAACCTTAGTTGCCGAAATTAGCTCGAAGGTAGCCTGAGGCCGCCCCCTCGGAGCGGGGCGAGCCTGGCGAAATTAGACAGACTCGGGTAATCCCAGTAGAGACGCGGCTTTCAGGCAGTAAACATGCCACCTGCTTGTCGTAGCCGCCGGATGGTTGCAACTTTTCCGGCATCTAGTGTTCGTGTTCTAAACTGAGGACATTCCGATGATTCGCGCACAACATTCGACGCAGCCAGACGACCTGATGAAACCCGATCTGCTTAGCGAGATTCTGTTAGCCGGAAGCGGGCTCATCCTCTTTGTGCCTTTACTCCTGATCCTCGTGACCGCCCTCACGCGCTCGGCGGCACTGCGCTAATTGGATCCACGGGTTGGGATACGCCCTGCAGCAGCTGAACGTTCGACGTTACCAGGCGCTCTCCGAGTGCCAGATTCTCGATCTGAATGGGTTCTTAGGTCTGCGGTGTGAGCTCGCGACAGAAGCGGGTGATCAAATATTGCGCGTCGGAATCCGGCTCAACAAGTTGGAAGCCGTAGCGAAAAGCGTTCCTCTGCCGGACCAGCGCACGAACCGACACCAGATCGAGTGAAAGCTTCAACTCCAGTCGAACTACCTGGTCCAGGGGGATCTCAATTTTCACCATGGCAGCAAGTCCGGTTTCGCTGACGTCCACGGCTCGGCCCATAACCAGGGCGCAGGCGCGCGGATAAATCTTGACATCCACATCCAGTTTGAATCGAGGATGTTGCCGAGCATCGATCCTTTCTCTCTGCCTTGCGCCGGATTGCTTCTCAAATTCCAACTTCCGCCTCCACTCCGGGGCTGCCGAGCAGAGAATCCCTAGGATGACTGCCCCTTTTCAGCGTCGCAGAAGGGTCAACCTCTCAAGTCCCTCATCGGCAGAAACCCCTTAGGACTTCAGCAAGGAGTCGGTGTTATGAACTCAAGGTGCTAAGGCGGGCTACAATCACTGATCAAAACATGGAGTCCACCGCCGACATCGAGATTCGCCCTGCCGGTCGTGTCGATGCAGTCGCCATACTGCAGAGCCTGACCGCAGCGTTCGCTAAACACCGCGTAGAATGCCCCTGCCGGACTACGTAAAGCAACTCTAACAACGTTGCTCAATGGTCGACAGACCGCGCTACTCGAAGTCAATCTTCTCAAATCCCAAACCCTGCAATAGACTCGTGATGGTCAAAGCAGCATTCTGCTGCGCGGTCTTCAAAATGCCGTCGGTCAATGCAGACTCCTGCAACTGCCGTTCCGCTTCCTGGCGCACCTGCGTTTCCAGATTTGGATCGGTGGGGACTAGCAGCCCAGTTTGCCTGGAATACACTCGAGTCTTCGCGCTGTCGAGCCGAACGCTGAACACTTGCGCCAGCGGAAGGTGCAAACGCACGTGCTTGTCGTTGACTCTGACATCACCCAGCTTTAGATTCGAGAAATCAATCCCCGCTACAACCTCGCCGTGCACCAGCATCAGGAGACGATCACCAGCCAGAAAATCCGGGAAAATGGGGTTCTCTTTCGCGCCGGTCACAATCTTGTCCATGGTGTAAACCACTGTCTCCAGGCGCTGCAACCGCTGAATGCGATTGACCACAGTGGGCTGGCTGACATCAATACTGAGCGGTCTGCCCGTCACCGCCGACCACAAATGGCCCAACCAGGCCCGTCCGGAATCTCGGGAAAGTGCCAACCATCCAAGCGACGCGACAAACAGTACCCCGACGATCAGCCCAACCACCAGGGCCGCCGCAACCGGCGCCAAAAATCGAGCAGTCTTAGTAGAGCCAACGCCTGCATCAGGATCGCGGGGCATCTTGGCAAGGTTATCACCGGTCGCTGTTCGCAGTGACAGCTGAAAGCTTTCGTAGCCTCTGCTATAGTCGGGAAGAATCCGGCCACACGATCCTGAATCGCATGGAACTGATTTCTCCGACTGAATTCGCCAAAGAGACGGTCCAATCAGTTCAGGAATACTCCCTGCTCGCAGCCCAAGCCGTTGCCAACCTGTTCCGCCAGCCTCACTACTTCGCCGATACGATCCAGCAAGCGGATTTAATAGGCTTTGGATCACTTCCTATTATTGTGCTCACCGGACTGTCGATCGGCGCCGAGCTGGCGTTGAACAGCGCCAACACGTTGCAACGGTTTGGCTCGCTTTCCTTGATCGGACAACTCGTCTCGGTAGGCATGGTGCGCGAGCTTGGCCCCATCATCACCGGGCTCATGGTCGCCGGCAGAAACGCTTCTGGCATGGCCAGCGAACTGGGCTCGATGGTTGTGACCGAACAAATCGACGCCATGCGTGCGCTGGGCACAGACCCGATGAAAAAGCTGGTAACCCCGCGGGTCGTTTCCACGACGGTTATGCTTTTTTTCCTTACAATTATTTCGGATTTGCTGGGATTATTCGGCGGCGCCGTTGTTTCGGTCTTACTGTTTGGACTTGATTGGCACCAGTACTGGAATACGGCCTACCAGGCGCTTGTTTTCCAGGATGTTTTCATGGGTCTAATGAAGCCGTTATTCTTCGGCTTCATTATTTCCACCATCGGATGCTACTACGGGATGACGGCGCGAGGTGGTACCCAAGGAGTCGGTCGCGCAACCACGCAGGCGGTGGTCGCGTCCTCGGTTCTGATCCTTCTGGTGGATTTGTTCATTACCAAGTTTTTAATGGCGGTTTTCGCCTATCGCTGACATGGCCGCACCTCCCACCGCGATCGAACAGCGCGCTCCTTCTCAGCCGGACGCAGCTGCCAACGTCGTTGTTTTCGACAACGTTTCCATCGCGTTCGGAGACAAGCCAGTGCTTGACGGCATCTCTTTTCGTCTGACAAAAGGGGAAACCAAGGCGATCTTTGGCGTTGCCGGTTCCGGCAAGAGCACAATCCTCAAGCTGGCACTCGGGTTGCTCAAACCTGACGGCGGGCACATTTATGTTTTAGGCGACGACGTGACCGAAATGCGTGAGGATGATTTATTTGAGTTGCGGCGGAAGGTTGGTATCGTTTTCCAGGAGAGCGCGCTCTTCGATTCGTTAACGGTGCGGGAGAATGTCGCTTTCCGTTTGCTCGAGGAGGGCAACGTCTCTGAAGACGAGATCGAGAAGCCGGTGCGAGAAGCCTTGAGCTTTGTAGAACTGGAGAATACAGTGGACAAGTTTCCTTCGGAACTCTCCGGAGGAATGCGCCGCCGCGTCGCCATTGCGCGTGCCATTATTACTCACCCCGAGATTCTGCTTTACGATTCTCCGACCGGGGGTCTCGACCCGGTCACCTCCACAACCATAATTCAATTGATCGTCAAACAGCGCGACGTGTACAAAACGAGCTCATTGCTCGTCACTCATCGATTGCAGGATGCGTTTATTATGGCAACGCATTACTTCGACCGGAAGGCGAATGAAATGCGGCCATTGCCACCCGGAGGCCGCAGCGAAGTTCCCATGGCGTTTCTTATCCTGCGTGACGGGAAGGTGATCTTCGACGGCGATGTGCACGAGTTGGCACAGTCGAAGGACGAGTACATTAAGGAATATATTTCGTAGGAAAAGGACTTAGCAATTGAGAAATTTGGTAATCGGGTAATCTGAGACGTTCGCACAGGTCGACCTGCGAAAGCAATTCCTCAATTACCCGATTACACAATTACCAAATGATGTTTCTTAGCTGGCTCTTGCCGCCTTTGCCATCGCCTCGCGACGGTTCGCAACCTGGCCTTCCACGTACTTCAGCCACTCGCGGCCCTGCTTCGAGCTATTAATCAACTTCTCCACGTTTGCAAACATCCGTGGGTTCTTCATCTTCGTGCGCAGTTCCCCAAGGAATGGCTTTATCTTGGCAAAAATGAAGAACATTTCGCCGCTGAAGCTGGGGTCCAGGACGAGTTCTTGGTTGACGGTTCCGGCAAGGGTGAGTGATGCAACCATGCTCCAGTATCCCCCCACCTGGCGCAACCAGTTGTTTTCCTGAGTGCCCATGGCGCCGCCTATTTTCATAAAGTCATCCGCGCTCTCGGGCCAGAAGGTTACCAGCCACCAGTTGCGCGCCTTGCGAATTTCGGCTTCGCGGCGCAGGTCATAAAGTTTAAGGATCAGCTCAGCGTCTGCAGCAGTAGGCTTCTTCGCCATGAAAAACCTCCGAGAGAATTTGGGAATTTATGACCCGGAACCCGGTCATTCCAGCAGTATAGAGATGCGGCCACTCGCGAAACGGTGCAGCTTCTCAGAAAAAGCAGGTAATACCTCTGAGGGCACGACGCTCCATCAAGGAGGACCTCGCGACTAGTTAATCTGTCCCGACCACGGCAGCCTCCACCGGCACCGGTCGTTCGTACTCGCACTCTTTATTCGGACACGCAATCACCGGGCCTGCCTTCAAGAACTTTTCTACCAAATATTCGCTCCCGCACGAGGGACACTTCTCGGCGATGGGCTTGTGGGCGGACGTGAACTTGCACTTAGGATAATTTCCGCAGCCATAGAAAGTATTACCCTTGCGCGCCCGCTTCTCGACCAGTTCGCCTTCCTTGCAAAGCGGACACTTCACTCCGATAAAATTCTGCTTCACATACTTGCATTCCGGATATCCGCTGCAAGTCGTGAACTCGCCGTAGCGGCCGTGGCGGATCATCATATTCCGGCCGCATTTTGGGCACAGTTCGTCCAGGGGAATGTCCGGAACTTTTTTGCCCTGATCGAGGCGGCGCGTGGTCCTGCAATCAGGGTATCCCGTACACGCCATGAACTGGCCGAAGCGTCCGCGCTTCAGCACCATTACGCGGCCACAGTTTTCGCAATACTCTTCCTGCGTGGTCTCCTGCACGTCGGCAGAATCCAGGTCGGGCAGGTTGATGGGATTTTCCTTGGTGAAGGTGCAACTGTTGGGATCCTCTTTATCGTACGAACTGCAAGCGTAGAACGAACCGTGCTTGCCCCACTTGATGACCAATGGCGAGCCACAGCGCTCACACTTCTCGTCGGTCGGCTTCTCCATCCGCTTGATGTTCTCCATGTGCTTGGAGGCATAGCGGAGGTCTTTCTCGAATTTCTTGTAGAAGTCACCCAGCGCGTGGGTCCAGGTTTCCTTGCCTTCTTCGATCTCGTCCAGTTCTTCTTCGAGGCGGGCGGTGTAAAGAATATCGAAGATGTCAGGGAAATTTTCTACCAGGAGATCGGTTACGACCAAGCCAATTTCCGTGGGCGTGAACTTCCCGCCCAGCTTCTGCACATATTGCCGCTCCTGAATCGTACTGAGAATGGCGGAATACGTCGAAGGACGGCCAATGCCGCGCTCCTCGAGTTCCTTCACCAGCGAAGCTTCGTTGTAGCGTGGCGGAGGCTCGGTGAAATGCTGCTCCGGCTTCAGTGCCTTAAGCGTTAATTTCTGGCCGGGTTCAAGCGCAGGCAATTTGTGCTTCAGTTCCTCATCTTCTTCGTCCTTGCCTTCTTTGGATTCTTCGTAGACTTTGAGGAAACCGTCGAACTTGAGCACCGATCCAGTCACCCGGAACCAGAACATATCGGTGCCTGACTTGGCATCGATGTCGACCGTCGTCTGATCGAACACCGCGGGCATAATCTGGGACGCAACGAATCTCTGCCAGATGAGCTTGTAGACTTTGAATTCATCTTCTTTCAAGTATTGCTTGATCTGATCTGGATGGCGCAACGCCGACGTCGGTCGTATAGCTTCGTGAGCCGCTTGCGCCGCTTTCTTTTCTTTGTAGGTGTTTGGCGCCTCCGGCAGATAAGGATCGCCATATTGCGACTTGATGTATTCACGCACCTCGGTCAAGGCTTCATTCGAAACCCGTACCGAGTCGGTACGCATGTAAGTGATGAGGCCGACCAGACCTTCCTCACCCAACTCCACGCCTTCGTAGAGTCGCTGCGCGATCATCATAGTGCGCTTCACGCTGAAGCGGAGCTTGCGGGAGGAATCCTGCTGCAGCTTGCTGGTAGTGAACGGCGGAGTCGCGTTGCGCCGGCGCTCTTTGCGGTCAACAGTGCGTACAAGCCAATCGGCATTTTCCAACGCGGCGCGGATCTTCTCTGCGTCTTCACCGTTGGTAACTTCGATCTTCTCTTCGCCTTTGCCCAGGAAGCGCGCGTCGAAAGCCGGAGGCTTAGGCCCCGCCAGGTTGGCGTCGATCGTCCAATACTCTTTCTTTTCGAACGCCTTAATTTCGCGCTCACGCTCGACGATGAGCCGCAATGCAACCGTCTGCACGCGTCCGGCGGACAGGCCTCGCCGAACTTTGTCCCAGAGCAACGGCGAAACCTGATAACCCACGAGGCGATCAAGGACGCGCCTCGCCTGCTGTGCATCCACAAGATTCTGGTCGATGTCGCGCGGGTGCTCGAAAGCCTCGCGCACAGCACGCTGCGTGATCTCGTTAAAAGTAACGCGACGAATGCGCTCCGGCTCGGGTTCTGCATCCTTCTTACCCTTTTTCTTTTTCTTCTTGGTCTTGGCGCCGTCGCCCAGTTCTTCTGCTAGGTGCGCGGCGATGGCTTCGCCTTCGCGATCCGGATCGGGCGCGAGATAGATGGTATCCATACCCAGCGCCAGCTTCTTCAGCCTGGCGACAACTTTCTCTTTGCCCGGAATCACTACGTATTCGGTCTCGAAGTCATTGTCGACATCGACGCCGAGCGTGCTCTTGGGCAGATCTTTAACGTGGCCGAGCGAAGCCTCGACAGTGAAGCCCTTCCCCAGATATTTCTGGATGGTCTTCGCTTTCGCGGGCGACTCGACGATGACTAAGCCTTTGGTCAATGTGTCCTCAGTGTTTTTGAAACTAGCACGAATGGCAAGCTGGCAACAAGTTGCCGGCCTGCAGCTCTTGGCTCTTAGCCGTTAGCTTTTGGCTTGAACTATGCTGCCAGAGCGTTTCTAAGTTTTTGCGATAGCAAAGACAACATACGCATGACTCCGCTCAATTCCGAATCCAAGCGGGTGTAATCCGCGGTTTTCAACAGGCCTAGATCCCTAGACAGCAAGAGGTGATATGAGAGCTCGGCACCTGATCCCATAGCTATCTGGACGAAGCGGGCCATCTGGCCGTCAGATCTCCTCCCACAACCTTCCGACAAATTCGCTGGAATGGAAGAACACGAGCGCCGGATCTGACTTGTCAAACCGAAACGTTCCTCAGATGGGAAGCGCTGCGTATCTTTGTACACCGCGAGCGTCAGCGTGTGAGCCTTTTCCCAGACGTGCAGGTCTTTATAGTTCCTCATTGTCATAGTTCCTCATTATCGCCCTCCACGGAAACGTGCTCTGATGTTTCACGCCAAAAGCCAAGAGCCAACAGCTAAAAGCTCTTCACAAAATTCTTCCCCGGCAACTGCTTCACCTTACCCGCCAGCTCCAATTCAAATAGCGCCGCAAATATTTCGGAAGACGACAGCGCCGGCTCCAGCCTTTCCACAATGTCATCGATGTGAGTGGATTCGTCCGCTTTGAGGAGCGCGAAAATCTTCTTTTCGTGCGGCGACAGCTCAGTTTCTCCGAATAGAGATGCGGTTTGCCCTTCCGGAGATTCACTGCCGGCCTCGGGCTGAAGCGTAAGTCGTACCTCTGTCGGGAGTTCTTCCCAAATATCCTCCCATGTGGCCACCAGCTTCGCGCCTTGCTTGATCAGGGTGTTGGGGGTCCAGGAGCCTTTGTTCGTAACGTTACCCGGTACGGCGAAAACCTCGCGGTTCTGCTCCAACGCGCAGCGTGCGGTAATGCGCGTACCGCTGTATTCGGCAGCTTCCACCACCAAAACTCCCAACGAGATTCCGCTGATAATACGGTTGCGAATCGGAAAGTTCTGCGGCGCAGGAAAAGTGCCCATGGGAAATTCAGAGATAATTGCACCGCCCAGGGCCAGAATCTGCTCCACCAAACGGGTGTTCTCCTTGGGATATACGACGTCAACTCCGGTGCCCCATACGGCCACAGTTTTACCCTTTGCCGCAATCGCGCCGCGATGCCCAGCTGTATCGATGCCCCGCGCCATGCCGCTGAAAATTACCAGACCACGCGCCGCCAGGTCGCATGCCAACCGCTCGGCCATGCCTGATCCGTAGGGTGTGGGATGACGGGTGCCGACCAGGGCGATTCCGGGTTGCGAGATCGAAGCTTCGTTTCCGCGCACATAGAGAATCAGCGGCGGATCGTAGATTTGTTTCAACTGTGTGGGGTAACCAGGATCGTCGAGAGAGACGATTCGGGCATCGGCAGCAGCGACCTTACCCACTTCGTCCTGCGCCAGTTCCATAGAACGCCCGGTCCCAAGCGATTGCGCCGAAACTGCGCGAAGTCCCGCGGCTTCCAATTCGGTCAGCGAAGCCCGGAACAGCGCTTGCACACTACCGAAAAACTCAATCACGCGGCGAGCTTTGGTCGGACCCAAGCCGGGAGTAAGTGCCAAGGCGAGCCACTGCATTGACGTTTCGCTGGTTTTGCAAACTGAAACAGCTGCTTCGGACACGGCGACCTCCAAGGGGCTCTCGCCGCATCTATACACGTCGGGCAAGCAGTGTCAAGGTAAGTTGAACATGGGTTTGTTAGAATGAAACTGTCTTGCCGATGAAACGTCTTCGAATTTCCGCTATCTCCTACCTTAATACTGCGCCCCTGATGTGGGATTTCGAGCACGGGGATACTGGTTCCACTGACGCAGGCTCGACCTTCGACATTTCCTACACCATTCCTTCGCAGTGCGCTGCTAGTTTGCGCGAGGGGTCGGCGGATATCGGGATCATTCCATCAGCGGCGTACACCAGCGTTCCCGATCTTGCCATTCTTCCAGGGGTAGCCATCTCTTCCCGGCAGGCGGTGCGCTCCATCCTGCTGGTCAGCAAAGTTCCTCTGGAAAAGATTCAGACCGTCGCGTTGGATACATCGTCCATGACCTCCGTGGCGCTGACCAAAGTTCTGTTCGCAAAGTGGTGGGGAGGCCACAGGACATTTACCGCGATGGCCCCTGACATCGAACAGATGCTGAAAACGAGCGATGCGGGCTTAGTGATTGGCGACCCCGCGTTGCAGATCGATCGCTCCCAATACATCACTTACGATCTGGCCGAGGAGTGGATTCGTTTGACGGGCAAGCCGTTCGTGTTCGCCTTCTGGGCAATACGGCAAGCAGCCTTGAACTATGCGCCTCGAGATTTGGATCTGGGCACGGTCTTTCAAGAATCCCGCGACCACGGTCTATTGCCGGAGAACCTTGATCGCATAACCGGCGAGTGGGCGCCGCGGTTGAACTTGACTGAAGGCGCAGTCAAAACCTATCTGACCGAGAACATTCATTACTCCCTGGACCCAGCTTGCCTCGATGGTCTGCATCTTTTTTATCGCTATGCTCAGGAATGCGGAGCGCTCCAGTCCGCACCTCGGTTGTTGTTTCTGGATGCAGCCAAGCCTGCCATGATTTCTTAGGTCTTATTCGCTAACCTGCAGCACTACACGGTAAACTACCTGCACCGCACGCGAATGCTGCCACATCTCCACTTCTTGCTCGCAGTTTCCACTTGGGTACGATTACGCCGGTTGGGTGGGCCGGGCCTGGTTTTGTTGGGAATCGCGGACAATTCCGTCATTCCACTGACCGGCAGCATGGACGTTCTCACGATCTGGCTAGCGGCACGCCATCATGAACCCTGGCCCTATTACGCACTGATGGCAACGATTGGAGCCGTGCTCGGCGGATACATCACTTACAGCCTGGCCCGAAAAGGTGGCAAGGAAGCGATGGAGCGAAGGCTCTCGAAAAGAAGGGCCGCTAAGGTCTACAAGAGATTCGGACGCTGGGGATTCAGCGCGATCGTGGTTCCCGCCATACTCCCTCCACCGTTTCCTTTTGTGCCTTTCCTTTTGGCGGCGGGTGCCATGCAATACTCGCGAAAGAAATTCTTGACCGCGCTTGTGGTGGGCCGCGGAATTCGCTATTCGATCGCTGCTTACCTCGGGACTTTGTACGGGAGACAGGTCCTCCGCTTCTTCTCCCGATACCAGAAACCGGCTCTGACGATATTGATTTGCTTGGCCGTCGTGGGCGGAATTCTCTCGCTGATCCAATATCTCCGCTATAAGGGTAAGGTGGCCGCCACAGAGAGTCGCAGCGCAGCCTGATTCCGAGTTCAGCTTGGAGCAACCGCCTCGTCTCCGCTAGAATTATCAGAGCCGTAGTTAATCGCCCATGACCCTGACCAAGCAGCAAGCTCTCGATCTGTTTCGTTCCGATGACTTGATCGGCCTCGGCATGGAGGCCAACGCGGTTCGCCGCAGGCTCCATCCCGAAGGCGTGGCCACCTACATTATTGATCGCAACATTAATTACACCAACTACTGCACCGAGTACTGCACCTTTTGCGCTTTCTACCGTCCGCTAAAAGGGCCGAAGGCGAAAGAAGGATACATTCTCGAATTCGAAACCATTTACGAGAAGATTCGCGAAACCGTTGAAATGGGCGGGACGGGTGTGCTGATGCAGGGCGGCCTGCATCCCGACCTGAAGATCGACTGGCACGAGCAAATGCTGCGCGGCATCAAACAGCGTTTTCCTAAAATTCACCTGCACTGCTATTCGGCTTCAGAAATCATCGCAATCGCAGAGTACAGCGAACTGAGCATCCGCGACACGATTGCGCGACTCAGGGACGCCGGCCTGGATTCGATCCCCGGCGGTGGAGCAGAGATTCTCGATGACGAAGTCCGATATAAGATCGCGCGTCTGAAATGCCTGACTGAAGATTGGCTCAACGTGCATCGCACTGCGCACCAGTTGGGAATGAGAACGACGGCGACCATGATGTTCGGCGTGGGGGAGACCTACGAAAACCGCGTAAACCACTTCCAGCGGCTTTACGAACTACAAGAAGAGACTGGCGGCTTCACCGCATTTATTCCCTGGAGTTTTCAGCCGACGAATACAGCCTTGGGCGGGCGCCACTGGGACGAGGCAACAGCGGTCGAATACTTGAAAGTTTTGGCGGTCTCACGGCTGTATCTTTCTAACTTCCTGAATGTGCAATCGAGTTGGGTAACGCAAGGACTAAAAGTCTGCCAGCTCGGCCTGCAATTCGGCGGCAATGACGTAGGCTCGGTGATGCTCGAAGAGAATGTCGTGCGGGCAGCAGGCGTGACCAACTGTACGACGGAAGAAGAGTTAAGGCGAATTATCCGCGACGCCGGGTTTAAACCGGTGCAACGCGACACTTTATATCGGACCCATTTCTTGAACTGAAGTGGACCGGAGTACAATCCTTCAAATCCTTGGCTGAATGGGTTTGAGATGAGGTTTTCTTTCCCGCTCGCGTGTTGCATCCTGGTTGTAAGCGCGCTCGCAGCACAAACGTCCACCCCTGAGACTTCCTCTAAAGAATCCGAAAATTGTACGGTCGAAGGCCACGTCGTCCTGGCGACGGACGGGCAGCCGTTGAAAAAGGTCGCCATCCGAATCTTTTCCGATGACGCCGAAGAAAATTCCTACCCTACTCTGACAGACGCCGAAGGCCATTTCAAAATCGAGGACATGAAGCCTGGGCATTATAACGTGCACATCGAACGCAATGGCTATCTTGAAGCCGGAAAACACCGAGGGCCTTACTATTTCCAAGCTCTTACGCTGAAACGCGGCCAGGAACTAAAAGATCTGGTGTTTCGGATGCAGCCCGCAGCGATAATCACCGGCAAGATCGTAGATGCTGATGGTGATCCCGTCCCCGAAACCTCGATCCTCGTCACTCGCTACGGTTCGGGATTGCGGCAGGACTTGCGGTTTGGCTTCCAACGCACTAACGATCTGGGCGAATATCGCGTCTTCGACTTACCTCCGGGGCGCTATCGCGTTTTGGCCCAGTCGTGGCGGGCAATCCCTGCAACACCATCAGCGGGAATCGAAAATACTGTTTCCTCCAAAACAGAAACCGTGTACGCACCCACCTACTATCCTGGGACAATCGACAAGAGTCAGGCAACACCTATCGAACTTCATGCCGGAGATCAGGTACCCGCGAATTTCGCTTTAGTCACGAGCGGCTCGTTTCGTATCCGGGGAACTGTATCCGGCTTACCGATAGCGTTGGGTTCTGGGATCAGAATCCAGGCACGCTGGACGGCAGACAAAAATGCCCTTGGACACAACCAAGACGGGACGATCGACAAAGACGGCAAATTCGAGATTCGTGACGTCCTGCCCGGATCGTACACATTGTCGTTGCTGATGAGCGATGAGAACCGATTCTCGCAGGAGGTTAACACTGGGCAGACGGTTGAAGTCACGAACACGGATGTCAACGGCCTACAGATTCGGCCTGCCCCCAATGGCCAAGTTCGCGGCCAAATCCGAATGGACTCGGGCCAGAAAGTAGACTGGTCGCAAACGACAGTTCGTCTGGATGCTGACGAAGATTTCGGCGGGAACAACTCTTCCCGTTTCGGAGGCGAATCGTCCCGCTACACCGAGGTCAAGAGCGACGGCTCTTTCGAGTTAAAGAGTGTACCCGCCGGAGGGTATCACCTGGTCGCCAGTTCGAGAGCGCAAGCGCTGCGAGATTATTTTGTGAAATCAATCAACCTCGGCAGCAAAGACGTTGCCGATACCGGATTCACAACTGGGGGTGGAAGTTATTCCCTGGATATTTTGGTCAGCTCAAAAGGGGCAACCGTTGAAGGCACAGTGCTCGACGCCAAAGATCAGCCGGTCGTTGACGCCGAGGTGGTAGCGATTCCCGACCCCACTCGCCGCAGGCGTCGTGATCTCTTCCAGCAGGACAGCACCGACCAGCGCGGACACTTCACCCTGCGCGGGGTAAATCCCGGCCAGTACACCGTGATTGCTTTTGAAGATTTGGAAGACGATTATTCAGATCCGGATTTCATCAAATCGTACGAAGGCCGCGGCCAGAGTGTGCAAACAAAAGAAGGAGAGCGAACCACTGTTCTCCTGAAGGTCATTCCCTCGACCGACGAGCAGCGTTAGGCTTTCAGAGCCCCTTGAAACGCTCCGGCGCTAGCCGACCGGCAGCCCTGCGGGTTAATATCGTCGACTCGTTGACAGCAGAGTGGCCCGGACTTGCTTTTCAGTAGGTCTCGCAAACAGAACATGCCAAGGATTACTCTCTACGCTCACAGCGAGCTGGCAAGACATCGACCGGAATTTCCCCGCTCTTGACCGGCAGCCACTCCACGTCAAACGCGCCGCGGTAACCAAACAAGGGTCCCCACCAGCGGTTCCGCACGGTTACTTCTATGTGGAAACGCCGATCGATGTCGTCGTACCATTCACAAACACTCGCAGCGCCGGACAAAATCAAAGGAAAATTAAAGCCTAGTCGTCCCTCGTAGAAACGCTGCGCCCCCGAGCAGAGGCAAAGTCCGCCGCGCTCATCTACTGACAAATCAATGTCTACAGCCAGGTGCTGGTGGGTTCCGAGGTAGTCCACGATCCGGTCTCGTTGCTGGCTGAAAATCATATATGCATCGAAACGCCGGGAATTGCTGGTAAGGAAGTCTCGGATCCACGTCACGGTCTCGCGGCCATATTCGTCCACGTAGGCGTAGTTTCTGATGGTGAAAGGAACTGAGGTGCCGTGCTCGGGAAACATGATTCGCCGCCAGCTGCCCAGGTACAAGAATGGCAGCGTGTAGAACGCTCCGTGCCAAATCTTGTCCATCGTTCCTCTGCCGATACAGGCTACGCCATCCTGGCTGGAAAACCCGAACCTCTCTTGAAGTCGGGTATGAAGAAGCTTGAACTTGTCCCCAAGAGCTTGTTCGTAGATGGATCTCATACCTAGTTCTCGATGGCCTTTCGGCGACAGGGACGTGCACTAGGAAGATTTTGGCAGACCACCAAATCGATGACTGCCAGAGCCACGATCGTCAGGTTTAGTGTTAACGGATTAAACGCGGCGGCAAGAAATTCTGGCGATGTTGCAGCCACGCCCAAAAAGGCCGCGCCCATCGCAATTATGGTGAGCCAAAGCGGCCAACGCGATCTCCAGAACATGATCAGGATTGTTGCAAAGCAGACCTCTGTAATGCCCAGCAAAAACAGACTAGTCAGCACCTGCGAGGTTGGAATACCCGCGTCGCTCAGCATCTTGACTTCGTCCGGGCTCCGATAGATCAGTTTCGGTACCAGTCCGTGATAAAGCCAGACAAATGCAATCGTCAGTCGAGACAACAAATGAACGAGAGTCCGATCCCGAGAAGCTTCGGGTGAAATGTCGTTTTCGATCCAGAGCCGGAGTCGATCGAAACTCCAGGCAGTCGCCCAGCCGATTGCTCGACGAAAAAATAACTTGTCGACAAGTCGTCCAATGGCGCCGAACCGCGTTCGGTAATCGTACCAGGTGATAAAGCGAATGCCGTCGCTGACCGGTATGTACTTCCAGTAGCCGGAACCGAATTCGATTAGCGACTTCGAGTCCTCGGACCAAAATTTGAGAGCCGACGTGCGCTGGCCGTTCTCCTCATCGCGGCTGCCTGTACTCTCGCCGGCTCCGTCGATGCGCAGCCCCGCTCCTATCCGAGTCGCATAGAGAAACTTCTGAGGCTGTCCGAGTTCGCGAGGGAGATAGTCGATTTCGGAAAAGCGAAGATCCCAGCGCTGATGCTCTTTCGGATCCTGAGTCTTTTTCCACAGTCCAGCCATATCGCCGCGGATGAAAATCTCGACGTAAATGCTCATAGGCTGCTCCCGAGAAAGATAACTCGCAATCTGGCGGAAACCCAGTCCCGAGTCAAACACCTTCAACAGAACTGCCCCCGAGGCCGCCTCAATTCAGGCTATAGTCCGGTTCGGTTACAATGAAAGTTTCAGACGGGATCGTCCTGAGTCACTAGGGGCGTGCCGCTCTGCACCTATGTCCATTTCGTTCCTCGTTTTAGCTTCGACAGTTGCTCCCAAGGGCATTGGGCAGTACATTCGCCAGCATTTTCTCGATAAGACTTTTCAGGGCCTATACCATCCCAACGCTTTTGACACGGCGTTGCTGATTCCTTATTTCATCGTCTTGATCCTGTTGGCATCCTATGGCGCGCATCGCTACGTCCTGGTTTATCTCTACTACAAGCACAAAAAGAATCGCACGACCGAGCCGCCAGGACTTTTTCCAGAACTGCCGCGGGTCACGGTTCAGCTTCCGATTTTCAACGAGCAGTTCGTGGTTGAGCGACTGCTGGACGCCATTTGCCGCCTGAACTATCCGCTTGAAAAACTCGACATTCAGGTGCTCGATGACTCGACCGATGAAACTGTTGCGGTGGCCCGCGGCCTGGTAAATCACTACGCGGCCAAGGGATTCCCGATCAGCTACCATCATCGTTCCAATCGCGAGGGATTCAAGGCGGGTGCATTGGCGGAGGGTCTCAAGACGGCCCGAGGTGAATTCGTCGCTATCTTCGACGCCGATTTCGTTCCGCCGGAAGATTTCCTGCAGCGCGTCATTCATCACTTCACCGATCCCAAGATTGGAATGGTGCAAACCCGTTGGACCCACATTAATCGGAATTACTCATTTCTGACTGAGGTTGAAGCGATTCTGCTGGACGGGCATTTCGTACTCGAGCATTCCGGACGCGCTCGCAGCAATGTCTTCTTCAACTTCAACGGAACCGCGGGAATGTGGCGGCGCAGTGCGATCGACGATGCCGGCGGCTGGCAGCACGACACCCTGACCGAAGACACCGATCTCTCCTACAGAGCCCAGCTCAAAGGCTGGAAGTTTATTTACTTGCAAGATGTCGAATGCCCCGCAGAGCTACCCGTCGAGATGACCGCCTTCAAGACGCAGCAAGCGCGCTGGGCCAAGGGCCTGATCCAAACCAGCAAGAAGATTCTGCCGCAGGTACTCAGGAGCGATCAGAGATTTCACGTAAAGCTCGAGGCCTGGTATCACTTAACTGCCAATCTCAGCTATCCACTGATGATTGTGCTCTCTGTCCTGCTGCTGCCGGCCATGATCATTCGCTTCTACCAGGGCTGGTTTCAGATGCTGTACATCGACCTGCCATTGTTCATGGCCTCGACTTTCTCGATATCCAGCTTTTACCTGGTCTCGCAACGGGAGCTGTTTCCCGGAAGATGGTTTCGGGCCCTGATCTATCTTCCCGTTCTGATGGCCCTGGGAATTGGACTCACGGTCACCAACACGCGAGCTGTGCTGGAAGCATTGTTTGGGAAACAGTCCGACTTCGCCCGCACCCCGAAATATCGCGTGGAGACGAAGAAGGACAAGGTGCGTGCCAACAAATATCGCCGCAGGCTGGGCTGGGTGCCATGGGTCGAACTGCTGATTGGCTGCTACTTCGCTATCACTGTGTATTACGCGATCGACAACGAGAATTACATCACGATTCCATTCCTGATTCTGTTTGTGTTCGGCTACTGGTACACGGGATTGATGTCTCTCCTGCAAGGACGATTCGCCGGCATCTCGCTCAGTGCGGAGACGCATACGAAACCTTTCCCGGTCGGTGTTTGAAGTCAATTCAAGAATTCGAGAAACCTATGCGCAAGCTCTTGGTCGTCACCCTTGCTCTCGAAATCCTATTTTTCGCTCCATTGAGCTCGGCCTTGGATCGTCAGCCCAATGCCGATTACCGCGCCCGGCGGCAAGCCCTGGCCAGTAAGATCGGCGGAGGCGTGGCGTTACTATTCGCGCCGACCGAAGCCGAGGGTCCCAACGCGATCTATGGGTACCGCCCGGACAACAATTTCTTCTACCTGTCCGGCTGGGCCGAACCCGGAGCGGCCCTCCTGATTGCTCCCGCAATCGAGGCCAAGGGCAAGGACCCGGCACGCGCCTACACTGAAATTCTTTTTCTGCCCGCTCACAACTATGCAGCTGAAAAATGGACCGGACCCAAGCTTGGTCCGGAGAATCCGGAAGCCACTCGCATCACCGGATTCGACCACGTCGAAGTACTCGACAGCATGCGTGACCAACTCGTCCACTTCCTGCCCCAGTCCCGGGCGACTATCTATACTGACGTCCCCGCTGGTGGCGAGACCTCGACTTCCCAGTTACCACTGGAATGGCTAAGCCGTGCCAACGCATTTCCCCTCGGAGTGGCTTATCAAGATGCTCGTCCGTTGCTGGCGTCGCTGCGCACTTACAAGGATGCAGGAGAAATGGATCGCATCCGCAAAGCGGTCAACGCCTCGATCGCCGCCCATTTCGCAGCCATGCGCACCCTGAAGCCGGGCATGAGCGAGCGCGAAATTTCCGCGCTGATGCAATACGAGTGGGGCAAGCGAGGCTGTGAGCGCCCAGCCTATGCTCCGATTGTCGGCTCAGGCTTCAACTCCACCGTGCTCCACTATTCAGACGATTCGGGACCGATTCAAGCGGGAGACGTAGTCGTGATCGACGCCGCCGGAGAATATTCGCTCTACGCCTCGGACATTACTCGAACTCTGCCAGCCACGGGAAAGTTCACCGCCCGTCAACGAGAGATTTACGACATTGTCCTGGGAGCCCAGCGCGCGGCCATAGCCGCGTTTCAATCAGGAAACTCGCACCTGCGCCGGGATCAGTCAAACTCCATCCACAATGTCGCTTACGAGTACATCAATACCCACGGCAAAGATCTCCACGGCGAACCTCTAGGCAAATATTTCATCCACGGCCTCGGTCACTTCGTCGGTCTCGATGTTCACGACTCCGGCGATTATGACGCCCCGCTTGCTCCCGGGATGGTCTTCACTATCGAACCCGGTATTTACATCCCGGAAGAAAAGCTGGGAGTGCGAATTGAAGACATGTATTACGTGGACGCTCGCGGCAAGCTGATCGAGTTGACCGAGGAACTTCCCCACACCGCCGACGAAGTAGAGCATGCCATGGCGGCCCGATGACCTCCCGCAACCGGCAGGCCCCTGTTCGTTTTGATATCCTAAGGCATCGTGCGGATGATATGGTTATTCCTGATTCTCGCCTGCAGCAGCGGAGCCGTGCTGTGGGCGGGGATAGCCGCCTATCTTCGTGTGCGCCGCCACATGAGAATTACTGCTGAGTTAAGAAAAAGTGGCGTCCATCGCGAAGTGGACAGCCTCTAGCATAGTTCTTCGCGGCAACTCGGAGGGTCGCAGCCATGGCCAAATCCTCAACTGGAATTCTCGGCACTCAAGATCGTGTTCTCGATGGCGCAAGCCAAGTCGCAATTCTGATTGGCGCAAGCCTGTTTGTGGCGCTGTGCGCCCGTATCGTATTGCCTCTGCCGTTCACCCCGGTCCCTTTGACGCTGCAAAATTTCGGCGTGCTGCTCGTGGGCCTAATGCTGGGCAGCCGTCGCGGGTTCGCGGCCCTCGCTCTTTATCTTGCTGAAGGTGTCCTGGGTATACCCGTGTTTAGTCCCACAGGGCCCGGCGGCATAGCTCAGTTGTTCGGTCCCACCGGTGGCTTTCTGCTGGCTTACCCGTTCGTCGCCGCCATCGCTGGTTGGGTCTACGAAAAAACAGTGGCAGGTGGAAAAAAGAGTTTTGCCCGTGCGGCCGCAGCCTGCTTTCTAGCCGAGATCTTTTTGTTTGCATGCGGCCTCTCCTGGCTCGCAGCCCTCACCCATTCTTTCGCTCAAGCCATCCGCTTTGGCTTGTACTGGTTCGTCTTCGCCGAAGTGATCAAGATCATGTCCGCCGCCGCACTGTCCAACAGTTGGCAGCGTTTCCATCAGGTTCAATCATGACCTTCACGACCGCCACTTCCGAGCATTCGCCCACTCCCATCACCGACGGCAAACGCGAAATTACCGTCGCTCACAGTCCTGACTCGGACGATGCCTTCATGTTTTACGGCCTCGCGACCAACAAGGTGCGCATCCCAGGCCTGCGTTTTACCCACACTCTTTGCGACATCGAAACCCTGAACCGCAAAGCCATGGAAGGCGTCTACGACGTGACCGCGATTTCCTTTCACGCCTACCCCTACATTCAGGATCACTACGCTCTGCTTCCCAGCGGCGGCAGTGTGGGTGACGGCTACGGCCCCATGATCGTAGCCCCGCGCGCCTACTCGGTCAGCGATATCAAGCACAAGCGTGTCGCCGTTCCCGGAACCTTGACCACGGCATACCTGGTCCTGAAACTTTTCGCGCCCGGGATCGAAACCGACGTCGTCCCCTTCGACCAGATTATCCCGCAAGTGCTGGATGGCAGGCAGGAAGCCGGCCTCATCATCCACGAAGGCCAGTTGACCTACGACAAGTCCGGCCTGCATCGCATCGTCGACCTCGGCAAGTGGTGGCAGAGAGTCACCGGGTTGCCGCTGCCCCTGGGAGGCAACGCCATCCGCCGCAGCCTCGGGCCGGAACTGATGGCCAGCGTAGGAACCGCATTGCGCGATAGCATTCAGTACGCGCTCGATCATCGCGAAGAAGCGCTGTCCTACGCCATGCAGTTCGCGCGCGACCTCGACTCCCAACTCGCCGACAAGTTTGTCGGCATGTACGTCAACGAACGCACCCTTGACTACGGCCCCGACGGCCGCGAAGCCGTGCGCCGCCTGCTCGACATGGGCCACGCAGCAGGCATCATTCCGCAAGAATCCGTGGTGGATTTTGCCGCGTAGCCATGCGGTGCGGCACACCGGAAATTAGGCGGGACGACCTTCATGAATCTTCGCTCGATCTCTATACTCATGTTGTCGATCATGGCGCTCACGATATCTCCGGTCGTGTTGCATGCCCGGCCATCAGACTTGGCTACCGAGACTGCTTCTACGAGCGGCAGCAAGGCAACTACTTTTCCTTTCGACTGGCGCAAAGGCATGATTTGTGTTCCTGCCCGCATCAACGGATCGAGGCCGCTCACCTTCGTCCTCGACAGCGGCTCGACCAGAATGCTCATCGACCGTCGTCTCGCGGCGGATCTTGGTTTGAAGACAAGTGGCAAAGGCTCTCTGCAAGGCGCCGGAGCCGGGCGAATTCCTCTTGAATTCATTCACGATGTGAGCCTCGCGCTGCCAGGAGTTGAAAGCAAAGGATACGAATTCTCGACCGCTGACTTGCAACCGCTTGAAGCCAGTCTCGGCGTTAAAGTAGATGGCATACTCGGATACGAACTCTTCAGCCGATTTGTAGTGACAGTGGATTATGAAACGAAGAGCCTGACAGTCACCGTGCCGGAGGAATTTCACCCCGGGAACACGGCTGAGATGCTGCCGATCGAGATTCGTGACAAGTGGCCCTTTGTGCAGGCGGAACTCTTGTTGCCCGGACCAGTGACCGTGCAGGATAGCTTCCTGATCGATAGCGGCTCGAGCGACGCGGTTGACCATCCGATCGTCATGAATCTGCAATCGCGGGTCTCGAGCGAAAGTGGTGTAGGACTCGGAACGTCTGTGTCGGGAGCGACGGCGCGAGCTATATCGTTTCGCCTGGGGCGTTATACTATCGCTGCTCCGACCGTGAGTTGTTGCGGCGCGACCGAAGCTACAAGCAAGCTCATTGGCAGCGAAGTGCTCCGCCGCTTCATGGTTACATTCGACTATCCGTCGTCACGGATATTTATCAAACCTAATTCAGATCTTGCGAAACCGTCTTCGCTCGACGGCACTTAGGATAGCGGCCTGCTGCTACCTGCAACAGACAGCTGCTAAAACCCTTTCTTGAAGGAGAACACCGCGTCAATATCCACCGGAAGGCCTGCCGCCGATTTCAACGAAACTCGCAGCTCCTCCGGCATCTCTCCGTACTTCTTGAACCAGTTCTCGGCTCTTGCGCGATCGCCGGCCGCTTCAATCTCTAACAACTCTTTCGCCAGGTCATTCAGGGCTTCCGGCATGCGCGCGTAGTCGATTGCGTAGCGGCCTGAGGATTGCCGCTTGATTGCCCCGCGCTCGGAAAGATAGTTGAACTCCATCATTTCCGCGTGTCCGTGGGCCTCGGCGATGCCGAAGCGGACCGTCCGAAAAATTCCCGCGACATACGATGCGTAATATTCTTCCAGCTTGTTCTTAGGCAGGACCTCATGTTCGACCAGCCACTTCAGACCGAACATTCCGACGACGTCCGCTTTGGCCTCTTCCAATCCGCTGAAAATCGGGCCAATCGATTCCCGAATGCCCACTTTACCCGCCGCAGTACGCGCAAATGCTGGCCCCAGCCCGTGCGCCATCTCGTGCATAATCGTGCCCAAAAGATAACCCTCGCCAGACGCCTTGGCCGCCTGTGCCGGCAACATCACCTGCTGCGCTACCGGCAGGATCACGTATTCCACACGAGCATCCATAAAGTTCCTGAAGAAAAGTTTCTTGCTCCCTTTTTCTTCATGCACCCGCGGATCGTTCGGAAGATTGTCAGCAACGGCTTGATATCCATGAGTCAGATCGCCCGCGCGGAATGGTGTGTCCATGACTTCCATCGGAGTGTCGAGACCATGTTTCGAGGGCCTGTCTTCCGCTGCCAGGGGCAGCGCGTCTTGAATATCAGCCACGTACTTCTGGAATATCTCGAGCTTGCGGCTCTGTTCTCCGTTGCGGATCATCACCGCCGCCCCGTAGGTTGCCTTCACTCCTAGCAGCCCATCGTCATAGGTCTCATCCGGCGCAAAGATCACGTCAAACTTGGGATTCTTCAAATCAAGCCAAGCCAGGTTGCTTTTGAAATAATCATCGGTAAGTAGCGCATCGGCCCGCAATCGTAAGAAACTCGCGAAAGCAGGATCATCGCTTAACCCGGCAGCCTCGCGAAGATCTTTCGCCGCTGGCTCGAGAAAGGAGCGATACGCAATGTGATACGGAAGTCCTTCCAGTTGATCGCCGTGCCAGCGCACCACGGTAAACGAACTGTAGATTTCATCCTTTTTTTCAGGATGCGCTTTCACGTACTGCTCAATCTGGTCACGAGTCAGATTCTGCGGATAGAAACCTCGTCCGGGCGGAATCGGAGTTGTGCCAACAAATGGCTTGTTATCGTCAAGAAGATCAAATCGCGAGGCATTGATCCACAGATAACGCCGTAGTGTTTCATCCTTTGGATTCTGGCTGACTGCCAACGCCTCGTAAAGTGTCAAGCCGTCCGGATCGATCTGCCGCCAGAAAATTTCTTCGAGATGATGCGAAGCATCGACCAATTTCTCCACCATCTTGACTTCGCGCGCCGTCAAGCCAGTGGAGTGGAACGGCATTTCTACCCGGTGAAACTTCGCGAGCCGCTGGTCCAGGTCAGGAACAACCTGCATCCCAGCCGACGCTGCGCCTTTGGCGGCCGAGCCGGTCATCGGCTTATGGCCTTTCTGTGCTGAAATAGTAGAAGGAAAAATAAAGAAAGCAACAAGGAGTAAAACCCGGCGACCCGGTGTCAGGAACATGAATGTTGTATTCTAACAGAGCATTCTGCACTTAAACGTTTTACTTCCCGAGAATCAACACTAACATCACTGTGACGTTATGACTCCGAGTGCCAATTCGAATGCCCGGCAGACGCTGCTCATCGATGCCGATGACACACTCTGGGAAAACAACATTTACTTCGAGCGGGCCATTGCGAATTTCATCTCGTTTCTGAACCATCACGAATATTCAGCCGAGCAGGTGAGGGAGGTCCTAAACGACGTTGAGCGCGAGTGCATTGTCAGCCACGGATATGGGTTGCACAGCTTCGGCCATGCGCTCGTGCAAACTTTCGAACGGCTCGCCGTCGAGCCCCTCACTCCCGCCCTGCACGAAACTATCAGCGGATTCGCGCATACCATCGCGGAGCATCCGGTCGAAATTCTTCGCGGCGTTCCCGAGACGCTTCAATATTTGTCTGAACGCCACCATCTGATGCTGCTCACCAAAGGCGCCATCACCGAACAGTCCGGCAAAGTCGAGCGTTCCGGCCTGAAGGATTATTTTTCGGCCGTAGAGATTGTTGCTGAGAAGGACGTGTCCACGTACCGCACCATAGCGACGAAGTACGATCTGCCCGGCGACTCCACCTGGATGGTAGGAAATAGTCCGAAGTCCGACATTAATCCGGCGTTGGCAGCGGGCCTAAACGCTGTCTTCGTTCCCCACGGCCAGACTTGGATTCTTGAGCATGAAGAGGTCGCACAAGCCCAGCCGCCAACCCGGCTGCTGATAGTGGAAACCTTCGCCGGACTAAAGGAACACTTCTAAAACTCCGTAGAAACGTAGCTTCCTACGTTTCGGCTTGTCGCCGTTCTCTCATTCCGAGCAGCGCGAGCCATCTACGTATCCCGACCTGGCTATTTACTGGCCGGAGCCGCACAAAACTTGTCGAACGTTTTCTTGAGCTCCGCCGCGATATCCGCTGCCTCGCGATGTTCAATGTCGCTGCGCTGGATCATGTGGATCAGCTGGCCATCGCGAAGCAAAGCGATCGAAGGCGACGACGGAGGATACCCCGTAAAATAGCTGCGAGCGCGTTCCGTAGCGTCGGTGTCCTGTCCGGCAAAAACCGTAAACATCTTCTCCGGTCGCGCGGAATTCTGCAGAGCGATGCGAACCGCCGGCCGCATCCGCCCGGCCGCGCAACCGCAAATGGAATTCACGATCACCATCGTTGTTCCTGGTTGGTTGACAATGGCGCGATCGACTTCCTCGGCGGTACGCAGTTCTTGAACTCCCATGCTGGTAAGCTCTTCACGCATGGGGATCACCATAATCTCTGGATACATTTCTTCTCCTTAAGAAGTTTCTAATAGCCTAACAGAAGTCTCAAGCCGCAGCGGACATCAAACAAAGCCTCTCCACACAAACGTAATGCACCGGCACAAATCCTTTCTTTTTGTTCGTATATAGTGGAGTTGAGTACCAATGCTGATCACTGAAAACGTGCCCCTGGCCCCGCTCACCACTCTCAAGGTCGGAGGTCCAGCCCGCTATTTCGTCGAGGCCCAGTCGATTCCTGAAGTCTCCGAGGCCGTCGAATTCTCGCGCTCGAAAAACCTTCCACTGTTCGTTCTCGGCGGCGGCAGCAATCTGGTAGTCTCCGAT
>Ga0207141_10022_pt1 | contig 52520 bp, 55 predicted proteins | sample Alteio_BWMinHeat_5_FD_153553 | JGI IMG/M metagenome (GOLD analysis project Ga0207141, IMG submission 153553) | Enriched cells from forest soil in Barre Woods Harvard Forest LTER site, Petersham, Massachusetts, United States -... | ecosystem: Environmental > Terrestrial > Soil > Temperate forest >... | reverse complement strand
TTCCCAGACCAACTGCGCAGACGGGGCGTATCCCGAGACGGGGCTGATCTTCGACCAGCAGGCAAATATGTATGGGACAACCGTGTGGGGCGACGCCTCCGGACCGCTCGGTGATGGTGTCGTGTACAAGATCACTCCATGAAGTCGTCGCTGCTGACGTAACATCGCCATAGCGCTCATTGACCAGTTTTCAAAACGTGTAATCGCTGGTTACGCCACCGGAGAAATCGCTTGCCCCTCAATCCAAGGTGACGGATAATGAACACCCGCCCGCAGGAGGAGCCATGAAACGCACGTCACCGCGACCCTCTAACCTTACCGAATCACTGCAGCGCCAACTCAACTCGTATGCTCTCGCGGCGACTGCAGCTGGGGTTACCCTGCTGGCTTTGACGGAACCCGCTAACGCCAAGATCGTCTACACCAAGACCCACGAGCAAATTCTCGGGCAACGTGAACGCTTAGAGCTTGACCTCAATCATGATGGCATCAACGACTTCTTTTTTCAGGAAAATGACTCTGCGCATTTCACGGCAAGCCTGTTGATGTACACCAAATTTTTCCAGAACCGTATCTGGGGGAATGCAAGCAGCAAGTCTGGTATGAGACTTGCGTCCGCATTGCCGCCCCGAGTGCAGGTCGGGCCAAGCAAGCACTTTAGTAGCGGATTCAGAGGTACCAGTGGCAATAGTTGGGGGAAGGTGATGTACAAGATCCAGGTATGCGGTACTCAAACCAAAACCTGCACCACCCTCAGATTTGGACAATGGGGAGGAAAGGAGGAGAACCGATACCTCGGTTTGGAGTTCAGGATCAAAGGAAAACGGCACTACGGCTGGGCCAGGGTGTCGTTCATCAGCGGTTATTACACATTAACTGGCTACGCCTACGAAACCATCCCCAACAAGCCAATCATCACAGGCAAAACTCACGGCCCGGACGTGATCGTGAAGCACGGTACGCTTGGCGAGCTCGCAGCAGGAAGAAAGTAGCGGCTCTACTGCGACACGAGACTGCTGGCAACACGTAACTGTTGAAAATTCGCCATTGCACTCATTGACTGTTGAGTTCCTGGAAGTTTCCGAAAACATTTGTCTGGCCAAGTGAAGTTAGGGCACAACGCTGAACACGGTACCACACCCGGGAATACCATACCCTACGCATGGCCCAGTGCCGCCGCTGCTGGTCGTACCGTAGAGGACAGCGCTCCCCGGCTTTCCAATGCTGAGAATCAAGCTGCTTAAGGGCGTGCTGCCGTCGCTGCCCCCGGTGAAATCGTGAAGGGTCGACTCGGTCCATACCCCGCCCCTCCGTGCCGGCGGGCTCAACCGGAATACGGTGCCATAATACGGCTGGCCGCCGTACGAGGCGGTGCCATAGAGATTCCCCTTTTCGTCTCGAGTAAGGCTGGCAACGGGATTGGCGCCATCACTGCTTCCCTGGAATACGTAGAGAGTTTTTTCCTTCCAGCGACCGCCCGATCTGGGCTCCAACTTGAACAGGGTGCCACAACCGTACACGCATGGGACACCACCCGACGTCGCGCCATAGAGATTTCCCGCATCGTCGAAGATTACTCCTGCAACAGGCCATGCGCCGTCGCTAGCGCCGGTGAAGTTATAAAGAACGGTTTCGTTCCATGCGCCCCCGGAGCTCGGCTTCAACTTGAAGACCGTTCCGCAGCCCACTTGTTCAAGTCCATTTGAGCACGTTCCACTGCCGCCCCACATTGTAGTGCCGTACAGGTTGCCTCTGCTGTCGAACGTCAGACTTGATGACGGAGAACTCCCCCCACTGGAGTTGAAGTTGTAGACGACGGTCTCCGTCCAGGCGCCGCCTTTCGTGCGGGGCGGGGACAACTCGTAAGCCACGCCATTGTTAGACTGGCCGCCCAGCGCGGTCATGCCGTAGAGATTGCCCTTCTTATCAAACATCAGGCCGGCAGTGGGAAAGGCTCCACCATTGCTGGGTTCATCAAAGCTGTAAAGCACGGTCTCAGTCCATGCGCCGCCTTTCGTCGCGGGCGGTGATACCTCGATCACGGTGCCATGAGCAAACTGGCCCCCGCCAACGGTTGTGCCGTAGAGGTTGCCCAATTCATCGAACACCAAACCAGAGTAGGGATTTATGCCGTCATAGGAGACGGTGCCGAAACTGTAGAGAATGGTTTCGGTCCAGGCAGCACCCGTGGTGACCGGTGGAGTCAACTGGAAGACAGTGCCGCAGCCTATCACTTGAACACTTGCGCACCCTCCACTTCCGCCAATTGAGCTCGTCCCGTAGAGATTGCCACCCCGGTCGGCAATCAGGCCGGATTGGGGAAACTCGGCGTCAGGTATGCTGCCGAAGCCGTGAATCACTCTTTCGTGCGTAGCAGCCCCCGCATGACCAGTCGATGCGAGCACCGAGAGTAAGATTGTCAGCACGATCGCTTGCCACCGGTTCGCGATGAGAGAAAAAGTTTCAGGCTTCATTAGATTTGCCTCCTTCAGACCCTGAGTGACCAGAAGTGGCAAGACGTGGCTCTCGACTCCGGGCTCAGATCTGGCGCGATAGATTTTACACCCAGTTAACTGGCGGATGGTTGGCGAAAAATCTCGATTGCACTCATTGACCTGCTGAGCCAATTCTCAAAACGCGTAATGGCCTGATACAGACAGTTATCCGTGTAAGCCTCAGAGTTCAGCGTCACTGTGTTGCCACTGGCTTCGACGGCTTGAGGCTGAAGTCGGGGTGAAGCGTCTTCGGGTCGAGCCGTTCGGGAGCCGGGCCTTCTTTTGCACCGCCACTGTCGGGCAGGCTGAAGGCGTTGACGCCGCCGTTGTCCAAACCGATGCCGATATAAACCGCTCCGTCCGCGACCGTCGGCGAAGAGTAGCCACCGCCGTTGGTGTAGCTCCACAACAGGGCGCCAGAACCGGCACTCAGCGCAAATACATTGCCGTCGTTCGAGCCCTTGTTTTTCGCGATCAGCGGCATTGTTCGTAATCCGCTGATTGGCCTCGATGTCGCCAAAATTATTGTCGATGCCTCCGCAGAAGGGGGAACCATTATCAGCCGTGCTCAGCGGTCGGCCAACGAATTGATTGCGCGTGCGTCGGAAGAAATGGTGGCACTGCTGTTAATTCTTGTTCCCGGTAGCCGCAGGCGATCCATCTTTTCCCATGGTAAGTGGCAGAGCAAACACATGGTTGACAGATTGAATCCGCAGCCAGTGATAAGACGCAGAATGGGGGACTCAGAGAAAGCAGGAAGGATCGACAGAAGACTGATTTCGATTTCCCCGTGCGATGGGATCTTCAGTCGATATGTTCTCCCTCTGCAAACTCTCCATCAGCAGCGGGCAGTACATCGTGGTCGCTGGCAATCCATACATAAAGCGTCGGTAGCAAGAAAATACTCATCACCAGTGCGGCGATCAGACCGCCGACAATGACAATTGCAAAAGGACGCTGAGAATCCGATCCGATTGCGTGCGAAAGAGCCGCCGGCAACAGTCCCAGAGTCGCAACGAGCATGGTCATCATAATCGGGCGAAGCCTCAAGACGGCCCCTTCGACCGCTGCATCTTCGACGGAATAGCGGCGTACCCGCAACTGGTTGATGTATTCGAGCATGATGACGCCAGTCTGCACTGAAACGCCGAAGAGGGCGAGAAAGCCGACCCCTGAAGAAACGCTGAAGTTCGTCCCGGTCATCAAAAGGGCCAGCACGCCGCCGATGGGCGCGATGGCGACATTGGCCATGATCAGCATCGACCATTTGAACGATTTAAACATCGTGTAAAGAATGACGAAGATGATGAAGATGGTAATCGGCAACACGATGAGCAACCGCGCATTGGCCCGCTTCTGGCTGGCGTATTCTCCCTCCCATTTGAGGTGATAGCCGGTGGGCAGTTTCACCTGGTGAGTCACTTTGTCGATCGCCTCTTCTACCGCACTCCCAAGATCGCGGCCGCGCACGCTGTATTTGATCGCGATATAACGCTGGTTGCCCTCTCGATAGATCTCCGAACCACCATCAGCCACCTGAATCTTACAGAGCTGCGCGAGAGAGACACGTTCCCCAGTGGTAGATAAGAGTCGAATCTTTTCGATTGCTTCCTTGGTGTCCCGGTATTGGGGGAGATAACGCAGGACGAGGTCATATCGCGCTTCGCCCTGGAGAACTTGCGTGAGCGCGTTGCCGCCGACTGCGGTTTGAATTGCGTCTTGCACATCGGCGACGTTGATCTGGTAACGCGCAGCCGCGTCCCGGTCTACCGTAACGTTCAAGTTAGGCTGACCGAGGACGCGAAAAACGCCGAGGTCCTCGATCCCCGAAATTTGACGCGTAACAGCGACGATCTCATCCGCCTTGGCCTCAAGAGTCTTCAAATCATCGCCATAGATCTTGGTGGCGAGTTCGCCTTTAACTCCACTAACGGCCTCTTCCATGTTGTCTTCAATGGGCTGAGAGAATCCCCAAACTACACCGGGGATTTTGTCGAGTTCACGCTGCATAGCCGCGATGAGCTGATCTTTGTCCTCATGGAAAATCGACCGCCATTCCTCTTTCGGTTTCAGGTCGACAAAATACTCGGTGTTGAAGAAGCCCGTCGTGTCCGTGCCGTCATCGGGGCGGCCGACCTGACTAGTACATTGCGGAACTTCGGGGAATGAGCACAGAACGACCCGTGCTCGGTTGGCTACTCGGATTCCCTCGTCGGGGCCGGTGCTGGGAGCGAGGGTGCCCCGGACCCAAAGGGCGCCTTCATCGAGATGGGGTAGAAATTCGGACCCAATAATACCGCTGAAAGCAACAAAATTCCCGAGCAGAATAGCGAGCCCGGCCACGCTGACGGTTACGATGCGATGCCGAATCGCCCAGCGAACGGCGTTTCGGTAGCGTTCAGTCAGAAACGACATTACCGGGTTATGCCATTCCTTCGCACCCTTGGCGAAGGCGAAGCTGGCAAGTACAGGAGCAATTAAGATCGAAAAGATCAGCGCTCCGAGAAGTGCGAAGGCGACCGTCCAAGCCATGGGCTGAAATAGACGGCCCTCGACACGTTGCAGAGTAAAGATAGGCAAATAAGCAGTAACGATGATACCGATGGCGTAGAAGACAGGGCGCTGTACTTCGTGTGCGGCCTCGCCGATGCGTTCAATCGGGGTCTCAGTGTCGTGCTTAAAAGTCATGTGCCGGACGATGTTTTCGATCATGACCACTGCACCGTCAACGACCATGCCAAAATCCAGGGCTCCAAGAGAGAGCAGATTGGCAGGAACCTGCTTCAGGTCTAGACAGATCGAGGCAAACAGCAACGAAAATGGAATCGTTGCCGCGACGATAATGGCTCCGCGGACATTGCCAAGGAAGAGAAACAGAATGATCGAGACAAGGATCATTCCTTCGCCCAGGTTGTGCAGCACAGTGTGGCTGGTGAAATGAACGAGATCGCTGCGGTCTATAAAGGGGATGATTTTCACTCCTGGGGGAAGGATGTGGTCATTCATCTCCTGGATTTTTTCGTGAAGGGCTCTAAGGGCAGGATCAGCCGCGGCCCCTTTGCGCAATAGAACGATGCCTGAGACCACATCATCGTTGTCGACGATCTTGCCGTTTTCGCGGTGAGTTGCGCGGGCGAACTGGCCAAGCCGGATCCTGGGTCCCTGCGAAACAATGGCAATGTCCTTCGTGCGGAGAGGCGTGCCGCTTTTGGTGAAGATGACGGTCTGTTCGATGTCATGAACGCGGTCGACGAGACCCACCTCGCGCACATTGATTTGCTGTAAGCCCTCCTGGATAAAGCTTCCGCCCGCGTTAGCATTGTTATTGGTAAGTTGCTGCTCGATCTGAGCAAGACTCAGACCATAGGCGACGAGTCTGTTGGGATCAACGCGAACCTGGTATTCGCGTGTAGGGCCGCCGAAACTCGCGACGTCCACAATGTCGGGAACCGACTTGAGATTTTTCTCGACCACCCAGTCTTCGATGGACTTCAACTCCATTGGGTCATACTTCGGATTCGTGCTGTGCAAGGTGAAGAAATAGATCTGGCCGACTGGACTCCAGTCGGTGCCCATCTGCGGCGAAACGCCTTGCGGAAGGGCTACCTGGTTCAGGCGTTCGAGAACGCGCTCGCGGTTCCAAGCATTTTCGGTGCCGTCCTCAAAGATCAGCTTTAGGTCGGAGAGACCGAACAATGAAAACGACCTGAGATGCACGACTCCGGGAATGCCGTTCATGGCGGTTTCGAGCGGGATCGTGATCTGTTGCTCGATCTGCTCCGCCGAAATACCGGGCCACTGTGTGATGATCTCCACGTAGTTGTCTGCGACGTCAGGGTAAGCCTCGATCGGCAGATTGTGGAACGAAATGATCCCCCATACAAACAACACAAATGCCAGCCCGAGGACCAGCAGTCGGTTAGCAAGGGCGAAATCGACGATGCGCCGAATCACCTATTGTTCCACCGTGTTCTGCAGGTCTAGTGCGTTGGAAACTACCTGGTTGCCAGGCTTGATCCCTGACACGATTTCTTGTTGGTTGTTGGGCAGCATGTTTCCCGTGACTATTTCCGTGCGCTTGAAATGGCCGTCCCCAAGAGGCGTGTAGACCCACTCGCGGTCATGCAGGTGCAGGATCGCACTGGCTGGCAGGGCCGAGTGCATTTCAAGTTGTTTTCCATAAAGCGTAGCGCTGGCAAACATGCCGATCCGGAGCATTCCAGGATTCTTAACCTCTAATCGGACCTTGGCCGTGCGGATGTTGGGGTCGAGTACAGGCAGGATGTTGTCGATGCGTCCTTTGAGGAGCTGATTGGGATATGCATTGAGGTGGATGTCTGCGTATTCGCCAACGCGGACTGCATCGAGATCGTTTTCGTAGACGTCGCAGACGATCCAGACGTAAGAGAGGTCTGCGATCGTGAACGGATTCGGGCCTGATAGACCCTGAACGCCAGACGAATTCGTAACCTGCTGATCGGTGATGACACCGGAGATCGGTGCAACGATGTCAACGACCCCGGAGGGATGCTGCCTATCGATCCCGAGAAGGCGCAGCTGTTCGGTCGCAGCGTTGAGATCGGCTTTGATATCGGCCTCTGCTGCCTCGGCCTGCTCAAGTGCGCTTTTGGCAACCGCGCCTTTTTCGTAAAGAATCTGAGCGCGCTCCAGCTGTGTACGTGCTAGACGTTCATCGTTTTCCGCCTTCAAATATGTCTGGTAGGCGCCGGAAACATCATTGCTTTGAACGCGCAGCAAGAGTTGGCCCTTCTTCACTGGGTCACCGAGCCTTGCCTTGATCTCAACGACACGTCCCGACGCGAGAGAGACAACCGGAACAGCACGCACGATGTCTGGCTGAACTACTCCGGTCACGTTGAGCGCGGGAGGTGCCTTGTGCTCGACGGCGATTGTTAGGGGGAATCGTTCAGGATGGTCGACGTCGAAGTTGTTAGCATCGAGGTCGGGCTCTACAACAGCTTTGGGCGGCGCTTCAGCGCGCGGGTCGGCCTTGCTGCTACTGCAAGCGACGGTTAAGAGGCTCGCAAATAAGCACAGACCCGCAGGAATAATCCTCCACGAAGAAAGAGTGTTCATTGAATGACCTCGCGACCGACCGATAAGTTCATCTGTGCAGCTGCAGTCAGAAACGAACCAACAAGGTTTACGTAACTCAGTTGTACCGTTCGGTATTCACTTTCTGCGTTCAGGAAGTCCAACAGCGATGCGGCGCCATGCTGGTAGGAGAAGAAAATCGTGTCGCGCACGCTAACGGCCTGTTCCATGTATTGGCGTTTGTAGGGTTTCAATAGATTGATGTCACTCATGAGAAGGGCGTAGGCCGAATCCACATCGCTGTAGACTTGCGTCTCAACGCCTCGGCGCAACTTCTCGCTTCGCTTGATGTCAATTTTCGTGCGTAGCTTCTCTCCCTGGTTCTTGTCGAAGAAGCGGAGAGGGATGCTGACGCTTGCCCCGAGGGTGTTCAGGGCGTCAGGGTTGTTGAACGAACCGTTGTGTGTAAACCAAAGGCTAACTGTGGGGTCAGTTGAGCCGTCGGCTTCGGCTAACTTGTAATTCGTTTCCGCCTGCTGTATCGAAAGGACCGCCATTCGAAGGTCCGGACGGGCATCAAGAGCATCTTTTCTGTATTCGTCGGGGGGCAGAAGGTCTTCCCGAAAATCGAATGGCCCTTCCACGTCAAAGGAGTCTACTGGGCTGCGATCGTCGAGCAGAGCCAGCAAGGTGATTCTTGTCGTGCGCAAATTTACCAAGGCAGTTTGCAGATCGGATTCGTATTGCAACCGCTGCAGTTGAAGCCGGTCGAAATCGATCTTGGCGATATCTCCCGCCTGAAACCGATACTGGCTGATTTTCAGAATCTTGTCGTAGTAGCCAAGGTTGTCCTGTGCCAGGCGCAACACCGCTTTCGCTTGGAGGATGCCCACAAAGGCGCTGCGCAGATTGAAGAGCAGATTGCGTTCGGAATCGGACTGCTGGGCGACGCCGATCGCAGCGCCTTCCTTGGCAACTTCGAAGCGCAGCCCGCGCTTATTGCGTCGTTCGAAAAGATAACTGACTCCGGGTGAAACGAACGTTCCGGCGAAAGGTTGCCAGACGTTCTTGCTGGGAGCGATCTGGGTACCGTCCGCTGAGAGAGAGAAGTCGGGATTCGGGCGGAGGTGGGCGGTGATCTCTTGGGCTTTGAGTTCGTCGATGTTCAGCCTCGCGGCCAGGAGCGTTGGGTTTGTGGCTTCGAACTTGTCTCGAATCTCCTGCCACGCATAACTGTGCTGCTGCCCCTGCGCTCCCACTGCGAGAAACCCAGAAATGAGTAACCAGCAGAAGAGACGAGAGGTCCTCCGCACGCGAAGGCACAGGCAATTCCGAGCGTGGTTTTCCACAGGGGATGTTGGATCAGAAAGGCACATTCTTCCAGTTTCGCAATCCTTAGGGTTCGAGATCAGGTCGATTTCTTCGCAATCGCCCGGCAACTGTTTTGGAGCGCTTGCGCTGACCTTTGGCCTTTGGCATTCGAGAAATCAGCTCCGAAAACCCTGCGATTACCATTACGAGGTACAGGAGGACTGCAAACAAACCGATGATGACCAACACAAAGCGATTCAAAGCGTCTAGGTTCACCGCCGGCTCCCAACAGTTGATGGCGTACCATCACTACTTGTTTTCACGGTAGACACACGTCCCCGAAGTTCTTTGGCACAAGGTCATCTTCTTCTTGTATCGCGACCGCATTCTTCGTGGAAGACACTCAAACAGCGTCGAGCGGAGATATTTCGACTTGCGGAGTGATCCGATCGGCCAATCGTTCGATTTGAAATGGATGGGAGAACAGAAACGTAGCCATATGCCAATCAGTCGATTCCAGCAATGCTAATCTTGAGGACAAATCGTTTGATTGGGTTCATCGAATGCGCCGACCGTGGGATAATCGAACGTTGTCACCAAATTCATGCCTCGTTTGGATTGGATCTGGGACCGGCAGAACCGAGTCCCTGTTCTGCTGGTCAGTAGTATCATCCTCCTTGTAATTGCCCTAGTAGATTGGTGGACGAAGCCATATTTCTCTCTGGGCTTCCTTTACTTGTTTCCCATTATGCTGGCCGCCGGCTTTCTGCCGCGCTGGGCGATTATTTTCTTGGGTTTGGCATGCGCTTTGCTGAGCGAGCGTTTCAGCAATCTAGATCCATCCGACGCCAATATTCGTTTGGGGTTTGAAGCGCTGGCTCTGTGCGGCTGTGGGTTGTTGACCTCCGAGGTTCTCCGTAACAAGCGCCTGAGCTTTGAAGCCCAGGAACGGATGCGCGTTTTGGTTGAAACGAGCCCGGCGGCCATCGTTACGGTCGACGAGCGAGGCTTCATCGAATTAGCAAACCAAGCGGCTAACGAACTGATGGCGCCGTACGATGGCCACCTGATCGGTCAGCCTATTGCTGCTTTCCTGCCGGAACTGCATCACGCGTTGCGACCGGAGGAAGGACCCCAGTTCCGAACGTCGATGCAGTGCCGCGGACACCGGGGCAATGGAGAGTCTTTTCTAGCCGAAGTATGGTTTTCCACCTACAAGGAGGGCACAGCGCCCAAATTGGCCGCCATTATTGCTGACGTCAGTGAGGAGCAGACCGTCGCTGTCGGCTCGTCATTCGACCAGAAGGAAAGACCGTCGCTTAGTGCCCGAGAGTTGGACGTGCTCCGGCTCGTTGTCCAGGGTCTAGCAAATAAGGAAATAGCGTCACGAATGGAAATCTCAGAAAGTGGAGTCAAGAACACTCTTCAGCAACTTTTCGGCAAGACCGAAGTGCGGACTCGGAGCCAACTAGTCCGGGTTGCGTTAGAACGCTACAGAGATCTACTCTAGCGCTTGTGTCCACGAATAGAGTAGTTCCCGGTTGGTCGGCAACAGGAAGCTATCCGGTTTTCGTCGCAAAACCTTCACACTGCACTCCCGTCGCTTTGGTTCATCGATGCCGGGCAACCCACACAGCGGGAGTAAGGTCAGCGGAGGGACGGCACGACCCAGAAGTCAAGTGTCCAAGCTGGAATCCATTCAGGAGCACCTAGGAGGAGTGAACGCTGGTAGGGTCGGGCCAAAGCACGGAGGGACACTTTCCAGCAGAGATTGTTCAGATGATCCGCCGCTAAACCCTTTGAATTGAAGACACTCCTCGACGCCACTGCGTGGAACTCGCCCCGTACGGGCAACTTGCTGATACTCGAATTCCGCCGGTAGAAGATTGAGCCGCCACACCGAGGATCACCACCAACAACAGGCTCAGGTCCGGCAGGGGGTAAATTCCCCCTATGATAGGGTCGTAAAACAGGTCTTTTGGGGGAAACCCCTCGGTTCAGGTAAACGATCTGGCCACGGTCATACGAAGGGGTGCGCCGCCGGTTTTATCGAGCCGGTCGAACCATGGGGAAATCAGAGAGACCCTAAAATTCTTGCCACACGAATCTACGTCAAGCGATCTTCTTTGAAGTGCCGGGGTAGAAAAGGGACAGTTGCTGTTCGACGTCGTTGCTCCCGCAGGATGGGCAGACGGCACCGTCGATCTCGTAATCGTGAAGACTCAACTGCTTTGTAAAAGGCTTCAGGCAATCACGGCAATGGAAAAGGTATGACGTCAGAGTGCACCTCACAGAAATTGGGAAGGCGGAGTTAACCGCCTTCTCGTGGAAGATTCACAGTTCTACACTGTTGCGTGAACGGCGAGCTCGTGGAGGGTCGAGGTGACAACGTCAGAGGTCTGAACCTTGGGCGTGCCCTCGATAAACCTTGCCATCGTCTTCAACACTTGGGGATAGGTATTGGTGTTGTAAGCTTCGGCATCGGTTTTGTTTTCCCACAGACTGATTGCAGTCACATCGACTCCGCCGGGACCAGCGAATGTGATTTCGTCCTTGAAACCCTTCTGTTTACGAAGTAGAGGGAGGACGTCGTTCTCAAATGTGCGCGTGTAATCGGAAAGCATATTGGATTTCAGATGAAGCGAGATATTGCGTGCAAACATGGGCAACCTCCTAGGGTTGGGGTTGCTAAGAAAGAAAACTTCAGATGGGCTGACTTAGTTCAGGGAACCTGAAATGAGGAGAAGGTGGTAACCACCTCAACTACAATCCCTGCATTTAAGTGGCCCTCTGCATTAAACGCGGAACTTGTTGCTTCGATACGCTACCTCGCAGATCAGGCACCCTAAAGTCTGGGCGCTATCGTGTACTGTTGGCAGAAATCGAGCACAAACGGCGACGTTTTAGAGTCAGCCCGCGATGAGTGCAATTACCGCTGCTCGGAGTAGGTGTGGTATGGGTACATGGGAATTCTCCCACGATGGGCTGGGAAACGGTCTTTTGGAATGGGGGCAAACCCTAGGTTATTGAATTTTGTTGATTCCAAGTGATTGCTGTTGAACCTGTTGCACCCTGTTTGTTGAAGTCTGTTGAGCTTTGTTGAAGTCGTGTGCTTTCACAGCTACAAAATCGTCTACAGCCAAAGCATTGCTTTCCCAAGAATCGGGTCGGGCGTCGTGTCGATTTGACCTGCTCCCTTTCGGATCAGAGAACTTCGTACCTGGGCCCATGTTGTCCCTTGTGAGACAGTCGGAGCTATAGTATCGCTTTATCATGTCGGTTGCCTTGAAAGGCCGTAAGACAGCCGGATTCGAACCGTTGTTCAGTGCGTCACCATTGTTCTTGATAACCCGAGCTCATCCGCGAGGAGCACCGCACTCAAATCCGACCCGCCGCGCCCCAGTGATGCGATCACCCCACCCTCTTTCGTGCCGAAAAATCCTGGCACGACGACAACGGAATGCTCCTCCAGGGCGCGCTCGATCTGTTGCGAGGCTACTTGGACACTCGGTCGCGCTTGCCCCGCTTCTGATGTTTTGAATCGTATGAGAGTCTTTGTCGGGTGACAAAGCATGAAATTGGTTCTTATTTTTCTATAGATCAAGCGACGTTCGGTGGAGCGAGGAGAACCTGGCCGCGAAGCTTCCTACGCCGCCACCTACTAACATGGGAAGCGCGCCGATCACATTCTGATCGCGAGCTCGGTTCGCTAATGGGATTGCAGATAACCCGGCACGGGACTCAGCCTCAATTGGTGCGTCGATAGCTCTCCGTAGATAAACAGCTGATTTAAGTTGCTGTCCGGCTGCGTTCCAACAAACACCAAGCCGTTGGCGATCGTAGGTACGGAGAATTTCGTCGCCGGGCCCGGGAGGTCTGACTGTGCACCGCTGATGTGGCATGAGCTGCTATCGTACAGCTCGGTCAGGCTATTGCTGCTCCCATTGGCGTCGTAAGCGTATAGGACAGCCTTACTGCCACCTTTGACATCTCCAAAGTTCTCAATGGCCCACACGATGCCATCGTGGTTGAGATCGAGATAGTAGTGCTGGTGCACCTTGATCGTTTTGTGGGTGGACGTGTAGATGATCTTTCCTTGCGCAGGCTGCGCCAAGGCCAGCAAGCCCACTCCCGCTGCGCTCGCCGCAATCGCATACATGTTTAGTCGGTGATGGACTGACTCGGAAAGATGGGAGGGAATCCGGGGACGTTGCATGAAGTCCTCCTTCAGGCGGGCGGATTCATTTTGGCCCTGTCTGAGCGGGGTGTCAATCGGGGTCTGAGTTCTCGTCCGAAGTAGGCCGAAAGCCTCCATTGACATCTTGCGCCGGAGGGTTAGGATGATTGGCGCAAATCAGGGAGGAACTATCGTGAATAACACCCTGCAAAACATCTCGAAGATCCGTCTGGAAGCGGCAAGTGCCGCGCTACTGTTAGCGGTCGTGCTTATGTCAGCCGCAGTCGCGACCCAATCGGCGCAAGCGCAGACCTTCACTGTACTTCACAGCTTCACTGGGTCGCTGGACGGGGCATATCCCACAGGCTTGGTCCGAGATGCCGCAGGGAATCTCTACGGCACCACAAGCAACGGGGGCACTTACGGTTACGGAACGGTTTTCAAAGTGGATACCGGCGGCCGGGAAATCGTCCTCTACAGTTTTAGAGGCGGGACGGACGGCGCCCTTCCTGCTGACTTGATCCAGGATGCGTATGGCAATCTCTATGGCACTACCGCAGAGGGTGGGGGAACGGGATGCTGGCACGGCTATGGGTGTGGGACCGTCTACAGGGTTAGCAGCAAAGGCAAAGAGTCAGTCCTTTATCGTTTTACTGGCGGGACTGACGGAGCCTCCCCAATGGGAACGCTATTCCGGGAGCCAGACGGTAGGTTGTACGGCACGACACAAATAGGTGGGGATTTGTCATGCTACCCCCCGGCCGGTTGCGGAACAGTGTTTGTCGTCAGCAAGGCTGGCGAGGAGAAGGTGCTCCACAGTTTTAACGTCAGTGATGGCTTTCTACCCTGGGCCGGCGTGATCCCCGATGCAGAGGGCAATTTGTTGGGCACTACCGAGGGCGGCGGCGATCCGGGATATGGAAATGTGTTCAAGCTTAACAAGGCTGGCAAGGAGACCGTTCTTTACCACTTCGACAAACCTCAGCAGGGGCAGTTTCCCCAATCAGGATTAACCTTAGGCAAGGCAGGAACTCTCTACGGTACCACCGTTCAGGGTGGCGCATACGGGAACGGCACAGTGTTCAAGGTGAGTAAGCGCGGGGTTGGGACCGTGCTTTACAGCTTCTCTTGGCCGGACGGGGTAAACCCCTTCGCCGGAGTGATCCTGGACAGCAAGGGAAATCTATGCGGCGACACCGAAATGGGTGGTCTTTCCGGTTACGGAACCGTGTATAAGCTGGACGCCAGCGGCACACTGACCCTGTTGCACGCTTTCGACGGGCCCGATGGAAAATATCCCTTCGATAATTTGATCCGGGATGCGAAGGGCAATTTCTACGGCACCGCCTCGTCTGGCGGAAGCGCCGGTTATGGAACCGTGTGGAAGCTGACTCCGTAGGCGCGATGGAAAAAGAGCAGCACTACCGCAGGGTCGAATCGAACTGCCGAACCAAAGGCACGGATTAGTACCGATCTTGAACGAAAAACGAGAGGACGTGACCCTTGAAAAAACAGCGTTTGTTGCAAATTGGATTAGCTATCTTGCTCGTTCTGGTTCTGAGTGTGGCCGCACAGGAGCCCGACAAGGTCGATGCGACGGATCGAGATGACCACGGGACACCGCCAAATGTGAATGCCATTGCGCTGCTCCGCTGGTACCCTGCGAACCAGACCACGAAGTTCCCAGTCGGAGCCGGACCCACCGGCATTGCCTTTGACGGCGCCAATATGTGGGTGGCGAATGCGAAGAAAAATATTGTGACTAAGCTGCGGGCGAGTGATGGGAAAGTGCTGATGAGGCTAAGGGTGGAGGGTTCGCCGATTAACGTAGTCTTCGACGGAGCTAATGTTTGGGTGTCGAAACAAAACAAGGCCAGCGTGACCAAGCTGCGGGCTAGTGATGGCGAGATGTTGGGGAATTTTGCAGTTGGCAATACCCCAACCGGTTTGGCGTTTGACGGGAGCAATATTTGGGTTGCCAATTTCGAAGGCGCTACTCTGAGCAAACTCAGGGCCAGCGACGGTAAGGTACTGGGTACGTTCGTGGTGGGCGACAACCCTTGGCTGCTGGCTTTCGATGGAGCCAATATTTGGGTTACGACCTACCTTTCTACGAATGTCACCAAGGTCCGGGCTAGCGATGGAAAGGTACTCAGTACGTTCGTGGTGGGATATGACCCAATTGGAATTGCGTTTGATGGAACAAACATTTGGGTGGCCGCAAATTCTGGCAATGTGGTAACAAAGCTCCGTGCACGCGATGGGAAGGTGCTGGATACGATTACCGGTTTTTCGAATCCTTTTGGCGTCATTTTCGACGGAGCCTCCATATGGGTTACAAATTATGGGGGCAACAGTGTGACCAAGGTGCGAACTCAGGACGGGAAAGTAATCGGTACGTTCCCGACTGGGCCTTTTCCTAGCAGTCTAGCGTTCGACGGAGCCAACGTTTGGGTGACAAACTACGGAAGCGATACCGTCTCCAAAATGTAGTCAACGGCAAAAGGAACTTCGGCTTACTGACGCCGAACGCCCAGGGCTGGCACCACATCCTGCGACGGTATTTATGGCAAAGTCCCGTGCAGGCGTCGTGTTCGAGATCACACCAAGGCAGCGATTCCAAGGACATCCGACCTCGGCTCTCGGTGCTAACCCCGTTTTATGCGAGGAATAAATGCCAAGGTCGAGCGACTTGAGGGGCAAAACAGCCCGCTACCGAATTTTTCGGACTGTCGCGGACTTGGAAGCCCTACAGGTAGCTTACGAACAGCGGAGGGCGGAAAGAGCAAGCGTGAAGGCCCGAAAACGTAAGCCCCAATGGCCTCCTTTGGTAACGTTGTGCGCCTTGTAGCACCCTATATCATTGAATCTCCAATGAAACGGCTTCTCACACGTTTCGCTATCCTGATCCTTCTGGTAGTGACGGCAGTATTTTGGGCCTATCCATCTTCCAAGCCTTGGGCAGCTTTCGGCTCCGATACTCAGTTCATCGCTAAATACTACGCACTTGAGAAATGCCAGCGCGAGGCAGGAAAGACGGGCGGGTGGTGTGGCAAGAATTGCAAAGATTACGGAAATGAATTCACTACTGACTGCCATCCACTTGTGCGCGTTCCTCAAAAATCTCAAGATTCAAACTAGCCCACTACCAGCCTCGCCAAACCCTTTGACAAGTGTTTCAGCACAGGCCACAATGGCTTGTCCGTTTGGAGACGCTATGAAACGGGCTGCCAGAGTACCCTCCCAACTATCCGAGTCGCTACATAAACAGCTCAATGCTTACGCTCTCGCCGCTAGTGCGGCAGGAGTCGGAGTGTTGGCGTTCGCGCAGCCTGCCGAGGCGAGAATTGTTTACAAACCAGCCCACAAGCATGTCTTCGCAAATTCTGGTGTCTGGGCCTTCGACATCAATGGGGATGGCACTCCGGACTTTAATTTCGATACCTTTGCCTCGGATGACAACGGGGGAGGCATGGGAATCGACTTATACGGCAGCCATAAACGCCTTCGGCCTGAAGTAAAGTCTGGAGGGACGCGGGTGGATTCCTGGATTGGCCAAGTCCTGCCTCCGCGCGGCGTCGCCAGGCGACATTTTTGTAGGTCAGGGAACAGCCAAGCGACTTAGCGAATCTAGAGGGCACTCTTCAACACAAGCTGGAAGGAGGACGACTTGATTAACACAACCAAACCTCGGAGTCTGAAACTGCGCTTGGCTGCTTTTGCGGCTCTGTCGCTGGAAGCAGCGCTGGTGCTGGGGATGGTGGCGAAGCCGGCAGCGGAAGCACAGACTTTTAAAGTTCTTCACACCTTTACTGGTGGCCTCGATGGCGGGAATCCCTATGGGCAACCTGTCGTCGACAACCACGGCGACGTCGTCGGCACCACCTACTTCGGTGACAACACGTCCAACGTCCGGCAAGATAGGAGCAAGCGTCATTATCCTGGGGACGAACTTGGCAGGCACAACCAGCGTCCGTTTTAACGGCACGGCCGCGAAATTCACTGTGGTCTCGAAATCGGAAATTAAGACTACGGTCCCAGCGGGAGCGACTACGGGTACGGTCAAGGTGGAAACGCCCAGCCACAAGCTGTCAAGTAACGTCCCTTTCCGGGTAACAAAGAACTGATACTCTAATTCTTTCGCAATCAAAAGTACTGGCCGCCTTTCGCTGGGCGGGCTTTTCTTCGCCCACACGGAAAGGTTAAGGCGATAACTGCTGTACCCACCACTCAGGGGTGGAGCATGCCTACCGACGGCAGGAAAGCGATAACTGACGAAATCAGATTACATGTTTTGACCGCTCGTCATTGAGTGAAATTGGGATTTTTCGCCAACGATCAGGCACGCAGCCTCGCAAACACCAGGAACTGCAATTATTTGCACGATTGACAAGCCGTGGGAAGTCCGCCAACATTATCCGCACGGTTCAAGTACGGTGGACCCGGCGATAAACTTCATTCGCGGCTTCGACGGAGAGGAACCATGTTCAACCCTCCGGGACGCTCTCAGTCAATCAACTTTCTTGCCTTCTTGTCCGCTGCTTGCCTGCTGCCCTGTGGCATAGCCAGCGCTGCCCCTTCCATCACGCTCTCCAAGAAAACGGGACCGCCGACGAGCCGGATTCTCGTCTCCGGCCGTGGATTCGCGCCGAACGCCAGCGTCGACATTTATTTCGACACCAAAGAGGAGGCTGTCGCCACTGCCAATAGCACAGGAGCATTTTCCCAGATCGCGATTCCGGCACCCGCTTCGGCGCTGACCGGAGACCACTGGGTGAGCGCGGTTGAGCGTTCCGGGGACGGAGCTACGCAGGCACGATTCGACGTTCAGCGCAATTGGAGGCAGTTCCACCGACTCAACATGCAGCGCATGAACCCATTTGAGAACGTGCTCAACGTTAACAACGTTGGCAGACTACGACTGAAGTGGAGCTTCGACACAGGCTTCGAGGTGGCTTCCTCGCCGGCGGTGGCGAATGGGGTGGTGTATATCGCCTCGCTCGACGGCAGCGTTTACGCCCTGAACGCCAAAACCGGCGCCAAACTGTGGAGCCACGACACTGACCGCTATGTGGATTCCGATCCCGCGGTGGCGAATGGGGTGGTGTATGTCGGCTGCGATGACGCCGTATGCTCGCTGAACGCCCGCACCGGCAAACTGCTGTGGAGGTACGGCGCTGGTGGCCACGTGCCCTCGCCCACCGTGGCGAATGGGGTGGTGTATGTTGGCTCGGCAGGATACAAAGCATACGCGCTGGATGCCATTACCGGCGCCCTGCTGTGGAGCTACCAAACTGGTGGAGAGTTTTACTCTTCGCCCGCGGTAGCGAATGGCGCGGTATATGTCGGCTCGGATGGTGGCAACGTGTACGCGTTGGACGCCAGCACTGGCGCGCTGCTGTGGAGCTACACTACTGGCGGCGCTGTGTCCTCTTCGCCCGCGGTAGCGAATGGTGCGGTGTATGTGGGCTCAGATGACGGCAACCTGTATGCGCTGGACGCCAGCACAGGCGCCAAGGTGTGGAGTTTCACCACCGGCGGCGATGTGTACTCCTCGCCCGCCGTGGCGAATGGGGTGGTTTATATCGGCGCGGTCGACTTCAACGTTTACGCACTTAACGCCAGCACCGGCGCCAAACTGTGGAGCCACAACACTGGCGGCTATGTGACCTCCTCGCCCGCGCTGGCGAACGGGGTGGTGTATGTCGGCTCGGATGACCACTACGTGTACGCGCTGAACGCCAGCAACGGTGCCCTGCTGTGGAGCTATGCCACCGGCTTCTATGTGGAGTCCTCGCCCGCGGTGGCGAATGGGGTGGTGTATGTCGCCTCGTATGACCACAGCGTGTACGCGTTCGGCCTGCCGGACAGCGATGGGGCGAAGCAAGACGCAGCATCCAAACGCCCCGACCCGAAGACGCTTCGCCCCGACCTCAGCGTCAAGCCGTCGAAGCTAGTGGCGACACGCTGAACGCTGAGGCTACACGGATAACTTCCGAAATCAGGCCATAGCGCTCAAAACCCCATAGGCAGCCCCTGTAGGCAGACTTGCATCCTCCAGGCCATCTGGCGTACTTCCAATGCCTACGGCATGGGAGGCCGCCGCCAATGGGCAAAAACAAAATCAAGCCGAATTACCGCCGCCGAGTGCTTCGCCTACCCGATCTGGATCATTGCAAAGCGGCGGTGCTCAATAGCCTCGGATCACCAACATCTCGCCGTGTCTACGAGTATGCCATTGACCAATTCATCGCGTGGTACTGCTCCGAGCCGCGGCTCGCTTTCAACCGTATCGTCGTCATTCGCTATCGCATGTACCTAGAATCAAGAAGGCTGGCCGCGAACACCATCAACCAACAACTCGCTGCCGTGCGCCGTCTCGCCCACGAAGCTGCCGACTCCGGCTTGCTCAGTCCCGAGTTAGCGGCGGGTATCAGCCGAGTCAAAGGAGTTAAACAACTCGGCTTTCGCGCTGGAAACTGGTTGAGCGCAGAACAGAGTTCGGAAGTGCTCAAGCATGCGGGGGGAGACACCATGCGTGCCAAGTGCGACTACGCAATGCTGGCCATGCTGTTTGGTTGTGGCTTTCGCAGATCCGAGTTGGTCGGCTTGGAGTTGGATGAGATCCAGATGCGTCAGGGTCACTGGGCAGCCGTGGATCTGATCGGCAAGGGTGGCCACATCCGCACGGTTCCCATTCCAAGCTGGGTGAAAGCCGCTCTCGATCAATGGACACGAGCCGCTGGCGTTTGTGAGGGCAAAATCTTTCGAGCGGTCGCCGGGCGGGGAAAGGTGTGGGGCAGCGGCCTCTCGCAGAATGTCGTGTGGTACGTGGTTAGAACCTGCTGCGCGAGAGCAGGCTTGGAGCACATTGCACCGCACGATCTGCGGCGGACCTGCGCGAAACTCTGCCACGATCGCGGCGGTGAACTAGAGCAGATTCAGTTTTTGCTCGGGCATGCATCGGTCCAGACTACGGAACGCTATCTCGGTTGCAAACAGAATCTCGGGCATCCTGTGAACGACCTTTTTGATCTCGGAACAGACGGGCGGCGCTGGCAAGAAAACGATGATGAATCCGCCACAGTGAAAGCGTCCGACCCTGTAGAAAAGGCATCTGGGCCGGAGGGTAGAATGCAGCGACGGAGGCGCGGAACATGACCATCCCGTCTGCCACTCAACACACCTATCCCTACCAGAACGAACCGATTTGGTCGAAATCAGAAAAGGCCATCGCCCGCACAGCCTTCGACGCTGCCCTGGGGCGAGAGCTTCACGAGCTGATTCAGGAAGTAAAGAAGATGGCCAGCCAGATCCAACAATCGTCGGATCTGTGGGACTTGGAAAGCTACCTGACGCAACGTCGTAAGGAGGTCGACCGCAAGTATGACTATCGGTATTCGCGACTCACGCACGTGTTCGGGAAACTTCTGCACGAAGGCCGACTGCGGGAGGAAGAGCTGCGCGGCTTGGGGGAGGACAAGCTGGAGGCGATCCGTTCTTGCGCCAAGTTCCTGGCCCGGATGGACGCGGCATGACTGGGTTTTGAGCGCTATGTGTTTTCATCAGCCATCATATAAAATCGCGAGATTGATGACGCAGCGCGCTCGGCAGCAGGACTCGAATTGTCTAGGTCGGTCGGGCGGTCAGTACTCTGGCTAAAGGAGACGGCGGAGCTATGGCACGAGATGGTTCCTTTCACTGTGAACTTGAGAAGTCGAAAGATAAAGACGAAAACAGGAATCAAGTGACGACAATCAAGTGTCATGGCGAGCTGGTCAGTAACACTGCGGGTGAGATAAAAGAAGCGGTGAGGCCCCTGATCCTTCTTGGCGGTCGCATCATTATCGACCTTGGCGATGTAAAACATCTGGATAGCGCGGGCCTCGGAACGCTGGTTGGCCTCAAGACGTCCGCAATCAACCAAGGGCTATGCACCCTTGAACTCGCCAACATGACACCTGGCGTGCTGGAATTGCTGCGCATCACTCATCTGACCCAGATGTTTTCGTCGTAATGCCGACCTCGACATAACATCGCTCTAATCAGGCCAAAACGTGTAATCGCTGTTACATCAACTACCCGTATCCAGTTGTTTCGGCACCTCGCTGTTTGTTATGCCTGCGCTGATCGCGGCCAGGGCGAGCCAATTGAGGTTATCCATGATCGCGACGGGGCTCTCGATAAAACCTATCGTGTCCGGTTAACGAGCGAAGCAAGTGAGCATCATCGACAAGCGCCGGGGCGCGTGATACGATGGCGGGCCGCATCGCAAGCGTGTCACCATGAGGATACCCAGGTTTGGCAAAGTCATCGGCATCGCTGCATATGTCCTATTTTGGCCTCAATTGGTATTAGCGACGAAACACTTTCAGATCACTAGCTGCCCCTACAAGGCGGATGTGGCCGGCGCAGTTTATACGGTGATGAATGAAATCGGCGTGAGAAGCGGAGATTGTATCGACGTTACCGCACCGCGAATCACGATCGAGGTGAACGGCCAGACGGTCTACACCGATAGCAACTCCAACACTAACGCGATTGCCATATTCCCGGCTGCTAAGGGCGCACGCATCCTCGGACCCGGAACGGTTTATCAGACCATCATGGATGAAGGGGACTCGGCTCTAATACAGGGTTTAACCATAGGCGGCATCGAAGGCAACGCGGCAGTCGTGCTTGAGGGTGTTGACGGCAGCGTGGTAAAAGGCAATGTCGCCTATGGGGGGTGGGGTTCCATTTGGCTTGATAACACCAGGAATTGCACTGTTGATCAAAACAAGGCAATCAATGGTCCTGGATACCCGTTCGTCGGTATCACTGTCACGAACAGCAACCCTGCTGAGACGCAATCCAGGCACAATATCATTTCTCGGAACGATGTGAGCGACAATCAAATCGGTATCACGATTGATGGCGTCGGCGCGACGTGCGCGCAGAAAGTGCCCAGCGTGGACAACATCGTTTCGGGGAACAGCAGCAAAAAAAGTGTCGCCCCTTCTTTTGGTATATGGCTGGGTTGCGGCGCGCGGGACACTACCGTTGAGCATAATACAGTGCTCAATGAATGGAATTATGACGCCTTTGATGCGAATAGAGATTGCAAAACAAGCACATGGAAGCACAATAACTTCAAAAACGTGTACCCCTCCTGCATTCTGGGGCTGCCCGCGAAAGAGAAGCCACTCTACAACTTTCAAGCGGGCACGGATGGCGATAATCCGGTTACGGGCCTAGCCCTAGACGAGAATGGCAACCTTTATGGAACAGTTTCTCACGGTGGTACCCTCTGCGGCGGTCTCGGTTGTGGCTACATCTTCAAAATGACTCGCTCGGCACATGGCTGGACCAAAACGGCGATTTACGAATTCAATGGAACGTCAGGGGATGGTTCGATCCCCAGCAGCGACCTGATTTTCGACCAATCGGGCAATCTGTACGGTGAGACCAGTGGAGGCGGTTCCGCCGATGCTGGTACGGTCTTCAAGTTGACACGACATTCGGATGGCAGTTGGGCGGAAAGCACTCTTTATAGTTTTGCTGGCGGTTTGGCGGGCGCAGGCCCGCAGGGCGGCCTGATCTTTGACAAATCCGGCAACCTCTTCGGCGTTGCTGGTGGAGGGCTGGATGCTGGTGTCGTTTTCGAGTTGACTCCGCATATAGATGGCACGTGGACCGAGCAGCTGCTATACACCTTTCAACCGGGCGGCGGCGACGGCATTCAACCCAACGGAGGCATCGCCTTCGACGCACAAGGCGATCTTTTTGGTTCAACCTACAGTGGCGGCGCTAATGGCGAGGGCACGATCTTTGAGTTGACCCCGGGGCAAGGCGGTGCCTGGCAAGAAGGAATAATTTATAGTTTTGCAAATGACAACAATGGGCGCTCACCATTGGGCGGGGTGGTTTTCGATGGTGCGGGCAATCTCTATGGCACAACGTGGAGGGCGGGATCGTCAGATGCAGGTACGGTATTTGAGCTGAGTCCGGGCTCGGGGGGTGGCTGGGACTTCGAGCTGCTGCACACTTTCGACGGAGACCAGGATGTGGGAAACCCCGTGGCAACAATGGTCATGGATTCTAAAGGCAATCTCTATGGCACTGCGGAGGGCGATGGGTACGTCTGGCCCTCTATCGGAAGTGTGTTCAAGCTATCTAACCTGGGCGGAAAGTGGAAAGAGAGTGTACTGTTTCGCTTTGGAGGCGGTCCTGATGGTGGTTATCCAGTGGACAGTGTGGTCTTTGACCGGGCAGGCAACCTGTATGGCACAGCCTATGACGGAGGGACGAATGACTCATGCTTCTCGGGTTGTGGAGTTGTCTTTGAGGTTTTGAAATAAAACCAGCTGATGCCTCCCGTTGTTGGCCCTATCTCCTTCGATCAGTGACTTTAGGTCCTGCCCATCACCTCTGCACCTTTGACTCCTAAACGATTCCGAAGTCGAAGCTGGGAAGCGACTATCCAGCTTCTCAATGTAGTTTGATGTTAACCTCAGGCCTGCGATGACTTGGAATCTTCTCATGTGGCTCTCCGACATCCAGTTTTGGATCCGGAGCGCCCGGAGCGATGCACAACTCCGGCGTTTGCTTAGAGAGCACGATAACGCCCAAAGCCTCGACCTGCTTTATGAAGAGCGAAAGGACCCTTGGGGATTGGACTCCCCCCACTTTCGATACCAGCAAATAAAATACGCCACGATCCTGTCCCTGATCCCGAGCCGTCGTTACAAACGCGCACTCGACCTTGGTTGCGGTTTGGGCAATCTGACACGCCGGTTATGCAGCAACGCTGACCAGGTTTTGGGGATTGACGTGTCGCACATCGCCATCGCACAGGCCGCACGAGAAGCGACGGAGCAGAGCAACCTGCAATTCCAGCAAGGGGACGCTCTCAATCTCAGCTCTGAGCTAGATAACGGCTTTGATCTAGTCGTGATCGCAGACACCCTATACTACCTCTCACCACTTTCAGACGAGGTGTTACAGACGGTTCGCGAGCGAGTGGTCCGACTGCTTGTACCAGGCGGAATCTTGTTGCTCGTGAATCACTTCACTCTCAATTTTGATCCCGGAAGCCGGTGGAGTCAGAAAATCCACCAAGTCTTTCGCTCCGCACCCGCCTTCGCAACCATACATGAAAGCCGGCGTCCCTTTTATCTCGCCAGTGTCTTCGAGAAGTCTTTGTAAACTGAAGAGAATTGGGTTTCGCCGACCCTCGAGTCAATGAGTGCCATCGGGATGTTACGCCAACGACCTGAGGTGCTGAGGTGGAGCGGCACACCCGCGAGCCTTTTCGGGGCATGGCGAGTGTGCCCAAGTCAAAACTATTTCATCGCTCCGCTCGGCATGGGCATGTCCGAATTAAAAATGTCGCACTGGGTCACCCACTTCCCGTTCAGCTTCTTCGAGGCCAGCATCCATTTGCCGTGATCAACATGGGAACCGTCAGCGCCCGTGACCACATACGTCCCGGTGCCGTAGCCGATGTCGCCGCTGCTGTCTGCGGCAGTGACGGCGATCTTGACCTGGGCGAAGCCACGATCCTTGCCCGCCTTGAGCTGTGCCAGGATCGCATCTCTGCCATGGACGGCTTCCTGGTTGGGAGGCATCCGGCAGCCATCGGGCGCGTAGAGCGCCACAATAGCCTCAAGGTTTCCCGCGTTATATTCCTTCTCCCAAGTCGCGGCCCGAGCCGCGACGTCCGACTTGTCGGCAGCCAGCGCCGGAATCGAGACCAGCGCGCACAACATCACGACGAATCCCCAGCCTACAATTCGCTTCATCGGCATGTTTCCTCCTTTTCGGAAAGCACCGAGATATTATCGGACGAGTTGCGAAAAGGCAAAATTCCAACCCATCGGACAATGAGTGTAACGGCGATTTATCAACAGTCTCCAGTTTCTTAGTCCCAAAAAATTAGCGTTAACAGCGTATAGGAGAACATGAGGATGCTGGACGTGAGCAAGGGTAGGCACGCCTTTTTGACTCCCCATGCGGAGGAAATGATTGCAGCGAAGCTGAGCCCAAGGGCAAGCAAGTCCCAGGGGGCAAGTCCTGCCATTGGGTTACGAGCGCAGAGTGGCTATTGAAAAACTCCGTCTCTAGAACTTCGCAGAAATTTTATCGCGCTAGGATGCCCTATAAGCGACGTTCTCGATTTGGTGGACATTTTCTATCCCTCCGCCGGAACAGTTTTTTCAAAAGAGGGTTTTTTTCAACAGCCATGAGATGTTTCGCCAACCATCAAACTCCACACTACATGTGGCTTATCGCAAAATCTTTCATCTTGACCACTCGTCCAGGCGGCACGACAATTGCTCGTTTGCTCGCGCAGGAGGAATTGCATGTTTAAGGCTCGCGCATTCTGGCCTCTTCCAGTCAGCGTGCTCATTTTGGCTACCTTGACAATCTTGGGACAGGCCCAGACATTCTCCGTGCTTTACAACTTTGGAGCTAACGATCTAGACGCGACTCATCCTGGGACTCCAGGAATTTTGGCCCAAGGTCGCGACGGAAACATGTACGGTACCACCGGTATCGGCGGGGCCTATGGCAACGGAACCGTCTTCAAAATTCCGCCCGGTGGGACGTTGAGTGTGCTGCACAGCTTCGATTGCGTCGACAGTAACAGACGAACGGATGGGTGCTACCCATATAGTGGCTTGACCCTCGGCACGGATGGAAATTTTTATGGGGCGGCTGCCGCTGGTGGGTCCGGTGGGAACAACTACGGAACGCTGTTCAAGATCACACCGAGCGGTAAGCTTACGGTGCTTTATCGCTTCACGAACGGTACAGACGGGGCTTCACCGGAGGCTCCGCCAATCGAGGGCAGGGACGGAAACTTCTATGGCGTCACAGGCCAAGGTTACGGGGGCGTGTACAGAATAACTCCTTCCGGCCATCTGACTTCAATTTACGCATTCGACTACATCCATGGCGCCTTCGCATACGAGCCATTGCTTCTGGCAGCGAATGGGAGTTTTTATGGAACGACGACCGGCGGGGGAGCCAGCGGTCATGGCACAGTGTTTAGAATTACTTCGAGCGGGTCGCTTACGGTGCTTTACAACTTTGATGGCATTCATGGATCGGGCCCTGCTGCCCCCTTGATTCAAGCTGGCGACGGCAATTTCTACGGTACGACTGCCACCGGTGGAACCAACGATGATGGAGTTGCATTCAGGATTACTTCGACTGGCAGTTTGACCGTGCTCCACGATTTCGATGCGACGGATGGAATGAGTAGTGAGGCCGCTTTAGTACAGGGAACCGATGGCAATTTCTACAGCGCATGCTACGGCGGTGGAACTCTGAGTGATGGCACCATCTACCGAACAAACACCAGAGGCGGGTTCACCGTCCTTTACAACTTCGACTACACGACCGGAGCTCAGCCTGCAGTTGCCCTCATTCAACATACGAATGGCGTCCTGTACGGAGACACATCAAACGGCGGCGCCCATAGTGACGGGACGTTCTACACGCTGCGCATAGGCCTGAAGCCGTTTGTAAGCTCCGTGCCTAATTCCGGCAAGGTTGCGAAATCCGTAGGCATTCTCGGTCAGGGGTTCAGGGGAACCACCGGCATTTCTTTCAATGGCACTCCGGCAACGTTCAAGGTGGTTTCCAACACTTATCTGACGGCTAAGGTTCCTAGCGGCGCGACCACTGGCTTTGTGACGGTAACGACTGCTAAGGGCAAGCTAAAGAGCAACAAGAAATTCCAAGTCCTGTAGCGTCGTGCAAGGTTTCACGATTGAGGAACGCACTATGAAGTGATGTTTCCTCACCTCTTGAAAACAGGCCATTTCGCTCATTGAGGGGTTTTGAGCGTAAACGCGATATAAGGCCAGTTGACACAAGAAAGGAACTGCCTGCACTCGACTCGCGGAAGCAGGCCCATGCCGCTTACCCACAGCAAACTGGTCAGGGCACGTACGACCACACGCTACCGCAACCGTATCGGTTATGGCAATTGAGAATGCCTCCCGCCTCGGTGGTGCCGAATATCGTTCCACCGGGGGTGAGCAGCAGCTCGCCATAAGGGTGCATTCCGTCTGAGCCGTCAAAACTGTGCAGCAGATGGGAGGGACGGGACCTACTGGATGCACGGAATCCCCGGGTCAGGTCGTGCAACTGGTTGGCCCGAGCGGCATAGAGAATCAGCAGGATATGGTTCCTCCGTGCTTCCACCACAATAGCCTGCCGACCCTGCTGGACCAGGCGCAGCCGGTCGCGATCAGTTGGAAGTATTATGCCAACGCCACCGACATGGATCAAAGCGGACCCCAGGGGATTTGGACCGCGCCCAACGCGATTTATGACATCTGCATGCCGCTCGATGGGACGCAAACTGTGTGCACCGGCTCTGATTGGGTCAACGACGTCGTTTTCGGGACCTCGCAGGTATTGCACGACCTCGGCGCAAGCAGTCCTACGGAGTGTGGCCTGCGGCAGGTGAGTTGGGTAGTTCCGAATGGCGACCGTTCCGACCATCCGGGTTTCGGCAAAGATCAAAAGTATTCGACCGATATCGAGGGAGGTCCCTCGTGGGTTGCGGACATCATTAACGCCGTCGGCAACAGCCCGTGCGCCAATCCGGACACGAGCAGTTACTGGAACACCACCGCCATCTTCGTCGTTTGGGACGACTGGGGCGGTTTTTGGGATCACGTGAACCCCGACAAGTCAGCGAACGGTCCCGGCGTAAACTTCAATTGCACTTTCTGGGGCTGCGGCTATACCTACGGCTTCCGTGTGCCGCTGCTGGTAGTCTCCGCCTACACCGGTGTACAAAACAAGGATGGCACTTACAGTGGTTACGTTTCCGGCGCTTGCCAAAGCCCGGGAGTCTGCCAGAACGAAAAGCCCCCGTACCTCCACGACTTCGGCAGCATCGTGGCGTTTATCGAAAACAACTTCCTCGGATCGGGCGCGATCGGGCAGATCAACGCCCAGAACCGCTACCCGTTTGCGGACAACTTCGCCCCCGACTACACGCCGCCCCCGAACCTGCACGTTCCGCTGGCTGATTTCTTCCCCCTGACAAAGGCTCGCCTATTTCAACAGATCATTCTTCCACCGTCGTGGCAAAGCTACGATACCAACCATTTTTTAAACTATAACGGCCCAATTTTGGACCCCGACAACGATGCGATTGACAATGATTAACATCTAAACCGTAAATGCTGCGGCGGGCACTGCCATCCTCCGAAGCCCGTGCCCGCTGTGGCAAAAGCGAAAATTGGGGTTATACTTAGCACCGGCAAAGGGCGGTGCCAGTCCGCCCCGGAGGTGCACCGTGTTTTACAGATTCTTCGCTGCCCTCGCATTGGCGATTCTTTTGCCAGCCTCGCCCAGCGGGGCGGCCAGCAAATACAAAATCCTGCATGCCTTCGGCAAGGGAAAAGATGGGGGCGGAGTTTTTGCTGGTGTGACCTTCGACGGAAAAGGCAATCTGTACGGGACAACATGGGGCGGCGGCGCCTACGGCGAAGGCACGGTCTTCGAGCTGACTTCCGGTTCGGGTGGAAAATGGAGCGAAAGGATTCTGCATAGCTTCTGCCAGGGGGGCAGCCACTGTGCCGACGGGTCCCTGCCCGCGAGCACGCCCGCTTTCGACCCGGCTGGCAATTTTTACGGGACCAGCAACATCGCTTCTTTCGAACTTTCTCCGAATCGGGAGACCGGCAGTGGCTGGAGCTTCAGCGTTATTTACGAAAACGCGGGCAGCAGCAGCTTTACCATCGACGGCGCCGGCAACCTTTATGGTGCGGGCAACGCTTTCAGTCAGGGTGGCTCGGTGTGGGAGTTAACGCCCGGTTCCGGCGGATGGGGACTCAACGAGCTCCACATTTTCTGCTCGTGGCATCATTGCGATGACGGCATGGGGGCACCCGCGCCGCCGGTCTTCGACGCGGCGGGCAATCTTTACGGTACGACCAAGGAGGGCGGCGTCCACAACGCGGGCGTTGCTTTCGAGCTAGAGTACACTGCGGGAGCGTGGAAGGAACACGTCCTGCACAGCTTCCCGGCTTTTCAGGGCGATGGCTACACGATTTATGCTGGAGTTGTGTTGGACTCCAATGGCAACATCTACGGCACCACGGCGCAGGGAGGCGACAATGAAGCGGGCACCGTGTTCCGCCTGTCGCCGCAGCAAAACGGGCAATGGAAGGAGACGATTCTGTACGATTTCCCGAATGGCAGCCCCGACGGGGAAGGGCCGGCAGCCGGCCTCGTGTTCGATAATGCCGGCAATCTGTACGGCACCACCACTGCAGGTGGAGATATCTGCTCTTGCGGCGTGGTCTTCAAGCTCGCTCCGGAAAGCGGCCAATGGAAATACACCGTCCTCCACCGCTTTACCGGTGCCGACGGATGGGTACCGCAGGCCAGCCTGATCTTCGACGGTGGCTACAAACATCTGTACGGCACAACCACGGAAGGCGGTCCCGGCAACTATGGCGTGGTATTTGAAATCACGCCGTAGTATCGGTCCGTGTCTTTGCCGGGGGTGACGCCCCACGCAACTGGTCACCTCTATGGGACAACGACGGGCGGTGGTGCTTACGGCGAAGGCACGGTCTTCCGTCTGACGCCCGGTCGGGAGCGCCGATGGACTAGGACCGAACTGTACAACTTCTTTGCCAGTCCCCAGTGCTCCGATCCTCAATCTTAAGGTGTCCAAGCCAGTGACAACTGCATCCGAGCGGAACCCTGAGCTCTTGACGTACAGCTGTCGAAACCAGGCCATTTCACTCAAATCCCCTCAGGGAAGGCAGATGAGTGCAATCGGGATATTTCAACAATTAACCCCAGCGGACTGAGATTCCATGATGTCTTTTATCTTCTGCGGATCAAATACTGGAAAGAAAAAGCTAACCCGATCGCAATCGCTGGAAAGAGGATAGCAACTAGAAGGGGCGGGTAATTACCGCTTCCTGGATCGGCGATGCTGGGCGCTATTATGAAGAAGGCGGAAGCTATGGTTGTAAGTTTCAACCATTGCAGCGGAGCACGCGATTGGTCGTGACGGCCACGGGCACCCCTTTCTCCGGCCAACTCTGTGGAATGGTTTGCCACAATCGGTCCGCCAACAAATTGCTAATCCGTAGTCTTCCGTAAATCCCAAAATACAATTCGGCAGCATATCTCCAGCCGAGCATTCTCTTCCCTGACACAGCGATTCGCGCTCCAAGGCACGAGAAAGTCCTTCTCAAAGGGACCGAACAACTTCATGATGCCCACCCGCAGATCGGAGGTACAGGGGCTCAATTTGAGGACACCGTGCATTGACACCGGCCCCACCATCCCGCTTTCGCCTTTGAAAATAGCTACAGCCTCTTCATAAGGTCGGTCTGGGAAGGCGCGCATCAAGGAATACCAGCCGGAAAAGAAGCCAAGAATCACAGTTACAAGTAGCCAAAGGAGGACAAAAAAAGCGATGAACGCAGCGGCTGTCATGACTCAGTAATTATCTACTACCCCAAGACGGCGGCGCGAGCAAACGTCGACTGCTGTAAACAGGCCATGGCACGTTTTGAGAACTGTCCCCTGTCCAGGGGTCAATAAGTGCAATTGCGATTATCACCAACTGACGAAAGCTGCTACTTTTTGTTTTCTTCCCCAAGCCAAGGCTTCCGCCGGGGGGGCGTGTTCCTCCCATACCGTGCGAAGCAGCCGTGCCTACGCCCGAGTGTAATCGCCCTTTTCACTTTTTCGGCTTGGCGATGAACCCGGCGTTCACTCCGTAGCGTCCCACGATTTCCACTTTGTCGTTGATCCCGTCACCCCTGGTGTGGAGGCCGTTGTCGTCGTATTCGTAATACTTGTCTCCCGTAAAGAAAGTTACGTGTGCATTGAGCCCGGCATCGAAATAGGTTCCGACAATTTCACCAGCGTTGTTGGGGGTGTGGATGACCGTCCCGAGCGAGCCTGCCTTCGGGTCGGAAAAACTGGTCCAGAGCTTCCCTTCATCCTCGGTGTAGGCCGAGACGAAGCCAGGCGAGCCCGCTCCGTAGGCCGTGATTAGACCGTGGTTGTTGATTCCCCAAGCGACAGTACCGCTGGTGGACGGCACGTCCAGAGTGGTGAGCTTCGTACCAGCGAGCAAGAATCCGTGCTGCGCACCCGATGAGTCGACGTATGTGCCCACAACCTCATCTTTATCATTCACCCCGTTGGCTTCAACCAAAGTCGCTCCGGGAATGCTGATATCGGCGAACTTACCCTTGGAGTAAGTGAAGCCAATGTAAGCGCCTGACCTGTTCTGACACCAGCCGGCCGCTTTGTTCTTGTTGTTAAGGCCGACGAAAGTGACGCCGACACCGGAGGACGTTGAACAATCACTTCTATCCGCTGTGACCAGCTTCTTACCTTCGAGCAGCATACCGTGTTGAGCCCCGGAGCTGTCGAGGTAATCCCCGGCGATTACGCCGCTGTTGTTAATCGCATAAGTGTCCGTCTGAGATGCTCCTGGCGCGGTCACGTCCGTGAAACCAAGGGTTGCGCCCGTATCGCAATCACACTGCCTGGCTGGATGCTCATGGCAGAAGCCGCCGGCGGCCTCGCACTTCGATCCTTTGCTTACGCATCCTGTCCCGGACACCCACTTCGGACATAGCGGGGACTGGTTCAAGGGGCCAACCTCCGAGCAATTTTGTGAGGCGGATGGGATCGTCCAGCCCACCACGAAGAAAATTCCAAGCCCTAACAGCATTGTGTTCCTCAAATGCGTCGACATGGCAAAACTCCTTGTCTGCAGCAGCCATTCCTGTAGGCTGTTCGGATTGAATTGAGTTCGCCCGGGAAGGGGGTTGAATTTCTGGCCCGCCTGGCTGGCTAAACGCGCGTTCCCCGATGGGCACTCCATAAGCCAGGCGGAAGCGAATACATGTTGAGCTGATGATTCAGGGAATCTGAACGGCTGGAAGACGTTCTGGACCGTGAAGACAGTTTCATAAATACCTCCGACGAACGGCAAACATTGTAACCCCGCCGGGCAAAGTTTTCTGTGATCAGCCTGCTCGTTGGGCAGCACTAGGCAGTCCATTTATGCAATCCCGCAGGTTTCTCAATTTCCAGCGAACTCCCTTCTCCTCGGGGAAAAATCTAAATTTCAACGACTTGGCACCTGCTCGGAGTGTTCAACAATCGGTTGAAGGGGTCGTGCACTGGACCATGTCGCTTGCTCCTATTGGGCAAGAGTCAAGTTCTTGGCACGGCACGAGCGCATGGATTCGCACTCGGCCCCGTCCCGCTGCCTGCGGCATGCAATATACGGCTTCAAACCCTTATCTCGTGGAAACCGCGTGTTGAGAGCGGGCCGTTTCATTTTGGCCCTTTTCGTGCAAGTGCAGTATTCGCGATCGAAGGTGCAGAGTTAACTTTCGGCACATATCCAGACCAAGAAGCTCGACGTTCCGCATGCTGCGGCCGTGCGCTACGATTCGGCGGCATCCGCGCGAAACGCTTTAGCAGTGTCAGGACTCAAACAGGACCGTTGAATAGAGAACGCCACATGACAAACCTGGCAGTGACAATTCCGTCGTCGCTTGAAACTGCGGCGCGAGACCTTTCAGTGCTACGCAAGACTTCGCTTGACAATCTTGTGAGCGCTGCGCTGCGCGAGTACCTCCACTCTTCGCCACGACGCCTGTACCAGATTTCCACTTCGACTGCTCTTGTCGAAGGTGTCTATTCAGGTTCCATCTCCTCCTCAATTCTCTTGGAACACGGTGACTTTGGCGTAGGTACTTTCGCAGGGCTCGATGGTGAGATGATCATTCTCGACGGCGAGATATATCAAGCTGCGGGAACCGTACTGCGTCGCTCGGATGACTTTCTCGTCCCTTTCGCCTCCATAACGCAATACCGCGAAGGTGCAGCCTTTCAGATTGGCAAGGTTGCGGGTTTGAGGGACGTTGTTCTGGCCTGCGATCCACATCGTTGTTCTGAAAATCTTTTTTTCGCTCTGCGCATCGACGGCCTCTTTGACACCATTCATGCACGTGCAGTGCATCCGGTTCCGCAGGGTGATCGCCTCCTGGACGCTGCGAAAACAGAACTGGAATTTCACTTTAGCAATATCGAAGGCACGCTTGTCGGTCTTTGGTCCCCAGCATATTCGAGTTCGCTTAGCGTGCCGGGATATCACTTTCACTTCATATCGAAGGATCGGACGAAGGGCGGCCATCTTCTTGACTGCGCTGCCCAACAACTTCGAGCAAGCATTCAAATGGTGTCCGAGTACGACGTCCGACTCCCGGAAGCAGGATCATTCCTGACCACCGATCTCAGCAGAAACCCAGCCTCCGATCTGGCAAAGGCGGAATAAATCAAACTGAAAGGTCAAGCAAATGGCGACAGCCGAACAAATCGCAAGTCCGAGAACCGATGTTGAGGTGACCACAAAGACGGGGGCTGACATAGTCGTCGAGACCCTGGAGGCGCGAGGGGTAAAGCACGTGTTTGGCGTTCCCGGAGCAAAAATAGACAAGGTATTCGACAGACTTCTTGACTCAAACATAAAAACCATAGTTTGCCGTCACGAACAGAACGCAGTCTTTATCGCCGGAGGCATCGGTCGCTTGACTGGGAAGGCGGGCGTAGCGATCGCTACTTCTGGTCCTGGTGTCTCCAATCTCGTCACCGGACTAGCGACGGCCAATACTGAGGGCGACCCGGTGATTGCACTGGGCGGCGCAGTAGCTCTCTCCGACAGGCTAAAGAAAATTCATCAGACGATGGACTCCGTGAGTCTATGCAGACCCGTCACCAAGTACAGCGCCGAGGTTGACTCACCAGAATCAGTCTCAGAGGTTCTGACCAATGCGTTTCGCAGTGCCGAGTCAGACCGGCCAGGAGCGGCGTTTGTGAGCTTGCCCATGGACATCATGTTGGGACCCTCCAAGTGCGAAATTCTCACCCCGCCGTCGTTCTCTGGCGCTGGCCCTGGCGATGCTGCTGCGATCGAGGAAGCCGCACGGCTGATCAATCAGGCGAAGAGGCCGGTGGTCTTGCTGGGACTGCTGGCGAGCAAACCGGAGAATGCGGCCGCTGTTCAGGCGTTTGTCGAGAGTGCAAAGCTGCCGGTGGTCGGAACTTTTCAGGCCGCCGGAGCGGTGTCAACGAATCTCTTCAGTTATTTTGGAGGAAGAGTCGGACAGACTAACAACCAGCCCCCTGATGAGATTCTTGCCGCCGGCGACTTGGTAATCACAATCGGCTACGATCCAGTCGAGTACTGGCCTTCCATTTGGAATAAAGGCCATAGACGCCCGATCGTGCATGTCGACGCCCTTGCAGCAGATATCGATAATTCCTACAGTCCAAGCGTCGAGTTGCTTGGAGATATTGGTTCAACCCTTCGACTCTTGACACCTATAGTTTCACGTACTGCTCCAGACCCGTCGCTCCGGCGATTGTTGGAAAAGATTGCTGAAGAACGCGAGGAGTTGGCACGCTCGGCTACAGCTCTCAATGGCTTTCCGGTCCATCCCCTACGGATCGTTGCCGAGTTGCAGAAGATTCTGACCCCAGACACGACGCTGTGTCTGGATATGGGCTCGTTCCATCTCTGGATGGCACGCCACCTATACAGCTTTCGGGCGAGGCAGATTCTCATCAGCAACGGCCAACAGACGCTTGGAGTGGCACTTCCCTGGGCGATTGCGGCGACACTCGCCCGCCCGACGGAGAAGGTATTGTCGATTTCGGGCGATGGCGGTTTTCTGTTTTCCGCGATGGAACTCGAAACAGCAGTACGCCTCAAATCGAATCTCGTTCACCTGATCTGGATCGACGGATCCTACGACATGGTCGCTGAGCAGCAAATACTGAAGTATAGCCGTTCATCGGGCACAGACTTCGGTCCGGTCGATCCGGTCAAATACGCGGAAGCATTCGGCGCCAGGGGACTGATGATCCAATCGGCAGATCAAATTCCCTCTGTCTTGAAACAGGCGTTCGATACTCCGGGTCCAGTTCTTGTCGGAGTTCACGTCGACGATCGCGACAATCGCAAGATGTTTGAGCACGTTGACGCTCGAAGTATTCACTGAGGTAATGTGGATTCGCAAGGCCTCGTTGGCCCGGCCCGGCATACCCCGCGAAGTCTTTCTTGTGCGTCTGGTTGAGAGCCATTGGTACAGGGTTCAGTTTTACACAAATCAGTTGTGGCAGCGTAACTGTTGAAATATTGCGGTTACACTCAATGACCCGCCCCGCGAATTCTCAAAACGTGTAATCGCCTGTGGGTGTTGAAAAGTCACGTCGATTAGCGGGATAAGATTCGGCAGAAGCATGTTAGAAGAAAGTGATCTTGCCCACGCTCTGTTGGATTCTCATCATCGGAGGACTGCTGATCATGATGGGGCAACACGACCGCTCCGAAGCGCTGTTCTACTACTTCCGCCTGGAAGATCAGGTTTCCGAGAACCATCTGCTGCGGCTCATCGATAAGCACATCAGTCTTGCCTTCGTGCGCGAGAAGCTGAAAGAAAGTTACAGCGACACTGGCCGACCGTCGATTGATCCCGAGTTGCTGTTGCGCATCCTGCTGATTGGCTATTTGTATGGCATCACCAGCGAACGCACACTGGTGGAGGAACTGCGCATGCATCTGGCGTGGCGCTGGTTCACGGGCTTGGGCCTCGATCAGGAGATTCCGCATCACTCCACGTTCTCGAAAAATCGGCATGGACGGTTTCAGGAATCGAAGCTGTTTGAGGAGTTGTTTGAGCAGATCGTGAAGCAGTGTGTGGAAGTGGGATTGGTGCAGGGCAAGCATCTGTCGGTCGATGGCAGTTTCGTAGAGGCGAATGCGGCGAAGGAGAGCCGGATTCCACGCGATCGTGCTGTGATAACTTATGTGGCCAGAGCGCTGACTTGTGTCTGTGGTCCCATTGTTAAAGTTGTGAAAGGCAAGTTCTCGATGGGTTTCTTTACGGTATGTACACGCTGTAGGTGTTGCTGTACTGGGCTAGTGTCGCCCCAACGCTGAGGTAGAGCTCGGCTTGCACAGTGTGTTTTCCCTTGGCTACCGACAGCACGTTGGTAAAGGAACCGGATATATATGATCCATCCGACGGCACTACGCCTTGGAATGTGCAGATGCCTGCGCCGATCACTCCGTCCAGGTTCGTGCAGATGCCCCAGGCATCGCCGCTGCTAGATTGGCCGCCAGGTTCGGCGAAGCTCGTAACCACAATCGTGCATCCTGCGGCATTGCCGCAGTTGACCGTGACGGGGCCATCAATAGCCGTGAATCCGCTGCCGTCGGTTGCGGGGTGTCGTTCTATCGACATGAGTGGAACAAGCGACCCCGAAACGGACGCGCCTCTGAGCGAGGCCCTACCGCTGTCGAGAAAAAGATCCGACGACCACCTTCACCGAATCTTCAAAGACGGACCCAGCCAGTCGAACGCGCAATCCCAACAACTGACGCTGACATTGCAGTTTTGCCGCGACGCTATGCCGTCGGTTTCCGATTCGGAGGCTCTTGACGCTGCTCGTTCCGCCAACTAGGCGGTTGTTCTCCGTGGGGCGACGCCGTCAGTTTATTTCTTTAAAATACGACATGTTACGCGGGAGTTGCCTGTCGTCAATCCGTGACCTTCGAGGCCGAAATCCGTATTACCTAAAGTCTTAAGTCGCCCGCGCACCCATTACGAAATGCAAGATCAACGAGATCACGGCGAATACGAGCAATAAGTGAATCAGGCCTCCTGCGACGTGAAAAACGGTGAAGCCGCCAATCCACGCTATCAGCAGCACTATGAATAGAATTGTCCAGACGCTCATTCGCTCTCTCCTTCAAAATTCGATAACTTCAACGATGTTTCCGGCAAACCGAGCGGTGACTCCGTCCGGCCTGCCGGTTCAAAGAACTATGCAACGTGTCGGTCGGGCACCGGGCTCTTGTCGCCCCGAGTTTCGCCAGTCGAAGAAATATCTTGTGCACCCGTACTTTCAAGAATTTCCTTCGCCTTCTTAGTCTCGTCGGAATTGTCTGAGTGAACAGAGAGCAGAATCCCGCCGTCTTTTACGCGGCCTTCATAGCGCTTAGCCTCGTATTCCGGTATTCCCATGCCGACCAAAGCGCCGGTAAGGCCGCCTATCGCGCCTCCGACTCCAGCTCCTGCAAGAGCCGCCATGATTGGACCAGCAGCGATAAAGGGTCCGAGGCCAGGAATTGCCAATGCGCCTATTCCCGCCAACCACCCCAAACCTCCACCTAACAATGCTCCAGTCCCGGCCCCTGTCGTTGCACCTTCAGGTGCCTTGGTGTTCTTTTCGTGGGCGAAATCCTTGGTGCCCTTGTTTTCCGGGAACAGCGCAGATACATCGTTGTTTGAAAAACCCGCTGCCTTGAGAGCGCCCACGGCTCGATCCACACTTGAACGATCCGTGTAGATGCCAAATACTGCTGTATTCTTTCCCGCCATTGTGTCTCCTTTTGGTTTTTGTTATTGGTTCCGTTTAACTTCCAATTGGCTCGTCACTCTGTCCTTGCCAGCAATCTCAGTCGCCTTAGATTCGACTGCCGCCTTTTCCTCTTCCGACCGCACCGGCCCCTTGAGCGTCACCATTCCGTTCTGCGAAATAATTTTGACGTTGTGTGCATATGTGGAGAGTGACTTGTCCTCCACGATGGATCGGCGAATATCACGAGTGATATCCCGGTCGGGGCGATTTTCTTTTTGTTGATCCGCAGTAGGCTCAGCTTTGTCCCGATCCCGATCATTGACTTTTGTGTTATCGGGCGGTCGCGTCGCAGAAGAGTCCTGCGCGCTTGACGCCATGGATGCTAAAGTCAACAGGAACCCAAGCACAAGGAAGCTCAAAAGCGTTTTTGGAAAATATTTCATCGGTACTCCTTTTTAGAATCAATCGCGTGTAACCACCGTATAGGACAATGGAAACCGCGTATCTAGTGTTCACACTGTACCAACGCATCCCTTAAGCGGTAGGGGGCTAAAACTCCCGACTTAACTGCGCTCAGGGCGCTAGCTTCGATCTAGGCCGCGCGCCTGGACTTCATCTTGCCGGCCGCCTCCTCCTTCCGTTCTTCACCTTCGTTCGCTTGTGCGTTGATCTGTTGAGCAAGTTCGGTGAGCTTCTCATCCGTTTCTTTTTCTTCTTCAAGCGTCTTGGTCAGCAATGAGGCCTGTTCCGTCTCTCCCAGTTCCTTGGCAAACGCGCAAACGGTTCCGTATGCCGCAATTTCGTAGTGCTCGACCCGTTGTGCAGCTCCGATAAGTGCTGCGTCCATGAGACTGCCTTCAAAGTCCTCTTCCATGACTTCCGCGCCTTCCTCTATCAGGCCTTCCATGCCTTTGCACTTCTTGCCTTTGGGACTCTCCTCCAAGGCCTGGAAAACCTTCTCCAGACGTTGCATGTGGCCTTTGGTTTGTTCGAGATGTTCTTCGAATCCTTGCCGCAACTCGTATGACGATGCAGCCTTAGCCATCTTGGGAAGCGCTTTGACCAATTGATTCTCCGCGCTATACAAGTCTTTCAGTTCCTCTACATACAATTCCTTCAAACTGTCGTTTGGCATATAGTTCTCCTGAAAAGCATCGAGTTCGATTCATTTCGCTGAAATAAAGGTCCCGGCAATCTTAGGCCGGGACCCGAACGAAGACTAGGACGCTCGGCGCTGACCACCTTGGTCCTGTTGTTTCTGCTTGTCATCGTGCTCCTGGTTACGGTCTTGGCCAGGGTTCTTCTTGAAAGCATCATCATGTTTCTGTTGCTGCTGTCCGGACTGTTGACCCGATTGCCCCGGATTCTGACTCTTCTCTTTATTCATCTCGTCTGGCATTTAGTTCTCCTTTTGGGTTTTGCATCGCGCTTATCAGCGCAACGCGTGATTGTGGTGCGAACATTCGTTGTATAAAGGCGTAATACTCGGTGGCCTAGGTGCTGTGTTCGGCGGCTCATGGGGTTCATCTACGCCGCGTCAAGATGACTTACCGCATCCGATCCATGCTGCTTGACCATCTTGTTGTAGGTTCCGAGAATGAGGAACGGGGCGGCCCATTGGCCCACAAAGAGCGCCCAGTTATCCTTGCCTGAATTTTTCAGTATTGCCGAGACTACCATCGATCCAAGCGCGAGTCCCAAGAACAGGCTTGATGGTGCTTGCGATGCCTGGCGTTCAATCGCGCCTGTAACGCGGTCCTCGCTCACTTGCCCACGTTCTACTCCGGTTTCCATTTTTCAAATATCTCCTTCGCTATTAACTTAAGTTTGATAGGAAGGCGATACAATACGCCGCATCCCGTATTCCGTCAGAAAGTGTCGCGTATCTGACCGGAGTGCGCATTGTCGTGATTGCTGTGGGTTTGTCCCGCTGCAAAAAGTGTTTCTTGTTTCGGTTCGATACCGGACGGAGCCGGGGAACCGGCGGATGCTACACTCGTGGCCAATCTTGCGCGATGGCCTATTCGCGTGAGTGCCGGAGTATCCCGCTCGGGGGAGGGCGAGAGTACTAATGAAGCACTCGCGATGGAAGGGTCTTCGCGGAGGAAACGCTCGGGGAGTTGAAAGACAACTCACTCTACTCTGCTGACAAATATCTTGCCCTTGGCAACGGCCTTTATCGCAGGGACAAGATCATCCGTCGCAGCGGATCTAACATCGCGTGATCGATGATTTTGCCGTACGAAGTTCTTGAAACTGGATGCCACGTTGTTTTCTGTTCCGACTAAGAAGCGTAATCGCAGCCGCGACCAACCAAATTGCCTGAATTCCAGCAACTACTGTGACTGCGTCAGGCAAGGTCAGAGTGAATAGAAAAATCGCCCCTAGCGCCGCAAATACGACTGCTAACGGAAGCACCACGTATCCAAAGCGTCCGCGCCGCACCTGCGAGCTGAGGGAAACAATCCCCAATGGCAGGAACAGAACTGGAGCTAACATCAGCCAATAGCCGCCTAAAATGATCTTTGCGATTAGAAAAGTGATAATCATTTGCTTTCGTCCTTTCCGGCGTGCCGGTATCGCCCGCCCGTTTTCAGGCTAGCTCCGCCCGGCGTCGTCCGGTTCATTCCTCTCGTCTTGAATCGCATCCGTTCTTGCTCCAGGCTGCAATTCCATACGCGTAACGGCACCATGCGGACCGCCGTGAGCATCTGCATCGTGCCTCTGGCCGTTCGACCGGACCTGGTTCCGTTGGTCGAACGTCGCTTTTCCCGAACTATGCCGCGCCTAGCGCTTCGGCACGGCTGCTGGACTTCAATCCGGCTTTTTTCGCCACGAACAGCCCCGCGAAGGAACTGCGCACCTGCGAGAAAACGACGAACCATAGCCCCGTGACAATGATGGCGGGCGCTATGTTTTCTGAGTCCAGAAACATGTGGAAGCTAAGGATGTTCACGATCACCGGCCCGAGCAGCGTCAGTGCTAGCGGCACGTAGCGGTTGCTGAGTAGCAGCACGCCGCCGATGAGCTCTGTTCCGAACGCGATCACGTAGTAATGCGAGCCCAATAGAGCTCCCATGAACTGTCCGGCGAGACCAGGCACTGGCGGATTCTGGAAGAAGTGTAGAAACCCGTTGAGACCAAAGACCGTGAAAACGAGGCCCAGCAATACCCTGGCGATGACAAAGATGTACTTCATTGTTTTCTCCTTTTATTTATGCAGATCGATCAATTTGCGAACGCAAGTGGACATTTCCCAAGCGTCAGGCGGCTCGGTCGCCGCCCCCCGCTTTTAGGGCGTGTCCTGCTTGGTCGAGGCTTCCATGCTGTGCTCACGGTGGGCACCATGCGGACCGCCCATGGCCTTTTCGTGGAGAGCCTTGTATGTGCGCTCTCTGGCGGCGGCCTCCTCGGTGGTCAGGTGCTCCGGCTTGGGCGCTCTTTCATAGGCGTCATATTCGTAGCCGAGCTGCGCGACACGGTTGGCCGCGCTGACTGGCAGATCGACGCGCTTGCTGCTCCTGTCTCCATATGCAAACGTGCGGTTGAGATACTTAGGATCGCTTGGATTGGTGTGGCCGAGTCGATTCCAGCTTTCCCAAATCCGATCCAGGTTGGCGTGATGGAGATAGAACAACGGGTCACCGCCGACCGTTGCGAAATCGGACATATCGCCTCCAACTGCCAGATGCGTCAAGAAATGAGGGTTGGTGTCCAACTTGGGATTAAAGCCGTGGCTGCCCGTTGGCGAGTCGATATAAAAGTCCTCGTTGAGAGCGTCCAGACTCAGCCAGTCCCGGTAAAGTATGTCGATCCGTTCGCCGCCGTTGACCCAGGGCCAGCGGGTGCCGTTATACAGTGTGGTGCCAGGAGCCCGGAACACGGCCGGTAGAACCAAATCGGCGTCGTTTCCAGTGACCGGGTTCCAGTAGGGAAGCGTAAAAGTCTCGTCGTGCAGCACCTCGCGAATGACTCCTTCGAACTGATTGAGCATGAGCCGATGCCAGGGCAGGAAGTACCACTGTTGATATTGCTCAGGATTCGACGGGTTGTAGGGGTGAGCTTGGCATCCGTCCCATACGGCCTCGGCATCGGCTTGGTACTCCTTCGGGAGGGCCGCGATGACCTCTGCTTTCTTTTTCATGGAGTAATCCCACAGGAAAGCTGGGGGACCCTTGATCCAATGGGTATTCCACCACCAGGTCCAGGAATGAGTGTCGTAGTCCGGCAGGGTTCTCATAATCTCGATCGCCTGCGCGTATTTCGCGAGCATCACCTGACCTTCGGGACTGTTCACGTTGTAGCGAACGTACGGCTTCTTCCCTCCGGAAGAAGCCGTGCCTACGCTGTTCGCGCCCTCGGTCGAAATCGCGCTTACGTTCTTCAGATGAGCGAAAGAAGAAGTCGCGATTTTGTTGTCCACAGCAGCGGCAGGAAAAGCAGCACCCACCGATTTTGCACCTGTGGAAGGCGGTGCTTCGTCCTTCTTCGCACCCGTCGCAGGAGGCGAAAAGAAGAAATTCAACTCCAGCACGTCATGCTGTCCGGTGTGGACTTCGAGTCGCGGGTCCTGGAACGACAACGCACCTGCGGACTGAATCATGCCGCTGACGAGATGAAATTCGTTACCGATCACCGCGCCGGCGATACCATGCCGCGGCATTGACATTGGTGGCAGCGAGATCCATGAATTGGTGGCGGGCTCGTACGCCTCGACGGCTCGGAACGCTCCGACGAGCTCTTTCGTAGTCACCTCGCCACCCGCTACGTAGATCCTGCGGCCATCGGTGTCGCAGGCGCCGCCGCTGCGGGGCGTCGGCATCCGTTCTTTCGGAGCACTCCACATATCACTTACGGGGCTGTATTCCTCCACCACATCCGTGTTGGTAGCGGACAGGATGAAGGCGTGACCGGTGCGGCCACCAATTACGTAGATTTTGCCGTTAACGGCGGCGGCGTACGCGTGATTGCGCGCCACCGACATCGGCGTGCGGCTCTCCCACTTATTCGTGGCCGGGTCAAAAACCTCGTTGGTGGTGAGAACCAGAGATGGTCCGAAGAACGTGAAGTATGGGTCCTTGGAACCTGCCACCGTGGTTGCGCCGCCAATGACGTAAATCTTGCCGGCGACTTCAACCGCTACGGCAGCACCGCGTTTCGTCGGTACCGGAGCCAGCGACTTCCATGAGTCGGCCGCCGGATCGTACTCCCACGTGTCAGCGATGGGTGCCCACGCGCCGCCGGTCGGGATCTGAGTGTCCTTTGCAGGCATGAAACCGCCGATCACGTATATCTTTCCGTTGGCAGCGGCTAAGGCGGCATGGTGCGCCAACCGCGGCATTCCTTTTTTCTCAGTCCATTTGTCGGTAGCTGGGTCGTACTCGTAGTTGAGGCCCGCAGCCTTACCTTCATCCCAGCCGCCAATCACATACATTTTGCCGTTGAGGGCAACACCATAGAGTTCTTCATCCGGATACGGGAATGGTGCGGCCTTTTTCCAGGGGTTTATTGGCATCTGAGCCAGCGCGGCGGTGCAGAAAACCAGGCTGGCGAATAGGGCAAGCAGTGCCGTTCGTCGTTGTAGCACTTTTGACATACATTTCTCCTTTTGAGCGTTGAATTGAAATCAGTTTCTCGATGGCATTTTGAAGATCAGGCCAAACATTAAGTAGCGGACGTCTTTGATTCCGTTTGTGTTTTCCCACATGTAGGAAGGCTGAAACGACACATACTTCTCAATGGGCACGGTGACGCCAGTCCAGGCTCGGTTTTTCGTCCACCCGCTCCCCTGGTCGTAAAAGGCTTCGTAGGACGCGAAAGGTTTCCAGATGTGGCTTCCAACCGCAAGGGGATACGCGACCGCGATCCGATTGCGATAGCGGTTGATTTCTTTTTCGGGAAGAGACTTTCCGCCGTACATATATGTTGGAAGAAACCTTCTGACGTACATGTTGCGCTCGGAGATTTCAAACTTGTGGACCGAGAACATGACCGTCCCGTCGATCCGAAATTGCTGCTCCTCGTAAGTGCGAGTAAATCCTCCCGAATGATTCGCGAGTTCATTAAGCCCGTCTGGCGGGACCGAGTAATACAGATAGCTGGGAGTGATCGAAAGAAACTTTGTCGCGCGAAAAGTGGCGTCAAACTGTCCTGACGGCGCTTTCAATTCGCCGATGTAAAACCCATAGAACTTAAGATCGATCCGCTGTTGCACAGGAGCAATGAACTCTGCCCATCCCGTGGGCGCAACGACCGAGCCACTTCCGCGTCCACTGGGTACGTCTACTTCTTGGGCAATGCACCGCCCGCCAAGAAAAACGAGCCACAACACCAGAACAGTTGGCACCACTTGCAGCGCAAATTTTGTAAATCCTCGCATGGCTTCTCCTAGCCCGGATGCGTTATGTCAACGCTCCTGATTTGGTTTACCGCGTGACTCAGTGTTCCTAAGGCAACCGATTTAGCTTTACATGGAACACGAGCTCTTTAGTTCTGCTGGCGGAGCGATTGTGCAACTTAGCTCTGGCCGCGGACTACCCCACATCGGGCGCTAAATACACTCTCTACAGCGTGTGGAAGACTTGAGTGAGGAGCAAGTCACACTCGTCTGAATGGCGGATAACGCCCGGAAGGGAGAATCAGTCCAGGGTTTTTCGAGCGGGCGGTTCGATGCGCTTCCATCCGTACAGTCGAGCGTCGACGGACCAGAAGCCTGGTCCTACCATGGCGATGGCCGCCGCTATCGTGGCCAGAAGGAGGTAAATCCAAGGGTCCCCGAGTTTCCAGTAGATCTTCCACAGTTCAATGGCGACAACTAGCGTTGCAGCCATAGGCGTCCACAAACCCATAAGCAGAAGCAGTCCAGCGCCGATGCCCAACACCGACAGTACAGTCACAAGGGTCGAAGGATCGCTGGACAACCGGCCAACTGCACGCCAGATCAAAGCAATCCCAAGTACGAAGCGCAGCAGAAGAAGGCCGACACCAGGCCAGCCTTGGGCGAATGTGGAGAATAGACGACGCAAAAGACAGTTTTCCTTTGTAGCGCTGTTATCCTAGGAAACTTCGAATTGGGTGGAAACTCCAAAGAGAGCGTGGTGTCCACTCTTTTGGGTGTTGTACGGGATAAGCTTTGCTGGTGCGGGTCTATGCTTCGATGATGCCGCGTTTCAAGCCGATCATAGCGGCGTGGGTTCGGTCGTGGGCGCCTAACTTCGAGAGGATGTTTTTGACCCGCCACTTTACCGTGTCCTCTGTGATCGAAAGCTGGTCGGCGATCTGCTTGTTGGCGTTACCTGCGGCGATCAGCTTGAGCACGCTGATCTCCGCAGGTGTCAAAGCATCATCGGTAGAGTGCTCCGCGAGTTCGTAGGAAGCCTCCGCGGAGAGTGTCTTTTTGCCGCTATGGACGGCCCTAATCGCGTCCACCAGCTCCTTATGAAAGCTGTTTTTTAGAAGGTAACCCTGAGCCCCACTCTTCAGAGCACGGAGAATCTGAACATCGCCGGTATAGGTGGTCAGCACGATGATTTTTGCATCGGCAAATTCGCCTCGAATGGCGGCCAGTGCGTCTAGGCCGTTCATCTCCGGCATTTGCAAATCCATAAGCGTAATATCGGGGCGATGCTTACGAAACTGCTGGATCGCCTCACGGCCATTTGAGGCTTCTGCCACCAGTGTCATGTCTGGTTGGCTGCCGATCAGTACGGCAGTCCCCTGGCGGACCACGGGATGGTCATCTACCACTAGAATCCGAATTGGGACGTCGGTACTCACGACTCGATCTTCTCTCTCGCGTGTGTGTCTTTCCTGGAAAACTTTTCAAAGAACCGGAACCGGTGAGCCGGTCTAGTGTACGCCCTTGATGCAGGAATGCTCAGCTCCACCTCGGTACCAGAATCCGCCTCGCTCCAGATCGTTAAGTCACCTCCAACCAGCTTGGCGCGTTCCCGCATGCCGTGCAAACCAAAGTGCCCCGCTCGTCCGTCGCCGCTTAGAACTTCGCGATGAATGCCTCTTCCGTCGTCGCGGATGCGAAGCCTGAAATCTTTCTCGTCATAGCGAAGTTCCACTTCGACCTGATTTGCCTGCGCGTGCCGGAAGGCATTGCGTAACGCCTCGACGGCGATGCGATAGACCTCGTCCCGCAGAATAGGATGCAAATTCCGCGGGGTCCCTTGCACGGCCACCTGGAACGTGGGTGAGGACTGGTGGGAGTCTACAGAGGCCAGTTCTTCCGCAACGCCACGAATGGCCAACGCAAGGTCGTTTTTCTCGACGGTCGACGCCCGCAGCCCTTGCACCGCATCCCGGCCCTCTGTGATGGCTTGCGACGCCTGATCCACGGCGGCCTCAAGAGTTTCGCGGGCATCGGCCGGATGCTCGGGCAGCTTGTAAATTGCAGCCTGAAAGCGCGGCAACACCCCCTGAAAACTTTGCAGGAGTGTGTCGTGCAGGTCACGCGCAATCCGTGTACGCTCGCTCACCCGCTCTTCCATACGCATATTGAACTGCGCCGCGAGTTGCCTGACCCGCAACTGATAGGCCACCCAAAGCAATGCCAAGAAGGCGGCTGCACATAAGGCGCGGAACCAATTCGTCTGGTAGTAGGCCGGCGCAATGAAAAAGCCCAACCTTGCAGCGCTCTCGTTCCAGACGCCGTCACTGTTGCTCGCGATCACGCGAAAGGAATACTTGCCGGGCGGCAAATCCGTGTAGAAAGCCTGCCGGCGCGTGCCAGCCTCGTGCCAATCCCGGTCATAGTCATCGAGGCGATAACGAAACTTCACCCTCTGTGGAATCGGAAAGGTAGGTGAGGTGTAATCAATCTGCAAGTCCCGCGGGTGAGAAGGAAGAGTGAGGTCGTCTTTTATTGAGAACTCCCTTCGGTCGGCAATAACCGAGTCAACGTATGTCACTGCCGGGAATGCTTTTTGCGAAAGCTTCGACGGGTCTATCATCTGGACGACACCCGAGTTTACAAACCAGATTCGCCCATCTGGCGTGGCCGCAGCCGAATTAAAAGGCGGTCGGGCGGACGGACGGGCTCCGTCCAGCACATCAAAAAAGTGGGCAGCGATTATCGTGTCCGGGTTGGCCCACCATCGCTGGAGTTCGGCGTCCGAAAACTGCACGATACCGCACTGCATGTTGAGCCACCAGCGTTTCTCCTTGTCGGCCACGAAAGAAATGACACCGTCGCAGGGCAGACCGTTCTTGGTAGTCATTCGCTGCACTTTACCTTGGCGCAAACCGACGAGCCCGTTATCGAAGGCAGCCAAGATGGAGCCATCTTCCTGGGCAATCATTTGATTGGTAAAATTATTGGCATTTACGAGGAAGTTTTTCAGCGCCCCATCGCGAAAAAGCACAAGCTCTCCCTTTCGATTGCCGATCCAGACTCCTCCTTGGGAGTCCGGAGTGATACGGCCGGTTGGAACTTGCGATCGAGAGAACTCTTCTCGTACTTCGAAATCGTGAATACGAACGAGCTTTCCTGTACCGTCGCCGAAGCACTCTGCCCAAATATCTCCGTCGACTCCCTGGACGACTCCAAATACTAGTCCCAGTGGTTTGTGGTTCGGTTCGTGCAGGCGACGGAAGTGTCCCTTATGAAAAAGATAGAGTCCGTCCTCCACTCCGACCCATAGGTTTCCGCTTCGATCCTCCAACAAGGAAGTGACCTGCTGACCTGGGAGGCCCTTTCCCCAACGTATGGACGACACGGCCCCGTTTTTTTCGACATGATCAAGTGCGTCAGCATTTGCGACCCAGATTGTGCCATCCTTGCTTGCGGCTAAGCCTACTGCATTGTCGCTAGCTAAGCCCTCCATTGCAGAGAAGGTCGTGACATGCGGATCGTGAAAGTTGTCTACTCCATTGTTGGTCGCAACCCACACGATGCCCTCCCGGTCTTCAAGGAAAGAGCGGATGTAATTGCCTGATAGGCCTTCGGTTCGCTCATAATGGTCGACGACGCTTCCATGCAAACGGAAAACTCCTTTGCTTTCGGTACCGACCCACAGATTACCGTCATGGTCGAAGCGTAAGGCGAAGACGTTGATCTTACTCCCGTCGAAATCCGGCGTAACGAATGATCTGATTGTGCCTTCCTCCAATCTTGCGAGCCCACGCCCTTGTCCTGATCCAAAAATTCCGACCCATAAAGATCCGTCGGGGCCACGTGCCAGGCTCAGTATCCCAGGTGTACCTGTATCGGAATTCATGCCTTTGATTGGATATGTTTCCGATACACCGGCACGCCAGTGAGCCAGGGCGGACTGCCCACCCAGCCAAAAGCCCCCTTGCCCATCGGCTAAAATCGCATCAATAGGCGCGATTGGTACTCCGTCCGCTTTCCCGAAACACTTGACCGCAACCTCGGTCACATTGCAAAGAGGTTCTGAAATGCCATTCTCGCCTCGCACGACCCAAATGGAACCATTTTCTTCGCTTACGTTCAGCGGATTCGCCATGAGCCCATCCAATTTATAATGAGCAGTGATAACCCCGTCCTTCACGTGAACGATGCCATCAGCTCCCATCATCCAGAGCCCACCTGCGTGATCGCCGATAATGTTCCTGATGCTGCCGACTAATTCCGCAACCGCGGCGTTACGCCAACTGCGAAACTGGACCCCATCGAAACGGTAGGTCTCGCCACGAGAAGACAAAAACCAGAGAAAACCATCCTGAGTTTGTGTAATCGAATACATGCCCGCTGGCAGAGAGCCATCCTGTGTTCGCCAAGCCGTGTGGACATACTGGGTGAGATGTTTGTTCGGATCAAGGGCGTGAACCGTGCCTACAAGGAACAAGATGGCGGTGAGATAAGTTGCCAGCATAGGCACAATCTCGGTGCGGCACCAGTTGAATCCAAGCAGACATGGTGGGCGAGAAGCTCTATATTCCATGGTGTGCTCGAACAGCGTGAGATAGCATTCATTCTGCCACGCTTGTTCATGGTCTATGCCAGCAAAACAACAACCCATGATACCGCTGACTGGGAGCTGTGATCTTTGAAAAAACCCTGCGAAGCAGCGTCTTTGTCCACCCCCACGACCGGTTGCGAGACCGCAATGACGGGACTCGAACCCGCGGCCTCCTGCGTGACAGGCATTCGAACCAACTGAATTACGTCCCCAGCCTGTTTTATTACCTTTGTCGGAAACCCACATATTTATTGGTTTTCCTCAGGTTCAATCGATTCGCCTGTGTCGCTTGTTCCAACCGGCGGGTGCCACATACTGTAGATTTCGGCACATTGCCAGAAAGTCAAATCGCGTGCGCTAAGCGGCGTGTTTTCAGCACAACCGGAGGCGGCCGGAACCGGGGATTCTGGCACACCGGTGACTGGCGGCTACAGACTTCCCGGAAGGCGACTTATGGGCAGTTGTTGTTAGCGAACTTCTGCCGTCACGTTCGCAACTTGTGTTACGTGCTCGTCGAGCAAGATCAGGTCGTACTTAAACTCGATCTTGCCCGTTTTCTCGGACGTGAATGTGAAATCGTAAGTCTCACCAGGTGCGATCGTGAATGACGCGGGAGTTGCAATGGATTGCATCGACGCGAGGTCGGCGCCATCTTTGGCGATGGGGGTCCATTCAACAGGTTTCCCGTCCTGAACGGCGTTTATCACAATCGAGTTGTTTGCGAGGATATCAACGAACCGGAACCGATAGCGCGCACCAGCGCGCAATGCAAGCGGAGAAGGTGTGGATGAGCCGTTCAGCAAGAGCTCTCCGTCTTCGCGTTTGCCATTGCGCGAGAGCACGAGTACCTTGTCGTCCTCAGGATCGAAAGTCGTGCCCTCCGACACCACGACGAGTGCACCGTAGAGTCCGGAACTCAACTGCAAGAGGTCGTTCATATGGGTGTGGTACATGAATGTCCCCGCGCGTGGCGGTGCGAAAAGCACGTCGAAGGGTTTTCCGGGTGCGATCATGGGTGTGACTAGCGGGCCATCGCCTCCCCATCCTGGCACACCGTCGTAGTAACTCTCCAGTTCGATTCCGTGCCAATGCACCGATGTGGCTTCGTCGAGCTGGTTCGTTATATGGATCGCGACCGGTTGGTTTCGGGTAAGTACCAGGGTCGGTCCGGGACCGCCGCCAGTTCGCGTCACCTGTCCCGACTCAAGGATTGCGTAGGTAAACTTTTTCGGATTCGATTTATCCTTCGCGATCAGCAACTGGAGCTTGCGTTCCGGCTTCGCGGATTTATGCGCCTCAAATCCCCGGTTGCTCGGCACAATTGTGATCCCCATCACCAGGCCCGCCATATGGTTTATCGGGTCGGTGTGCTGTCCTACCTCGTGCCTATTCTCGTGATGAAAGAGGGACGTCTCCGGCGATACGTGGGTCAGAATGTGGCAATGGAAGATCCACCGGCCGGTGCGCTCTGGTTTCCAGAGGGTGGTCATGGTTCCGCCGACGGCCATGAAGTTGGTGGAAACGTCGCGCATCCGCGATGGTGGCACCGGGTCGCTGTGCTCCGCGTCGCCCGCGCTTAGCACCTGGAAGTACGAGCCATGCATGTGCATTGGGTGCACATTGCCGCTCGGATTCAGCCACACCCAGTGTACTTCGGTGCCCAGCGGATATTCCAGGCGTTCGGTATAGGGCCAAGACTTTCCGTTGATCACTGGAACATCGAACGATTCCTGCGCGAGTTGGCGGTCGCGCCACATCCCGATGACGAATATGCGATCGGGCGCTACCGTGCCTGGTGGATCCACGATGAATGCGCCGTGCAACTGGCTGTCTTCCTTGTAGGGCTTGCCTGCGAGCGTATCGCCGCCAGCAGTCGCCCAGTAGTAATAAGCCCCCGGTGATCCCGTGGTAAACGTCACGTCGCGGGTCGCGCCGGCGGCCACCTCAAGGGTGTCATCATTCTTTCCCGGACGCGTATGCATGCCGTGGATCGAGACATCCCTTGCGATCAGATTATGTACGGTGATATGGATCCTGGTGTTCTGGGGAATGCGAATCATCGGTCCAGGAATCTGCAATTGCTTGCCGCGCTCTGCGAAAGCGAATACCTGGAGACTCGGCCCCGATTCATCTTCCGGATAACATGCGCCTTCGCGGATCTCAAGTTCTACTGTGAGACCGCCTTCGGACAAAATTCCCGCCGCGTGCTGATTCGTATTCGCTGCAATGCGTGGCAACGACGGGTCTCCGACGGTGCAGGCCTGGCAGCGTGCGGCAGCGAACAACGCTGGCGCGAAGACGATCAGGAAATGCACTAGGGCTTGGGAGATAAATAGTTTAGTTTTCACGGAAAGCCATTATCCCTCATATTCACGCCAAGTGTCGTGAACACTTGTTGGGAAGATTCTTGCGATCATCCACAGATCCCGCTATTACTCGCGGATAGGGGGCTATCCGGAAACTATCCAGAAACGGGCTTCTGGGAGATCGATGGGAAACTTCCTCGAAGCCGACTTCTGGCCCGCGTTGTTGAAAGTTTGTTCCGGGGCCAGTGAGGTGGTAAGGACTTTTTCCTCGCTTCCTGAATCCGCCCCACATTAGCATGGTGTTAAAGGGATAATTCGGCAACATCGGACTATCACGCGTTACAAGTTGACAGCATCCAGACCATTCATCCCCGACATCTGCAAGTCCATCAGCGTGATATCCGGACGGTGAGTACGGAACTCCACGATAGCTTCGTGCCCATTGCATGCTTGCGCAACTAAATTCATGTCTGGCAAAGTTGCCAATATTATGGCGATTCCTTCTCGAAACCGAGGTTGGTCATCGACGGCCAGAATCCGAATCGAGTTTGGGCCAGGACTCACGCTTGTGAGGGCACCGCTCGACCAACTGTTGCTCCAGTTCCTTGCGCATTTGGCGATTACGCACGACCCGCCAGTGGCTCCGGCGTGACCTTGATGTCCTTCGCCCGTTCCTCGAACGGATGCGGACTGAGGGTGGGGACTTCCTGGAAAAGAATTCTGCATTCGCGGAAGAAGTCCGCCGCACGCTGGTTGATTTGGACGAGTTGGAGAAGGAACTGAAAAAAGCGGCAAAGGCAATCGACACCGCTACGGAGCTGACCAGCAAATACAAAGTCCGATTGAACTCCCTGTGCGAGGGTACGAGTGCTGCTGCACAGAAGAAAGTGCCAACCCGCCAGCCAGATAATGGCATTTCCCAAACGGCAGGCTCATAACTGTTTCTCACTGATTAACCATGAAATAAAGGATGCACCCCACTGCGTGTGCAGGAGGCACTTGTCCCAAATTTTCAGCTTCATCGTGTTGGTGCTTTTCATCCTCGCACTGCCGTTTCTCGTGGTGGGCACGGTCATATGGGGTGAAAGCATCACGGGAGCCGCAGCCGATAGCATTTGGTTGATTAAGGTGGGAGCGACATTCTTAGGGCCGTTCAGTGGCGTCTTGTGGTACCTCGTGCTCAGCCATCTGGTTCTAAAACGCTCAGCGGGATTCCTCATGCAACTTGTAGTCTTCCTAGGCACGGCTGGAGTCATCTACCTGTTGGTGGCGACAGGGGTCTACCATCTATAAAGGTCAGCAGACAAGGGCTCGCCGAATTGTTCGGAGTTCACGCCCCCGAGTGGCCGCCCTCCGCAGTAGCCGCTAACACTCCAACCATCGCAAGAGTGTATCTCGCATTAGCCAGGAACACACTCGACGCTCTACAATCAGTCTCGTTGTCAAATCCGAGGGGGTAGCAATGGGAAACCTAGCAAATGCGCTTCAGCAGCTTCGCGCTGAGCGCCGGGAAGCACAGTCACACCTAGAAAAGTTGGATCAAGCGATTGCAGTGATCGAGTCATTAAACGGTACGGGAACACCGCAGAAAGCAAACCAGCCGACCAGAGTCATATCGGCACCAGTCAGAGTTATCAGCCAAGCCTCACGGCGCAAAATGGCTCTGGCGCAACAGGCTCGATGGGCAAGGGCTAAGGAGGCATCACAGCCAGTAGTAGTGGGGTCAGCGAAAACGACTGGCTCGGCTCCCGCGAAGCGCACGATGTCGGCGTCAGCGCGTCGAAAGATCGCCGCCGCTCAAAGATTGCGATGG
>Ga0207141_10020_pt1:27500-53469 | contig 53469 bp, 40 predicted proteins | sample Alteio_BWMinHeat_5_FD_153553 | JGI IMG/M metagenome (GOLD analysis project Ga0207141, IMG submission 153553) | Enriched cells from forest soil in Barre Woods Harvard Forest LTER site, Petersham, Massachusetts, United States -... | ecosystem: Environmental > Terrestrial > Soil >... | reverse complement strand
ATCCAATCGCCGCTGACTGCGAAAGATGTGACTGAACCAGCGCTCAGTTCGTGAACAGCATAAGTATCCGGGATAGAAGGAAGAAACTTGGGGACAAGCGCAGTAAAGAACACGGCGGCGGGCGTAACCGCAGGGTCCGCCGCCATCATTGAACCATGCACGGTGATCACGCGCGAGGTGTAATTGTCAAACTGTCCGCGGAAATGTCGCAAATTCCCGGCGAAGCCAAAACCAAATACTGCCACCAACACGCTGGCGGAGAGCAAGGAGGATTGCGATAGTAGTTTGTACTTGGCGGGTTCCTCGGCCGATGCAATTAAGACTCGCAATAATAAGCCGCCAAGCAGAAACATTAACAGCAGTCGCGGGAAACACAGCAGAATTCTCCAGCCGGACGGGTCCTCGGAACATAGCCACTGATAAGGTGCGCAAACCAGGATATACAGGCCAGTTAGGGCTGCGGCCCCGATCCATTGACGGCGTTCCAGCAAATAATCTGCGATGAGCACAACCGGCAGTGTGAGCGAGACGAAATGATAGGAGGCAGGTTGCGAGGATACGAGCAGGAGCAGAAAGAGATAGCTTGCCCATTCCAGTTTTGCTCGTTTCTGATCCTTCGTTGGTCCCCAGCCAATCGCCCAGACGAATACGGCAAGAATAAAGGCAACAAGCACGGAATACAGCAGTGCGTGCAACCAGGGTATGTGCATTAAAGGGGATGGATTCAGTTCCGGCTCGTAGATAAAAAGCCGCGCCAGCAGCGCGCTCAGTGAACCCCACCCGACGTTGTAGGGATCAACAATCTGGCCGCGCAATGCAAAGGGCAGCACTTCTCGGGCATAGATGCGGCAGGCGTCTATGCCGAACAGTTGAATGGAGAGCAGGATAGCAACCCCTGTACCAGCGATGAGGCCGGCGGCTGCCCGCCATTGTTTCTTGACTAAAAAAAATATCAGGAACAGCCCGGGGTAGATCTTCAGAGCTGTGGCAAGCGCGAGCGTTAAACCAGACGTGAAGAAGTATTTGTTGAAATGCAGCCATGCCGCGGTCGTGAGCAATAGCAATACCAGAACATGCATTTGCCCAAACAAGAAATTGCCGCAAAGCGGAGCCAGTGCCAGGAACATCAGCAAACCAGTCCGCTCAAGCCCCAGTCGCGTGCTCCGAACCAACACAGCCAATGTCAGCACTACGAACACCAGGTTGAGCAGCAACCAGCAGCGCTTTGCTTGCAGAGGAGGGAGCGACGTTAAGGGTGACAGGACCAATGCCGATGGCAAAGTCAGCGGTGCATAAGCAACGAGCCTGCCAATCCCCGAATGGTCTGCATACCTTTGGAACCATACCCATTCGTAGACTCTCTCCACTGGATATCCCCTGCGATGCAGACGTGCAACTAAATAGTAGTTGGGGAAATCTGAGTTTAGATGCCTCCACCCTGGAATGAAACCCCATCGCACAAATGAGAGGAGCAATATGATCAGGAGAATTCGTTGCCCCCGCCTTCTCCACCAGCGACGAAACAACTCTGGAGTGACTCGTATGCGCTTCAGCCTTTGCAGTATGCCCGCAGCCTCATCTATGCCGTCCGCATCTATCACGCCTCTCCTCCAATGCGAGTTGCGACTTAGTGTCCGAGTCTGCCCGAACTGTCAATTCCCGCAATATCGTGATCCGCTAGTATCTGCTGTAAACAAGTTGCTGCGATGGCAGGGTCTCGGCCGTAGGCAAGATCGTAAGCAGGGACGTCTCGCAGGACATGAAGAACCATCGACGTTTGTTGTTGAAAGAGATCGTCATCCTTAAACAAAATGCAATTCGCGAACCGGCAAGAAAGTTCGGACGACAGCATTGGTGCGAGGCGTGTTTCGCAGCTACTTGCTCGATTGAGGAACACGGAACAAACGGGACTAACCGGTTGCGCTTTGGCGGCTTGAAAAGGACCCTTTGGCAAATAGTGAACCGTCAGACCAGGGTAGGAGAACCGACGAGTTGAGGTTCGAAGTTCGGGAAGGAACTGAAGCGATTCAGTGCGGAAGATCGCCGGTAGTAGGTCACCCCATGCCTGCAACCGGCCAGCTTCCATCTCCAAGAATACCGCGTGGTCGGCATGAAACTCGAGCCCGAGCTTCGCGGCCAAGTAGCTTGCAGTGGTCTTGCCGCTGTTCGGGGGGCCGAATATCAGTAGCCCTTTGTTCCCCACGCCAACGCATGCCGCCGAGAGTGGAACTAAGCCCAGACTCGCCGCAGTCATGCAGAAGAGAGTATCGAAAACAGAGCGGCAGTGAAGCGTAGGTTCGCGTTCGATCAATCTCTCAGCGACAAAGCCGATTCCCTCGCGCGCTTTCAGATCAACAGCCAGGAAACTCTTTTGCCCAATATTGGCGAAACGAAGGCCATGATCGGAGAAGGCCGACAAAGCCACGCCTGCCTCGTCGATCTGCTGATCTTTCTGGCTCACGATTCGCCACAGAAACTCTGCATGGCCAGCTAACCGCCCCTGGTGCCGCACAAAAAATCCCAAGGCACTCTCAACGACCCTCGGAGAATTCGTTTCCAAGCGTATGGTCTTGCCCATGACTCGCAAAACTACGCCATAGGGCGTCGGCGTATGGCGATGCAGCAGATCCCTGCGCCGGTTTTCGGCAGAAGTTTGCTGGCGCGCACTGTTGCCGGCCGAACCATCAGTCCCCTTGATTGGCGGTCCTACTCGTTGCACGCTTGGTTCCTGATTCATTCGTTCGTACTTTCAAAGTCGGTCAAAATGGATAGCCAGTTCTGCGGCCACATCCTGGGGCACGCCACCGTATCGCAGGAGGCGACACGGCCGATTGACCAACTGCGCGATAACCTCCATCTGGCGAGCGACTGCCTCGGGCAACTCTGCAATCAGGTCTTCTTCCAGCCGAGCGGCCGCTTCGACGGCTGAAATTCTGGTCAGGTAAAATCCCGGGGTTGCACTTCGTTCCAAAAAGACCAGCATTTGTGGTTCGCAGCGTCGCGCGCGCTCAATGCCGAGTCCAAGCTCCGGTTCGAGTCGAAAGCACGGTTCCCCGTTCTGGAAATTAGTCGGCTGTCGATTTCGAAGCTGCTGAAAATACTTTCCCGCATCGGAGCGTAATTTCAGAGTCGTTGCCAGCCCCCAAGCCAACAGTTCACCGTTTCGCCACGAGCAGAACGTACGGTCGTCCGAAAGAAATCCGAAACCCGCCTGTGCCAAAGCTACTGCTAAAGTCGACTTTCCTGAGCGGCCCGGACCAATCAATAACAGGCCTTTCTGTTTCCGGGCTACGCACGAGCAGTGCAGTTCGGCAACTCCGACGGACGCGCCGACGATAGTAAGGAGTACCGGGAAAATAATCGCTTTCCAGTAGCTACGATCAGCTGCCATGCCCGCTGAGAAACGCCCGATCACGCGGCGGGTGCGAAGATCTGCCAGCATCGAACTTTGTGAGTCAAACCCTGCAAATACAAGATGGTTGAGCGCTCGAACATAGGGATTCGGGGAAGGTAGTTGTGCCGAATTCGAGTGATCGACCCAGAATCGGACGGAGAAGTCCACTGCAATCGGCGGCGCTGCGCTTGGTAGAAAGCTCTCACGGGCCGCTTCAAGAAGAGCTTCACAATTCGTGGAAAAACTGCACAAGGCGCCGGCTGCGGTGTAATTTTCACACAGTGGTGTCGCGGCGTCCTTGCAAAGAAAATCTCCGGCGCTCATAACAGCGAAGCTCGCCACGCAAATTCAGACGTCTTAAAGACTTGTCTTCCGCAATGCGGTTTCAGCCAAGGCCATACTCGAAAGGTCCGGGCTCCAGTTCAGCGTTCGCTGAGTCTTGAAACGACTCACCTTTACGGAATCAGAGCCCGGATGTTTCAAGCCGGTTGGCACTCTACTACTTAAAGTTGATTACCCCGAACAGTCCGTTGGCGTAGAAATTCGGACCAGCGGCGAAGAACAGCTGATTCGGTTTGCCGTTCGATCCGCCGCCTTGACCGAAGGCCAGCGCCCAAAGACCATCGATGGAGAGAACCTTCTTGTTCGTACCCTTGAGTTGAGTCATGAACTTACCGGTTTTGACGTTGAAGGCGTTGATCCGGCCGTCGGCCAGGTTTCCCACTAGCAAAGCGTTGCTCGCCGGACCAAAGTTCTTAGGTGCCAATGCCACGCCCCAGGGTGCCTTGAGGTGGACATCTTTGGTGAGGGTCTTTACTAATGTTCCGCTGGTAGTGAAGACGTCCACCGCGCCCTTGCTAAAAGCATTATCGGTAAAGGTGACGTAAAGCTTTCCATTAATGTTCTGAACGTTGTACACTGCGAGCCCTGTCAGCTTCGAATCGCTGAACGAACCCACCAGCTTGAAGGTTCCGTCGTAGATGTCGACTTTGTTGTTGGTCGCATCGGCGGCAAAAAGGAAGTTTGCCCCTTTGCTTTGCCCGATCGCCAGACCAACGTAAGACGTCCCCGTGGGGGCCGTAACGGCAATCACAGCGCTAGAGCCGCTGTTCCACCCACTGATCGTCCCATCCAGAGTGGCGAAAATAAACAGCGCCGGGCTTCCGGAAATCTTGAAGTCTGAGGTACCGTTTGCGACTTGCCCGGTCGGCGACCCCGGGCCAGTACCTGATGCAGGGGGAATGGTGACTACGAGGTTCTGCTTTACACCGTGGCTGTCGTAAAGAGTGGATAGCCCAGTGCCGTTGTCGCTGACCCAGAACGGGCTACCGGAAAAGAAAGACATTCCCCAAGCGTTGACCAGAGCAGTGTCTTGGTGTTTGGCCTTTCCTGATTGGTTTGACACGAGATTCGTGATCGCGTACTGAGCGCTGGCAGGGCTTGGAATCAACCCCATCAGGACTACGAGGGAAGCCACGAATGCGAGTGCGCGGTGCGACCGATTCTGAGACATCATGATTTCTTCTCCTTCAGAGATCTAAATTTGACGGGAGTAACGGATGCGCCGGTATGTGGAACTTGAGTGGGGCGAAAGCAAATCATCCACTCACCCGGATCAAACGCATTCTCCGCAATTTGGCTGACTCTTATGTCAAGGGATTGTCTCTGAATTGTAAAAAGTTGAGCAGTAAATTCCGGGAAGAGTGACTTCCAATTACACAGTTAGAATTACTGCAATCTAGAGGGTTCTCTTGAATAGCGGTGTAGCGACTGCCAGTGTAATGAAGGCAAAGATGGAGAGATAAACCATGTCCGGCCAGATGGCGGCCATGCCCGTTTCCTTCAACAGCACTGACTTGAAGCCGTGTACAGCGAAAGTGAAGGGATCCACTCTGGCAATGCCCCGCAACCACCAGGGAAAGGCCTGAATGGGATAGATGGCTCCGCTGGGGAAAAATAGCAGGGTATTGAGGATTCCAAAAATCGCTCGCGGCACCAGGGGATCTTCAACCCGAACCATGAGCAGAAACATCATGGTGTTGAAGGCGATCGACGTGAGCAGAATCATGATCATCAGTTCGAGCACCGTGCCGAGGTTGAACACCGTTGCCACGCCAGCTAGCAGAGAACCAATGACGGTGATCACGACTCCGGTCATGACTGCCTTGATCGCTCCCGCGGCATTCAGCCCGAAAACGAGTTCGGTTTTGGTGATGGGCGTTACCAAATACCCTTCGTGCACGCCGCGGGCCTTGTCGTCGATATACAGCATTCCGCCGCCGATCATCACCGACACAAACATGGCCAGCGTGATCGAACCGGGCAGAAGATACTTCATGTATTCGATGTAAGGGTAAAGTTCGACAATCTGCAGTACGGTTTGCTGCAGAATGCGGGGCTCGACGGCAGGTTGATTGAGCGCGGCAGTTATGCTCGTGAGTTCATCCTCCAGAGTCGAGCTCATGAAGTTGTCACTGTTGTCGACGACTAGCGCAATGCGAGGTTGATCCTGCTCATATACTCGCCGCGAATATTGCGGAGGGATAATGACTGCGCCCTGGATCTTGCCATTGCGTACATCCTCCATCGCGGTCTTCGGATCGTTATAGTACACGGGCTCAAAGGTCCGCATATTGGAACGGACAGAATCGAAAGCTTCGCGGATCTTGAGCGCCTGCGTGCCTCCATCCTGATCGACCAGGCCCAGCTTGGCGTCGCGGATTTTGCCACCGAAGGCATTGCCCAACACGATGAGTTGTACCAGCGGAAAAATCATCGACGCCATCATCAGCGCCGGAGAGCGGAAGAACTTGCGCATTTCGCGTTCGACAATGGCCAGAATGTGATTCATGGCTGTAACCCCGGTCTGGGCGGCATGACAAAGGCGTGCGCCTTGACCAGTTCATCTCGCAACTGCCGCCCGGTGTAGTGGACGAAGACGTCGTCCAGTGTGGTGTTTTGCACGGAGAGTGATCGGATTTTGATCCCGCTGTGTACCGCCGCTTCCACAAGTTCAGTGGTGGTGCGCGACCCGTCCCCGGTCAGGATGCGATACATGCCCGCGCCCTCATGCTGCACTGAAGTCACGCCGCTCAGCTTCGTCAAACGCTCCTCCCAATCGGAGGGGGCATCCTCGAACTGCGCTTCAATCACGTTCGATCCCGGCACGCTTGCCTTCAGCGCTGGTGGTGCATCGAGCGCAACCAGCTTGCCATGATCCACGATGGCGATTCGGTCACACAGGCGGTCAGCCTCATCCATGTAGTGAGTTGTGATCAGAATGGTGAGCTTCCGATTGCTTTTGATGTTAGTTAACATCTCCCAGACTGCGACACGAGATACCGGATCCAACCCGGTAGTCGGTTCGTCCAGAAAGAAAATTCGCGGACTATGCACCAGGCCCCTCGCAATCTCAAGCCGCCGCCGCATGCCGCCAGACAGTGTTTTGGTCTGAGCCGAACGCCACTTCGTCAGGTCCACGAGTTCCAGTAATTCATCAATCGCCGCCTTGCGTTTCTTTGCAGGAACATCGTAGAGCTTGGCGTATATGTTGAGATTCTCCTCGACGGTCAGGTCAAGATCGCTGGTGAGCGCCTGCGGAATTACACCGATAGCCCGCCGAACCGCGTCCGGATCCTTCTGCACATCGTGGCCAGCGATGCGGGCGGTTCCCGCAGTGATCGGAATCAGCGTGGTCATCATCCTGATCAGCGTGGATTTCCCGGCGCCATTTGGCCCCAGCAGACCGAAGATCTCTTCTTCCTTCACGTTAAACGAAACATCATCGACCGCAGTGAAATCGCCATATTTCTTGACGATGTGATCGACCGCGATAGCATTCGGTACAGTGGCGCCATGTCCATTGGAGGAAGCTTCTCCATTCGACCCGCCTCGAGAGTTGAGATCGGTGATCATGGATTGTGTTCCGCTGAAACGTCCGCTCTGGCCGTCCCGTTGAGTTGATCCGGCGAAACCAATACTTCCGCAGTCATCCCGGGAACGTATGCGCCCTTGGGATTGTCCAGCCGAACCTTCAGGACGATGGTTCTGATGTCCCGCTTGCGCCGGCCAACATCGCGCTGAGTGGCGAAGTCCGCCTCTGCTGATTTGAAAAACACTTTGCCTGACGTGACCGTGCCGCCTGGAAGACGAACCCGCATTGTGTCTCCCAAGCCGATGTGATCGGCGTCGGTTTCAGGAATTGCGGCGCGCACCCAGGTGTCGGCAAGATCAACAATGGTGACGATCGCCTGCCCGGCATTCAACACTTCCCCTTCGCGGGCGGCGCGCACAGAGACAGTTCCGGTCACAGGCGCATAGATCTTGGTATAACCCAGGCGAACTTCGGCCTCCTTCAACATGCTTTCCGCGTTAGCCACTTGCGCGCGCGTCGAGTCAACGGTACTCCGCGCGGCATGTGCCTGATGAGTGTTCGCAATGGCCATGTTCAAATCGGCCTCGGCTGCGCTAACCTGCTCTTTCAGCGATTGCACCAGCGCCTTCTGCGCCGCGAGGTTTGTCTCTGCTTGCACTCGCTCTTGATCGGAGGCGACTCCCTGCTTCGCGAGTTCAATCATGCGGCGGCTGTCGCTCTCCGTGCGCTCCAGAGTGGCTTCCGCCTGCAGCAATTGCGCACGTGCGGACTGTAGCCGTGCTTGTGCATTAAGGACACTGCTCGACGTTGATCCCTGGGTGGCCTGCAGCGTGGACTGGGTCTCCGCAACCTTGGATTTCAGACTGTCGATGGTCGCCGCGGCGGCCCGCTCTTCCGCCTCCAATTCCGACGGATCGAGCGCCGCGATCAGATCGCCTTGCTTCACCTGCGTTCCTTCCTCAACCAGGAGTTTCGCCAGTCTTCCTCCGATCTGCGGGCTCACGATTACCTGGTTTGAATCTACTGTACCGATCAGAATCAGATCCTCGTTGCGGGGCGTTGATAAAAGGTAGTAGGTCAGTGAAATGCTGAAGATCACCCCGAGAATGATGAGGAATTTATTGCGTACGCTCACTTTCGTGCTCCTCGGGACTTTCCGCTGGAACGCTGGAATAACGCAGCTGAAATTAAGTCCAGTACCGCAGCCCGGCGCGCAGCCACCCGCTCCGGAGACATAGGATCCTTCCCGGTCATGAGGCGTATCACAGGTGCGCTGGTGAAATAGAAAACAATCACCGCAATCATGGAGGGAACGAATTGCAGCGGATCAACCAGCCGGAAGTCACCTACGGCCTGTCCTGTTTTAAGAACTTCAGCTACCCGGCCAAAGAGCGGGCGAAAATACTTTTTCACGATGCGCTCCAGGTGGGTTGCTTTTCCGCGGCCCGCGCCCATCATTTCGCCCTGTACAATTCGCGGGTACAGCGGATGGCTGGCGATGTAGTCGAAGTGCGCGCCGGCGTAAGCGAGAATCTTTTCCCGGGGTGGAAGATCGCGCGAGAAAACCTCCCCGACGTGCGCAATCAGGCCTCCGAACACTTGATCGAGCACCGCGCCGTACAACGCTTCTTTGTCCTTGAAGTAGTAGTAGAGAAGGGCCTTGTTCACTTTAGCGGCGCGGGCAATGGCGTCCGTTCTTGCCCCGGCAATACCGTGGTGCGCAAACTCGCCCACGGCCGCTTGCAGAATCGCAGTGCGGCTCTGCTCAGGACGCCCGCGCGACCCCAGACGCGACTTGGAAACCATGACTTTCATTATCGTTAATTAACTGGTTAGTTAGATTGTATCAAGGATCAAACACATGTACAACCACGTCGCCGAGCGCTTTAGGTGTTTCTCTCAATCGACCAGATAGTCAGATGCTTGGTTGGAGGTTCCGCTGCCGGCTAATCTGCTACTCGTAGAACAACGCACTTGCTTTTTTCGAGACCCGTTCCGGCTATGTCGCGCACCGACGTTTCGATTGCCCGTCGTGAGCAGCCATGGGTCAGCACTCGGACTTGATGTTTTCGCGAATCGCTCCTGGCCCAGACTGCGGCAGCCCGAACTACTCCGATACGGTTGCGTTCGAGAACCGTTGTGATCAGACCGATGTCGCTGGGATTACCCACCGTGAAGCGAAGGTAATGTCTGCTGGCACAATCACGAGTGATGGCGCTAACCCGGCTACCGGGACTCAAAGAAAACCCGCCTTTGTGACATGCGATGTCCACCACATCAGAAAGCACGGCACTGGCACTCGGCAGAGAACCCGCGCCCTTGCCCGAGAAGAGCATCTCGCCAACCGCATCGCCACGAACCAGCACCGCATTATTCTCATCGCGAATGCCGGCGAGTTGATGCGACATAGGCAGCAACACCGGAGCGCAACTAAGCGAAACAGCATCCTCGCTCAATTCCGCAGCTGCAACATGCTTGATTACAAAACCCAACTCCGTGGCTGCCTGCACATCATCAGCAGCAATGCCGCGAATCCCTTCGACTTGCACCGCGTCGGCGTCCACCTGCGCACTAAACGCAAGCTCGGCAAGGATTTTCAGTTTCTGCGCCGCATCGTGGCCGTCGATGTCGAGTGTGGGATCAGCTTCGGCGAAACCCCTGGCCTGCGCCTCGCGAAGCGCGTCCTCGAACTCAACACGATCCTCCTTCATGCGCGTCAAAATATAGTTGCACGTCCCATTCAGGATGCCGCTGAGCCGCTGAATATTATTCCCAACCAAGCCATCCCTCAGAGCGCGAATAATCGGAATACCACCGCAAACGCTGGCTTCGAATCCCAGGCGAACCTTCTGCCCCTCTGCTCGCTTCATCAAACTGAAACCATCAAGCGCAAGCAAGGCTTTGTTGGCAGTAACCACGTGTTTTCCGCGGGCCAGCGACCGCTCGATAAAACTTCGCGCCGGCTCGATCCCTCCGACCAGTTCCACCACGAGGTCGCAGCCGTTGTTTAGAACTCTAGCCGGCTGCGTGGTCAGAAGCGCGCGATCCACACCCAGGCGTTCTTTCTCCAAGTCGCGAACCAGGATTTTCGTGATGCGCAACTCGACGCCGGAGCGCTGACGGATCAGAGCGTCATTTTTCCCTACTAGCTCGACCAGACCGCGGCCAACCGTCCCGCAACCCAGCAGTCCGATTTTCAATTTACGAATCATGGTAAAAATTTCTCGATCCGACGGAGGAGTCCCGCCCAATCCTGGCGCGGCACGCTACTCCTCACATCGTTCACGCAGACCCACCCGCAATCGAGGGAACCAGCAAAACTTCGTCTCCGTCCTGAAACGCATAAGCGTTCCCGCCAAGGAATCGAATGTCTTCCTCGTTAACGTAAACGTTCAGAAATCGCCGAACCTCGCCGGCTTCATCCCGCAGATGCTGCTTCAGATCCGGAAACTGCTGATCGAGCGCGGAGAAGAGTTCTCCCAAGTTCGCCGCCGAACATTTGACCTGTCCGGTCCCGGATGTCAGACGTCGCAGTGCTGTTGGAATTTGTACGGTAACGGTCATCTCAAGCCTCCACTGTGTCTGGAATATTCTTGTCTGCAATTTGCTGCGTTCTCTGTAAATAGGTTTCGAACTCCGCGAGTTTCGGACGAATCGGTTCTTCTGCCGCGTATTTGCCAGCGAGCACATCGGTCGTCTTCAGACCATTTCCAGTGATGCACAGCACGGTTGTATCGTCTGGCGCGATGCGTCCTTGCCGGTAAAGTTTGCGCGCGCATCCCGTGGTGACTCCTCCTGCGGTCTCGGTGAAGACGCCTTCCGTCTCCGCTAGAACCTGAATGGACTCGATCATTTCCGCATCGGAAACATCCTCAGCCCAACCGCCGCTCTTGGTGATCACCTTGATCGCATAGTGTCCATCTGCGGGGTTGCCAATCGCCAGCGATCGAGCTAGCGTCGCCGGCTTCTGTGGTTCTATATCGACGTTTCCAGCCTTTACCGCAGTTGAAATCGGAGAGCATCCAGTCGCCTGCGCCCCGAAGAACTTCACCGCTTTCGGCTCGACCAATCCCAGCTGGATCAATTCGTCGAATGCTTTCTTGATCTTGGTAATTAACGACCCGCCGGCCATGGGCACAACCACGTTGTCAGGCAACTTCCATCCCAGTTGCTCGGCGATTTCGAATCCTACGGTCTTCGAACCTTCCGCGTAGTAAGGACGCAGATTCACATTCACGAATCCCCAGCGATGTTCATCCGCGATTTGCGAGCACAATCGGTTCACCTGGTCATAGCTGCCGGCGATGCGAACCAGTTTGGCGCCGTAAACTTGCGTGCCCAGAATTTTCGCCGGCTCAAGATCCGCAGGAATAAAAATCCATGCTTTGAACCCATTGCGCGCCGCCTGGGCCGCTACAGAATTTGCCAGGTTGCCAGTCGAAGAACACGCCACGGTATCGAAGCCAAAGCTGCGCGCCTGCGCCAACGCCACCGAAACTACACGGTCCTTGAAGCTAAGGGTAGGCAAACAGACGGCATCATTCTTGATGAAGAGATTCTTGGCGCCCAAGCACGCGGCCAACCGCGGCGCCGGAAGCAGAGGCGTGAAGCCCACCGGCAAGCTTGGCCGGTAATGCTGCGGTAGCGGCAGCAACTCGGCGTATCGCCACATGTCGGGAGCGCGGCTGGCGATGCGCTCATGCGTGAAGCTGCCACGCAGCGCGTCGTAGTCGTAGAAAACTTCCAGAGGAGAAAAACAATCGTCGCAGATCGATCGAGGCTGGTTTCCCCAACTCTTGTGGCATTCCCGGCAGCGCAACTCGTAATTCGCCGCAGCGCTCGCACTAACGCCAGTTAAGACACCCGGTGAGACCCTCGCAGTAGCGCTCATCACTTACTCGCTTTCTGTGGTCGCGGGACGAGCCTTCAGGATTGCTAAAACCGAGAATCTCTTTTGCCGGAAAAATTTGGGTAGGAAAAAGAAAACGAGATGCTGAAACTGCGGGCACCCCGAATCTCATGTCCCCCGTTTCCGGGTGAGAGTTGACACCAGACGACCGGGAGATGACTCCCGATCCGGTTGTCGTGGCTTCTTAGGGCTCGTCCCTCAGCCACTCTTCATGAAATCCAAGGTCTGCTCCGAAGAGCAAACTTGTTGCGATACTACACGCTTGCAATTAATTCCGTCAAGCCGATGCTAGCAGGTAGCCGCTCAACCCGAACGCAAAGCCAATGCCGTAGGATGTTTCGGCTGGTAGAGACCGATTTGTCCTCCGCCGGGAAGACCGATCTTTGTGATCGAACCCCACCGCTCGTTATGAACATCCGAACACGCCACGCCTTTCTCCTTTAATGCGGACATCTCGGCCTTGAGATCGTCACACATGAAGTAGAGTTCGTGCCGATCATTCTCTTCGTCGGGATGGAACGCGGCTTCGGCAGGAGGTAAAGCAAAGATCGGCCATCCGTGCCCGGCATCCACAGATTTGAATCCCAGAACATCCCGGAAGAAGGCGCGATCCGCCTCCGCGTCTTTGCTGTACACAATGACATGCGCACCCATGATCATGAGCAGATCCCTCCCAAGACTCTCGTGCCGAGGCGTCCTGCCGCAGCAGGCCGCCGTGCTTCACTCAGCGTTTCATTCGACGCCGTAATCAACCCCTATCCCTTCCTCCTCCAAACCACGTCCTCGTTATTTCTCCGGTCAATCAGCGCATCCGCTTTTCCGTTTTCTCGGTGGCGAAAAAGAAGACGGCCTTCAACTCCTTTGCGAAAGAAAATGTCAGTGGCTTCTGGAATCATTGTCTCCTTCGGGCCATCGCCGCGCTGCCGGTACAACATTGTCCCGTCGGTCGAAATCGTCAGAGTGTTTCCAGGAGCAAGTTCATAGGTTCCAACATAGCCTGCGAACTTAGCGGTGTCCGCTCGTCCCGGTGCGGGATCTTCGTAGTACCGCAACACCTGGCCCGCCACGATCTGCCATTGCCCGTTGCGCCGCATCCAGGTGTCGGTTTCGTGGTAGCGCGCGGTCATGTCCTGGCCGAAGATGGTTTCTTTTTCATCCATGTCATAGCTCAGAATCGCGACATGTCCAGCAATATGGCTTTGCACCTTTCCTATTTTGATGCTGCCGGAATAGCCGGGCGGCATGGGCGTAAGGTCGGCGAGGAGAGCGGATTTGTTCATGTTCCTGCCTTTCTCGTCAAAGAACATGCAGTCGTCGGCAAAATACTCTTTCCAGGGAGTCTGATTGCCTGGAGCGACCGAATCGAAAAGCTCCTGCGTTCGGCGCACCAGTTCCTCTTGCGTGATCTCGTTCCTGCCGCAGGACGTCAGAATCAATAACCCTATCCCAATCGCAAATAATACAGTCATCGATCTCAGCACCGTTTACCTCCCAAACGTCTTATAGGCTATTCACATAGACGTTGGCGGAAAATATTGGTCAGCGGCCCTGATCCGCAATTGGTTTCCCGGATCGCAGTTTCCACACGATCTGTCGCAGGATGCCCAGCCAGACCACGGTATCGCGAGCAGGCAGGTTCAGGCGGCGAACCAGGCGGCGCATTCTTTCCTCCACGTCGGCAATGGGACGCCGGTTGAGATAGCCGCTGTCGCGCATGGCTTCGAGAAGCTTCGAGGTGAGCCGCTCGAGTTCGTCGGCAGTCGCTCGTGTCAGTTCTTCGGTCTGCCGCACAGCCTTGGCATCGCGTACCAGTTCGTAGAGGCAAACCGCCACCGCCTGCCCCAGGTTCATCGAGATGTTTTCTTCGCAGGTCGGAATGCGCATCAGCCAGTGACAATGGCTAAGCGCGGCGTTTGAAAGTCCAAATTTCTCCGACCCGAATAGCAGAGCAACCGGATTCGACCCCAGTTGCTTGCGGATGAGGCGCGCGCCATATTCCAGCCGCCTCAGGGGATGTTGCAACTCCCGGTGACGGACCGCCGTGGTTCCGACGACAAGCGTGCAATCCGCGACTGCGTCGGCCACCGTTTGATACTCTTCCGCGCTCGCCAGCAGCGCCGATGCTCCGACCGCGGAACGCGCCTCGCGAAATGCCGCCTGGTAAGGGTTCACCACTCGCAGATGGCGGAATCCAAAGTTGCTCATGGCGCGAGCGGCCGCGCCAATATTAAGAGGGTTGCGCGCAGCTACCAAAACCACGCGCACATGGTCGAACTGGTCTGGAACAGCCAAGGATGCCTATTTTAATGTAGGCGGGCGCGTCCGCGCCCGTGTGGAGGCAGCCTCAATGTGAGTGGTTGATTTAGGGCCACTCACCGGCTGTACTGATTTCTTTTCTTTTCCTCATGCCGTGCCAGCCCCAACTGGATCAGCCGCCCGATTAACTCGGAATACGATACGCCAGAAGCCGCCCACAGCTTGGGGTACATACTAATCGCGGTGAAGCCAGGCATGGTGTTGATCTCATTCAAATAAATCTTTCGTGACTTCGGATCCATCAGAAAATCTACTCGCGACAGCCCTGCGCAATCCACCGCCTTAAACGCCGCGATTGCCAACCGCTGTACTTCTTTCGTTTCGCTCTTACTCAGCTTGGCGGGAATGATCAACTCCGAACCCTCGTCAAGGTACTTGGCGTTGTAATCGTAGAACTCAGTACCAGGGACGATCTCGCCCGGTACGGAAGCCTCGGCCGCGTCGTTCCCAAGCACCGAGCACTCGATCTCTCTCGCCTTTTGTTTGGTTCCACCCACTCCCTGCTCGATCACAATCTTGCGGTCGAATTTTGCCGCTTCATCAGTGGCCGGACCGAGTTCCTTGCGATTGTGCGCCTTGGAAATTCCGACGGACGATCCCAAATTCGCCGGCTTTACAAACACCGGGTACTTCAGCTTGCTCTCCACCAGCTTCTGAACTTTTTTCGGGTTCGCCTCCCACTCGCTGCGCAGCAGTGTGACGTGCTTCACAATCGGCAATCCAGCGGCGCGGAAAAGCGCCTTCATGATGTCCTTGTCCATGCCGGCGGCCGAGCCCAGCACGCCTGCGCCCACGTACGCCATGTCCGCCAATTCCAACAAGCCCTGGATAGTTCCATCTTCGCCGAAAGTGCCATGCAGCACCGGGAAAATAACATCGACGTTTATGGCGCGGTCGGCTGCCCGACGAGTCAGCACGTGAGAAGACGCGTCAGTTTCAAAAGGCGCAATGGAACCATATCTATGCGGCTCGGGCGGCACCACAACCGATTCGCCCTTGGCTAAAACCGCAGCCCCCGGAGTCGCCTCGGGATCGCCAGCGCGCAGATGCTTGCGGTCCTCGAATCTTCCATGCAGCAATCGCTCCGCGTCGGTCGCTGTGACCCATCGGCCCTCTTTGGTGATGCCAATAGGCACCACTTCGTATTTATCTTTATCGATGGCGTTGAAAACTGACGCCGCCGAGAGTAGCGAGACCTCATGCTCCCCGCTGCGCCCGCCAAAAAGGATGCCGACTCGAATCTTCTTCATGGCTTCAATAACGCTACAGAATTTTCTTTCCGAATGCCGACAGCGCCAGTTCCACCGCCAAGTCCGCGGTCTGGTTGTGTTCGTCGATTACAGGATTCACTTCGACGATTTCGAAGCTCAGCATGCGGCCGTGGTCGGCGATGATTTCCATCGCCAGGTGCGCTTCGCGATACGTGGCTCCGCCGCGAACCGGCGTACCTACTCCGGGAGCGTCTTCGGGATCGACCCAATCCATGTCGAGCGAAACATGGTAACCGGCCGTGCCTCGTCCGGCGGCGCGCAGCGCCTCTTCCATCACCGTGCGCATGCCGCGCTCGTCAATATCGCGCATGGTGAACACCTGGATTCCTGCTCTGCGCACGTGTTCCTTTTCAATGGCATCGATGTCGCGCACGCCCACGAGAACGCAGTTCTCCGGACTCACCTTGGGAGAAAAGTCGAAGATGTTGGACAGCTCAGGAAGGCCCAATCCCATAATCGCAGCCAGCGGCATGCCGTGCACGTTTCCGCTGGGGGAGCTGTCGGGAGTGTTGACGTCGGTATGAGCGTCAATCCAGATCAGACCGATTTTCTGGTTCTGACGACGATAGAATTCCGCGACACCGGCGACCGTTCCAGCGGCAATAGAATGATCACCGCCCAGCGTGATCGGTACCTTGCCCGCCTCGAGCGTCTTTACAATGAGCTCCGCATGCTTGGTGCAGGTTGCGGTGATCTCCTTCAGATACTTTGCGTGCGGATCGCCTTCCTTCTTCTGCTCGGCGATGGCGACCGATACATTTCCCGCGTCTTCAACCACGTGCCCAAGCGCCTCCAGACGCGCTTCGAGACCAGCCACGCGTACCGCCGAAGGCCCCATATCTACGCCGCGGCGCGATTGGCCAAGGTCGAGCGGGACTCCGATGACGCGAATCTTGCGGGGGGTGATGCTGGAGAAAGATGGAGTGGTGTTCGTCATATGTTCGAGCTAACTTAAAGCCGAGAACGCCGAGTCAGGGAATTCGTTGACAATACTCGGTGTTCCTGGTGGTGAAACGCCGCTATGGATACAATCTGTGCAGCATTCTCGCAAATGGAATCGTCTCCCGCACATGCTCAAGTCCGCAGATCCATGCCACCGCCCGTTCAATTCCCATGCCAAAGCCCGAGTGCGGCACGCTGCCATACTTCCGCAGATCCAGGTACCACTTGAACGCCTCTTCTGGCAACCCGTGTTCCTGAATGCGCTTGAGCAGCAAATCGTATGATGCCATGCGCTGCGAGCCGCCGATGATCTCGCCGTAGCCCTCGGGTGCGAGCACATCCACGCACAGCGCCAGATCCGGTCGCTGCGGATCCGGCTCCATATAGAACGCCTTCACTTTTGCGGGATAGCGATGGACCATCACGGGCCGGTCGAACTGCGACGAAATGTAGGTTTCGTCGGGTGATCCCAGGTCTCCTCCCCACTCGAAATTGTTTTCGAGCGCACCCTTGGCGTGCGCTTCCTGCAGCATCTTTACGGCCTCATCGTAAGTGATCCGTGGAAACGGAGCCTCGACCTTCTCCAGCTTCGAAACATCGCGGCCAATGGTTTGGAGATCGGGACGCCGGCGCTCCAGGCAACGCTTCACCAGGAAGCTGAGCAGTCCCTCGGCAAGCGCCATAATATCCTCGAGCTCAGCGTAAGCCACTTCCGGCTCGACCATCCAGAACTCGGTCAGGTGACGGCGAGTTTTACTTTTCTCGGCGCGGAAAGTAGGTCCGAAGGAATAGACCTTACCCAGCGCCATCGCGGTAGCTTCGATGTAAAGCTGCCCCGACTGCGTTAGGTAAGCCTGTTCGTCGAAGTAATCGACCGGAAACAGCGTGCTCGTACCTTCACATGCTGCAGGAGTAAGAATGGGGGGATCGGTCAGCGTGAAACCGCGCTCGTCAAAGAAATCGCGCGCGGCCTTGATGATCTCCGCCCGGACCCGAAGAATCGCCGCTTGTCGCGGCGTTCGTACCCACAGATGCCGGTGCTCCATCAGGAAATCGACGCCATGTTCTTTCAGCGAGATGGGATACGGATCACTCTCAGCCACCCGCTGGACCACTTGAACATTCGAAATATCCAGTTCGTAGCCGCCGGGAGCGCGCTTGTCGGCGCGAACCTTGCCTTCAACAACCACACTCGATTCCTGGGTCAAGCCTTTTACGGCTTCAAAGACTTCGGGCGAGACGGTATTTTTGGGCACGATGCCCTGAATCACGCCCGAGCCATCGCGCAGCTGCGGAAACAGAAGTTTTCCGCTCTCACGCAGGTTGTAAAGCCAGCCGCGAATGGTGACGCTCTGCCCCTCGTGCTTGCCCACGTCGATAATAGTAGTTACAGGAAATGACATAACTTTCATTGTTCTCTTCGTAACGCCGCCGGGAGATGGCGACGCTACACAACTTCCATCTTCCGGAATGCTTCGGCCATTTTTTCTACTGGATTGATCTTCTCGTCGCCTTCGATCTCCAGCAGCAACGGCGGAGTATGCGGCGCCGACCGGAGTAGTTCCATGGCCTGTTTCCAGTCGATCGAGCCGCTCCCGGGCCAAAGATGCGAGTCACGTTCTTTAGCGTTGTCGTGAACGTGAGTGGAATGTATGTAACTCTTAACCGTGTCGAATGCCTGCGGAACATCGCTCATGATGTGCGCATGGCCAAAATCGAAACATATGCCAACGTCATCGAAGTGTGCCGCCCGGATAAACTCCACCAGTCGTTCGGGCGTCGACAATTCATTGGGAATATTCTCCAGCAGAATCCGCACACCGAGTGGTTTGGCGAAGGCCCGCAGGTGTTCGACCGAAGTCATAGCCGCCTCGAGCTTGCGGTCGTCGAAAGCTTCACCCGGTGCGCCGAGATGCTGCACCAGAAAACGAAAAGGGATCTGCTCAGCCAATTCGAGCGCGCGTTTGATTTCATCCATGGCTTCGATCCGGCTCGCCCGATCCGTCGAAGCCACGTTCAGTGGCGACGCCCCGGTTCGTCCCCATTCGTAGTCGGCGTAGAGAGGCGCGTGGACCGAGTTCAAAGTAATTCCGCTGGTGCGAAACCAATCCGCGATTTCGCGCACATGCTGCTTTCGGTTGGCATAGTCTATGTGCTGCCGCGCGGCAAAAATTTCAATCGCCTGCGCCCCACCACGCACCAACCCATCCAGCAGCCCCGGATGCAACCGCTCCTTTACATAAACGAACGTTGATATCGCTTTCAGCATCAGTAACCGACTGCCTTTCCGTTATTCCTCACATCGCTTGCACCCAACCGTTCGCCGTTTTTTGTGTCAATTTCGATGCACTCCCCATCGCTCCAGTAAGGCGTCCACGCTGCCGCCACTGTTTCTCCGATCTCGACTTTGTGTCCAATTTGCTCCAGCAACCTCACGGCGTCAGGGGAGAACCATTGCTCGACATTCACCATATCGGGCATCCATTGATTATGGAAGCGCGGGGCGTTGACCGCTTCCTGAATATTCATGCGGTAGTCAACGACGCCCATCAAAATATTGGCGACCGCAGTAATGATGCGCGCCCCGCCGGGCGATCCCAGCACTAGAAACAGCTTCCCATCTTTCAGCACAATCGTCGGTGTCATAGCGGAAAGGGGCCGCTTGCCCGCTCCGATGGCGTTGGCCGGACCTTGAATCAGTCCGTAAAGGTTAGGCACTCCTGGTTTCGCCGCAAAGTCATCCATCTCATCATTCAGCAGAAAGCCCAAACCGTCCGCCGTTACCCGCGAGCCAAAATCGTCATTCAACGTGGTCGTCACGGCCACTGCATCTCCGGCAGAATCGACTACAGAATAATGCGTGGTGTGTTCGGGTTCGCGCACTACAAAAGGCTGCGGATGCAGCGAAGCATACTGCTCAAGCTCACTGAATATCGCGGGCCGCTTCAGACCCTTGCTGCTGCTGGCACGCGTCGGATCGATCGACTCCCGCCAGGCCGCGCCATACTTCTTATCGATGAGTTGCGCGACGGGAATCTTGGAAAAATCCGGATCCCCCAAAAACTCCGCTCGGTCATAAAAGGCTCGCCGGAAGGCCTCCACCGTGAGATGAACCGACGCCGCTGACCGGTTCCCCGCCTTGGCAAGGTCGTAACCTTCCAGGATATTCAGGATTTCCATCAGCGCCGTGCCACCCGAGGACGGCGGAGGCGCGCTGATGATTTCGTACCCTCGATAGGTTCCGCGTATAGGTTCGCGCTCTTTTACCTCGTAGTGAGCGAGATCCTCAAGAGTAATCAGGCCTCCGCCTTTTTGAATAGAGGCCGCCAATTCACGCGCGATCTCTCCGCGATAAAAATCGTCAGGGTTACTGGCGATTCGCTCCAGCGTCCGCGCTAACTCAGGCTGCCTGAAAATCTCGCCTTGTGTGTAGTAATGCCCATCGCGCTGAAAGATACGACGAGACTCGGGAAACTTCGCTAAGTTTTTGTCCTGGAGATCCCGCGCATCTTGCCATGCCAGCGGATAACCCTCCCGCGCCAACCTGATCGCTGGAGCCATCACCTGATCCAGGGGTAGCTTGCCATATTGTTTCTCGGCATAAACCATACCTGCGACCGAACCCGGCACTCCGATGGCTTTGTAACCAACGACGCTGGCATTGTCGATGACATTGCCATGAGCGTCCAGATACATGGTTGCAGTTGCAGCCCCCGGAGCTTTTTCACGATAGTCGATGAAATGGTCCCGCCCGTCAGCCATGCGGATGAGCATGAACCCGCCCCCACCCAGATTTCCCGCTTGCGGATGGACTACGGCCAGGGCAAAGCCCGTAGCCACGGCGGAATCGACCGCATTTCCGCCAGCGCGCATGATGTCGACTCCGGCTCGTGAGCCCAGTTCATGAACGCTGACCACAATGGCATGCGGCGCATGAACCGGTTCCGTGGCTGCGATCGCGGGCGAGGTTACGACCAGCACAATCAGCAGCAGCACGATTATTCGCTCGCGGTAACGCATGGAGTCTCGAAAATGTGGGCGGACTTCTGAGGCTAGCGTAGCGAGCGAGTGGGAGTCAAATTGCCAGCGATCAGCCTCAGCTTTCAACTCTCAGCTTTCTGCTCTTCGTGTCTTTTGTGGTTTAGTGCTTTTGGCCTTGATTTTGACTTTCATCCTTACCTTCACTTTCGCCTTGCCCTTCGCCGCTACCATCTCGCACGACTGCCGAATCAAGTCTTCTATTTCTTCATCGCTCAGAACATCCAATCGCTCCAGCAACACCCATTTGTAGCGGCCCACATAAGGTGCCGGACGGATCCCTTCTATCTCGCACAACTCCGCAAACCTCTCCGGCGTGCACTTAAAGCACAGGCTCGGCGGAACCGAAGCCAGGCCTAACATGGCAAAAATCTTTCCAGCCACCTTGAAGCAGAGAGTCTCGCCCCACTGCAAGCTTTCCTTTGACTGACGAAAAGAGAGACAATAACCTCGAACCGAATCGATGTTCATGCTAAACGAAATCGAAGACTTCTTTGAACAGACCGTCGCCTGGAAGGACAAACAGTTCACTCTGCCATTGATCGCACGTATCGACGCAAGTGAAACGCCGATGGCTGATGGCTGATAGATGCTCTCACACCTGCTGCCTCGCCTCGCCCAGCGTCACGCTGACATCCATCTTTTTCTTTGCTCGATATATAGTGACCCGGACCGTATCGCCGGCGTGGTGATTGTTCATGATCTGTGCCAGTTCCTGCTGATCCTCCACTTTTTGCCCATCGATGGCCACGATCAGGTCTCCCCCAATCATGATCGGGGTGTTGCCCAGAAAGGCGCGCTCGCTTCCACCGCGCAGTCCCGCGTTTTCCGCAGCACCGCCCGGAACCACTTGCAAAATCAATAGCCCGTAGTCTGAGACCAATCCCATCTGATCCGCCAATTGAGGGTCGATGGGAATCGTGCTCACGCCGAGCGCCGGACGTCGCAGCCGGCCCGAGGTAAGCAGATCGTTGATCACTGCTTTGGCGGTATTGATGGGAATGGCAAAGCCAATGCCCGCGCTCTGGCCCACGTTGGAAGCGATCATGGTGTTAATGCCAATCACGTCGCCGCGCATATTGAGCAAGGGTCCGCCGGAATTCCCCGGATTGATGGAGGCATCGGTCTGGATCGCGTCTTCAATCTTCATGCCATCAGGCTCTTGCACCTGACGGATTGAACTTACGATGCCGCGGGTCAGCGTGCCAGCCAGCCCGAACGGATTGCCTATCGCGTATACCTTTTGCCCGACTTGCAAATTACCCGAATCGCCCAATACCATCGGCGTGAGATCGGGCGCCTTGATCTGAACCACAGCCAAGTCATGCGAGCGGTCGACCCCGACGATGGTCGCTCGATATTTCTTGCGGTTATGGAGCGTGATTTCAATTTGGCGCGCTTCCGCAATCACGTGATAGTTGGTGAGTATGTGTCCCTCTTTGTCGATGATGAAACCGGATCCCTGTCCCTCCTCAGGCACCAGCCCATAGAAGAAATCGAACGTCACCGCTTTCGACGTGATGTTCACTACCGAGCCGATATTCTTACGATAGACCGTGATATTGTTTTGCTCTTCAGAGTCGAGCGTGTCGCTGCCGGCCGCCTCGCTGATTTCAATTGTGTTCGGATGTCCCACCCAATCGGTCAGCCCGCTGCGGCCCGAACGATAAGTGGTGAAATAGAAAAACCCGCCCGCGATAACAACCCCGAGTAAAAAAGGCCGAAGCAGCTTCATAGTTCAGAAACCTTCCAGATCCCCATTCTCATTGTAATGAATTCACAATTCCAACCTGGACTGGCTCAGCCGCTTTTCTCCACGAGACTCTGCAATTTAAGGCTTCTCCGAATAGTCTTGCGCCTCACGTTTGAGCTCCGGATAAATCCTGGATACCTGCTTCCGAGTTTCGTCCAACGATCCCGAGTTGTCGATCACGTAGTCAGCTGCTTTGATCTTCTCTTCATCCGGCAACTGAGCCGCGATGCGCCGCCCAACCTCCCGGCGCGCGGTTTCCTCATTCACGCCCACACGAGCAGCCCAGCGTTGAATTCGCTGCTCGGGACGGCAGGTCACGACCACCAGGCGGGCGAACCGCTTGGCTGCCCCCGCCTCCAAAATAAGTGCCGCTTCCACCATCGCAATTGCCCAAGGATCCCGCTGGCCAACTGCCGCCATCCATTCGTCCTGTCTTCGAATCACCGCGGGATGCACGATCTGATTTAGTTCTTGAATGCGGGAAGTTTTGTTCGCGTCAGAGGTGCTGAACGCCGCCTCCGCTAAGCGCGCGCGATTGACGGCGCCATCAGGATTGAGAATTCCTTCTCCGAAATGCTGCACCACTTCGCGATACACCGCTTCACCCGGCTGCATGAGTTCGTGGGCAATCGTATCGGCCTGGATCAAGTGGACGCCGAGAGCCACAAACATTTCGCCGACTACGGATTTACCAGAAGCAATCCCGCCGGTCAGTCCGACTTTTAACAATCGACCCCCATTTGTCGAAAGTCCTTATTCAACACAGAGTCACAGAGGAATTTTTTAGGAAACCTGGCGCGGCGGCAAGACTTAAGACTAAGAAATCTACAAAATCCCGAATTAGGTGTCCTCTGTGACTCCGTGGTGAACAAGTTCAAACCCGCGAAAGTGCCGCTACCGAGCCCCGTCTCAGCTTTGCCGCACGCAGCGTGTTTGCCATCAACATGGCAATAGTCAACGGCCCCACGCCGCCTGGCACTGGCGTAATTGCTCCCGCAACCTCCGCCACATGAGGATGCACGTCGCCGACTAGCGTCGAACCCTTCGTACGAAAAGTCTCTTCCCGCTTTGCATTTCCCGCGAACAGTTGCTCAAACTCCGCCCGATCCGTTACCTGGTTCATGCCCACGTCGATGACCGTCGCACCCGGTTTTACGAATTCACGGGTAATCATGCCTGCCCGGCCAATCGCGGCGACCAGAACATCCGCGCGCCGGCAAACACCGGGAAGATCGTGAGTCTTCGAATGGCAAACCGTAACCGTCGCATTGCCATTGATCAACAGCATCGCCGTAGGTTTGCCCACAATATCACTGCGTCCCACCACCACGGCTTCCTGCCCAGCGATCGGGATCTTGTTGCGCTTCAAAATCTCGATAATCCCCGCCGGCGTACAAGGTACCAGCCCCGGCCGTTGCGTGGAGAGCAATCCCACATTCATCGGGTGAAACCCATCCACATCCTTTGCGGGATCAACCGCCATCAGAACTTTCTTTGCATCGACCTGCGCAGGCAACGGAAGCTGTACCAGAATGCCGTCAACTTCGTCGCGGCCGTTGAGATCGGAAATCAGTTTAAGCAATTCCTCCGTAGAAACCGACTCGGGGGGAGTGTGCTGCTCGCTGTAGATTCCGACCTCTGCGCTGCTCTTCACCTTCCCCCGAACGTAAGCCTCGGACGCTGGGTTGTGCCCAACCAGAACCACCGCGAGTCCCGGACGCATGCCCGAAGCCGTCATCGTCTTCACCTCAGACGCGACTTCGGCGCGAATTTCGCCCGCGATCTTGTTACCGTCCAGAATAATCGCAGCCACAACCCCTCATTTCTAATCGCTCGTGTCTCGGCAGGCCCGAGGAGATATCGCGCCCGCATGAGCAATGCACATCATGCTGGCAGTGATGATTAAATCTTTCTCGTCGGAAACTCCGCACTCCCCACTTTTGCCACATTCGCCTCCGCAAACTCCCGCACCCTCTCCAACGCGGCTTGCAACTCCCCATGAAATCGTTCCTTCTGAGAATCATCCGCATCTGCAGGAACTACAATCTGCCGGCTCACCCGCATCAATCCCCGCGAAAGCGGTTTCGGAATCATCGACCGATCCCAGGTATTCAAAACCCAGGCGTTGTCCACGGCGATATGAAATGCCACCATGGGCGCGCCAGTCGCGCGTGCCAGCAGCACCGGACCCGGCTTAGCCACGAATCGCGGCCCGCGCGGGCCATCAATGGTAAACGCCACGGCCCAACCCTGATCGAGTTCCCGCCGCATGCCGAGCAGCGCCCGCACCGCTCCCCGGCTGCTCGATCCGCGCACTTTCACAAAACCAAACTTGCGAATAATGCGCCCCGTCCATTCCCCATCAAAACTATCGCTGCTCAGCACTCTGATCTGCAGGTTACGCCAGATGTAGGTTGCCGGAAAAATGCAACTATGCCAAAACGCAAGAACCATTGGACGCGTCTCGATACTCGCCGGCGCCCCATCCTCAAACGACACCGCAACCCGCAACGTCGGACCAATCAGCCGGATCGCCAGAAATCCCGCACATGTAATAAGCCACAGCAAGAATCTCTGCCACAACGTGTACGGCTGATGCTGCCTCGATGACTCACTTGCAACCGGCGACGTGGTAGCGACGCTCACCTCGATATTGTACCGTCCGCTGCATTTGACCGCGGCATGAAAGCGGCCCGCGGACTCGCCCACCGAACCACGAATCACCCTCGAACCTTGCTCGCCCGCAAGCCTCGAAACCTATTTCTCAAACAGACCTAGCCATGTGAAGCCATTGGTTGTAATTTGTTTCTGGAGTCTAACTTCCAATGAACTCACCAATCACCGACAGACTTCGGGACGCAGTTTCGCAGGCCCATTGGAACGAAGCCCTCGCTCTGCTGCAGACTAGCGACACGTCCCATGCGGCTGCGGCGTTGGAAGACCTTTCTTTCGATCAGCAACAATCCCTATTCCGCCACTTGCCGCTGGATCTTGCCGCCGCCCTCGTAGCCCACTTTCCCTACTATCACCAATACGTCCTCCTGCACTCGCTGCCAGCCGAAGATATGCGCGCCCTGGTCGACAAAATCAATCCCGACGACCGCATGCGCTTCTTCGACGAACTGCCGGAAGAAGCCTGGCAGCGGCTAATGGACGAACTGTCGGGAGAAATATCCGTTGAAATACCGGCTCCGGACGAGCCAGAAACCGCGCACGCCCCGGAACCTCCGCCGCCACAACCGGGAGAAATAATTATCGAAGGGCGCCAGATCGAAAAGTGCTACGCGCAACCCGATGGCCGGGAAATTCAGATCATCGCCCCCATAGACTTGTCCGTCGAGTCCGGCGCAATCTGCGCTCTGCTCGGCCCTTCCGGCTCTGGCAAGTCCACTTTGCTCAGGATCCTCTCCGGACTAACCGCTCCCTCCAGCGGCAAGGTCCTCGTGCATGGCCAGCCCTTGAACGGCACTCC
>Ga0207141_10020_pt1:0-22500 | contig 53469 bp, 40 predicted proteins | sample Alteio_BWMinHeat_5_FD_153553 | JGI IMG/M metagenome (GOLD analysis project Ga0207141, IMG submission 153553) | Enriched cells from forest soil in Barre Woods Harvard Forest LTER site, Petersham, Massachusetts, United States -... | ecosystem: Environmental > Terrestrial > Soil > Temperate... | reverse complement strand
TAAAACCCACGTACGGCCCGATGAATCCATAGTCGGGTACGAGCGAACCCAGGGAAGTGAACCATCTCAGTACCTGGAGGAAAAGAAAGAAACCTCGATTGCGAAAGTAGTGGCGAGCGAAATCGCAACAGCCTAAACCAGTCCCACCCTCGGGTGTGATTGGGGTTGTAGGGTCGACAACAGTAGAGTTACCAATCTGGCGGCTAACCGAAGCCCTCTGGAAAGAGGGGCCATAGAGTGTGATAGCCACGTAGGTGAAAGCTGACCAGACTCGAAGTCGATACCTGAGTACCGCGGGGCACGAGAAACCCTGTGGGAAGCTACGGAGACCATTCCGTAAGGCTAAATACTAGCTTCTGACCGATAGTGAACCAGTACCGTGAGGGAAAGGCGAAAAGAACCCCTGCGAGGGGAGTGAAATAGTACCTGAAACCGTGTGCCTACAAACGGTGGGAGGACTATGCGGCGTAAGCCGAAAGTCTGACCGCGTGCCTATTGCATAATGAGCCGGCTAGTTATTCTTGTCAGCAAGGTTAAGCGAAAGCGAGCCGTAGCGAAAGCGAGTCCTAATAGGGCGAATCAGTTGGCAGGAATAGACGCGAAGCGGGATGATCTACCCTTGGCCAGGCTGAAAGTAGGGTAAAACCTACTGGAGGGCCGAACGGGTGTTTGTTGAAAAAAGCTCCGATGAGCTGAGGGTAGGGGTGAAAGGCTAATCAAATTCCGTGATAGCTCGTTCTCTCCGAAATAGCTTTAGGGCTAGCCTCGGATGATTTGTCGTGGTGGTAAAGTACTCGATGGGCTATGGGGCTTTCCAGCTTACAGAACCCAACGAAACTCAGAATGCCATTGAACAACCAATCCGGGAGTCAGACGGCGGGGGCTAAGCTTCGTCGTCGAGAGGAAAACAGTCCAGATCGCCTGCTAAGGTCCCCAAATCCAAGCTAAGTGGGAAAGGAAGTCGGAACGCCCAGACAGCCAGGAGGTTGGCTTAGAAGCAGCCATCCTTTAAAGAAAGCGTAATAGCTCACTGGTCAAGCGGTCCGGTGCCGACAATATAACGGGGCTCAAGCTTGGTACCGAAGCAGCGAATGCATGGTGTAACAGCCATGCGTGGTAGGAGAGCATTCTCAACAGTTTGAAGCTAGACTGAAAAGACTGGTGGACGGTTGAGAAGAGACCCTGCCGGCATAAGTAGCGATAACGGAGGTGGGAACCCTCCGCGCCGAAAGTCTAAGGTTTCCTGAGAAAGGTTAATCCGCTCAGGGTCAGGCGGTCCCTAAGGCGAGGCCGAAAGGCGTAGCTGATGGACATCCGGTTAATATTCCGGACCTCCCTTGTGTTCGTTATCACGATGGGGTGACGCAGGAGGATAAGCAGGCCGTCCTATGGCTATGACGGTCGATGCGTGTAAGGTGTTTCCGGTAGGCAAATCCGCCGGGAAGTTATCACTGAGACGCAAAGCAGTAACCCGTATGGGTGAAAGCTGCCGATTCCACGCTGCCAAGAAAAACCTCTAAGGAGAACGTAAGGGAACCGTACCTCAAACCGACACAGGTAGACGAGGAGAATATCCAAAGGCGCTCGTGAGAACACTTGTTAAGGAACTCGGCAAATTAACCCCGTAACTTCGGGAGAAGGGGTGCCGCATTAGGGTTCATAGCCCGAAGCGGCCGCAGAGAAATGCGCACTGCGACTGTTTAACAAAAACACAGGTCTCTGCAAAGTCGAAAACGACGTATAGGGGCTGACGCCTGCCCGGTGCTGGAAGGTTAAAGGGAGAGGTCAACCGCAAGGTGAAGCTTCGAACTGAAGCCCCAGTGAACGGCGGCCGTAACTATAACGGTCCTAAGGTAGCGAAATTCCTTGTCGGGTAAGTTCCGACCTGCACGAATGGCGTAACGAAAGTGCGACTGTCTTAATGAGTGACACGGCGAACTTGTAGTGCCGGTGAAGATGCCGGTTGCCCGCAACTAGACGGAAAGACCCCGTGCACCTTTACTACACCTTAACTATGAACTATGGCACTTGCTGCGCAGGATAGGTGGGAGGCTTTGATTCCAGGCTCTCGGGCTTGGAGGAGCCACCGGTGAGATACCACCCTGCGAGTTCTGTGGTTCTAACTTACTCCCATTACCTGGGAGAAGGACATAGTTAGGCGGGTAGTTTGACTGGGGCGGTCGCCTCCTAAACAGTAACGGAGGCGCGCGAAGCTACGCTCAGGCTGTTTGGAAATCAGCCGACGAGTGCAAACGCATAAGCGTGGTTGACTGCGAGACCTACAAGTCGAGCAGGTACGAAAGTAGGCGTTAGTGATCCGGTGGTTCTGCATGGAAGGGCCATCGCTCAACGGATAAAAGGTACGCCGGGGATAACAGGCTGATCGGAGCCAAGAGTTCATATCGACGCTCCGGTTTGGCACCTCGATGTCGGCTCATCGCATCCTGGAGCTGTAGAAGGTTCCAAGGGTTAGGCTGTTCGCCTATTAAAGCGGTACGTGAGCTGGGTTCAGAACGTCGCGAGACAGTTCGGTCCCTATCTGTTGTGGGCGCAGGAGATTTGAGAGGACCTGTCCTTAGTACGAGAGGACCGGGATGGACGAACCTCTTGTGTTCCAGCTGTCGTGCCAACGGCATAGCTGGGTAGCGAAGTTCGGTAGTGATAACCGCTGAATGCATATAAGCGGGAAGCACTCCTCGAGATGAGATCTCCCAACCCGTAAGGGATAAGAAGGGCCCAGGAAGACTACCTGGTTGATAGACGGGAAGTGAAAGCGCAGTAATGTGTGAAGCTTACCCGCACTAATCGCCCGTTCGGCTTGACCATAAAATTTACTCGGTGCAGAAACAGCCGTCAGCACTCAGCTGTGAGCTTTCAGTTCGAAACTGTTCGAAAGCTCGAGCGTGCTCAGCGACTGGTCAGAAACTGGACCAGACTGAGATCAGTACTGACGACTGGCGCCGACGAAAAGCCGAAGTAACAGGTGGCAGAAATCGGAAGTAGACAAATATGAGAGTAAGCCACACCCAATCTATTCAGCTGTGAGGCATCGTCCTTGGTTTTGCCGAGGAATGATCTTTGAAAAATCGTCGCTCGCAAGCGACACCGAAATGGCGGATCGAGATCCCTCGCCGCAGAAAGCGCGGCTTCGGGATTTCGGCAGCAGGCTCCCGCTTCGCTCACGCCTGCTAAACGCCTCAAGTTGTCGGTGATCTTACCGCGGGGGCTCCACCCGTTCCCATCCCGAACACGGAAGTTAAGCCCCGCAGGGCCGATTGTACTGCACGCGAAAGTGTGTGGGAGAGTAGGTCGTTGCCGGCATTAAATAAAGGCCAGTCTGAGAAATCAGGTTGGCCTTTTCCTTTTTGGGTTACAGTCGCTGGTCACGACGGTCGGTCGAGAGACTTTCTTTGTAGCTTGTCGATCACTCCCGTTTCAGCCAGAGATGCCGAATTGTAATCGGCGGCGCAAGTTCTCCTGTCTCCCCGTACTTAAACGTCCGAGCATGCACAGTGCAGTAAACCGCTTCGCTGTTTGTGCCGGCTTTGGACTGGCGACAAGGTCGTGGCAGTGTGATGCTGGAAATGCCCTTTGGGGGTGACTTGAGAGCATCTATCAATTTAGGGGATATCGTATAGCCCTTTCGCGCGTAACCGACCATCATAGCGTTCGTCATCGCCCATGCATACTCGCCGCGAATGAATCGAATCATCCCCTTCTTACAGTAGTGCTCGCGAACGGCGTGGCCTGTATCCACAGGCTTGCACTCAATGAATAGACCATCTTGGCTATTGCGAAGGCTGATAGGACGCCCTACCAGGCGGATGAATAGATCAGGCATCTTATCGGGATGCTTGTAGTTGTAGTTCCGGATTTTTGGTTCACGTGTTACGGAGCAGAATACCTGCCTGTCAAATCCTTTCACGATACCCTTATCGAAGACTCGATCGAATAGTGCTTCGTAGAACTCTAGGGTGACAACATCTTCGTCGGCGCTTGAAAGGTTAAAGCCGACTCGTGGCCTCGTCCGGAGCAGTTCCCACGCGGCGCAAAGGGCATGTTCTATTACGAGCAGCACAGGCAAGCGAATTGGTGGATGAGGTAGTCTTGCTGGCGAAGGCTTGTCATAAAATCCAAGGACCATACCGGTACTATTCCTCAAATGGCGTCGTATGATCCCGCAGGATTTCGGCAGCCAGCAGTCGGGCACGACTTCGCGTCCAGTAGCGATACTGGTTCAGTATTCCGATTCCTAACCCTCCCTGCACTTCGTGGATTATGCTCGTTGCCCCAGTTTCGTCGGCGAGGGACAGTATATGGCGGTGAAGAGTATCACCCGGTTGTGGCACTCCGCTCCCGCGGGTGCGAACTATCAAGAGGCAGAATGGGGCTCGACTGTGAAGGTCGTCGGATTGCGATGACAGTAATCCGATCTCAGGCTGTTTTCCTATAACTTCGAAAAAGGGAAGAAGCAGCGACTCAAGGTTCTGAAGGAAGACATGGCGCTCTTTATCTGACGGCGGCCGACAAGCCCGTCTTCGAGATTCGTTGTAGGGCATGCCGACCTCGACTGTGTCGCTTACAACCTCCAAGTCAAGTTGGTCGAGGCCATAAAGGTTTCCGAAGAAAGCATCAATCTCAGGAAAAACGGTCTGGTCCGGGTGCACCAAGCGTTTGGACAAACGGAGAAGTTGCTGTTTTTGTTTACTCGACAGATCACTCAGTGGGATGATTGGAAAATCGTCAAGGTCGCTTTTATAGAGCTTTCGGCGCTCAGCGCCGAACTTCGGGCTGGTAAGTAGCGCGTAATGCATCCAGAGGAGAGTATGAACCAGCAGATGAATATACCGGACCAACAGTTCACCTTCTGGATGCCCGAAAGCAGAATAGCCATGAAAGCTTTCATTGAAAGCGACATCGGTGAAACTGAGGAGTGCCCATCCGCGTTCTCGGTCCGTTCCGGGAGATTCCCTCAAGAGAGCAAGTGGTGCGCGATAGACTTCGGGTTTGCGAGGCCAGCAAACCTTGGCTCGCGTGAATTTGTCCAGTTGTTTGGGCTGGATCGCGAATCCAGCTACGTCAGTGTTATTGAGATCGGGGAGGCCTCGGAGAAAGGAAGCATCTCGCTGAGTCTGGTTCGGCCTAATCTGATACCCGTTGGAACTTACCAACTTCAAGTGTTGCTCCCAGTAGGCGCGCAAGGAAGTCCCTCGGTTGGTCAGTTTCCGAATGACATCGACGTCGAGCGAGGTTCCGACGGCAAGCACCTTCCACAACCAAGGATATTTGGCCGCCGTCTCTGTCTCTACAGGCTGAGCTGACTTGGAATCAACTCGGACCTCACCAAGTTGATTGAGGACCGCATCGTAGAGCGGGGTGACGAAGCGCAGCGCATGGCCGGGTTCAGGGCGCTTGTTTCGGGCAAACAACAGCATGAACGGCTGCTGCATTTCTGGCCATACATTAGTATCTGATAGGTTCGAGCCATTGATTATGCCGGTCACCTCTATGAGATGGAACAAAGTGTTGCGAGCGCGACGCGGGATGTCCTCCTGTTTGAGAAGGATACGTGCCGGAAGTGCCATCGCGATGCGCCCATTGGGCTTGCACCATTCCGTGGACTTCCAAAGGAACGGCAAGTCAGGCGCGTTGTCAGGGTTGTGATAGTCACGTGCCTCCTGTTCTTCTGACATTCGTCGAATGACATCCTGGCTAATCTTCGTAAATTGAGAAGCAAGTTTCGCTTCTTTTTTCGGCACACTTGTCCAAGGAGGGTTGCTCAAAACTAAATCAAACTTCGTTTCAAATCGCTTATCCAAGTGGGAGGCTAAGCTACCGATTGCTAATCCATTTCCAGGGTTTAAGCTGTCCCGAGGATTAAACAAAACACGATCCCGCAGATCCTTGAACTTCAATTTCTCAGGAGGGACCGGTTCCGGGTCCAGTTCTATCGCTGTCAGATATAGGCTAAGTGCGGAGAGCTTTAAGGCAGAGTCGCTGAGGTCGAAACCAGCGAGTTGGTTTTCAAGTATTGAGCGGATGGCTCCAGTATCTGGACGATAGCTGCTTGTATTCCACCGCTCACGGTAAAGCCGGCGGAAAGCAAGAACAAGGAAAACACCTGCCCCGCAGGCGGGGTCAAGGACACGAGCCACGTGAGCGTTGGGTAGATTGTCAAATGCTTCGTCCACGAGGGTGTCCGCAATATTTCTTGGGGTATAGTGGACGCTGGTTTCCTTTGCTCCTTGGTGTTCCCATTTCCAAATAAACTTTTCATAGACCTGGCTGAGTAGGCCGATAGGGATGTGGGCAAAATCGAAATCGCCCCAATCGAACCTTGCCTGGTATTCGTCGACCCCAACAGGTTTGTCTCTTCGGAGGATGGAACTGAGGACATCGAACACGGCGCCCTTGCTTCGTCTGCCTATGTCTTCGAAGAAAGACAGGCGGCCATCATCAGTCAGACGAAGAAAATCACCGTTGAACGTGCGGTCTAGCCAGGAGGAGGTGGCAGATGCATTCTCGGCATCGTCAAAGCAATGCCTGAGATTCGTCACCTTCGGTGCAATCGTATTTGCATCTTTTTCCTTGATGACTTCACGGTCCTGCAAGAAGCGAAAGAAAAGCGCGCGCCCGATCAATGAAAGCACATCCGTTCGGCCGATTCGACGTGCAAGTCTGTCAGCTCCCTGATCCAGCAGATCAAACATCTCCGCGAAAACTGCATCTTTTGCAGCCGGTTCTCCGTGCCCGTCATATTCTCCCAACGCCAATCGGGAGAAAAATGTCGATGCTTGGGCTGTTCCGGGATAATACGTTTTCCACTTGGGCGTGCGGTAATCCAAGCTAACGGGGACCACCTTCAGTTCGCCAGGTAGTATTCGTGCAAGATAGGCGCGCTCGCCCCGGCACGCAAGATTGCGCCGCAATCGGCTAAGCTGCGTTTGTTGCTCGCTGGCTGGGCGAGAGAGCCGACTCTCGTTGACGAAGAATAGCAGTGGACGCCCCTGGTTTTCTGCTACTCCGTCAGGCAGCAAAACCTGTTCGTCCGGGCCCGCTAGGAGATCAAGATATTCGAGGAGTTCTGGCGTTGCCGAATTACCAAATGTGCGCACACTTCGATCGCTGACACCATAATTCTTGAGTTCGGCGTTCACATTCATTTCTCAAGCACGGTAAGCCATTCAAAGTATTACAGATGGACTGGCGGTTTGAGACACAATAAATTCTGGGTGCCCTGAGTTTAACGGGTTAAATAACCCAACTCTGTGGTCGATCTGCCTTGTCGATTGTAACATAGCGAACAAAATACGAATATATGATTCTCCTAAGGGAACTTAGCGGGCGCCCCCTCGTTCGTTCTTTGAAAGTAGGCTGCTGAGGTCGAGATTTTCAGTATGCCTGGCACGAATCTAGGACAGGAAATCGACGTCAACGGCGGCGGGGCGGGAGTGTCCGACCTGCGCGAAGTTTGTCTTGACTTAGCCTTGCGATATTTTGTATCCTTTTTATATAACCTTGATGGCTTTATGGAGCCTCTTCGGACGGGATTGTCCGAGGGGGCTTTTTGTGTCTTGGGCATTGTCGCGCGGGGAGAAGCAGATCCCTCGGCTTCGATCGAGATGACAATGTTTCGCGGGGGAAACGCAAGGTCCCTCGACTTCGCATCAGGTTCGCTTCGCGAATCTGATGCTGCGCTCGGGATGACAGAGTTTTCGTGAGTGATGCAGTCAGGACATTAAGGAGAGTGAATCGTTATGAGTTTGGGTGTGGTGGTTGGGGATTTGTTTGCTTCGGTGGAGGTTGGGGATTTGTTGGCCTCGGCGGATCGTCGAGATAAAGGGGGGATGGCTCGGTTTACCGGGAAGCGGCGCGGGGAGATGGCGGAGGCGGCGTTTGTGGCTAAGGCGGTCAGCCTGGGATTTGGGGTGGCGAAGCCTTGGGGCGACAGCGATCCGTTTGACTTTATTGTGCAGGCGGGCGGGAAGCTGTCGAAGGTGCAGGTGAAGTCGGCGCATTGCATGGGCGAAGACGGCACTTACAGTATTCGGGCGCACGGGCATGACATGAAGGCGTATCGGGTGGATCAGATTGATGTGCTGGTGGCGTACGTGGTTCCGGAGAATGCGTGGTATGTGTTTCCGGTGCGGGCGCTGCGGGGGATGCGGTTTTTGAAGTTGTTTTCTGGGAGCCGGAAGCGGCGGTCGAAGTTTGAGAAGTATCGCGAGGCTGGGGGATATTTGCGGGGGTGAGATTGGGTAAGGCTGGGTGAGGACAGAGCCGGCATAGATCAAGGCCAGGTTGCTAACGCAACGTGGCCTTTTCCGTTTTGGGATGGATGCCTCAATAAAACAGATCGATTCTCATTCGGAGGAAGTGGAAGAAGGCCGATGGAGTTATATTCAGGAAGAGGGCAGTCAGGAGGAGATTATGTGCGTCGTGTGTGAGCACGAACTGTGGGATGAGCACCGAGCGCTCGAACGCGAGTTCTTCAAACCCTGCAAGACATGTAAGAAGTTCCCTGGCGCGAGCTCTGAAGGAACCTGCTATCACTGTTTCGCGATTGGCGACATGATCGACGAGTGCCCCGAGTGCGCGGGCAAGCCATGGACTGAGGAATTCCTAGAGGCCAAAAACGAAATCGAAGGCCCGGACAAGCTGGTGGTCCCGTTCTAGAAGGGTAGGGGCCGCGGTTCGAGACGAACAGCCGATCACCAACCGATCCGCTTGATCCCGGCCACCAAATCGAAATGGCGATCGCGGCTCAAGAGAGGAAGAGAATGCTGCCGGCATAGTGCGGCAATCCAAAGATCGTTGGTCGGAATCGGCTTGCCCTTGCGCTTCAGTTCGAGGCTGATCTCGGCGTAATGATGAGTGGTCGGCTCCTGAATGTCCAATACCAGGCAGTCATTGAGCAGTTCCTGCAGCCAGTTTTCGTAGCTGGCGCGATTGCGCGACTGGGCGATACCGTGGCGATACTCGCCGAGCACAATTACGGGGAGCGCCACCTGTTCGGCGCGGGCGAGAACGGCCGCCAGGCCGGGATCGTCGTCAGCCGCGGCCGACAGGGCATTGGTATCAAGAATCATTTCCAGAAGATCATTTGCAGAGGATCATTTACAGAGGATCAGTGCCAGACTTCCCGATCGATGTGCTCGAATGCTTCTTCCACCCGGCTTTCGATTTGCTTGCGTTCCTTATGCAGGTGTTTGAGCCGTCCGACATGCTTCATCCAAGGCTTTTCCTGGGATGTAGTTTTCAATTTTTCCTGGACCGCCTCAGTGACGAGCTGGCGCAAGGGTATACCGCGTTGGGCTGCGGCGGATTTTGCGCGGCGGAACAGGAGATCGGGGATTTCAAGGGTCGTCTTCACGTACCCATATTACCATATTTATGGGTCTAATCGCAATAATTTCCCGTTTACACCGCGAGGCCTGGTGGATTTTGCGGCGGGCGGTTGGGGGCGGGCGTTAGCACGCTTTTGGTGTCTACCCACCCTTTCGCCAGAGCGTGGTTCCTGCGAAAAGACTGCGGCTCTCAGCGGCTAAAGCCGGATTCAAGTACATGGGTTGTGCCGGCATAAATAAAATAGGCTGACGAATCAGATTGGCCTTTTCTTTGACGAATCCGAAAAAGATGGCGAACTGGGCGTTTGACGTGTATTCTCTCGGGGCCGGGCTAACGGAATGGAAGTCCCGGCTTACCTTTGCAATGTCGACTGTCAACGTAGAGCGCGTCCGGCCTGCGCTGAGCCCGGAGAGAAAACTGAGCGCGACCGCCTTGACCGGTCGTAACGGGATTTTGTGTCGATATTTCTATTTCGCGATGTCGCTGCTGCTGGCGGCGATTGTGTTTTCTGGCTTCAAGCGTACGGTCAACGAGAACCTGTTGCATCCCGCGATACCGCGGCCCCTCATTCTCTGGATTCATGGGGCGGCGTTCGCCGGGTGGGTGATCTTCTTTATCTGTCAGTCCACGCTGGTCCGTGTGCACAAAGTCAGTTGGCATCGCTCGATCGGATGGTTCGGCGCCGGACTCGCCACGGTGATGGTTCCTTTGGGTGTCACAACCGCAATCGTTATGGCGCGCTTTGACACGGTTCGACTCCATCAGAGCGGCGCGGATGCTTTTCTCAGCATTCCGTTCTACGACATGATCGCCTTTGGCGTGCTTATTGCGCTGGCCATCGTTTGGCGCACGAAACCGGAACTGCATCGGCGGCTGATCTTCATCGCAACCTGCGGGCTCATGGACGCGCCTGTTGCCCGCTTTGACTACGTGTTCGACAATAATCTCTTCTTTCCTTTGCTGGACCTGCTGATCCTTCTTGGGGTTGGGCGCGACGTGCTGGTAGACCGGCGCGTCCACAAGGCGTATCTCTATGCGCTGCCATTGTTGATTGTTGGCCAAAGCCTCTCGGTCTACATGTGGCGGCACAATCCTTCGTGGTGGCAGGGGATCACGCATGCGATTCTCGGATAGAGACAGAGTCCCGCCAGTCCGACGCGCGAGCGGACGCCTTCTAATCGCCTGATGTTAAGCCTCGCAGAACCGATTGCCGTGCAGGGGAAAGTGTTTGGGAGTCCTTCGACTTCGCTCAGGATAAAATCTGGCCGTTGCCGGCATAACACTACCACGCCTGCGTTGCGCCTCTCGGCAGGAATCGTCTATCGCATCGGGAACAGGTAGCGTCCACTAGATCGATTGTTCTGCCGGTTGTCTGAAAAAATCCACCCTTCCTCGGGAAGCAGCATGACCGTTTTTGGCATGTGCCCCGAAATTTGCCAAAACTTCGGGAGCGACGCTACGTCTAACCGAGTCTAGTTGTTGCCACGTCAAAGGAGGAACGTACGATGAAGCGGTTTTGGCTTGTGCTGTTTGCGTTCACGCTTCTCGCCGTTGGCGGAACGAGTGTTTACGGTCGGGGTCAATCGCAGGACCAAGCCCCGAGTCCGGCGCGTTCTCGATCCGATGAGATGTTGGACCGATGGAACGACATTGGGAACAAACTCATCGCCATGGCGCAAGATTTTCCTGAAGACAAATACGATTTCAAGCTGCAGAAGGACGAGCGCACGTTTGCCCTGAATCTTCTGCACGCCGCTGCACTGGATTTCGTCCTGATACGCAGGATTGCCGGATCGAACCTCGGGCCCGACTTCGGCGAGGGCGACAATCCATCGCGCTACGCCTTCAAGACCAAGGCCGACGTGGTGAAGTTCGTGCAGGAGGCGGTCGAGGACGGAGCGAAAGTGATTCAACAGCAGGGCGACGCGGGACTGGACAAAACATCGAAAGGTTTCGGAAACCGACTAGCCCACAACTCCTACCTCTGGATGTTTGCCATTGAGCACAGCGGAGAACACTACGGCCAGCTTGTGGTCTACTATCGCGCGAACAATCTGGTGCCTCCGGACTCGCGGCGTTAATCCGGCGGATAAGGCGCTTGAAAATTTTCGACTCTGGAGGAGTTACTCGATGAAACAAATACGAATGTTCCTGCCATTGGCAGTATTCATCTTTGCCCTGATTGCTTGGGGACGGGCCACCAACAGCGCCGCAGCCGCCAGCGCGCTTCAAACTCAACCGGTGCAGCAGCCTCTGCCAACCCTGGCTTCAATCCTAGACGTCGAGATCAGCAACGTCGAAAAGCAAATTGTGGAAGTTGCCGAAGCCATGCCGGAAGATAAATACAACTTCTCTCCTGAAAGCCTGCACATTCCCGGCAGCGATTACAAGGGTGTGCGTACGTTTGCCGTGGAGGTTAAGCATGTGGCTGCTTCCAACTATTTCATATGGTCACACCTTACCGGGGATAAGCTGCCTGAGGGCTTAAAGGACGGGAACGGTCCCGAGAACCTGAAGTCCAAAGCCGACATCATCAAGTTTCTGCAGGATTCATTTGTTCTGGGTCACAAGGCCGCTGCTACGTTGACTCCTGAAAATATGTCGCAGGCTGCCGAGGGTAGCAAATCGACTCGTTTGCGTCTAGCCACATTTGGCGTCGCCCACGCCTTTGATCACTACGGACAGATGGTGGAGTATTTGCGAATGAACGGAATTGTGCCGCCGGCCAGCCGGGGAAAATCAGAGTGACTCGCGGAAGCGTCAAAAGCCACAAAGGGGGCGGACAGGAGTGTCCGCCCTACCCTGGTTCGTTTCTTTCACTGGCCGACCACGAACATGTCGCCGTTATTGAGAGTGTAGATTTTTCCATCCAATCCGATCGAGACTGGCGTGTAGGCTGCGGCCACAGCTTGCTGGAGGAGAATTTGGCCCTTGAGCGTTCCCCCTTGATTGATCACAAATAGGTTTCCGTCCTCGCTGTCGGCGTATACCGTCCCATTCCCGTCAACCGCGGGGGCATTGACGCACCACTCAAAATTGTCGGCGCTCTGGTAGCTCCACTCAGGAACGAGGTCGGCGTTCAGTTGGGTTATGTAGTAGGGTCCGGTGGTACTGTAGTAGTTATTTTTGGTGATGACTGAATATGTGCCATCGTGAACGTAGATGGCGGGCGTATCGTCCCAACCGAAATCAAATGAGGTCAGGTATTGTCCGGAAGAGTCGAATTTCAACATGTAACCCCGGCTGGTGCCTGAGGCGAGAACCCCGAATAGCAGACTGCCATCGGGAAGCGCCACTGGGGTCGCCGAGGAAAGGTCAAAAATGGCGCCGGTAATCTGGCCCTGGGCCAGATTCGTCAGGGAAGTGTGCCACTTCGGAGTCAGATCGGAGTTCACTGCGATGACGTTCGCGTCCAATGAATTGAAGTGCGCAACGCTTGCGGTGTAGATCGTTTTTCCGTCGGCCGAGACCGCGGGAGAAATGTTAACCCCCGGCCGTTGTGACCCATCCGATATGCCTTGCGTTACCAGCTTGGCATAGCTGACCTTCTGCGCCACTCCATTCGACTTGACTTTCACCAGCCACGAGTTGTGTACATCCACGCTCCAGGGATTCTTCGCATCCAGTTCAAGGACGTTATAGTAAACGTTTCCCGCAGCGTCGATGGTCAACGGTCCCGATACAAACCGGTTGGGATCGACCGAGCGAAACGGATTATAGCGAGCCACCCTTTTCCCGTTCCGCTCGTTGACCTTGTAAATCGTCCCGCCGAAGCCCGGGACATATAGGTTTCCGTGCCAGAGGGCGGAATGGAACACTGGCTCCCAGCCAAAAAGGCCATCTTTATTCTGACCGCCGAAGTCGGTGTTGGGCTCAGGTTTCCAATCGGTGCGGAAGTTCCAGGCCTCGACCAGCGAGCCGTTTTTCCAGGTGAAGGCTCGCTCATTCCAGATTTCGGTATTCCAGTCATCTGGTCCGCAAGGATACGGCTGGCCTGACCCGGGTGGATTGCAAGAAACGTATTTTCCCGTCTTGAATTCCATGAAAACAGAGTTGCCATCCACGAGCGGTACTTGATAGTGCGCTAGCAACTCATTGGAAGTCTCGGCTTTCTCTTGGCTCACGAAGGGGTCGTAGGTAATGTCGGCGATTTTTGTGGTTGGAGTTTGCCCAAAAGCATCAGTCGAACTGTTGTGCATGGACGTGCGCGCCCACTGCGGCCAGTCGTTGCTTCCAGGAACGTCGCCGGCGACGCTAAACGTTTGAGCGGAGCAGAAGGCGGAAAGCGTCAAGAGAATCGGGACTGCGAGGAGTCGCGCGAGGGATTGTGAGCGTTTCATGGGAACCCCTTTGCAGATACGCGGAATGCGGACATTGTCGCACGAAGTTCGTTGTGGCGTTGTCAAAAACATGTGAAGAGTATTGAGCGTCTGGCGTTGGCAGTTGAAAGTGGGGCGGGGTCATGGGCGATATCCATGCGAGCGCGAAATATCAGAAAAAAAACTGGATCAAAACCGGCGAAGAGAGTGTTCGGCCTACACTGGCTTTGGATTTCTTACGAACGCACGTTGGTGCCAGTACGGATATGGTGGGCTTACTTCGCTGGCGGCGTCCAGGCGGGCGACTTGTTCGCGGGTCAGATTCCATCCTACGGCGGCCAGGTTCTGGCGAAGCTGTTCTTCGTTGCGGGCGCCGACGATTATGTTGGCGACTGTCGGCCTTTGCAGGAGCCAGTTCAGAGCAACCTGCGCGATGGTTTTGTTGGTTTCGCGGGCAACTTCGTCGAGAGCGTCGACTACTTTGTACAGATATTCGTTGGGAACGGGAGGACCTTGCTCAGCGGTGCTATGCAGTCTGCTTACTTCCGGGAGTGGCTTGCCTCGGCGGATTTTCCCCGTAAGCCTGCCCCACCCTAACGGACTCCAGACGATGGTTGCTACTTTCCGGTCGAGGCCAAGCGGCATCAATTCCCACTCGAAATCGCGGCCGACCAAGGAATAGTAAGCCTGATGGGCTACGTAACGAGCCCAGCCGTATTTTTCGGAAACGGCCAGAGATTTCATCAGATGCCATCCCGAAAAGTTGGAGCAGGCAATGTAGCGAACTTTGCCGCTCTGGACGAGCGTGTCCAGAGTCTTGATGGCTTCTTCGACGGGCGTGACTGCGTCGAAGCCGTGCAGGTGGTAGATGTCGATGTAATCGGTGTTGAGGCGGCGCAGGCTGGCCTCGCAGGCGGGAATCAGATGATGGCGGGAGGAGCCGAGGTCGTTCGGGCCATCGCCCATGGCAAACGTGGCTTTGGTGGAAATTAGAACTTTGTCGCGGCGGCCGGCGATGGCTTTTCCCAGAATTTCTTCGGAGGCGCCTTGGGAATAGACGTCCGCGGTGTCGAAGAAATTCACTCCGGCTTCAAGGCAAATGTCGATCAGGCGGGTGGCTTCCTTGACGTCGCTATTGCCCCACGCTTGAAAGAATTCGCCGCGGCCGCCGAAGGTGCCGGTGCCGAAGCTGAGGACGGGGACTTTTAATCCGGAATAACCTAGCTGTCTGAATTCCATGAAGAGTAGATGCGCGTGGCGAATTCGGGGATGCGAAGGAGCGAGGCTAGATTTTGTGGCGTTCGTCCCCCAAAAAATAAGAGCGGCGGACAGGAGTGTCCGCTCCACGCGATTATTCTCTGTTTTTTTTCTTGATATCGATATTCAAGCGCTTGATTTTCTGGTTTAGCGTGGAGAGCGGGATGTGGAAATGCTCGGCTGCGTCGGTTTGGTTCCAGTTACATTTTCCCAGCATTTCGACGATGATTTGCCGCTCGCAATCCTCCATGATGTCGAACAGGGATGCGTCGGTGCGACGATCCAGTGCAGAAAATGCACTAGATCGGCCGGCGATCTGGTCGGGAAGAAGCTCCGGGCCAACGTCTACACCCGCGGAGAGCACGACGGCGCGCTCGATTACGTTTTCCAGTTCACGAACGTTGCCAGGCCATGAGTAGGTGAGTAGCGGACGCAGAGCTTCCGGAGTGATGCGCCGTGTTGGGCGCTCATTTTCCAGGGAATAGCGATTCAGGAAGAATCCGGCGAGCAGCGGGATATCCTCTTTACGCTGGCGCAGCGGTGGCAGGTCAATGGTGATGACGTTCAGCCGGTAAAAAAGATCTTCGCGGAATTTACCTTCACGCACCTGTTGTTTCAGATCTACGTTGGTGGCAGCGATGATGCGTACGTCCACTTGAAGTTCGTGCACTCCGCCCAAATGCATGAATTTCTTGTCCTGGAGCACGCGCAGAATCTTGCTTTGGGTGTCCAGGCTCATGGTGCCGATTTCGTCGAGGAAGAGCGTGCCGCGATCGGCAATTTCAAAGAGGCCTTTCTTGGAAGCAACCGCGCTGGTGAACGCGCCTTTCACGTGCCCGAACAGAATGGATTCAAGAAGATCAGGCGGCATGGAGCCGGTATTGACCGGGACAAAAGGACGGTCGCGGCGCGGTGAGTTCAGGTGAATGGCCTTGGCGATGAGTTCCTTGCCGGTTCCGCTCTCGCCCTGAAGCAGTACAGTCGAGCGGCTGGGTGCGACCTGGGCCACCAGGTCGAAGATCTTCAGCATGGGCTCGCTTTTGCCCACGATGTTTTCGAAGTTGTAACGCTGTTTGAGGGCGCGCTTGAGTTGGACGTTTTCTTCTTCCGCCCGATGACGGGCGACAGCCGCGCGCACATCGGCCAGCAATTTTTCATTGTCCCATGGTTTCTGGACGAAATTCGAGGCCCCTGCCTGCATGGCCTTGACGGCATTTTCGACCGTCCCATAAGCAGTGACCATGATGATCGAGAGGCCCGGATCCTGAACGTGAATCTCAGCCAGCAAATCGATGCCATTGCGGTCTGGCAGGGCCAGGTCGAGCAGCACCAGATCGAAGCTTCGCTCGCCGATGCGTGCCAGTCCGTCTTCACCAGTCGCGGCGGACTCTACTCCGTAGCCTTCGAGTTCCAGCAGCGTTTCCAGCGACTCGCGGATCGCCGCCTCATCGTCGATGATCAGCACCGAACCGGCTGCCGGCAGCGACGTTTCCCCCGAATTTTGCCGCACGATGACCGCCGCTTCAGACATTCACAGCCTTCCTGGTCAATGGAAAATCGAGGTAGAACGTAGTGCCTTCGCCACTGCGGCTCTCCACGCGAATTTTCCCGGCATGTTCCTGAATGATGCCGTAGGTCACGGATAATCCGAGTCCGGTGCCTCGCGGCTGGCCTTCGCGGGGAGCCGTTTTAGTAGTGAAGAACGGATCGTAGATCCGGTGAATGTGCTCCTGGGCAATTCCCGTTCCCGTGTCCGAGACCATGACGCCGACACTGTCGCCGTTGGTGGTGGCGATGCGGAGCGTTCCGCCATTGCTCATGGCGTCTTTCGCATTCAGAAACAGGTTCAAGAAAACCTGCTGCAGCCGCCCCGCGTTTCCATGGATCAACGGGATCTGTGCGCTGCGCTCATCCTGTACTTTGATCTTCGTCACCTTGAACTGGTGCTCGAGAAGCGCCAGCGTATCGGAAATGATCTTGTTAACATCGATTGCCGTGAACTCAGTGCCGCTGGTGCGCGAGAAATTCAGCAGGTTGTTGACAATCTCGGAGGCCCGGAAAGTCTGCCGCGTGATCTTCTCCAGCAGGCCGCCCTTTTGCGGATCACCTTGAAGCTGCTTCGAGAGCATCTGCGCGTACGAGGAAATCACGGCCAGAGGTGTATTCACCTCGTGAGCCACACCCGCGGCCAGCAGTCCGATCGACGAGAGTTTGTCCGCCTGCGAAAGTTGTGCTTCGAGTTCGACGCGCTCGGTGATGTCATCCATGATGATCAGCCGGCCAATCACGCTGAAGTCCTTGGTGACGAGAGGCGCGATGGCGACATTGACTACGCGGCTTTCGCCGGTCGGGGTCCCCAGGCGGAACTTATACAGGTTGTGGATACCCAGATTTTGCCGGACCCGGTAGAAGGCTTCGACAAATGCAACCGGGAAAACGTCGCCAAGAGGCCGGGTCAGCGCCTGCCATCGGGGCAGAGCGTACATTACTTCCATTTGCGAGTTCCACGACTCGATGCGGTCCTCGAGATCGACCGCCAGCACGCCCACGTTGATCGACTCCACAATGTTTTCATTGAAGTCTTTCAGACGCTCATATTCCGCGACTTTCTGCTGCAGGGAGGCGTACAGACGTGCGTTCTGGATGGCGATTGCCAAGTAGCCTGCCAGCGTTTCCAGCAACTCCACATCTTCGCTGGTCAGGAAATCCCCTTCGATCGTTTTGCCGAGACCGAGCACGGCGATCGTCTGCTTCTGCGCGCGGCAGGGGATGTAATAGTTCAGATCCAGCTTGGCGATGGCCTGCTGCGCAGCCACCGTCTCACGCGGAACCTGGTGAGTGTTGTCGAAAAACAAATGCCCCACGGAGTCTTCCGGGCGTGGAGTGCCGAGGAAACTCAAATCGAGGCCGCCGGTCTGGGTCATGCCGAAAGACTTTGCCACGGAGAACTGAGATGTCTCTCCGTTAGCGAGGAAAACCGCCATGCGATCCACCAGCAACGTTCGCGATAAGCGGTCCACCACCGCGCTCAGCATTTTGTCCAGATCGGTTTCCGAACTCAGTTCGCGTCCAAATTCGATCAGAGTCTTGCGGTAATCGTAGCCAGTGCGAGAGAAGAACTGGTCAATGCGCTGCTGAATCCACTTCCTTACCGGATCAAACAGCAGGGCGGTGACCACAATGGCCAGCACCAGTCCGATCGGTCCGGAACTTGGCACCTGCAGATGTACCAATTCGGCCACACCCGCAACCACGGCAAAGTATGCGCTCGCGATCGCAGCCGCTGCCAAGGTGTAAACCATGCCACGCTTGAAGATCAGGTCCACATCCATCAGGCGGTAGCGGAAGATGGCATAACCGAAGGTCAGAGGAAGGATTCCCAGGGACAAAACCGAAACCTTCATCGCCGTCGTCGGCAGTGCGCCGGTCAGGTAGGGGATCACGTAAAACAGCGTGAAGGGCGTGATCGCCAGAATCGTTCCCCGGGTCACCCACTTCAACTGCTGCCGAAGGATCGGCGTACTTGCCCGGCGGTAGTTGTAGAGCAGCACTCCCGCCGCGGCGACGAAGAAAAACGCCTGACAACCCATCTCCAGCCGGTCCAGGTTCCAGCGCAGCACTTCACTGGCTTTAAAGAAAGAGACCGCGAGGACGTGCCCGCCTAATAGCAGAAGCCCCGGAACATAAATGGCAAAAATTGCCCAGCGATGTTTGCGCACGAACCAATGGCGCTCGGGAAAGGTCAAAACGAAATGCAGAAACAGAGCCGCCTGGAGCAGTCCGGCCACGACGTTGCCCCAGTAAATAGTCCAATCAAACCCGTTGAACTTGCCTGAGTAGTGAAAGGTGTAGGAAATAAACGAAACCAGGCAAAAGGCATAAAAGTGAGTTGAGCCCGGGGCGGTCCAGCGCCGCAACAAAACATACAACCCAATGCCAAGATAGATGAGGCCAATGAGCCGCAGCCAGTTGTACTGGGACCGCTCTGCGGGGACCGGAATGAGGACCACATCCACCGGAACCGACTGCCGAATCAGCGAATAGGTCGCCTTCGACCAGGCTCCCACACGATACAGTTGGTGGGTGCGAGCGGCCGTGGAATTTACTTCGTGCTGGTCGATCGCGGTGAGTTGATCGCCAACCTTGATGCCAGCTCGAGTACCCGGTCCGCCGCCATCGACGCGGTCCGCGGTAAGGCTGCCTTGATGCTCGACCCACCACACTCCGTCGTCGGGAACCTGGAATTGCCGCTCTGCCGAGAGGTTGTAACCGGCATAAACCACCGCAGCCGTGGTCAACAAGGCCAGCAGGATGGCTGTGAATCGGATTTGGAAATCCCTGTTCATGCGCCGCACAGGCTCCGCCGCCCGCAGGGACAAAGCATCCTGCCTTCCGTTGTGCACTTTCACTGCCATTGGCGGAGACATGTGGCCACCTCTAACAGGCCCGGATACAGTAGCTTCCAATATTATAGAGGCCTGACCATAGTCCGGCTACGTTTTTTGGAATAGCCCATGTGGAATTTTGTAACTCAATGGCTGCGATGGCTTTAATGGAAATATTGACCGACCTCGCCGTAGTATTGGCTCGCAATGGTGTGGTTTTCGGGATCACGCCGTGAGTGGTTGAGCCATGGTCAGCAGGGCAATCGGCGCGAGATTTAAAGCCGCCCTTTTCGCAAATACGCTCCCGCCGAGCGCAACGCGCCTGGTATCTTGTGGCGCAGTCTTTGAGCGAACATCAGATCGACGAAGCCTTCCATTTGCCGGGTGAACCCTTCCCCGTATCCGTACCACCAGACTTGCCTCATCGCGGGCAGACGATTGGAGTCCACATGCTTGATGCGCACCATCTCTTGGAGCCCGAAACGCCCGTGGGTGCGGCCCAGGCCGCTCGCCTTGACTCCGCCGTGCGGGGCTTCGCTGATGCCGAAGCAAGCGATGGCGTCATTCACCATGACCGTGCCCGCCTCGATGCGGTTAGCTAACGATTCTGCGCGGGCGCGATTGCGCGTCCAAATGCTGGCCGCGAGACCGTAGTCAGAATCATTCGCCAGCTGGATTGCCTCCTCATCGGTGTCAAACGATATCACTGGGAGGACGGGACCGAACGTCTCCTCGCGCATGATCTGCATGGTATGGGTGACGTCGGCGAGCACGGTCGGAGCGTAGAAATTCGGGCCAAGTTGGTTGAGCCGCGAGCCCCCGGTGAGCACTCGTGCGCCTCGCATGCGCGCATCTTCGACTTGGGATTCGACTATTCGCAATTGCCGCTGGTGGATAAGCGGTCCAACATCGATCTGCGGATCGATTCCGTTGCCCACCCGCAGTTGTTTCGTTTTTCGCACGCAAGCCGCGAGGAACGCGTCGTACAAGCTGCGATGCACGTAGCAGCGCTCGACCGAAAGGCAGGTCTGTCCGCAATTCACAAACGCGCCCCAAACCGCGCCGCTGGAGGCGATCTCGACATCTGCGTCATTGAGCACCAGCATGGGATCTTTTCCACCCAATTCCAGCACGACGGGAAGCAGGCGTGACGCCGCCATCTGAGCAATGCGCTTACCCGTCGCGACGCTTCCGGTAAAGACTATTTTGTCGATGCTTGCGCTCGACAGTGCCGCGCCTGTGGTCCCATCGCCAACCATGACCTGAAAAACATCTTTCGGCACGCCGGCTTCATGCAGCAATGACGCCAGCTTTAGCGCCGACAGCGAGGTAAGTTCTGACGGCTTCACTACCACCGCGTTTCCAGTTACGAGCGCGGACAACGATTCCGTCGCTGGAATCGAGAAGGGATAGTTCCACGGGGAAATAATGCCGATTACACCGTATGGTTCACGCAAGATCCGCCCCGCCCGGACCTTCATGGCCGGGTTGCCGTGTGGAACCGGTTGTTCGCGCAAAAAGGCGAAAGCGTTCCCGATGCAGAAACGCGTAGCATCGAGGACGACGAGAACCTCCGTGAGCAGCGCCTCGACCCGCGGTTTGCCGGTCTCGCGCGTGATTAGCGCAGCAACCTCCGATTTCTTCTCATGAAGCAGCCGTTGAAATTCGCGGAGAACCGCAATGCGCCGCCGTACGCCGAATTCGTTCCATGCAGGTTCAGCGGATCGTGCCCGAGCTACGGCCTCGTGGACATCGGTGTCGGTCGCAGAGTCGAATTCACGTAACGTTTCGCCGGTCGCGGGATTGACCGAAACTACTTTCACAGAGGCGATTCGAAGATCAGTAGCCATGTTTATGGGAAAGTCTACGCGGGCGAGGGCCATCGTGCCACACAAGCATTTAATAGTCGACACTCACCAGAAACAGACCGCTGGCTGGCGCTGTGGCTCCCGCGGCCGAGCGGTTTCCTGCTGCTAAAATCCTGGTTATGTGTTCTGCCTTCAATGTGCCTTTTCCGACCAGCACGAACGTTCCCACCAGGTTCCGCACCATGTGGTGCAGGAAGCCGCTGCCGCGGATGGTGTAGATCAGTTCTTCACCTGCCCGCTCCCACGCCGATGCAAAGATCCGGCGCACATTAGAAATTGTTTCATCCTCGCGACCGCGTTCTGAATCTACTGCAGCGAACGAAGTGAAATCATGCTCTCCGATCACGAGGCCAGTTGCCTGCCGCATCGCATCTTCATCGAGCGGATAAGGATAATGCCATACGTAACGCGCTAGAAAGGGCGGACAGATGGCTTCTCGATACACGCGGTAGCGGTAGGTTTTCGCGTGGGCAGACTTGCGGGCGTGAAATTCAGGAGGCGCCTCAGTGGCCTCGAGCACACGAATCGAGGCAGGCAGAACATCGTTTAACGCTTTCACCAGATTTTGAGCCGGAATGCGCGACCGGGTGACGAACGTAGCCACTTGGGCTAGTGCGTGAACGCCCGCGTCGGTGCGTCCGGAACCTTGCGGCAAGACCTTTTCGCCGGTCACTCGTCCAATAGCCGAGGCCAGAGTGTCCTGGATGGTGGCGACATCAGGCTGTACTTGCCACCCAGAAAATTCTGAGCCGTCATACGCCAGGACGAGTTTGAGATTACGCATGAGGATTGCCTGTAGTTTTCTCCGCAACTCCACACTGAAAGCGTTGCAAGTCTTTGCAAATTTGATGCAGTCTGCTAGTCCGCACCCGAATCGCGGGTCTTGCGTCAGCTATACTAGTGCATTCCACGTGACGGTTTGCGACGAAACGCACTGCTTTGCCCGGGCTAGACAAAAATGAAACCCGGGCGGAGTGTTTTGCGTACTAACTCTTGATTCTAGAGAAGCCTTGATCGTTATCACGAGCAGCTTTTATGCATGGAGATAAGCGAATGTCTTTGCCTGCTTTGAATTCTGCCTGCCGGATGCTTGCTGCAATGGTGCTCACCGGCGCGCTGGCCGTTAGCGGTTGGGCGCAAGACTCAACCCAATCCACTGCCCCGGCCCCCTCCGCGACAGCTCAACCGACGCCAGTGCAGGCTCCACAGCCGCAACAGTTCGTTTCGAAAGATTATTCCAAGTCGGTTCCCGCGTTCCCGAACGTGATACGGCCCTACCAGCCGCAACACGTACCCGCGCCAAATCTAAGCAATACTCCGCGG
>Ga0207141_10019_pt1 | contig 53746 bp, 42 predicted proteins | sample Alteio_BWMinHeat_5_FD_153553 | JGI IMG/M metagenome (GOLD analysis project Ga0207141, IMG submission 153553) | Enriched cells from forest soil in Barre Woods Harvard Forest LTER site, Petersham, Massachusetts, United States -... | ecosystem: Environmental > Terrestrial > Soil > Temperate forest >... | reverse complement strand
GCCTGCGATGACGCGTCCAGAGCTGCTGTGGCGTTGGAATTTTCTTCAAGCGGCCGGGAAAAACTCACATTCAAGCGCTCCCCGAATTCGCGCGGGACAAGGAATCGTTTTGTCGGAAAAAACAGAAAGATTGTTTGCGGAATCAAACGCCACGGATGTCATTGGCTTAGCGCTGGCGGAAATGCAGACGCCGGAATATACGCTAGAACAAAAACTGCGTTACGAACGAGAAATTCTGGAAGTGTGCGTGAGCGGGCACCCGCTCGATTTTTTGCCGCGCAACGGCGAGGTATGGAGCGATGAGCTGCCGGGGCTGCGCGGAAAGCACGTGACGCTGTGCGGTTGGGTGGTGACGTACCGCCACGTCGGAACGAAAAACTACCGCAACATGATGTTCGTCACGCTGGAGGACCAGCGCGGCGTGTATGAAGTGGTGCTTTTCCCCGATGCTTACGACCGCTATGGCGGCCTGGTGTTTGAGACGCGCACGATGCGGGTGACCGGGCGCGTCGAGCCGGATGGACAGATCAAGGGCGAAAAGCTGGAGGCGCTGAAGAAATGATTCGTGACCCCGGCAAAATCGGGACAGGGCTGGTGACTCGCGACTAACAGCAAAACCATCCGAAGGTCGAGAAGAAGATGATATGAATTTCATGATTCATCCAAGAAAGCAAAATCCGGTGCCGGTGGCGGAACCGGAGATGGGGCGGCCGGCGGGGACCGGCGAAGAATGGCTGGGGCGAAACCGCAGCAGCAAGCGGCGGCTCTGGGAGAGGCTCAATCCGCTCAGCCGCAAGCAAATCCGCGTGATTGCCGAAGCCCTGGCGCTACAGCAAACGCACGCGCAACTGCCGGAACCGCTGCGGGCGCGGCTCAGCGCCACGGTGGACGAAATCGAGCGGCTGGTGGCCCGGACGCGAGCCCTGCTGGCGGAGGTAGCACGCCGGACACCACCGCGCGCGTGAAGGTTGCGGCCCGCACCTGGCGGCGGGATACTTTTCTTATGGCTGTCCCCAATAAGCGCGGCTCCTTGTTTGCTGTGATCTTCGTTATGGCGCTCTCTGCGAGCGGTATTTCCGCACGCGCGGATGAGATTCGTCTCAAGAGCGGCAGGATACTGAATGGCGTGATCGTCGGCTACGAAGACGACATGTTCAAGGTCAAGACCGCCGATGGATATGAGCTGGTCAGAAAAGACAAGGTCGAGTCGATCATTCCGTCGACGCCGGCGGAGGGGAAGAAAAATGTACCCCCCCCACCCTCAAAACCGGAGGGTCGGGCACCCACACCCATGACGGGGGCCGATTCGCAGCCACAGACTGAGCCGGCGGTTGCGACGGGCTCGGATGCTTCGGCCATGGCGAGGAACGCTAGCGCGAAAATCGCCGGCCCTGCGGAGAAAACCGACAAGACGGCGCCGAAAATAACGAATGTGGCGGTAAGACCGGAAGTTTCGGCCAAAAGCGCGGCGCCCACTGTGGCGGCTCCAGCGATGAAAGACGCTCCGGCGGCAACGGCAACTGGGCTGACCGCGACTGCGGCACCTGCTCCCCCGAAAGAACCGGAACTTCCCGCAAACAAAGAGGAAATCCAGGGCAATCTGTACACGAATTACACGCACGGGTTCCGGATGTACAAGGCGCCAAGCTGGAGCTTAATCGAAGAGGCGCGCGGGGCGCTTCCGAATGCGATTGTGGCCATGGGCACGTCCAACGAATCGACATTGATGGTGGTCGGCGAGGAGAAGACGAAAGATCCCCTGGACACGGCGGCGGCGGGCGTGGAGAAGCGGTTGCATGAAGTGTACGCCAACTACCAGCGGCTTTCGGAGCGCAAAACGGTGGTCGGCGGATTGCCAGCGGTGGAATATCAATACCGGGGGAAGGCCGACGAGCATGACTGGTCGGGAAGACTGGTGGTTATTGCGCGCGGCAAGGACATGTTCACGGTGCTGGCCATGACGTATGCCGACAGCGACCTGATTCAGATTCAGGAAAACGTGATTGCCCGGGCGATCGCGAGCTTGGATTTCAGCACGCACTAGCAAGTCTTTTCAGTTCTCAGTGATCAGCTACCAGTGTCGAGTGAGAGAACAAAAGGCGCTTTCCGTCTTCCTTCCTTCCTTCCTTCCTTCTTTCCTTCCTTCCTTCCTTTGCACTACTCGTATCGCAGCGCCTGTGTTGGCGCGATCCGGGATGCTCGTCGCGCCGGCACGTAGGCCGCCAGCATGGTCACCAGAAAGAGCGACGGCACGACGATGATGTAAGCCAGGATATCGACTCCGCCGGCATCGAACAGCATGGAATTCATAAGCTGCTCGAGGGCGAAACCCATCGCCAGCCCGATCGCCGTTCCCATGCCGACCAGGATGAGGCCTTTGCCCATCACCAAGCGGAGCACGTCCAAGCTTGCCGCGCCAAGGGCGATGCGTATGCCGATCTCGCGGGTTCGGCGGCTTACGTTGTACGCCACGAGTCCGTACAAACCGGCGATAGCGAGCACGAGGCCCACCACGCCCATGGCACCGACCAGTTGTATGGCAATTCCAGGCCCTTTCACGGCCATGTTCAGGTAGTAGTCCTCGTAAGCCCTGGTCTGCAACATCGGCAGGTTCGCATCGAGGGTACGGACGATATCCTTCACGGACTGAACCAATTGCAGCGGATCGCCGCTCGACCGCAACATCAAGGCCATTCGCGAGACAGGATGCTGGGCCAGGGGCAAATACACGAAATCCATCGGCCTTTCCCTAGTGTCTTGATACTTGATGGTCTGCGCGACGCCTACAATCTCCGCAGGTATCCCGGCGCTGTTATCGAAGCGGATGTGTTTGCCCACCGCATCGGCACCCGGCCAATAGTGTTTCGCGAACTGCTCATTCACCACGGCGACACGCGGCGCCTCCGCGGTATCGGACGCCAGGAAGCCGCGGCCACGCAAGATCGGAATCCCCAGGGTCTCGAAGTACCCTTCGTCAACCGTATCCATCGTGGAATTAAAATTCTCGCGATCGGGCGGCATTTGGAAACCGTCGGGTACGAACGCCACGCCGTCATAGCCGTCCTGTCCAAGCGGAACGTTCTGCGTGAGGGCCTCGCTCTGAACTCCGGGCGTTTCCCGCACCCGTTCGGCCAGCAGCTTATAGAACTGTTGGGTCTGAGCGGTGTTGTACTGCGCCAGACGCGGATCGAAGCTGACCATCAGTAGATGGTCTTTCGCAAAACCGGTTCCATCCAGCAAGCTATGCTGGAAACTCCGGGCCATCAGGAAAGACGCCGTCAGCAGCATCAGGGACGTGGAAACCTGCGCCACCACCAGAACATTCCGGCCCCACAGGCGTTTGCGACCGGGCACATCCACGTCGGCGGACTTGAGAGCGTTCACGAGGTCCACACGCGTGCTTTGCAGCGCGGGTGCGAGGCCGCAAAGGAGCGCGCTCAACGCGGAGAGCGCGAGGCTTGCGAGGAGCACGCGCCGGTCCATCTGGAAGGGCACTCCGGCCGGTAAATCGGTCATAAATACTATGCTTTCTTTACTGTGGAACCACTCCACGACGCCGTACCCGATGGCGATTCCAGCCACTCCACCCAAGGACGCCAGAATCAAGCTCTCCGTCAACAGCAGCCGGATGAGCCGGAAACGACCGGCGCCAATCGCCAAGCGTACGGCGATTTCGCGCGTTCGCGAGCGGGCACGGCTGAGAAGAAGTCCCGCAACGTTGGTGCACGCCACCAGCAGGACGGCCAGCGCCAAGATCAAAAAGATCACGCCGAATTTCCAATTACCGTCTTCCATGGTCCGCGCTTCAAACTGGGTGTGTACCGCGGCACCGCGGCTGTGATTGACCTTGGGATACTCATTTTCGAAGTTTTTGGCGAGCACGGCGAGTTCATTGCGCGCTTGCTGCATTGTCGTGGCGGGCTTCAAGCGCGCCTTGACATTCAATTCGCGATCGTCGCGGTCCTCGAAAAAATTCTTGCGCGGATTGGTCGAAAACACGCGCGCCATGGCCAGCGGCATGTAGAAGTCGGGATGCCCGAAGATTCCCATCCCCGGGAAGCTTTCAGGAGCCACGCCAATGACGGTGAAGTCCGTGCCGTTCAGGCGAATCGTCTTGCCGAGGACGCCTAGGTCGCTGGCGAATTCGTGCTTCCAGAAGTCCGGCCCCAGCACCACCACGGCATTGCGACCGGGCACCTGGTCTTCGTCCTCGCGAAAAGCTCGCCCTAGCCGCGGCTCAACGCCGAGCACGTGGAAGTAGTTGCCGGAGACCATCATTCCGCCCTTAACCCGCGGCATGGCTCCGGGTTCGGCGCTGAAGCCGACTGCCTCCATATTCGCGCTGGCGATCACGCCGTCGTAGCTCTTCGTTTTGTCGCGGATGTCGAGGTATTCACGATAGGAGAAATCATCGAAGTCACTATCGTGTGTTGCGCTCACCAGGGTGACCACGCTGCTCGGATGCGGCACGGGGTAAGGCCTAAAAATCAGCGCGTCGACCATACTGAAAGTTGCAGAGGTCATGCCGATGCCCAGCGCGAGCGTGATCACCACGAACGCCGTAAGTCCGGACGTGCGGCGCAGGCTGCGGATCGCGAAGCGCGCGTCGTCGAGGAAATCCGTAAACCAATGAATGCGCCGCATGTCTCTCACTTCCTCTTTGCGTTGTTCGAGTCCGTCCATGGCGCGCATTGCCGCGTAGCGCGCCTCCTTTGGGGAAAGCCCTTTGGCAACGCCTTCCTCGATTTTGCGCTCCAGATGGAACTGCAGCTCTTCGTTCAGCTCCTGCTCGACGCGGCCGCGGCGAAACAGGGAGCGCAGGCGAAGCGGGATGGTGTACAGCCAGTGTTGCGGACGCATAGGTTCTCCTTCGGCGCGCGTGGCGCTCAGGCTTCCTCGAGTCTGACGATGTGGGAAATGGCGGCGGAGAGGCGGCTCCAGTTGGCCGTCTCCTTCTCCAGATGCTTCCGCCCGAGTCTGGTGAGCGAGTAAAACTTCGCGCGGCGATTGTTTTCGCTGGGCTTCCATTCAGCGGTGATCCAGCCTTCTTGTTCGAGCTTGTGTAAGGCGGGGTAGAGGGAGCCGTCGCTGACTTGCAGGACTTCGCCGGAGATTTGTTTGAGGCGCTGGCTGATGGCCCAGCCGTTCATGGGTTGAAGGGCGAGAATCTTCAGAAGAAGAAGGTCCAGAGTGCCTTGGACGAGGTCAGATGGTTTGCTCACGGGCTCTCCTCGGTTACCGAGGGAATGATACATAGACTCCCCTCGGTAAGCAAGGGGAAAATGCGGCGATTTGTTTTACGTGAGGAGGAGTTGGCAGACGGGCGGGGCAAGCCCCGCCCCTACAACTAGCTGGCGGCCGCCGCCGCTTCGGCGGGCTCGGCGGCTTTGCGGTGTTCGCGGATCATGCCAATGAGAGCTTGGGCGGCGCGGGGGAGGCTGCGGTCACGGCGATAGATGAGGCCGAGTTCGCGCCAGAGGTCGACGCCTTCGACGGTGAGGAGCTTGACTTCGCCGGCCTTCACATAGTCTTTCGCAAAATTCTCGCTGATGATGGAGAGGCCGGCATCGGCGGCGACGAAGCGCTTGATCATGCCGATGCTGGGCAATTCCATGGCAACGTGGATGCGCGCGCGATAAGGACGGAAGAGCTTGTCGAGCACCTGGCGGGTGAAGCCGGTGCGGGGAAAGATGAGCGGGTGCTCGGCGACTTCGGCGAGAGTGATCTTGGAGCGATGAGCCAAGGGGTTTTTCGTGCTGACCATGAAGCGCAGGCGGTCTTTGTAAATGTGGTGCATCTTCAAATTAGGAGATTTGATGGGGAGAGTGACGATGCCGACGTCCACGGAGCCGTCCTCGACGCGCTGCATGATCTTGTGACTGAAATTACGGTAGATGCTGATGTGCACAAGCGGATAGCGGCGCTGGAATTCGGCAAAAATATCGGGGAGCAGGTAGAGGCAAGTGGCTTCATTGGCGCCGAAGACGATGGGACCCTGAACGACGTTGCCACGGTCGGCCACGACCTGAATGGATTCGTCGCGCATGCGCAGGAGTTTTTCCGCGTACTCGAAAAGGACGACGCCGGCGGGAGTGAGCTCGACGGACTTGGCGGAGCGGTCGAGGAGGCGGGCTTTGTAGGCCTGTTCGAGCTGGCGAATTTGGGCGCTCACGGCGGATTGCGAGCGGAAAACCTTCTGGCCCGCGCGAGAAAAGCTTTTCAGTTTGGCGACAAAGACGAACGTGGTGAGTTGATCGAAGTCCATAAGCAGAACGCCCGGCGGGAATTATAACGAAAGTTCCCGCCGAATGCGGAGTTAATATCCTTCCTTTCCCGGGCCTAAAGAGCGGGCGGGGCAAGCCCCGCCCCTACAAAACCTCGAGCGTCAGGCCCAACAAAAACTTCAGGCGTGAAGCGCGGCCTGAGAAATCGGCGCGACAGGCGCCGGCAAAATCGCTGGACGACTTTCGAGTTGAGCAAGAATGGGGCGCCAGGTGGCCTCGATGGTGCCCTGAAAATGGAGCGGCTGCACGCGCAGCAAGGGGAGAGCCTCGCGGCGGGAAAGCAAGCGAGCGGCGCGCGGGCTGGCAGTGAAGCGCACGTGTTCCTCGAGGGTGCGGCGCAACCAGGTTTCTTCGTCGGAATCGAGTTCGGCGAGGGTCACGAAATCGCGGTGAAGGACGTCCTCGGCTTCGGCGCGCAGGACGTAGGCTAGTCCGCCGGTCATGCCGGAACCGAAATTCAAGCCGAGGGGGCCAAGAATGACGGCGACTCCGCCGGTCATGTACTCGCAACCGTGCTGCCCGACGCCTTCGACTACGGCTAGGGCGCCGCTGTTGCGAACAGCGAACCGCTCGCCAGCGCGGCCTGCGATGAAGAGCTGGCCGGAGGTGGCGCCGTAAAGGACAGTGTTTCCGGCGAGCACGTCACCGCGCCTGGAAGCAGCGAGTCCCGCGGAGATAGCGATGGTCCCGCCGGAGAGGCCTTTACCGACGTAATCGTTGGCTTCCCCCTTGAGCTTGAGGGTCACGCCTTCGGCGAGAAAGGCACCGAAGCTCTGGCCGGCGGAGCCGTGAAATTCCTGATGGATTTCGTCACCGATGGGGTGGACGTTCTTACGCCGGCGCATGAGTTCGCCGCTGAGACCGGTGCCCACGCTGCGATCGGAGTTCTGAATGGGTTGAGACTGATTCTGCAGCGAGAGCGCGGTATTGAAGTGGAGCGATTCCACTAGCGCGGCAACGTGGAGGACGGGCTCCTGCTGGGGCGCGACGCGGCTCGATGAAGAGATGGGGACGACGAGGAACGGATCCATGCCTGAGCGGGCGCTGAGGCGGTCGTACCAGCCTGTTAGCTCGCTGAGGGAACGAACGCCAAGCTGGGCAAGACGGTTGCGCACTTCCTCGGCGAGTGCACGGAAGTAGGCGATGACCATCTCGGGTTTGCCTTGAAATCTGGCACGTAGCTTTTCGTCCTGGGTGGCAATGCCCACCGGGCAGGTATTGAGATGGCACTGGCGGGCCATGACACAACCGATGGCCAGCAGGGACGCGGTGCCGAAACCGAATTCGTCCGCGCCGAGAATCGCTGCCAGCACGATATCGCGGGCGAATTTCAGGCCTCCGTCCACGCGGAGGGAGAGACGTGAACGGAGGCCCGCGCGAACCAGCGTGTCGTGCGTTTCGCGCAACCCGATTTCCCAGGGTAAGCCGGTGTTCTTGATGGAGGTCAAGGGAGAAGAGCCGGTGCCACCGCTATGGCCGCTGATGGTGATGACGTCGGCGCCGGCTTTGGCAACACCGGCGGCGATGATGCCGACTCCCGCGCCGGAAACGAGTTTTACGCCGACGCGGGCGCGCGGATTTACGGCGCGGAGGTCGTGAATCAATTGGGCGAGGTCTTCGATGCTGTAAATGTCGTGATGCGGAGGAGGAGAAATCAGGGGCGTGCCGGGGGTGGCGTGGCGGATGCGGGCGATGTATTCGCTGACTTTTTTGGCGGGGAGCTGGCCGCCTTCGCCGGGTTTGGAGCCTTGGGCCATCTTGATTTCGAGTTCTTCGGCGTGGACGAGATAGTCCGCGGTGACGCCAAAACGGCCGGAGGCGACTTGTTTGATTTTGTTGGCGGCGGCGGGCTCGAAGCGGTAGGTCTGGGGATCTTCGCCGCCTTCGCCGGTATTGCTGCGGCCGCCGAGTTCGTTCATGGCCAGCGCGAGGGTGCGGTGGGCTTCGGGACTGAGCGAGCCGAGGGACATGGCCTGGGTGCTGAAACGCTTGACGATGGAGTCGAGGGGCTCGACTTCGTCGAGCGGAACGGCGGTGTCGGGAACGGTGTCAAGCAAGTCACGCAAGAAAACAGGGCTTTGGTGTTCCGCCAGCTCTTCAAAGGCCGAGTAGGATTTCGCACTGGGAGCGCGAACATGGGCGTGAAGGCGGCGGACAACTTCGGGAGAACTAGCGTGAAGTTCGGCGCCTTTGCGGAAGCGGTAAAGGCCGGAATCGGTCAAATCATCGGATTCGGCGGAGAACGCCGCTTTGTGCAAGCGGAGATAATCGGAAAGGAGATCGTCGAGCAATTTCTGGCCGGGATAATCGGCGGCGTCTTCGAAGACTTCCGCGCAGAGCTCCTCGGAGAGGCCGACGATCTCAAAGAGATGGCTGTTGCGGTAGCTGGCCAGAGTGGACACGCCCATGCGGGCGAGAACTTTACGGAGGCCGGCGTTGATGGCCGCGCGGGCTTTTTCGGTGCCGCCAGGTTCGAGGGATTCCGCAAACTCATCGGCGAGATAGGGAACCACGGCGCTGGCGCCGGCAGCGACCAGGAGGGCCACGTGATGAGTGTCGAAGACTTGGGCGGATTCGACAATCAGGGGCACATCCCACAAGCCTTCGCGAACCATAGCTTTCCAAACGGCGGCGGTGGCGAGGAGAGCGGGGAGCGGCGCGCGATCGGCGCTAATCGCGCGATCGGAAAGGAGGAGGAGCCCCGGACGCCCGCTGCTGCTCAGAGGGGTAGTCGAAAGCTGAGCAAAAGCGCAGCGCGCTCCCGGGACTCCAGTGCTGGCAGGAAAAGTAATGTCGATGCGATGTTCGGGGCCGAAAATGGCGGAGAGCTGCGACAGTTGGCCGGCAGAGACTACGGGACTTGGGAGCGTGATGCCGTCTTTCAATTGCACATCGAGAGACATCACGTGGGTTTCGCGCAGGGGATCGATCGGCGGGTTGGTGACCTGGGCAAAACGCTGCTTGCAGTAATCCCACAAAGTTCTGGGGAGCGCGGATAGAAATGCAGGAGGCGCGTCGTCTCCCATGCTCCAGTCCGCTTCTTTGCCGTGGGTGAGGGCGGAAAAGAGAATCTTGAATTGATCTTCGGTCCAGCCAGCGGCACCGGCGACACGCTTGGCGTCCTGGATGGGAACCGGCGGCGTGGCAGCCGGAACCGAAAGCATTCTTTGGGGAATGGCGTTGCGCGATTGATGGATGGCGAGGCGCTTGAGAATGTCGCGCCAGCGCAAAAAAAGCCCGGTGGCTGGATTGGCGAGGATCATTTCTCCGGGGCCGAGGCGCTGGCGCTCGGCGATTCGAGATTCCTCGAGATCGACCAAACCGGTTTCGGAGCCGGCGATGAGCAGACCATCATGCGTCAGGGTGTAGCGAAGCGGGCGCAGTCCATTGCGATCCAATTTTGCTCCCACAAATTGGCCGTCGGAGAAGACCAGGGCGGCGGGGCCGTCCCAAGGTTCGCTTTGCTGGGAAAGCGCGGTCAGCGCGTTGCGGACGTCGCGCGAAAGCAGAGGATCTTTCTCGAAGGCGGGAGGAACCATGGCAAGCATGGCTTCTTCGGAAGAAAGGCCTTGGAGGAGGCGGAGCTCGAATGCGTTGTCAAAACTGGCGGAATCGCTGACGTTTTCTTCCAGGAGGGGGAACCACGGGCCTACCGTAAGGCGGGAGCGAAATTCGGAGGCTTTGGCGCGGAGCCAGCGGCGGTTGGAGACAATGGTATTGATTTCGCCATTGTGGGCGACGTAGCGGAAAGGCTGCGCTAGATGCCAGGAAGGCTGGGTGTTGGTGGAATAACGCTGGTGAAAAACGGCGAAGGTCGTGGCGAAGGAAGTGTCGCGCAAATCCTCGTAGAACTGAGGAAACTGCCAGGGCGTGAGCAATCCTTTGTACACGATGGTCTGCGAGGAGAGCGAACAGATGTACCAGCGCGGGGGCAAGAGCGATTCGGCGCGTTTTCTGAGAAGAGACAGGCGCCACTCGAAGCGGGCCGCGGCGCGGGTGGGATGGAAAGGTTCGACGAAGAATTGCCAAATTTCAGGCATGGTTTCGAGTGCGCGGCGGCCCAGAGAATTCGTGTTTACGGGCACACGGCGCCAGCCGATGACGCGGAGGCGCTCGGTGTCGGCGGCGGATTCGATGGCGGCGCGGGCCTCGTCGAGAACGGCGGAAGGAAGGAAAGCGAAGCCAACAGCGAAAAGTTCGGGCAGCTCAATTCCCTGCTCTTGCGCGCGGGCGCGGAAAAAAGCCTGGGGCAGCGAAGTGAGCAAGCCGGCGCCGTCGCCGCTGGCGCCGTCGGCGTCGACACCACCGCGGTGGGTGAGGCGTTCTAGAGCTGTTAGAGCGTGTTGAACGATGTCGTAGCTGGGAGCGCCGCCAAGGCGGGCGATGAAGCCTGTACCGCAGGCGTCGTGGTCCGGGTGGCCCCAGTTGGGGTGATGGCCCTGAGTTTGAGGCGAGCGGGGTCGGACATGCTGAGGATCGCTCAGGCCTCGACCGTCAGGGTAGGACATACCAGTTTATCGAACGGATAGGGGGTGGTTGTACAACGCAGAATTTTGATTCTGTGGATTGAATTCTTGGTAGGTGAGGCTTGGGGCGTGGAAACGCTAGAACTTGGTGACTTCGGAGAAGTAGAAATCGCGGACTTTCATGGCGGGGACGACCATTTCGAAGGCTTCTTCGCCAGTGGCGCGGACGGCGGGACCGAGCAATTCGACGTTCTTGAGCATTTCGATGATGGATTGGTTGAAGCGGAAGTTGCGCACGGCTCCCATAACCCTTCCATTTTCAACGAGAAAGAGGCCGTCGCGGGTCATTCCAGTCATCACTTTTTCGTAGGGATCGACTTCGCGGATGTACCAGAGGCGGGTGACCAGAAGGCCGCGTTCGGTGGAGGCGACCATCTTGTCGATGGAGGAATCGCCGCCTGCGAAGACGAGATTCATGGGGGCTTCGCCGTATTCGTTAGGGAGGGCAAACCCGTGGCCTGTGGGCTGCTTGTGGGCGGCCTTGGCCGCGGCGCGGGAGTAGACGAGGTTTTTTGGGATGCCGCGGTCGACGAGCAAAACGCGCTGGCGGGGGAGGCCTTCGCTGTCGAAGGGGGCGCCCTGCTGCAAGGGGTGATAAACGTCGTCGGAGATGGTGATGTTTTGTCCAAAGAGCGGCTTGCCCATGCGATCGTTCAGGCAGGAGCGCTTGTCCTGCAGGGCGGTGGCGGCGAAATCGTAAAAAAGGAAACCGACGAGATCGAGCACGGCGGCGGGTTCGAGAATGACAGCGTAACGTCCGGGGGGAAGCTCGCGGGCGTTGACGGCGAGATGCGCTTTTTCGCTGGCGCGCGCGGCGAGTTTCTGCGGATCGAACGCGCGGACGTCGGGGGAGTTGGCTTTGGCCCAGCTTGCGGCAGAGCCTTCCTGCACGGTGATGGAAAATTCGGAGTGCGTTTCGCGATAGGCGGCAAAAAGGCGGCGGGAATTTCCCAGGGCGGACTGAGATTGGCCGTTGGAAAAAATTCCGGCGGCGACTTGGTTTTCTTTGACTGCCAAGTCGCAGGCACGTCGGACAGCCAAGGCGCGCTCTTCTGCGGAGAGAGCGGCGGTCGGCTTGATGAAGCGATTTACGGCGCGATAGCGCTGCTTTCCGGACATGGGCAACAGGCGCGGATCTTTCGGCTGGCTGTGGGCAAGGGAGAGAGAGGCTTCGATGGCGGCGCGGAGGGAATCTTCGTCGATGCGATTGGTGGTGGCGCGTGCGGTGCGGCCGTCGGCGACGGTGCGGATGGAAACCGTCAGGCCATGCTCGGCGACGTTCTGGTGGATGGCGTTGTTGGCGAAACGCGTCAATGCGCTGGCAACTTCGTCGACGTGGACTTCCGTCTCTTCGGCCGCCGTGGATTTCGCCAGACGGAGAACGGTACCGACGATTCGGCGAAGCTCGCGTTCGGGGAGAAGCTCCGCGGCATTGGCATGCGCTCCCGCTGACGCCTTCTTCGTTTTGGCGGCGGGTGTCATTGGTTCGAGAATGCCGTTCCGATGCGCACGTTGCGGAAGCGCGACGGGGAAGCTCCATGGCCCGTGCCCATGGTCTGCATGGGCTGGCCTTTCCCGCAGTTGGGTGTGCCCCACAGGGTCCAATGATCGAACTTGCAGATGGCATCGCAGGAATTCCAGAACTCGGTGGTGATGCCGCTGTAGCTGGGATTCTTCAGCATGCGGACTTTTTTTCCGCCTTTGATCTCCCAGCCAATTTCGGTGGAAAACTGAAACTGGTACCGGCGGTCGTCGATGGACCAGGAGCGATTGGTTTCCATCAGGATTCCGTCGTGAGTGTCGGAGATGAGGTCGTCATAGTCCCACGTGCCGGGAAGGAGGCTGACGTTGGTCATGCGAATGATGGGGAGACGGTTCCAGCTTTCGGTGCGCATGGTTCCGGAAGAGCGGTCCAGGCCGACAAGATGGGCGGTTTCGCGATTGGAAAGATAGCCGCGGAATTGGCCGTTCTTGATGATGTCGGTGCACTGGGCGGGAACACCTTCGTCATCGTAGGCAAAGGTGCCGAGCCCCTGGCCGTGATCGAGGCGGGCGTCGGCGACAACGTTCACGATGCTGGAGGCGTATTTGAGCTTGTTCAACTGGTCGAGGGTGAGAAAACTGGTGCCGGCGAAATTCGCCTCCTGGCCGAGGACGCGGTCGAGCTCGATGGGATGGCCGATGGATTCGTGGATTTGCAGGCCGAGCTGGCTGCTGCCCAGAATGAGCGTGCCGACCTTTTCGGGGCATTGCCCAGCGGAATGGAGGGCGGCGGCTTCTTCGGCGATGATGGGGGCGTTTTTCAGCAGATCGAGCGAGTCGACGAGTTCGTAGCCTTGCAGGGAATGCTGGCCGCCAAAACTATTGGGATAAGAGCGCTTTTGGATTTCTTCCTTTTGAAAAGAAGTGGCGGCAATTCCGCAGCCGGAAATGACTTTGCGCTGGTGGATGCGCGAGCCGATGGTGGAAGCAAACCAGGAATCGATTTTGCGGAATTGCATGCCGGTTTCGGTGAGGGTGACGCCTCTTACGCGGCGCATTTCGGCGTCGGCTGCGAGAAGGAGGGCAAGTTGCGTTTCAAGGGGGATTTCGAAGGGGTCTTTGCGGAACGGGGCCTGCCAACTGTCCACGTAAGCTTTTTCGGGGGCAAGGACAACTTCGTCGCGTTTGGCGAGCGCGGAGGCTTTGGCGATGGAGACGGCTTGGGCGGCGCAGGCGGCGACGCCTTCGCGGGTCAGGCGATCGGTGGAGGCGAAGCCCCAGGCGCCGTTTGCGAGGACGCGAATGCCGAGGCCGATCGATTCACTTTGGGAGAGGGTGCCCACCTGGCCGTTCTTGGTGGTTAGGTCACGCTGGCGCAAGTGCATTACGCGCACGTCGCCGTAGGCAGCGCCGCGCAGCTTGGCGGCATCAAGAGAGTTTGTGCAAAGGTCCCACATGGACAAAGGTCAGGCTGAAATAACAAGGGCGCAGCATGCTGCGCCCCTACAAAGATAACACGAACAAGCAGCCAGGAATCGCGCCGAGAGCTAAGTGCCTTCGTTCCAGGAAGCGAGGTAGCGTTCCTGCTCGGAGGTAAGCTTGTCGAGACGGTGGCCCATGGAATCGAGCTTTAGGCGGGCGATTTCCTTGTCGAGGTGCTCGGGAACGACGTAGACCTGCGGCTTGAGAGTCTTGTGATTCGCGCGGAGGTATTCGGCGGAGAGCGCCTGATTGGCGAAGCTCATGTCCATGACGGAAGCGGGATGTCCTTCGGCGGTGGAAAGATTGACAAGGCGGCCTTCGGCGAGCAGGTAGACCTTGCGGCCGCCCTTCAACTGGTATTCGTCCACCATCGGGCGGACTTCGCGCCTGCCTGTGGACATTTTTTCCAGCGTCGGGATATCAATCTCCACGTTGAAGTGGCCGGAGTTGCAGACAATCGCGCCACCTTTCATTTTTTCGAAATGCTCGCCGCGGATGACGTTCTTGTTTCCCGTCACGGTGATGTAAACGTCGCCTTCCTTGACCGCATCGGCCATAGGCATCACACGGAATCCGTCCATGGCCGCTTCGATGCCCTTCACCGGGTCGATTTCCGTGACGATCACGTCCGCGCCGAGGCCCTTGGCGCGCATGGCGACGCCGCGGCCGCACCAGCCGTAACCGGCAATCACTACCTTGAGGCCGGCCAGGAGCACGTTGGTGGCGCGAATGACGCCGTCAATGGTGGATTGCCCGGTGCCGTAACGATTGTCGAAGAAATGTTTTGTCATGGCGTCGTTGACGGCGATGATCGGATATTTTAGCGTGCCGTCCTTGGCCATGGCGCGCAGGCGAATCACGCCAGTGGTGGTTTCTTCCGTTCCGGCGATCACGTTGGGGACCAGGTCGGTGCGCTTGGTCAGCAGCATGGTGACGAGGTCGGCGCCATCGTCCATGGTGAACTGCGGCTTGTGCTCAAGGGCGGCGCGGAGATGCGAATAGTAGGTTTCGTTGTCTTCGCCCTTGATCGCGTAAGTGGGAATGTTGTAGTCGCGATTCAAGGAGGCGGCGACTTCGTCCTGCGTGGAAAGCGGATTCGAGGCGCACAGCACGGCCTCGGCGCCACCATCGCGCAAGGCGATCATCAGGTTGGCAGTTTCGCTGGTCACGTGCAGACAAGCGGAAACACGCAGGCCGTTGAGTGGGCGCTCCTTAACGAAGCGCTTGCGAATGGATTCGAGCACGGGCATCTGCTGAGCCGCCCATTCGATTTTACGCTTGCCGGCATCGGCAAGGCCGATATCCTTCACATCACCTTTTTTAAGTTCAGCGATTGCCAAAGTCTTACTCCTCCATTTGGATTTCGTTCGAGAACGGGGTGGACAAGAGCACTCCGCCAATAGCCCGGGGAAAGACGGGCCTGTACGAGTCATTTCCTGGGGATTATCCCCGCGCGCCGACTTCCACCGCCGCGGCCGCGCCGAGGCCAGCGGCCTTGCGGAGAGCATCCGCGCGGTCGGTACGCTCCCAAGTGAATCCGGCGCCGCTGCGGCCGAAATGACCGTAGGCGGCAGTGGCCTTGTAAATCGGACGGCGCAGGTCGAGTGTTTCAATGATGGCTTTGGGCGTCAGCTTAAAGAATTCGCGGATCAGCGCGGTGATTTTTTCTTCCGGTATCGCGGCGGTGCCGAAGGTTTCCGCCATGACGGAAACAGGCTCGGCAACGCCGATGGCGTAAGCCAACTGCACTTCCGTTTTCCGCGCCAAGCCCGCGGCCACGATGTTCTTCGCGATGTAGCGGGCCATGTAGCAAGCCGAGCGATCCACCTTCGAGGGATCCTTACCGGAGAAAGCGCCGCCGCCATGGCGGCTGTAGCCGCCGTAAGTGTCGACGATAATTTTGCGGCCGGTCAAACCGGCGTCGCCCATGGGACCGCCGATGACAAAACGGCCGGTCGGGTTGATGTGATACTTCGTTTTAGCGTCCAGCATCGAGGCGGGAATGATCGGCTTGATGACGTGCTCGGTGACGGCGTCGCGCAAGTCGGTGTTGGAGACCTTTTCGCTGTGCTGCGTGGAGACGACCACGCAATCGACGCGTGCCGGGCGGCCGTTGCGGTACTCGATGGTGACCTGCGACTTTCCATCAGGCCGGAGAAAATCAACTTTGTTGGCTTTACGAACCAAGGAGAGGCGTTGCGTGAGGTGGTGGGCGAGCTGGATGGGCATGGGCATCAATTCTTCGGTTTCATCGCAAGCAAACCCGAACATCAATCCCTGGTCGCCTGCTCCGCCGGTATCCACGCCCATGGCGATGTCCGGCGACTGGCGTTTTACCGTGCACATGACGGCGCAAGTGTAGCCGTCGTAACCGTACGTCGCGTCGTTATAGCCGACGTTGCGAATCGTCTCGCGAACGAGCTCGTCGTAGTCCACATGGGCGGTGGTGGTGATTTCACCGGCTACGACGGCCAGGCCGGTGGTAACGAGCGTCTCGCAGGCGACGCGGCCCTTGGGGTCGTGCTTCATGACCTCGTCGAGGACGGCGTCAGAAATCTGGTCGGCAATTTTGTCCGGATGGCCTTCGGTGACGGACTCCGACGTAAATAGGAAATTGCGTAGGGCTTCGCTCAAAACAAACTCTCCTTCTGAGACAGTGTAGGGATACACCCCGAAAATGCGCCGGAAAACACTATGCGCGTAACCCTCCAAACATACCATCCGCCTGCGCGAGAATCAAACTATTGAATTCAAATGCGTTATGGCGCATTAAACGGTCGAAATCGAGGGTCGAATGGAAGAACAATGCCCGTTTTATGAACCAGTTTAGGGTCCCTCGGCCCTCTGGGCGCCTATGCCAGGATCAGGGAGCAAGCGCGCCCCATCGGAAAACTCAAGAACCCGCTCCCTACGTGCGGCGCAAACAGGAAGCCTCTTTGGTGATCAGGCCAAGTCTGAATCGTCGTCCGGCTGGACGTCGAGCTTTCCCTTAGTCTTCTTGGCCATCAGGTAGGAGCGAATGAAGGGGTCGAGGTCACCATCCATCACGCGGTCCACGTCACCGACTTCGAATTTTGTGCGGTGGTCCTTGATGAGGCGGTAGGGCTGCATCACATAGGAGCGGATTTGGCTGCCGAAGGAGATGTCCAGCTTGGTCTCGTCGAGTTTGTCGGTGTGCGCCTGGCGCTTTTTGACTTCTTCATCGTACAAGCGCGAGCGGAGCATCTTCATCGCCATTTCACGATTTTTGCCCTGGCTGCGCTGGGCCTGGCACGCCACCACGATATTGGTTGGAAGATGGGTGATGCGGACAGCAGTCTCCACTTTATTGACGTTTTGCCCGCCTTTGCCGCCCGAGCGAAAAGTGTCGACGCGCAGGTCTTCGGGGCGGATGTTGATCTCGATCCGGTCGTCGATTTCCGGGATCACGAAGACGGAAGCAAACGAAGTGTGGCGACGGGCGGCCTGATCGAAGGGAGAGATTCGAACGAGACGATGAACGCCGGTTTCGCCAGCGAGAAGGCCGTAGGCATTTTCGCCGGAGAATTGAACGGTGGCCGACTTGAGGCCCGCTTCTTCTCCCGGCGTCTCGTCGAGGACCTCGGCGGTCATTCCGCGGCGCTCCGCCCATCGCAGGTACATGCGAAGAAGGATGGAAGCCCAGTCTTGCGATTCGGTACCGCCTGCGCCGGGCTTGATGGTCATGATGGCGTTGAGGTGATCGGTTTCTCCGGAAAGGAGCGTTTTGGTTTCCAGTTCGGAGATGTAGACATCGGCGGCGTTGAGCTCGCGGTCTAGCTCTTTCAGCAAGTCATTTTTTTGTTCGACGTTGGTCTCTTCCTGCGCCAGATGGATGTAGGTTTCGATGTCGCTGGAGAGGGAGGTGAGCTTCTCGTCGGCGGCGATTTGTTCTTCAGCGCGCTTGCGTTCGCGCAGAACACCCTGTGCGGCTTCCTGATTGTTCCAGAAATCGGGGGCGGCGACGCGCGCTTCGAGAGTTTTCAGGCGCTCGCGGTACTGCGGGGCGTCAAAGATAACTCCGCACGAGATGGACGCGTTGCTTGAGTCCTTCGTAGCGATGCTGGAGGTCTTCGAGAATCATTTTTTGTGATAAAACGTCCGCGCGTAGACGAACGTCACTTTGCCTTTCGAAAAGTTGCCGCCACTAGAATAACGGAAACGAGGACGCAGAGCCAGGCGAACCAATCGCCGAAGCGGGTATAAATCGTCTCGTCAGTACGAAAATCGTAGGGAAGATCGGCGGCGGCGCGGACATCGGGCGGAAGTAGCCGGAAGACGCGACCGTAGGGATCGACGGAAACGGTGAAGCCGTTGTTCGTGGCGCGTACGATCCAGCGGCGGTTTTCCACGGCGCGCACGCGGGCGATGCGCAGATGCTGCTCGGCGGCGGCGGAGCGGCCGAACCAACCGTCATTCGAAATGTTGATGAGAAGCTGCGCGCCATCGGCGGCAAAGTGGCGCACTTCCCCGGGAAAGATCGCTTCATAACAGATAAAAACGCCGAAGGTGTGGCCGGGCGAAAGCTGCCCGACGACGTACTTGTTCCCTTTGTGGAAGCCGCCGACTTCGCTGGAGACGCTGGTGACCACGCGATGGATCAGGGGAAACGGCTCGTACTCGCCAAAGGGCACGAGATGAACTTTGTCGTAGACGAAGATGCGCTGGCCTCGCGCGTCAAAGAGCAAGGCGCTGTTGTACGGCAAAAGACTGTTGTGGGGCGCGGCGTCCGATGGATCCACGGGAGGTTTCCATTCGATGGCCCCGGCGAGGAAGGGATGGCCGAAGCGGATCGCCAGGGTCGAAGCAATGCTCGCGAAGCGCGGATCTTGAAAAGAAAATGGCGCCGGCGCTTCCGGCCAGATTAGAAGGTCCGGTTTTTCCGCGGCGGGGGCGAGGCTTAATCGTCGGATTTCCTCGAGATCTACGGCGTGCGCTTGAAACCAATCCGCCGGGTAGCCTTCGACTTCCGGGAAATTGAGCTGCACCGCACGTGCGAAATGGTGAGCTTGTGGTTGCGGCACAAGGCGCGGCCCAGCAAGCGCCACGCTCAACAGTATTGCGGCTGCAGCGGCCGCGTAGCCGATTCGCCTGGCGAGTGTCCGCGAGGACGATGAGATCGTCCATGCGAGCATTGCATTGAAACCTGCCACAAGAAAGGAGAGCCCGTAGATTCCTGTGATCGTAGTGAGTTGAACGAAGATCAGATTTGCCGCGGCGGGATAACCGAGCAAATTCCACGGAAAACTGATTTCAGGCGTCAGCGCGCGGATAAATTCAAATGTCACCCAGATGAATGGCGCACCCAGGCATGCCAACTCGATGCTTCGGCGAGACAGCCGATGAACTCCCCATGCAAAAGCGCCAAAATGAATTCCCCAGACAATCGCGATGAGCAGCAAGACGCCCCAGCCGCCGGCCATCGTGAGGCCGCCGTGAACGGTGAGAACGGTGGCAATCCAGGGCGCTGAAGTCAGAGCAAAAAGCAGCCCGTGGAGAAATCCGCAGCCAAAGGCCACGCGAGGGCGCGCGCCAAAAATGGAAAAGAGGAGAATCGCAACACAAATCCAGGAATAGATACTGAGATAGAGACCGGTGTAGGAAAGCGAAAGCGCGGCGCCCGAAACAGCGCCAGAGATGAGACGCAGGCCTGCAGACAATTCCTCACCGGCGCGCGGACGAAAATAGGTGAGCCAACCGGCCCGAGGCATCAGTGTTTCACGATGGCTTTAAAACCCGCGTCCTCGAGGCCTTTCCTGGCCGCGTCGGCCGCTTTCGTATCGGCGTACGGGCCGACTTGCACGCGGTAGTATTTGTCTCCTTGCGGAGAAAGAACGAACGCGGGAAATTTTTTCTTCTGCAAACGCGTGGCTAGTTCCAGCGCGTCCGCTTCTTTCGTCAGTGCCGCCACTTGGAGTGTGTACGCGCCGCCTGGAATGAGCGGCGCGTTGAGAGTTTTCGAGGAACCGCCGGCGTTTCTGGGACGCGCAGTGCTCTTCACAAGCACCGGCGCGTTCTTCCGCGGTGGCGCTGGCGCGGAGGCCACTGGTTTCAGGTGGTCTTCGGTTTTTTTAGGTTCGCCCGCGTGATAAAACTCCCAATCCGAATTGGGGGGTGCCGTGTCTGTAGGAGTGGTGGCAGGAGCGGGCGTGTTCGTGCGCTTCGAACCGGCGTCTTTCCTGGGCAAAACAGAATTTTCTGGCTTCCGGAAAAAGTCTGTCGCAGCACGCACCGGGCCATCGATTTCGTTGCGCCCCATTACATAGCCCAGCGTGAAGAATACGCCCGAAAACAGCAGCATCAGCATGAATAATCCGATGACATGCCGGCTTTCCAGCACACGCTCTCCGGCGCCGCTTCGTTTTCCTCCAGAGGCCATTCTTACTTTGGTGTTCCCCCTAATTTGCTAGTCCACTGATTAATGATATCGATGGGCAGGGGAAACACAATCGTTGTGTTCTTCTCGACACCTATCTCCGTCAGCGTTTGCAGGTAGCGGAGCTGGATTGCGGAGGGCTGCGTTTCCAGAACTTTGGCGGCATCGGCGAGTTTTTGCGAGGCTTCGAATTCTCCTTCGGCGTGAATGATTTTTGCGCGGCGTTCGCGTTCGGCTTCGGCCTGCTTGGCGATGGCACGCTGCATTTGCTCGGGGATGTCAACCTGTTTGACCTCGACTTTGGAAACCTTCATGCCCCACGGTTCAGTGTCGGTGTCGAGAATGATCTGGAGCTTGGCGTTGACCTTGTCGCGCTGCGAAAGGATTTCATCGAGTTCGAACTGTCCGACGACGCTGCGAATGGTGGTCTGCGCGAGCTGCGAAGTCGCGTAGGTGTAGTTTTGCACTTGGGAAAGGGCCAGGTTGGCGTCGACCACGCGGAAGTAGCAAACGGCGTTGACCTTCACCGATACGTTGTCGCGCGTGATGATGTCCTGCGGCGGAACGTCGAGCGTCTCGATGCGCATGTTGATGCGGTAGAGCGTTTCAATCGGCCAAAAAACCAGGTTAATGCCGGCGCTCTTTGCCTCGGGTATTAAGCGGCCAAGCCTTAGCACCACGCCGCGTTCCCATTCCTTGATGATATAGATCGAATTCCAAAACCAGATCAACACCAGGCCGAGGATAAGCGCCATCCCGACAAAACCAATTTCCATTTTCTCCTCCTGAAGGTGAGAATTCCTATTTCGCCGCTGAAACAGCCACATCGGCCGGCTCAACGTAAAGTTTCAGTCCTTCGATACGCAGAATCCGCACGGTTTCGCCTTCCTGCACGGGCCGGGAAGACTCTGCGCGCCATAGTTCGCCATGCACGCGGACCATGCCCGCCGCGCCCGCCGGCATCTGCGCCATCGCAACGCCTTGCGCTCCGATCAATTCTTCCTTACCCGTCGCCGATTTCCATTTTCGCGAGCGCAAGACCAACCGCATTAGAAAGACGGCGAGCACGGCGAACGGCACGGTCCCTGCCAGCGCCACGCCTACGCTCACTCCTCCAGGCGTAAGCGGCGAGCGAATCAGGAAGATCGCGCCAAGAAACATGGACACTACTCCGCCGAGGGCCAGCACGCCATGACTGGGAGCTTTGGCTTCGAGTACGAAAAACGCCAGCGCCAGCAGAATCAGGAACACGCCCGCAAGATTGATGGGAAGAAAATTCATGGCGTACAGCGCGAGAATCAGGCAAATGCCGCCGATGACTCCTGGAGCGACCGCCCCGGGATGCGTGAATTCCGTGTAGACGCCAAGAACGCCAAGAATAAGGAGCACAAAGAAAACGTCAGGTTCTACGATGCGAGCAAGAAATTTCTGGCGGGCGGAAAGCTCAAATGGCGTGCGCGAGGCGTTTTTCAGGGAGAGCTTCGCCTCGGAGCCATCGAGTCGTTTGATCGTCCGGCCGTCCAGTTGCCGAACCAGTTCATCCGGCGAACTTACGATCAGATCGATCATTTTCCCTTCGAGCGCTTCCTTCTCCGTAAAAGCACTGCCTTCGGTGATGGCCTTCTCCGCCAGCACTGGGTTGCGCCCGCGCCTCTCCGTGAAACTCCTCAGAAACGCCGTGGCATCGGCGTTGATCTTCTTTCGAAAGGCATCATCAATCTGCATGGGCAGAAAACCGCCAATGGCCATGACCGGTGTGGCCGAGCCCGTGTGTGTCCCCGGCGCCATCGCCGCGATGTCCGCGGAGAGGAGAATGTAAAAGCCCGCCGAAGCTCCTCGCCCTCCCGTGGGTGAAACGTAGACGGCAACCGGCACCGGCGAAGCGAGAATGTGCTGAATCATGTCTTGCATGGAACTGCTGAGCCCGCCAGGAGTGTCCATGGTGATCAAGACAAGGGCGGCGTGACGGTTCGCGGCGTCGGCAAGTCCTTCATCAATATAGGTAGCCAGAATGGGATCAACTACGCCATCGAGCTTCAGTTCAAGAACGAGCGGACTGGAGGAATGGTCGTCCGCCGCGACGGTGGGCATCAAGAGAAAAATCGCCACGACGCACAACACGCACAAAAGCAAGGAGACCGCAAAAAATTGGGCGCGCCGGGCATAAAAGGAACGTTTCCTTTCCTGGAACCAATCACTCATGGCGCACCTCCGCTGCGTTTTTTCTCGCCGGGCTTCGCTTTCTGCAAGTGTTCGAGCAGTTGCTTGGCCTCCGTATAGTTCGGCGCCAGCTTCAGCGCTTTCTCGACTTCCGACTGCGCAAGGTCTGGCTTCTTCTGCTCAAGGTAGATTTTCGCCAGCATCGTTCGAACGACCGCGGAATCGCGCCCTTGCAGGGAGGCCTGCAATTCTTTCACGGCCTCATCCATCTTGCCCTGGCCGCGGGCAATTTCGCCGAGCCCCCGGTGTGCTGCGGGGCTGCTGGGATCGGCGGCCAGGACAGCGCGAAATTCCTTCTCGGCGGCATCGGCGTGTCCTGCGGTGAGCTCCTGGCGGCCGCGCCGCAGGTGTGTCATGGAAATGTCATACGTAGAAGCGGAATCCGGCGCGCTCGCAGGAGACCCGGCCGATTCAATCTCCGCGCGCAAAGCCGTCACGTCGAGCTCAGTCTTGACGCGATTCAGCTTCGACAGCGTCTCGTTCTTCGCGTCAAGATGGATCGCCGGAAGTCCATTGGGGCCAAAACTTTCGTTGGCCGCTTCCCGTTCCTGGTCGGCTTCGGTCTGATTGCCTGCCATTTGCAGCGAGAGTATGAGCAGCGCGCGGTCTTCCGAATTGTCCGGCTCCCGCTCCGTGGCTTCGCGAAAATATCCCGCCGCCGCGCCGAGATCATTGGTTTGCAGGGCGAGCAAGCCAAGATTGAAGGGATAGTCGTCTTCGCCGGGAGCCAATTCGGCCGCGCGGAGCAGATCGGTTTGCGCCGCGGCGGTTTTGCCCTGCCGGGCCCGTGCAATCGCCAAATCATTCAGAATTTCCGGCAGGTCCGCTCCAGAAACCATGTTGTTCTTCAACGCCTCCTGCAACGACGTGAATGCTTCCTCCGCGTGATCCGGCTGATTTTGGAGCAGCCGGCAGACTCCGGTGGCGAACACGGCTTCCACATAACGGTCGTGAGTTTTTGGCACCCGCGCGAACCAGGAGAGCGCGGAGTCACAGTCGTGCCGTGTGAAATAGGCCTCGCCGAGCGCGAAGTCAGGCTCGGGCCATTCCGGTTCGAGGCGCGCCGCTTCCCGCAGTTCGCGCAACCGCGCGTCATCGTCGCCAGCCAGCAATCCGCGAACGTAATGTTCGAAAGCATCCAGGCGCAGCGGGCGCTGAAGTTTCGTGAAGCCGGCCAGGGTGAGCGCGAAGTTGCGGTCGTTGGCGGAGAGCATGCGCCAAATCAGCCTGGCGTGCATGTCCATAAGCGAATCGAGCGAGCCGGTTTCCCGCAACGCCGGCAGCAAGTGCGCCGCACTCACCTTTAAGACGCGCGTCTCGATGGTGAGGGATGAACCATTCGCCGTGAACCTGCCAAAAACGACAAAATCTGCGTCCAAGTCTTCGGCAAAATGAAGCATCGTCGCGCGGCTGAGCTTCGAGGAGCGCGGGAGTCCATACTGCTCCAGTTCGGCAAGCCGTCCGGCATGCGAATACACCTGCTGGCCCGCCGCCGAAAGCCGCTGGATGGTCAACTCCTCGAGGCCCTCGCCGAGCCAATCCATTCGTGGAGAAGCTCCCGCATTCTCAAATGGAAAAACCAGATAGATTCCCTGTTGCGGGGCTCCGGCTCTTCCAGCGCGAGGCGCGGAAGCAGGTTGTTGGGCAGCAAGCGAAGGGATTCCAGAAATGGACAGGGCGAATAGTGAAACCAGATAACGCGCGCTGAAGAAAGGGCGCTCCATGTCTGTTGCATTGTAGCAGACGCGCGGGCGGGTTTCGCGCCGGACATGCGAAGCTCGTCTGAAATGGCGGAATCGAAGCTGGTTCAGGGTTGCGTGGCGTCAGGTGACTTGGGAGCGAGAACCTCTTGGACCCCGGGATCCTGCAATACCGCTGCAAAGGAGGGGTCGGATTTCACGGCCGCCAGCTCTTTGTAGCCCTCATCTTTAGCCTTCCGCAGATAAATCACGCAGCGCTCGAGATTACCCGCCTCCGCGAACGACTTGGCGAGCAGGAAATAAAATCGCCCCCGGTCGCCGACGCTGCGGTCCTGCAGAATCGATCCGCTCCTCGAATTGCTGTGTTCGAACAGTTGCGGATCCAAAACCAGCGCTTGACGGAACGAAGAGATGGCCTGCTCGTATTTCTTGTCGCCAAAGTAGGCATACGCAAGGTTGCTGTGCAGAACGGCCATGTCGCCGCGAATGTCGATTGCTTTTTGATACGCCTTGATGGCCCGGCCGTACTTCTTCCGCTGATACCAAATGGTCCCGATGTTGTTCCGCGCGTCGGCATAGGAAGGATCAACCTTTGACGCGCGCTCGTAATACTTTAGCGCCGGCCCCAAAGCGGCCTGTTGGTGCAGCGCAATCCCCAGCTTATTGAGATACACCGGATTCCGGGGGTTCTGATCGGCGAGTCGCTTATAGGAAAAAGCCGCCTCGCGATATTCCTTGCGCGCCATGTAAAGATCGGCAAGCTGCTCGTCAGTCAGCCCCGGCTTCACGACAATAACTGAGGCCTCTGCTTGCGATTGTGTCGGCGCTTGGGCCGGCGATTGCACAGCACGCGGCGCCACCGGCGCACTCGGAGTCTCAACGAAAGTCTGTCCGGTCGAGGATATCGAAAGAGTGAAAAGGAGGACGAATGCAGGAAACGCCATTTTAATCCTGATCATGGCGGATCTCCCTTCTCCGGCTTAGGCTTAGCCTGGTCGGGTTCCTTCTTCTTGCCTCCAAAGATACCAAAAATCTTCTGTAAAGGGTTCTTTTTCTTTTCGCCGGATTGCGCCGAAGGATCGGCCGGGCCCTGGCCGGTGGCATTGGGCGGCCGGTTTGGATCATAAGGAGTGATGGGCTGGCCATTGGCATCCGTCTGCGGCGTTTTGGGCTCGCCCCCAAAGACGCGGGAGAGGACGGAGCCTGTTGAAGTGACAAGGTTATGTCCTCCGTGGACTTCGCAGAACACGGTCGGGGCCGAGCCTGCCACATAGACTTCTTCCCGGGTGGTGGGACAGTTGGGCGTAGCAAGTTGCAGCGTGTCCGGATCAATGAGCACGGATTGCACTCCGTCCGGCATCGTAAAGTCTTTCACGTCCCGGTATTGCGCCAGCGACGTGGCGCGCGTCATGAAGTCCGCCCAGATCGGCGCCGCCACCGCGCCGCCAGGCAGCCCCAGGTCGCGATTGTCGTCGAACCCAATCCAGATCACGCAAAGGAGATTCGAGGTGAATCCCGCGAACCAACCGTCGCGAGAGGTTCCCGTCTTTCCGGCCGCCGGGAGGGTGAACCCGCGGGCGCGCACGCCCGCGCCCGTGCCCCGGTTCAGAACGTCTTTCAGCAAGCTATCCACGAGAAACGCGACGCGTGGATCCAGAGCCTGGTGCGTTTGCGGCGTAAACTTTTCTAGGGTCGTGCCGTCGGCGTTGATGACGCTGTGCAGAAACTGCGGCTCCGCGCGCGTCCCGATGGTGGCAAACGTCGTATAACCCGCAGCAACGTCAACCGGAGTCATCTCGTAGGCGCCGAGAGCAACTGCCGGGGTTGGCTGAATGTTCGTACCGAGGCCCATCTTTCGCGCAACCTGCACCACACGGCCGTAGCCAATGAGTTCCGCGAGTTTGACGGTGGCGACGTTGAGAGAATTGGTCAGCGCGTCCCGCACGGTAACGCGCCCCATAAATCTTTCGCCGTAGTTGTTCGGCGTGTATTCCTTGCCATCGAACTCAAACGTGGTCGGCTCATCGTCGATCGTTGTGGCGGGCGTTATGACCGGTTGAACGCCATCAACGGCATTGTCGAAAGCCGCGGCGTATACGAACGGTTTGAACACCGAGCCGGGCTGGCGGCGAGCCAGCGCATGATTGAGTTGACTCTGCCCGTAATCACGTCCGCCGATGACCGCTTTGATCTCCCCGGTCCGCGGGTCCAGCGCGACCAGCGCCACTTGCGCCTGCGGGATTGGCTCGGTGCTGCCCTTCTTGGCTAGCTCGCGCCGCCACTTCTCGTACTTCTTCGTCAGCAGCAGGTCCACATTCTTCATCCCGGCATCGATGGCGGCAGCGGCGGCATGCTGCAGCGCGGGATCGAGCGTCGTATAAACGCGGAAATTTTCGTTGAGGAGTTCGTTTTCGGAGTACTTGTCGAGCAGGTGGTCTTTCACCATGTCGACGAAATAAGGCGCCTCACTCCCCGAAATCGACGTGCGGATAATCTTCAGTGTCGCGCGCTTCGCTTCCTGAAGATCTTCTTCCTTGATGTACTTGTTCTCCAGCATCTGCGTTAGCACGCGATCGCGCGCCTGCACTCCGCGTTCCGGGTGGCGGTCCGCCGACGAATAGTAATTCGGCGCGCGAATGATCCCCGCGAGGTACGCGCATTCCGGCAGCGCCAGCTGGCGCAAATCCTTTCCGAAGTAGGCCACGCTCGCTTCCGAAAACCCGCGAATGCCAAAGCTCCCGCGGTTGCCCAGGTAAACTTCGTTGGCGTACAGCTCGAAGATTTGCTGCTTGTTGAAACGTTGCTCGAGCTCGATGGAAATCATCGCTTCGGACAGCTTGCGCCGCCAATTGCGGTCGGTGGACAGAAAGAACGTGCGCGCCACCTGCATGGTGATGGTGCTCGCGCCCTGGTAGTGCTGGCTGCTGTGCCGCAAGTCGGCCCATGCCGCCCCCACGATGCGAATGAAGTCAAAACCGCCGTGTTCGAAGAAGCGCTTGTCCTCGGCGGAAAGAATCGCGTCCACGAGCATGACCGGCAAATCCTCGTAGCGCACCGGCCGCCGCTTCTCTCTCGCGCTGTCGAAAAGATTGGTGATGAGTTCCGGTTCGATTTCCGCGGTATCCAATTCGGCTCCGCCGGCCAGCGGCTTTATCGAGCGAATGCTCTTTCCCCGGAATTGCACGGCCAGCGCGTTGCTTCCCGCAAAATAGGAATATTTCGAAGGCCGGATATCGACGGTGTTGGCCTGCAGAGTGAATTGGCCGATGGCATTTTCATCTTGAATGGGGCGATATCCCACGCGAGTGAGATATGCGGTCAGGTCTTCCGGCCCCCAGGCCTGGCCTGCGGAAATATGTTCCGGCGCGGAGAATATCTGCGTGCTGTTCTGCAGGACGTTACCGGAGAGCCGCGCATCGATCATGCGCGAGTACTTCATGTAGTAGTAGGTGAAAACTCCCCCGGCGATCAGAAAGACGGCGAAGATGGTGCCTAGGATTGCCAGTCCGATTTTCGAGGTAAAGAATCCCTTTTTAATGAGGATGCGCAAGTATTAGCTCCCGAGGGCTGCACTTCTATTCTCTCGCAACACCGCACTCTGGGAAAGACGGTGTTCCACGCTGCCGGGTTGCCAGCGAAAAATCGGAATCGCGCATCCGCGGGAACGAGTCCTCAGAAGAGGGACTTGTTCTCGCTGGACGGAGAAAAATGAAGCTCCGTGCGGTAAACCAGCAAGTCCACTGGAACGCTGTATTCCATCGAGATCTTCACGATGGAGTTGTTTGAGACCACCTTGATGGATTCGCGGGTCACCGGGATATCCAGTTCCTGCACCACTTTGAAAATTTTTTCGCGAATCTGCTCTTCCGTATAGCGATTCACGATCGCGAAGCGCGCTTGTTCCTGCATTTTGTCGGAAAGCTCATAATTCGATACGTAGCTCGGCACGATCTTGACCGCGCAATAGATCGCGAACACCAGGACAACCGTGACCACTACGGCTTTGAGCTTGCCCGCGCCGCTTTCGCCCCGGCGGTGCGCAGGCGTTCGGCCCTCTCGAATACCTTCAGGATGCACTAGATTCATCTCCCTGGTCCGTTCCTGCTGCAGCGTCTGGGCGGCTGGGAACGAAATTGCCTGATTTGTCGCCTTCTTAACGCTAGCATCCGCGCGAACTGGTGTCGAGAAATTGCCGCTGGACATGTTCCCGGAGTGAAACGGGCCTAGTAAGCCCGGGCGAAGATCGCGCGCGAAGCGGCGGACTGGCCACAGTAGACGCAATTCCCGCTTCCACCTTCCTGCTCCAGGGGGATGCAGCGCATGGTGGCGCGGGTTTCTTCCTTGATTTTGGCTTCGCAGTCGGCACTCCCGCACCAGAACGAGTAGGCAAAGCCATTCTCGACGGCTTTTTTCAGCTCGTCATAAGTTTTCGCATCGTGCGTGTTGCTCTTTCGGAAAGCCAAAGCCTTGTCGTGCAACGATTGTTGTATTTCCGCCAGCAACTTCTCGATAGTGATCGGTAGGTCCGCTAGCGAAGCGCTGATTTTCCCTTCCCTGCCCGGGCGGTCGCGGCGCGCAAGGACGGCGGCCTGTTTCGCGACGTCCTTCGGTCCGAGTTCCACTCGCAGAGGGACTCCGCGCATCTCCCAATCGTTGAATTTCCAGCCGGGGCTTTGGCCTTCGCGTTCATCGAGCGTGACCCGGATATTGGCTTTGGCCAGTTCGGCCTTCAGTTTGCGCGCCGTGTCGAGGACGGAGCCCTTTTCTTCGTCGGTCTTGAAGATCGGGACGATCACCACCTGGTAAGGCGCCAGCTTGGGTGGTAGCACCAGCCCCTGGTCGTCGCCGTGAACCATGATGATGGCGCCAATAACACGCGTGGAAAGTCCCCACGAAGTCGTCCAGCAATGCTGCAGCTGCCCGTTCTGGTCGAGGTACTTGACTTCGAAGGCCTGCGCGAAGTTCTGTCCCAGAAAGTGCGATGTCCCCGATTGCAGCGCTTTGCCGTCGCCCATCATCGCTTCAATCGAGTAGGTCACGTCCGCGCCCGCGAACTTCTCCGCTTCGGACTTCCTCCCGGGGATCACCGGAATTGCCGCGTCATTAATCGCGAAGTCCGCATAGGTATTCAACATCTGCAGTGTTTCCGCTTCGGCCTCTTCGCGCGTGGCGTGCGCGGTGTGGCCTTCCTGCCAATAGAATTCCAGAGTTCGCAGGAAAAGTTTCGTGCGCAATTCCCACCGCACCACGCTGTTCCACTGGTTCATCAGCACCGGCAGGTCGCGGTACGACTGAATCCACTTGGACCACATGTGGCCGATGATGGTTTCCGACGTGGGGCGCAGCACGAGAGGTTCGGCGAGCTCCTCTCCGCCGCCAATGGTGACAACGGCCAGCTCGGGCGAAAACCCTTCCACGTGATGCTTTTCCTTGTCGATGAAGCTGCGGGGAATCAGCAGCGGGAAGGCCACGTTTTGATGGCCGGTGGCCTTGAAGCGCCGATCCAGCGCCTGTTGGATGTTTTCCCACAGCGCCCATCCGTAGGGCCGCACGACCATGCAGCCGCGCACCGGCGCGTAATCGGCAAGCTGCGCCTTCAGCACCAGTTGGTTGTACCATTCGGAAAAATCCTGTGCCCGGGTAGGAAGCTTTTCTTCGGCCATTCGGCGGTTTGTCCGTTCCCCTCAGATGCAATATCTCAGCCTGAGTAAACTCAAAAGCGTATCGGACGCTTGCAAGCGTGTCAACGCATGCGCTGGAGAGGTAGCGGGTCAGATTGAAAAAAACGATCTCTCGGAACAAGGCCTGTAGGGATTCAGCGGGATTTCACTTGTTCGGTAAGCGCGTTAATCAGATAAGTGATATCACTTAAATGAAGGTGTCCCAGAATGCGGTTTGTCAATCTCAAGGACGAGCAAAAATCAGCAACTCGACCCGCCTCCCGAATAGATCATCACGAGCTTGCCCTCTCGAATGCCGTAAACGCGAAACCATTGTCCTTCGGGGTCGCTCACGGTGGTGATTAGGAACTCGCGACCGTTCGTCAAGTGGACCGTTCCAAGCGCAACCTCGTCTTCATCGCCTGTATTCTCTTTCCAGTGGAGCAGGTGGAATTGGCCCTGGTCCATTGCCCCTATAGCAAAGATAAGTTTCACTGATGGGTTAGGGTGCTCAGAGTAACTCCTTTGGACTAAAACCAAACCTTGGCCTTCGAGTCGGAGCGAGAAGACTCTAAGTTGCAGGGTGGAATCCGCACCCCCCGGGACAGTAGCAGCAAGTGCTTTGAGGACAGGAATGGCTGCGGTGTCGTGAAGAAGCTGCGGAGGTGGGCTATCGTCGAAGAAATTGGTCGAACTAGCCGCAATCGCAGACCTCTCAATCTCAGCGCCAGAGTAGGTTGCTGTTCCTGTGTACTCAAAGCAGTCGCCCAACGTGACCGGCGCGGCGTTAATCGTAGCGCCTCGTCCGTCGGCACTAACGACGGTGTAAGTATGAGGTTTGCTTAGGTAGTCTCGCTCAAATTTTCGGCAACCGCTCTGATTCTTCGCGTCACAAGGAAGGCTTCGCCACTCTCCGGACGGAGTGAGCCAAGCCAGCGGTTCCAAAGCAGCGGTGCCCTTGGCGGTTAGTTTTCCGGAAACTATGCCGCCACTCAGCATACCCGGATGGCGTGACACTGCCGCCAGCATGATTCCCGAGTCTTGCGCAGGAGCAGGCATAGACTGCTGTGATAGAGCTATGACAGACGCACTGAGAACTAAACATGTCCAAATGCTGCTCATATCTTCACGTCCTCTACCTCCAACTGCCTTTCACACAACTCACGCTAGCATCTCTTGTTTTCTCGGGAAACTGTTCCACGGTTCAGTTGCATCTTGGCCGTCAACTCCTGGTTAGTCGGGTAACCGGAGAAGTGGAATAAAGCTATCGAGAAGGCTCTATCGAGAGTTCAGCCTAGCGCTTCCCTTATTAACGAAGGCTTCTTCTCCTTCTTGCGGGCCTCGCTGCGCGGCATTACAATGCCAGTCGTTCTGCACACACATTTCTCGTAAGTATCTAGCCAGCGAGATCCCTGAGGGAGAAACGACGCCATGAAACGCATCACTCTGATTTTCTTGCTGATTCTTTGCGCTGTGCAAGTCTCTTCCGCTCAAGACTGGGCGCGCGCGGCGCTCCAAAAATCTCCTCGCCACGCCGAGTGGGTCACCATCAAGCACGATGGCCGCTCGGTTGAAACCTTTGTTGTCTACCCCGAATCCAGGGGCAAAACTCCCGTCGTCCTGATCATCCACGAAATCTTCGGCATGACGGACTGGGTGCAGGACTTGGCGGACCAGGTTGCCGCCGCGGGCTACATTGCGGTTGCTCCCGATCTTCTTTCCGGAATGGGGCCCAACGGCGGCCGCAGCAGCGATTTTGCCGAAGACAAAGCGAGGGAAGCCGTAAGCCACTTGAATTCCGACCAGGTCACCGCGGACTTGAACGCCGCTGCGGACTATGCGCTAAAGATTCCCGCCTCGAACGGCAAGCTTTTCGTCGGCGGCTTTTGCTGGGGCGGCGGCCAGACCTTTCGCTTTGCCACCAATCGCGCCGACTTGGTGGCCGCGTTCGTTTTCTACGGCCCGCCGCCGGATAAGGATTCCATGGCGCGCATCAAGGCGCCGGTTTACGGATTTTATGCCGGAAACGACGCACGCATCGGAGCCATGATCCCCGATGCCGTCGCGCAAATGAAAGCCGCCGGCAAAACCTACGACATCGTGACCTACGAAGGCGCCGGACACGGCTTCATGCGCGCCGGTGAAGCTCCCGATGCAAAAGACGCCGACAAGAAAGCGCGCGCCGAAGCCTGGGTCCGCTGGAAAAATCTAATGAACGGCGGCAAGTAGTACACGTTCGAGAGCTGCGGCGAATCTAGCGAATACCGAACTCAGCCTGGATAAAAGGTTTAATCCCGTCATGCCCTTTGAGCTTCAGCCAAAGCGGGCCGTTGCCGCGTTCGAGTAGGATTTCGAAATCAAAGAACGGACAGCATTGGCTCTCGTACGAAACCCATTCCGCCACTTCCATCACGGAAACCGACTCGCTTCGCAAGCGAAGGGAGTAGCCGTCCGGCAATTCCTGAATTTCGATTCGCGCCGCTTCTAATTTGCGACGGAGCTGGTCGTACCGCTCCCGGTCCGAACTAGTGAGGGCGCTCATGTTGCAATAGAAACCGGATTTTTCACTCATAATCGGCGAGTTCCGAGCCAGGGTGTCCGTGCGTGGCGGAATGTCAACCCTGCTTCTGTTCGAGTTCCGCCCACCGCGCGTAAAGAGTGTCCACGGACTTCTGCGCCTCGTCCAATTGGTTAGACGCGTTCTGGAGACTCATTCGATCGCTGCCGATGGCGGGATCTTCCAACGCGGCACGTTTGACTTGCAGGTTCCGCTCCGCTTCATGGATGCGGTCCTCGATGCCGGCGAATTCTTGCGCTTCGTTATAGGAAAGTTTCTTTTTTGCGGGGGCACGGGAAGCTTCGTCCCTTCCAGAGCGAGGACGCCTGTCTCCATCTGTTGACTTAGCAACAGCCAGCTGCGCGCGCTGCCAGGTTTCCCATTGCGAATAATCCGCGAAGCGCTCCGCCGAGCCAAACCCATCCAGCCCGACCACGACGGTCGAAACGCGATCCAGCATGAAGCGGTCGTGGGTGACCAGCACCAGCGCCCCGGGATATTCAAGCAGGCTTTCCTCCAGAATTTCCAGTGTGGGGATATCGAGATCGTTGGTCGGCTCGTCCAGCAGCAAAACGTCCGCAGGTTGCAGCATCAGTTGCGCAATCAAAACACGAGCGCGCTCCCCGCCGGACAACCGGCCAACCCGCTGATTCAAGTTTTCACTCAAAAACAGAAATCGTTCTGCCCACGCCGCGACATGAATCACGCGGCCCTGATAAATCACCGCATCGCTGTCCGGCGCGAGCGCCCGGCGCAGCGTGATGTCCGGATCGAGTTCGCGGTTCTGGTCGAAGTACACGATTCTAAGACCCTCGGCGCGCCGGACTATGCCGGATTCCGGCTCGGCATCTCCGCGCATCAAACGGAGTAGCGTGGTCTTGCCGCTGCCGTTAGGGCCAACTAGTCCCACGCGCATCCCGGACGTGACGCTGAAGTGAATGTCGTTGAACAGCGTGCGGCTACCAACGCCATAGGAAACCTTTTCCAGCGTGATGAGCTGCTTGGTTTTCCGGTTCGTCGCCGAGAAATCGATTTCGGCGCTGGTGGTGCGGCCGCGCGCATTCATCTCCGCGAGCTCGCCGATCATTTCGTTTGCCTTATCGATGCGCGCCTTCGCCTTTGTAGCGCGCGCCTTCGGTCCGCGGCGCAGCCATTCGAGCTCGGTGTGAACCCGGTTTTCCAGCGCTTCCTGCCGTTTTTTCTGCGCGTGCAGATACAGCTCCTCGGCCTCCAGAAACGCACTGTAATTCCCCTTCACACGGAGCGCCCCGTCTTCGTAGGCGCGGTTAAGTTCCACCATCTCGTTTGCCACGTTCTCCAGGAAATACCTATCGTGGCTAACCACCACGCAAGCGAACGGCGCATTTTGCAAAATGGATTCGAGCCACTGAATCCCCGCGAGATCCAGATGGTTGGTCGGCTCGTCCAGCAAGAGAATGTCCGGCGCCTGGACCAGAGCTTCAGCGATCGCCAGGCGCTTGCGCCAGCCGCCGGAGAGCGTCGCGGCCTGCGCATCGAGATCCGCAAAACCGGCGCGCCCCAGCGTTTCTGCAAGACGCCCTAGGCTCTCGGATTCGGGAACCACGCTGCGTTCCAGGGCGCTTTCGATGACTGCGCGAATGGTCACGCCCGGCGCAAACTCCGAAATCTGCGCGACGTAGCTCAGCCGCGTTCCCTTGCGAATCGCCACGTCCCCGCTGTCCGGCTTGACGCGGCCGATGAGCATCTCCAGCAGCGTCGTCTTGCCCGAACCATTCGGCCCGATGACGCCGATGCGATCCCCTTCCGAAACGGTGAACGAAATGTTCTGAAAGAGCGGCGCGACGCCATACCTCTTCGATAGTCCTTGCGCGCTGATGATCGGAGGCAATTTTCTCGGTCTTCTCCTGCACTTAGTTTACCCTTGAGGGGAACCGCGCGGAAATTCGGCAAAGAGTGTTCCGCTACTCGGACGAGATGCTCCCTTGATCCACAAATTTGACGCTTTGGTTCTCGGCGCCGGAGCCGCCGGGCTGCTCTGTGCCGTGGAGGCCGGCAAACGCGGACGGCGCGTCGCCGTGCTGGAGCGCGCCGATGGCATTGGCAAGAAAATCCTGATTTCCGGCGGAGGCCGTTGCAATTTCACCAACATCCATTGTCAGCCGGACAATTTTATCTCCGCGAACGAGCACTTCGCGAAGTCCGCTCTCACTCGCTACACGCCCGCGGATTTCATCGCGCTCGTTGAAAAACACCGCATCCCGTACCACGAGAAAACATTGGGCCAGCTTTTCTGCGATCGCTCCGCGCAAAACGTCACGGACATGCTGGAAGCGGAATGCCGGGCCGCCGGTGTGCAGACCTTTCTCAGCTGCAGGATTCATGGGGTGCAGCGGACAACGGAGTTCATCGTTCGCACCGAGGCGGCGGAGTTTCACGCGCCGGCGCTGGTTGTAGCGACCGGCGGACTTTCCATCCCAAAGATGGGAGCTACCGCCTTCGGCTACGAACTCGCGCGTCAATTCGGCTTGACCATCGTCACCACGAAGCCCGGCCTGGTGCCCTTGCTTCTCGGTGGAAAAGACTACAACGCGTATAGCGACTTGGCGGGCATCTCAGCGGAAGTGGTTGCATCGGCGAACCATCACGCCTTCCGCGAAAAAATGCTCATCACCCATCGCGGCCTGAGCGGACCGGCGATCTTGCAGATCTCCTCCTATTGGGAGAAGGGCCAGACCATCCAACTCGATCTGGCGCCCGATCGCGAAATCGCGCAGGCGATTCGTACAGCCAAATTTCGCAATCTCGCCGCCGCGCAGAATGCGTTCCAAGGAATTTTGCCCAAGCGATTCGCTGAACGCTGGCTCGAAAACCATGCCCCTACGGCCTGGAACAACGAAGCCCTCGCAAAATGGGAGCAGCAGATTCACCAATGGGTGATCGAACCAGCCGGCACCGAGGGTTACGAAAAGGCGGAAGTAACGGTCGGTGGCGTCGACACCAACGAATTGTCAAGCAAAACCATGGAGAGCAAGAAAGTCCGCGGACTATTTTTTATCGGCGAAGTTGTCGACGTCACCGGCCATCTGGGCGGATTCAATTTCCAGTGGGCGTGGGCATCCGGCTCCGCCGCGGGACGCGCTTTATGAGGGAACTGAAGCGCGACGAGCGCCCGCGCGTGCCGGGGCGGCCGGGCTCTGCGCTGCTCTCGCTTCTTCGTACGCGGCGAATTCTTCGTAGGTACCTTTGAAGTCTTCGACCTTGCCGCCGTGGAAATGCCAGATGCGCGTCGCCACTTCGTCGATGACGTCATGGTCGTGCGTCACCAGCAACACCGTCCCATCGTAGCGTTGCAACGCGATGTTCAGTGCGTTGATCGATTCCAGATCGAGGTGGTTCGTCGGCTCGTCCAACACCAGGAAATTCGGCTTCTGCAGCATCAGCCGGCAAAAAATCAGCCGCGCGGACTCGCCGCCGGAAAGCGCCCGCGTCGGTTTCAGCGCATCTTCCCCGCTGAACAGCATCTGCCCCATCAATCCACGCAGTTCCTGCTGCGAAGCGGAGGGATCAAATTGCCACAGCCAATCGATCGACGTCATGCCTTTGGTGATGGATTCCCCATGATCCTGCGCAAAATAGCCCACCGCCACTTCGTGCCCCCATCTCGCTTCGCCGCCATCGATCGGAAACTGCAAGTCCTTGCCCTCAATAAAACCCGGTGCATTGCGAACCAGCGATTTCAGCAAGGTAGTTTTGCCGGCGCCGTTGCGGCCCATCAAGGCGATCTTTTCGCCCCGCACCACGCTCGCCGAAAATTTCGGTATCACCTTCAAATCATCGTACGATTTCTCAACGCTCCGGATTTCCAGCGGATGCTTCCCCGAATTCCGCTTCATATCAAACTTAATGTACGGCCGCTGGATGTTGCTCCGCGCCAGCTCCGTCGTTTGCAGCCGCTCGACTTCCTTCTTGCGCGAAGTCGCCTGCGCCGACCGCGTGCCCGCGGAAAACCGCGCGATAAACTCTTGCAACTGCGCGATTTTTTTCTCGCGATTGGCATTGTCGGCTTCGATGCGCCCGCGAATCTGCGTCTTGGCCACCACCATGTCGTCGTAGCCGCCCACGTACATGATGATCGTCTCGTAGTCGATGTCCGCGGTGTACGTGCACACGCTGTTCAAAAAATGCCTGTCGTGCGAAATCACGATCAGCACGCCTTCGTAATCGCAAAGATATCGTTGCAGCCAGTGTACGGAATCAAGGTCAAGGTTGTTCGTCGGCTCGTCCAGCAGCAGCGCCGTCGGATTCCCAAAAAGCGCCTGCGCCAGCAGCACGCGCACCTTCTGTCCGCCCTGCAGCTCGCCCATCTTGCGCTCGTGCAACGCGTCTTCCACGCCGAGCCCGTCCAACAGCACCGCGGCATCCGCCTCCGCCGTGTAGCCGCCTTCTTCCCCGACGATGCCTTCGAGTTCCCCAAGGCGCATCCCATCCGCGTCCGTCAATTCGTCGTGCGGCTTGGCGTACAGCGCGTCGCGTTCTTCCAGCGCCTTCCACAGCGCCGCATTCCCCATGATGACCGTGTCGATGACGCGATATTGGTCAAACGCGAACTGGTCCTGCCGCAACACGCCCATCTTTTTCGGCCGCGTGACCGACCCGCTGGTCGAGTCGAGCTCCCCCGTCAAAATCTTCATGAACGTGGACTTGCCCGCGCCATTCGGCCCGGTGACCGCGTAGCGCCGCCCCGTCATGAACGTGCAGGTGACATTCTCAAACAGGACCCGAGGCCCGAAACGCATAGTGATGTTGTTGACCGAGAGCATAACCCTCTAATTGTAGCGCGAATCCGCAGTTCGTGCTCGCGCCTCGTGTCCACAGCCTATTGTCTGCGATTGTTTTTTCAACTGCGGTGAGAATAAAAAAACAAATTCCACGCCTGCAACGCGCCTGGTCGGCGCGCTGGCCGACTCTCATGGCAAGCCGAAAGTAAATAGCGCCGACCCCGCAGCGACGGCCACGTATTGTTTTCCATCGATCGCGAAAGTCATCGGCGACGAATATACCGACGCGCCGCACTGAAAATGCCACAGCGCCTTGCCCGTTGCGGCTTCGAGCGCGATGAAATTTCCCTCCGCGTCGCCCGTAAACACGATCCCGCCCGCCGTGGAGAGCACTCCCGACCACGTCGGCGACGGATGCTTCCATTCCCATTTCATTTTTCCCGTGGTCGGATCGATGGCCCGCAGCGCCCCGGTAAACGGCGCGGCATCTTCGTTCGGGAAATACGCGCTGCCGTAATAGGCGTGTCCCGCTTCGTACGCTTGTGGTGCCGTGCTGAAAATGTCGCACTGCTCCCGCGCCGTGACATAGAAAAACTGCGTCTGCGGATCGTAAGTCGGCGACATCCAGTTCGTAGCCCCCGCCGCGCCCGGGCACACGCGATTCCCTTCCAGCGTCGGCGAAGCGTCCGCTCGCGCGATGGGAACGCCGCTCGCATCCTTCGAATCGCTCCAGGTCACTTTCGCAAAAGGATTCGCGAACAACAGTTTCCCATTCGCGCGATCGATCACGTAAAAAAATCCATTGCGATTCGCTTGCAGAATCAGCCGCCGCTCGCCCTGGTCCACCATGACCGGCACCTGCGTGGCGTCGTAGTCATGCTCGTCATGCTTCGAAAATTGAAAATACCATTTGAGCTTGCCCGTCTCCGGCTCCAGCGCCAGCAACGAATTGCTATAGAGATTGTCGCCCGCGCGCCCCTCGCCGCGATTCGAAGGCGAAGGATTGCCCGTAGTCCAAAAAGTAGTATCGGTCGCGGAATCGTAAGTCCCCGTAATCCACGCCGGCGCGCCGCCAATCTTCCACGAGTCTCCTTCCCACGTTTCATGTCCCGGCTCGCCCGGACCCGGAACTGTGTAGAAGCGCCATTTGCGCTCGCCCGTCGCCGCATCATAAGCGTCAATGAATCCGCGGATCCCATATTCCCCACCCGACACTCCGATGATCACCAGATTCTTGATCGCCAGCGGCGCCAGCGTAATGCTGTACCCTCCGCGATAATCCACGGCGGCGACGTCCCAAACCACATTGCCGGTCTTGGAATCCAGCGCAATGACGTGCGCATCGAGCGTGCCGAGAAAAACCTTATCGCCCAAAATCGCCAGCCCGCGATTCACCCGCCCGCAGCATGGCCGAATATCGGCCGGCAGCGCACGTTGATATTGCCAAATCGGGCGCCCCGACCGCGCGTCCAGCGCAAACGCCCGATTATCCTGGCCAGTCCCATAAAGAATCCCATCCACAACCAGCGGCGTCGTTTCAAACTTCCCGCCCGCCATTGTCTGGTAAGCCCACTTGGGAACGAGCGTCCCCGCATTCGCCACGTTGATCTGCTCCAGCGTGCTGTACCGCCGCCCAGCGTAGTCCCCCGAATACATCAGCCAGTTCTGCGGCTCTTTCCCAGAATCCAGCAGCCGCTGCGCCGTCACCTGCCCATGAGCCGAGGGCACAGCCCAAGTAGCAATAGCCAACAAAATGAATGTCGCGCCTATTCCCCGCTTCATTCCGAGCGGAGCGAGGAATCTCTCTTCGATTGCCCCGTTCATCGATTCGCGTTTCATTGGCCACCCACCGCAAGCAAGTACGCAATCAAATCCAGCAGGTCCTTATCACTCAACATTTTCTGGTCGTAAGCCGGCATCAGCGATTCCCTGCTCTTCTCCAACGATCGCAGTTTGCCTTTTTCAAAAAGGTGCAGTTGCTCCCGCGTATCCATCATTTGCAGCGTGAAATGATCCTCATTCATCACCACGCCCGTGAACTTCATTCCCTCCGCGGTAACTACCGTGACCGTTTCGTATTCCTGCGAAAACTCTTTCATCGCCTCGGAAATCCCTTGCGCCAGCCGCCGGCTCGGATTGCGCACCGATTCCACCAGATAATCCGTCGACCGCGCCGAACCCGTCGTGGTGAGGTCCGGCCCCAGCCGTCCTCCCTTCCCCTGAATCATGTGGCAAGTCGAGCAAGCCGCACTCCCATAAAAAAGCTCCTTCCCGTGCGCCGCATTCCCCGGAATTTGTGCCGGAGCCTTCGCCTGCACGCTTCGAATGTAGCTGATCACCTGCCAGATCTCTTCCTCGGTCATCCCCACGCCCTGCTGCGTGGCTCCGTTCGGCGGCATCGCCGTCCCAGGCACGCCTTCGTTAATCGTTCGAAACAAGTCCGCATCCGCGTTCCCGTGACGCTTCTGCGCCCGCGTCAAATCCGGCCCGCGTCCTCCGCCGCGCGCGCCCAATCCATGGCAAAACGCGCAGTTCGCCCGGAATTGCGATTCGCCCACCTTCGCCGCCTTCGCATCACCCGCAAACGGATTTTTTTGCTGCGCGCGGAGAACCAGCCCCGCTGCCCCACATACCACCAGTACGCCGCATGCAAATAGAAAATGTAAGCCGCAGCGCCGCGCCCAAGATTCTCGTCGCTGAAAATTTGTTCTAGGCATAGACATGTTCCGCCTGCCCCCTTTGGATTGGTGTAGTTGGCGTGAGCTGCGGTTGCGTTTCATTCAAATGAGGACGGGTTCGCGGCTAATATACCATTCGTCGCCAACGAGCGGTCGAACTTCGCGGATCTTTCTTGGGCCCGCCCTCGACTCCAGCGAGCGCGCTAAGGATTGTAGCGCGCGAGCCAGCCTTGAATTTCGTTAAAGAGATCGCGGCGCTGCTCGGCAAGCTTCGGAAAGTGCGGCGAGCCGGGATAGGTGACCATGCGCACGGTTTTTCCGCGCTCGGCGAGCAACACAAAAAACTCGCGGCCTTGGAACGTGGGAACGCGCAGATCCGCTTCGCCGTGGAGAATCAGGAGCGGAGTGCTGACCTTGTCCGCGTACATGACCGCGGAGAATTGCAGAAACGGCGCGGCGCCTTTTTCTTGCAGGCGCATGTCGTAATCGACTTGCTGGATGTCGCTTGTGGGGATGAAGCTGAGCCAGTCCGTGATGCCGGCTCCTTCGATCGCCGCTTTGTAGCGATGCGTTTGCGTGACCGTCCAGGAAGTCATGAAGCCGCCGGCGCTCCAGCCAAAAATCGCCAGGCGCCCGGGATCGGCCCAGCCTTGCGCGACCGCGAAATCGGTGGCGCTGTCCACGTCGGAATAGGCGCGATCGCCGAAGTGCTGGTAAATGGCTTCCAGAAAGTCGGTGCCGTAGCCGGTCGAGCCGCGATACTCCGGCTGCAGGACGACGTAGCCAAATCCGGCGAGGATCCGCGCGAAGACGTCCAAGTCAAAACTATCGTTCGCTTCCGGGCCGCCATGCGGAAAAACGAGAAAGGGATACTTCCTGCCGGATTCGTAATTCGCAGGAAGAGTGAGAATGCCTTCGAGTTTGGTGCCGTCCTTCGCCGTCCACTTGATGATACGAACTTCGCCAACGCTGACGCCGGTCAGCGTGTCATCTCCTTCATGAGTGATCCGCTTGAGTTCGCTCTGCTGCGCGACGGCGACATTCGAAGCGTGGGACGGATCGCCGACGGTAAAAGCCAAAACGCCGGGCGAGGACGCAAATGGCGAAACGGCGGGCGTTCCATAGATGATGCCGCCGGGCCAGCGGTACGCGGGCTCGAACTTGCCGTCGCGGTAAGCATAGATTTCCACGATGGTGCCCTTGTGCATCTCAACCCAGGCGGTGCCTCGCGGATCGCTGGCAACATTCACGACGGAACCATCGAGCTTCGGCGTGCGATCGACGGGCGCGCCTCCTGCAACCGGCACGGTCCACAAATGATCAGGAGTGAGCACATGCGTGCTCGTGCTCGCAAACGCCAACGTTTTCCCGCCATCCGCCCACGCAATTCCCGCCGTGGCATTCTCAATTTCCGCTACGCGGCGAGCCCCGGACGAAGTGCATACGCTGATTTCAGACCGGAAATCATGGTTGCCGATCTTCGGCGACTGCGTTACTACCGCCAGTTGCGAGCCGTCAGACGACCACGCGACTTCGACGACGGTTTTCAGCTCCGGGCACCACCAGGCGCCGTCGGCGCCGTTGACTCCCACGGTGTAAATGCTTACGACGTCATTTTCGACCACGTGACGTACTTCCGTTTGCGGATCGAGCGGGCGCGGATCGGCGAGCGCGGCAAATCGCGTTCCGTCGGGCGAGATGACCGCAGCGTGAATGCCGTTCGGCAGCGCGAGAATCTGCGTGGGCTTGCCGGCGGACAACGGAACGACGGCCAACTGCTCCTTCTTCTCGACTTCGTAGATGCCGAAGAGAGCTGTGCCATCCTTCAGGAATCCAGAAGGGTTGAAATTCTCGGGGAGTTCCAGCTTGCGGCTGTTCTCACCCGAGAAGTCCATCAAGCGCCATTCGTGCTTTTCCGGCCCTTTATCTCCGTCGTAAGCGACGCGGTAAAGAATCGACTTGCCATCCGGGGATACCGCGACCGCGCGCGCGCGCCGCAGGGCCTCCCAATCCCCAACCGTGAAGGCGTGCTTCTCCGCGGGCCGCGGACGCGCAACTGTTGAGAAAATACTCGCAAGAAATCCTCCCAGAAGAATCAGCGCCGCGAACCGAAAAATCCGCGTGGTAGTTGAAAAACAGTTCATACGCACCTCGTGGCGTTCAATACTTAAGCCAATCCGCCAGACAAGCTATCACAGAACCACGCCGGCCACATCGTCGCCTGGTGCCCGCTTACCCTTCAGAGAAATGGTCGTAGCTCCGATTCGATTACATTTGTGTATTCAAACCCGACGATCTTCTTCTGCAGTATTCCTTGGCGGTCGTAGAGCATCGTGGTTGGCAAACCTTCAATGCCCCCGAACTTCTGCTTCAAGTCATCGGGCGCGACCGCCAACGGGTAGCGCACTGCAAGTCTCTTCGCAAACGCGGCTGGGTCTTCCATATCCATCATGGTGTCGAATTTGAATCCGACGACTGCGAATCCGCTCGAGCCGTATTGGTCTAGAAGTTTCTGATAGCCCGGCATCTCTTTCTTGCACGGTTGGCACCATGTGGCCCAAAAATCAATGAGCACCACCTTGCCGCGAAGATCAGCCGAGGAAACCTCGCGCCCTTGCAAATCCTTGACGGAGAAGTCAGGCAACCGTGACCCGATCTCACCCGCCGCGATTATGGTTTCTTCTTTCGGCTGAGGGGGCCTTGTCGAATGCTGATTGCATCCGGCAAAGCCGACCGCAGCCAGGCTCAAAATCAATACGCGTTTTCTTGGCATCTATTCCTTCTTTTGCACTTCGAGAATCAGCAGCTTGAGGGAAGCCGAAGGATCCGCTTTCTTTTTCCCTGCTGGCTTTTTGTACAACTGGCCACGAACTGTGACCATCGTTTGAGTATCCGCAAGGGCTTCAAGTCCTTTCGACAGTTCGTTCGGTGTAAGGGCGAATAGCTGATTCGGTGCAACCTGCAGAGCAAAGCCACCGGAAGCGTCCTTCACAATTTTTCCGCGTGCGGTCATATTCATCTCCGCGGCGGTCACACCGCTGTCGTAGGTCGCTTTTAGAAGCTGGGCTGGGTCAATCTGCCCGTCCTCTTTGGGCGTGACTTCAACTTTTCCATCGATCAAGCTGACTTCCACATTTTGAACGCCAGACTGGCGCCCCAGGTGTTGTTTCACCCCGTAGGCTCAAAAGTTTCATGTCATGCCTTCGACGCGCATTTCAATGTGCTTGATTTGCGCCTGAGACACTGGGCTAACGATCGAAACGAGCAGAGCAAACAGGGCCAGTTTTTTCGTGTTCATCGCTTCTCCTTTCCTTAACGGTGCATCCGAAACTGCTGCGTTATTCCAAAACTGATGTGACGGCGAACGGGCATGAACGTCGCGCCCGCGGAATGAACCACATCCCAATCCATCCCGAGCCAAACGTGCATTCCGGGGCGCACGCCGGCGTAGGTTGTGATTCCCGCGAGCAGCACATCGCCGCCGCTCCCGCTTTGGTTGACTCCTCCAATGCGCTCGTCCTGAGAATGCAGCCAAGTCAGCACGGGGCCGAGGAACCATTCACGGGCCACGTTCTTCGACTCATAAGGTCTGTACGACAACCAGAGACGCGATTCGATGTTGCTGCCGAGCCGTGTTGCCTGCGTCCCCTGCGAACGGATCAAGGAATGGAAATCTTCATCAGCGACAAGGCGCCTCAAATGGAAAAGCCCGGTGTAAGTCCAATTTGCCGCCAGGAACAGATCGGTGGAACCCGAGCCGGGTTGCAGACTGGCTGGCAGTCGTTTTCCGTTTATGTCCGTCAAATCGGTTCGCCCTGTTGGAATCTTGGGGCCAAACGTGACGGATGCCTGCGTGGTGCCGCGCTCCGAATCTCGCCGATAAAAGCGGTATTTCAGGAGCAGCATGGCATCTCCCAGGCCTGTCCCACCAACAGCGGGTGCGTTCCCGCTGCCAAAGTGATTCGTCACTACCGGAACAAGAACCGCCAAATCAAAATTGCGGTAGAAACCCCACGTGAAGTTGAAATCCGCCTCATGGGAGAAGGTAGGGAAAGCAGTCACAGGAACGCCGCCAGATGTCCCTGGCATGAGGCCTCGCGTCGTGAAGATGGAGTTGTAGGAAATGAGACCGCCACCTGGGAAAAGGGGCGGGGCCGTCTCGGGGGCTGGACCTTGCGCTTTGACCGTCGAGACACATAAAAGCAAGAGGAACGACGGGGCCGCGCGCGCAAATCGGCCAATCAAATAATATGAATTTCGTATTCTCACGAATGTTTCCTCCAGTAGAAACGGGTATGCCGAAGCACACCAATGCTTCAAGTCGGGAAACGACTGGAGGAATGATTAGATGCGAAGGGGCAGCGGCGTCGGAGCGTAGCGGATTGGCGGAGCGTGGCAAAGCGCCACAATCACGCGGCTAGAGGAGACTACGCCGTGAGATTCTCCAGCCGCTGGCAGCACGGCCAATACAACGGGAGAGTAGGAAGCGCCATGCACGTTGTAGGGCTGCACAAAAGGAGCGCGCACGGTTGGCATGGTCTTGCAGCAATCCTGACCGTGGGGGCCGTGCGACGAGCACGGCATCGAATTGCAGCAGTGGATCGCCTGTTCAGGCGTCGTCACTGCACCGCAGTCCAAGGCATACGCCGCAAGAGCGACTGCCAGCATCGCCACAAAAATTGGCCTAACTGAGCGCATCGCCAAACAACCTACATGCCCGCGGTGTTTGAGTCAAGATTGAGGGAAGAGGGAGCCAGCAAACGGTTTCGCGGCGCACGGTGAGCTCTACCCCTTTGTTTTCTTCTCTTTGCAAAATCTTTCGAACAAATGATGCCGACTCGCTAAATACTAGTACTATAATAGTATTTGACAATCAAGGTAATCAATGATACCATGAGTCGTGATTGATCGACGATATCTCCGCCAATCCCTTCACTCCGGCGCCCTCCCGCGCCTCTTCCTCTTCAACATTCCAACCTGCAAACCTTCAAACACTCCAACATTTGGTTTTCCGTACCCTCTTCCAAGTTCCGTAACCTGTAAGTCCTTTCCCTGCCACTCTTACGAAAACTGCCGGGGTGTGTACCAACAATTCCCATTCTGGAACGCATGTGCACCAAGCGAAGCCGAGGGCCCGTCGTCACTCGCCGCTGTACTCAAGTTCTTTCTTTTCAAATCATTGCGCACTCTTTTGCTCTTTTTTGTACCTTCGAAAAACTCAACCTATTTGTTTTCAAATGCTTCCGCACTCTTTGCCAAAAACCACCCGGGGTGGGGGAGGAGGCGCATGCCTCCGCTCACCTTAATTGGCTTTCCTTCACCTCATCCGATAAAATCTCCTCACCGCCCGCACCACGAGCGCAAACGCACCCGGCAAGATGAGGCCACCTCATGACCAAGACCACCATCGCCAATGACCGCATGAATCGCCCGCTGGACTCCGTCGATCCACAAATCGCCGGCCTCCTCCGCGATGAAGCCCGCCGCCAGGCCACCGGCCTTGAACTTATTCCCTCGGAAAACCTCGTCTCCGAAGCGGTCCTCGAAGCCATGGGCTCGATCTTCACGAATAAATACGCCGAAGGCTATCCGGGAAAGCGCTACTACGGCGGTTGTGAGTACGCCGACAAAGTCGAGCAGCTGGCCATCGATCGCGCCAAGGAACTCTTCGGCGCGGAACACGCCAACGTGCAAGCCCATTCCGGCACATCCGCCAACGTGGCCGTCTACATGTCGACCCTGCAAAAGGACGATGTGGTTCTGGGCATGAATCTTTCCCATGGCGGCCACCTCACGCACGGCCATCCGCTAAATTTCTCCGGCCGCATGTACAAATTCGTCGCCTACGGCGTGAAAAAAGAAGACGAGCGCATCGACTACGACGAAATTGAACGGCTCGCCGCCGAGCACAAACCAAAGATGATCGTCGCCGGCGCCAGCGCCTATTCGCGAATCATCGATTTCGAGCGCATCGGCAAAGCCGCGAAATCAGCGGGCGCCCTCTTTTTTGTCGACATGGCGCATATCGCCGGACTTGTCGCCGCTGGCGTTCATCCGAGCCCGATCCCGCACGCAGATATCGTTTCCACCACAACTCACAAGACCTTGCGCGGCCCGCGCGGCGGCCTAGTGCTCTGCAAGGCCGCCTTCGCCAAGGAATTAGATAGGCTGACGTTTCCCGGAATCCAGGGCGGTCCACTGGTACACACCATCGCGGCTAAAGCAGTCTGCTTGAAGGAAGCCATGGAGCCGTCCTTCAAGGAATACCAAAACCAGGTGGTTGCGAACACCAAAGCCATGGCTGCCGCCGTGGCCAGACACGGCTTCCGTATCGTCTCCGGCGGCACCGACAATCATCTTTTCCTCATCGAAGTCCACCCCCGCGGCATCACCGGAACGGACGCCGAAAAAGCACTCGACCGCGCCGGTATCACCGTAAATAAGAATTCCATTCCCTTCGATCCCCTGCCCCCCATGAAGGGCGGCGGAATCCGCCTCGGCAGCCCTTCCGTCACTACGCGCGGCATGCGCGAACCGGAAATGGAGCAAATCGGCGCCTGGATCGCGGAGATTCTCTCCAACATTGGCAACGCCGAGGTCGAACAGCGCGTGCGCAAGCAAGTCGCCGAGCTTGCCGCGAAATTCCCCATCTACGAAGCCCGTTTGCGCGGCGGCCCAGCCCGCATCGAACACGCTCATGTCTAGCCCAAAGGAGTTTCCTAACGGCGCGGCATGAATATCCTCAAAGCCACCGCCGATTTCGAGCACTGGCTGGCCGGACAACTCCCGATCATTCGCCAGGATCTCGCCCTCAAGCACCAGCACATGGCGGAAGCCGAGTTCCCATTCTTCCGCGCCACTTTCTACCGCTGGCTCCAGCTCTGGCCTGAGATTTGCGCCCATTTGGCGAAGGCCCCAACAGTATTGGGCGTAGGCGATCTGCACATCGAAAACTTCGGGACCTGGCGCGACGAAGAAGGGCGCCTTATCTGGGGGGTGAACGATCTCGACGAAGCCTGGCCCGCTGCGTATACCCTCGATCTCGTTCGCTTGACCACCAGCGTCTACGTGGCCATCGACGAAGAACACCTTAGTCTCACCAAGCGCGCCGCCGCCGCGGCCATCGAAGAGGGTTATCGCAACGCCCTCGCTGAGGGCGGCAAAGCCTTCATCCTGGCGGAAGACCATCGTTGGCTGCGCTTGCTGGCCCTCGGCAAGCTGCGTGACCCCGTGCAATTCTGGGATAAGCTGGAGCACCTGCCGCCGTACACCGCCAAACCGCCGGAGGAAGTTCGCAAACTGCTGGAGAGTTCGCTTCCCTCCGCCCGAGAAGGGTACGTATTGAAAAGAAGAATCGCCGGATTGGGCAGCCTCGGCCACCCCAGGATTCTCGCTTTGTCCAGATGGCGTGGCGCATTCATCGCGCGGGAGGCCAAGGCCATTCGGCCTTCGGCGTGGGTTTGGGCCAGGAAGGCCTCTTCCACCGAAATTTGCTGCGAGAAGCTTGTGCAGCGCTCCATTCGCGTGCCGGATCCCTGCGTGCGTTTCCACGGCCGCTGGGTGGTGCGGCGCTTGGCGCCGGACTGTTCGCGAATCGAGCTCGCTTCGCTTGCGAAGGACCGCGACGAAGCGCGGCTGCTTTATTCCATGGGCTGGGAAACCGCCAACATGCATTTCTCCACCCCACAGGCCATCGACAAGGTGAAACACGACCTCGCGGCGCGGCGCGGCCGCTGGCTGCACAAGGCCGCCAAAGCCATGCTGGCGGCCACCAGAAAAGATTGGAAAAAGTGGCAGCGCGAGTGGAAGCGCTCTGCTCCCCGCCACGCTAGTCGCTGACGGCAGGCCTGTCCTCCTGCGTGGCGCTCCATCTTGAGTTCCGCTGACCCAAGACTGTCCTCCGGGTCAGTAGATTCCACTTGAGACTCCTAGTAGCTTCAAGAAGAACTGGAATGGGAAGCCTACTCGCCACCGTGTTACTCGCTGTTCCGCTCATCGCCTGGCTGCGCGGGACAATTTTTTTTGATAATTCGCAACTACTGAAGTTGGCGCGATTCTCCAGCGCGCCGCGCGGGAACTCCCCCATTTCCAGGAAATTCAATTCTGCTGAAATCGCCTCGCAGCCGGTTTCCCAGCGTCGCGCGGCGGTGGATGAGGTGAGGCCATGATGGATACCGAAGCCTTCCGTGAATTCAAGACTGGGTTGACACTCTTGCGCGACAATTACGCCTTAAAGGCTCTGCCGCACATGCGGCGCGCGGTGGATCTGGACAAGAACAATCCTTATTACATGTCCTACCTGGGCGTGGTGCTGGCGCGCTCGGAGGGAAAATGGGGCGAAGCGGAAAGGCTGTGCGACTCCGCCGTTCGAATGAAGCGGAATCAGGCGCAGCTGTACTTGAATCTCGCGGAAGTGTATGCCACCGCGGGACGGCGCGAGGATGCCGTGGACGCTCTCGAGACCGGACTGAAATTCGCGCGCCGCGATATCCGGCTGACCATTGCGATGAATAAGCTGACGTCGCGCCGGCCTCCCGTGCTCCGTTTCCTCGGCCGGACGCACCCGCTCAACAGGCAACTGGGAATTATAAGGCATCGCGCGATGCGCATGTTCGCGCAGTCCGCTTAAACAAGTTTTCTCCACCCCCCAAACACAAGAACGGGCGTCCCGCTCATCCGGGGCGCCCGTTCTTGCTTTTATCGAATTAGTGGAGCGGCTTTCGAATCGGCGAAAACTAGCGCGGCTTGGCGCCGCCAAAGTTGTAGGTGTGTTGAATTCCCATTTCCATGAGGATCTTGATCCCGATGCCGAACATGCCGGTGGGAAGAGCGTCCCTGCGAACGACTTCCGCGAGGTACTCGCGGGCCATGGAAGCGGGATCTTGCGAGTACGGCATGGTGACAAACAGCCGCATGCCAACTTCATAGCCAGATTCGCTGGATTGAAAGAAAACACCGGAGCGGGAAACGCTGACCGAGCCGCGCATGTCTTCAAAGTGCTCTTTGTTGGGGTCGGAAGGACGGATGCGCATGAGCTGCGTAATCTTGCAGCGGCGCGTGCCGCGGCGCTCCTTGTTCGAAGCCGCCTGCTTTGGGGAATTGCTTGTCGGGAGATTTTTCGTCATGAGATCGTGCTGGGCCGCCATGGGAAGACCATCTTTCCGGAAAAATACCACGCGCTATCTGGAAAAAGTGTATCCCGAGGCCGACACCTAAACCTATAGTGGAAACGTACCCCGAACGAAGTAGGACGCTCCGGCAAAATGGTAGTACGGAAGTACTAGAAAAGAAAGCGAGCGGTTGTGGAAAGTGCTGCAAATTGATCTCTCGATGTTATTCTTACCTCCTAGCATCCGCTGCTTATTCCCTTCGTCTATAGTTATCCAAAATTGACTTTACAATACTCCTAGCTCCGGGCCCACCTCCGCCGCACTGCGCCCTGCTTCCATCTGTTTCAACGCCCCAATCATCTCCACTTCGCTATACTTCCTCTTCGACATGCTTCCCCCTTCCGCAAATGCGAAAATCATATATCCTCGCGCGCGGATTTTGAGGAGCAGGTCAAACACAACCTTACAATCATATGGTGGAGACATCGTGTTATGCATAATCTCGTATATAACCTGCGACCGTATCCATACTACGGAATAAACTCCCTCTAAATTTCCAGTTTAGATTCCTTCCCGCCTTACAAAACAAAAGAGTTAGTCAAGATTCCACGAAAAACTAAAAAAGTTGCAGGTTGGAGAGCACCTTGCATCGCTTCTCAGCGGAGCTGTGGCGGTCCGTCAGTTTTCCATTCTGAAAAGTTTGTTTATGGGGGCGATTGAAATGAGAAATTCTCTTCGCGGAGGCTCGATTCTGCCTCTGTTTTTGTCCTTCGTTGTAGTTCTCGGATTGGTCCTTTGCCAGATGATGGTCCCTTCGTCTAGGTCTGACGAATTGTACGGCCGCGTCCGCGGAGTTGTTACCGACGCAAGCGGTGCGGCGGTGCCTGGCGTGGACCTGCAACTCACTAACACGGGAACAGGAATTTCGCATGGATCGGTTTCAGGAAGCGACGGGGCCTATTCGTTTATTAACTTGATTCCTGGGCTTTACAGCATCACTGGAAAGAAAACTAACTTTAAGACTTTCGATGTGAAGTCTATTCGGGTCGAGCCCAATGAGATCTTTGTGCAAAACGTGGTCATGGAATTGGGCGCAATCAACGAAACCATCGAAGTGGCGGCGAACCCCGCGCAAGTGGAACAGACCAGCATGCAGTTGACTAGCACGATTACTTCCAGGACGATAACAGATCTTCCGCTGGTGGGCCGCAACTGGATTACCCTCCAACAGACGCTGCCTGGCGTTGTAACGCCCGACACGCGATTCGGGAACAATTATTCAACCAATGGCAGCCAAGCGCAGCAGAACAGCTACTTGGTCAATGGCAATGACAACAACGACCTGCCATTAAACTCCCCACTTGTCGTTCCAAACCCGGATAGCGTCGAAGAGGTTAAAATGGTGACCAACACCATCGACCCGGAATATGGACGCAACTCAGGCGCGATCCTGAACGCAGTTACAAAGTCCGGAACAAACACTTTTCATGGAACGGCCTTCGAGTTCTATCGCGACACATTTTTGAACACCCAGAGCTTTTTCCAAACGAGCAAGCAGATTTTTCACCAGCATCTCTGGGGCGGCGTGATTGGCGGGCCAATTATAAAGAACAAGCTTTTCTTTTTCTATAGCTTGCAGGTAACGCGGGCTCGCGAACCGGACATAAACTTTCCTGGAAACTTTCCTACGGTCTTCAGTAGCGCGCAGCTGGCAGGCAACTTTAATCCCGCGGTTATAAGCACGAACACGATCCCGTTTGTAGGTGGTATCCAAGGCCCGGGCGGCAATTGCCCGCAGGGGTCGACCTGGAAAGCATGCTTCACTGGTGGTGTCGTCCCGACATCCGATTTCAATGCTCTATCGACCCAGCTTGTTAAGAAGTTCGTGCCGTTGCCGTCGCCCAACAGTGCGAACAACCAATTTAGTTTCGATCCGATTACCGCGCTTAAGACGAATCAGCATATAGGCCGGATAGATTACAATCTCACAAGCAAGGACTCCATCTGGTTCTATACCCTAGCCAATGACAATTCCCAAATTAACGATGAGCCCTTCACTGGGTCTACCACAGCCACGCTCCCCGGCTTCGGAGATCAGAGTAGCCCCTTCACAAAGCAGTTCACTGCCGCGTGGAACCGCGTCTTATCTACAAGTATGATAAACGAGGTGCGGTTGGGGTACACGAGATTGAACTTCTTGACCGGAGTACCCAACAATGTAAGACAACCGGCTTCTGTGGGATTCCCTAACATTACTCCGCAATTACCATTGGGGGCCGACTACCCGCAGATTAACATTACTGGCCACTTTCTACTCGGCGGCACGACCAACGGACCACAACCGCGCAAAGACCAGACTTATCAGATCAACGATAACTTTAGCTGGGTGAAAGGCAAGCACAGTCTGAAATTTGGGTATGCGGGGCGCAAGTTCCAAGTGTGGAATCCTTTCGCCAGCAAGAATGATGGTCTTTTTACGTTCGGTGGGTCAGGGGGGTTCTCAACCGGCGACCCCGGGCTGGATTTCCTGCTCGGCATTCCCGACCAGTATACGCAGGGATCGGGTTCCGTTATCATTGACCAGGCGTATGAGCATTACCTGTATTTCCAAGACCAGTGGCGAATAAAGAATAACTTAACTTTAACTCTCGGCACGGGATACCAGATTGATACTCCTCTTGCCGAATATCAGAACGGCGGATTGTCACGCGTGTGTTTCCAGCCTGGCGTACAGTCGAAAGTGTTTCCAGTTGGTACGGCCCCAGATGGCAATCCCGCAGGCGCTCCGGTGGGATACACCTTGCCCGGAGACCCGGGTTGCAACGCACAGGGCGGCGTAAAGACTTATTACAACCACTTTGGTCCAAGGGTCGGCTTCGCATACACGCCCGGTTGGGGTGGACGCCTTCTCGGAGGCAAGGGCAAGACCTCGATTCGCGGGGGATTCGGTCTTTACTACAATCGAGGAGAAGGGGAACTAAACCTGCAAGACCTGGGTATTGCGCCATTCGGCCTGACCACCAATGGTGTAGCTACGGCTTCAACGAGCACGGTCACGTACTCCCCTTCGTTTCCAAATCCGTTCAAAGATATTTCCAGTTCGTTCTCGGTTTCCAATCCTTTCCCCTACAGCGCTCCGAAGCCTGGGGCACTTATTGACTTTTCTCCGTTCGAACCTTTGGGCTTGAACCTCAGTTTCGCTTCTAAGAACCTCACCACGCCATACACGTTGAATTATAATCTGACGGTTGAGCGTGAATTACCAGGCCAGATGATTTTGCGAGTGGGATATGTAGGCGCCCATGGCGATGATCTCATCACTTCGTACACAAACAATCCGATTACGCCCGCCGGGTTGACGGCTTGTTTGGCCGATCCCACTTGTATTTCTCCCGCTGGCCGCTTTAGCTTGCCAACTAATCATCCCAACTTCTATCCGTTCCCTGGGAACATCTGGGGTAATCCCGGCCAGCAGAGCAACGGAGGCTATTCCAATTACAATTCGCTGCAGGTCACTGTAGACAAGCACATGAGCCATGGCCTGCAATTCTTGAGCGCCTATACCTATTCGCACTCCTTAGACATCAGTTCGAGTTTTGAGGACACAGCGTTCCTGGTAGGCGGCGGCGTTGATCCATACGGACGGTTCGGGCGAGACTATGGGCCCTCTGCCTTCGATGCTAGGCATCGCTGGGTGCTTACTCTGGACTATGAAATTCCCAGCCTGAAGCGCGTCTGGTCTGCGGTGCCTGGGCGCCTTGTTGAAGGCTGGCGGTTAGCGGGGATCAATGCATTTCAAACGGGTTTCCCCGTCCCTATTCAAAGCAGCAGGAACCGTTCTCTTACCTGCGATATCTTCGATTCCTTCTACTCCTGCCCGGATCGCCCGAACGTTGTGGGGCCAATCACGTATATGAATCCACATTCCGCATCAAACCCAAACCGTCTCTGGTTCAATCCTGCGTCATTTACGGATAACCAAGTCGGTCAGTTGGGCAATTTAGGTCGCGGAGCGCTGATCGGCCCTCGGTACTGGAATACGGATTTCTCCATCCAGAAGGACACGAGGATTACAGAAGGCAAGACGTTGCAACTGCGCCTTGAGGGTTACAATGTCTTCAACCACACGAATTTTGGCAATCCGGACGGCGATTCTCACAGCCCGACATTTGGCCAGGTTTTGGGGCTTCGCCCATTTACGAACCCACGCCTCGTTCAACTGGGCGCGAAGTTCCTTTTCTAGCCTCTAGCGGAGCACATACGCATAAGGGCGCTCCGAGCTGGTCGGCGCGCCCTTCTTGCTCCGCTTTCGCTTAGCTGTGGAGGGGACAAGAAACATAACACGCCCCCATTACCTTCCCAGGGAGCAGTCCCCGACGAAATCACCGCCGTGAAGATTGGCGAAGCTCTCCCCGCGCTTATTCTTCGCTCTTTTCGCTCTTTGCACCAAGAGTGTTCCACAACTCCTTTCCTCACAGACAGTTCCGCACTCTTTCCAAAAACTGCCGGGTGTACCCCAATTCTTGGTGCCAAATTGAGGCTGGGGCCTCGATTTGGTACCAATTCGGGACCATGGAGGGTGAGAAAAATTCACAAGCGGGGACGGAAATGGCTCCGTTGTGGAGATTCGTGGAAAATTTCCCCAGAAAAGGAGGGCATGGAGGAAGAAAGAGTCGCGGCTGCAAAATTGCACTACTGAAGGCAACGCTTGGGGCTCCAACAAATCGCTGATCGTGAAGCAGGGCTTGGGCATGAAAGCGGAAGATCAGGAAGGGTGTCCCACAATGAATGCAGGAACGCGACAGATTTTGCAGCTAGCAGAGCAAGCCCAAAAGAGAATTCATTCGAGCGGTGATCGCCGGACGAGCACCATGGTAACGGAAAGTGCCGCAC